>Ga0080064_1002266_pt1 | contig 33448 bp, 27 predicted proteins | sample Subgrocontami54m_FD_69260 | JGI IMG/M metagenome (GOLD analysis project Ga0080064, IMG submission 69260) | Subsurface groundwater microbial communities from S. Glens Falls, New York, USA - GMW46 contaminated, 5.4 m (SPADES assembly) (version 2) ...
GCCTGGGAGCATGACGTGCAGGTGATGGTCGAGGGCCCCGGCCACGTGCCGATGGACCAGCTGGAGATGAACGTCAAGAAACAGCAGGAGCTCTGCCACGGCGCCCCGTTCTACACGCTGGGGCCCCTGGTCACCGACATCGCCCCCGGCTACGACCACATCACCTCGGCGATCGGCGCCGCGATGGTCGGCTGGTACGGCTCCTCGCTGCTCTGCTACGTCACCCCGAAGGAGCACCTGGGGCTGCCCAACGCCGAGGACGTGCGGACCGGGATCATCGCCTACAAGATCGCCGCGCACGCGGCCGATGTGGCCCGCCACCGGCCCGGCGCCCGGGACCGGGACGACGCCCTCTCCCGCGCCCGCTTCAATTTCGATTGGAAGCAGCAGTTCGCCCTCTCGCTCGACCCGGACCGGGCGCGCGAGTACCACGACGAGGCGCTGCCGCAGGACGGCTACAAGTCGGCCGCCTTCTGCTCCATGTGCGGCCCGAAGTTCTGCTCGATGCACATCTCGCAGCTCATCGGCGTCACCGATGGGAAAACAACGGAGCGGCCCAAGCCGATTACGATATGAACGACGCTTTATTGGCCCAAGAGGTCACTCAGTGGAAGGAGCGCCGCAACGCGGTGATCCTGGCCCACAACTACCAGGAAGGGCGCATCCAGGACATCGCCGACTTCACCGGGGATTCGCTGAAGCTGGCGCAGTACGCGGTGAAGACCGACGCCGAGGTGATCCTCTTCTGCGGCGTCCATTTCATGGCGGAGACCGCCGCGATGCTCTGCCCCGACCGGAAGGTGATCGTTCCGGATCTGGCGGCCGGCTGCTCGCTGGCCGACATGGTGATGCCGGGGCAGGTGCGCAAGTGGAAGCGGGAGAACCCGGACGGCGTCGCCGTCTGCTACATCAACACCTCCGCCGCCGTGAAGGCCGAGTGCGATTACTGCTGCACCTCCGCCAACGGGGAGCAGGTGATCCGCGCGATCCCGGCGGACAAGAAAATCCTCTTCGTCCCCGACTTTTACCTGGGCTCCTACTTGAAGCATAAGACCGGCCGCGACATCGAGCTCTGGAAGGGGTACTGCCCGGCCCACGCGGTGATCGACCCGGACCACATCGAGAAGCTGCAGGAGCGGCATCCGGACGCCGAGTTCCTGATGCACCCGGAGTGCGGCTGCCTCACCAAGCAGATGGACCTGGCCGACAAGGTCCTCTCCACCGACGGCATGATGAAGCACGTGAAAGAGTCCCCCGCCAAGCGGTTCATCATCGCCACCGAGAACGGGATCCTCTACCGGATGCGCAAGGAGAACCCGGACAAGATTTTCCTGCCGGCCAGCGAGCAGGCCACCTGCTCCCACATGCAGCAAAACACCTTGGAGAAGGTGCTCCGCTCCCTGATCACGCTGGAGCACCCGGTCACCGTGGAACCGGCGGTCGCCCGGCGGGCGATGGTCTGCATCGAGCGGATGATGGAGATCAGCCGGCCGGTGGCCCCGATCGTGACGGTACCGGGTACCGATTTTCAAGATTGGTACCCGGTACCGATATTCCAGCCGGTCCGCTGGGGAGACCATATCCTGGCCGCGGCCAACGACTTAAGTTGATGGTATAATTGGTCTTATGAGCGACTACGTATTCCGGTTCGGCGGGGAGGGCGGGGAGGGGGTCATCTCGACGGGTGAGCTCTTCACGACCGCTTGCGCCCGCTCTGGGCTCGAAATTTACACCTTCCGCTCCTACCCGGCCGAGATCAAAGGCGGCCACGCCATGATCCAGGTCCGCGTGGCCGATAAAAACATCCTCCTTTCCCGCGGCGACGGCGTGGACGTGCTAGTCGCCTTCAACAAGGAGGCCTACGACCGCCACTACAAGGAACTCAAGGACGGCGGCGTGCTGGTCTTCGACAACACCGACTTCCTTCCGGACGAGGACGCCCGCACGATCAAATACCCGATCCCTTTCAACAAGATCGCGATGGAGGAGATCGGAGTCCGGCTCACCAAAAATATGGTGTCGCTGGGTTCCATCAGCGAGCTCTTCGGCGTCCCCCAGGAGAAGTTCAAGGAGTTGATCAAGGAGAAGTTCGGCAAGAAAGGGGAGGCGGTCCTCGAAAAGAACTTCAAGGCGCTGGAAGCCGGCGCCCGATACGTCAAGGAAAACCTGAAGAAGCAAGACAAGGTGAAGGTGCAGCCGGCCGGCCGCCAGCCGCGGCTGGTCTTGTCCGGCAACGAGTCCCTTTCGTTGGGAGCCATCGCGTCGGGGCTCAAGGTGTATGCCGGCTACCCGATCACGCCGGCCAGCTCGATCCTGGAATTCCTGGCCAAGGAGCTTCCGAAGGTGGGAGGCGTCGTGATCCAAACCGAGGATGAGATCGCCGCCCTCGGCGTGGTGCTGGGGGCCTCTTTCTCCGGGAAGAAGGCGATGACGGCCACCTCCGGCCCCGGCTTCTCCCTGATGACCGAGATGCTGGGCTTAGCCGTGATGGCGGAGTTCCCGGCGGTGATCGTCAACGCGCAGCGGGCCGGCCCCTCCACCGGGATGCCGACCAAGATGGAGCAGGCGGACCTGATGATGTCCATCTACGCCGGCCACGGCGAGGCCCCCCGCGTGGTTCTGGGGCTGACCAGCGTCGAGGACTGCTTCTACGGCATGATCCGGGCCTTCAACATCGCCGAGACCTTCCAGACGCCGGTGATCGTGCTGACCGACCAGGGCCTCGCGCAGCGGGAGGCCTCGATCCTGAAGCCGGACGTCACGAGCATCGAGGTGGTGGAGCGGCGCAAGCCGACCGCCGAGGAGATGACCCACTACCAGCGCTTCAAGATCACCCCCGACAACATCTCACCGATGGCGGTCCCGGGCATGCCGGACTCCTTCTACTCGGCCACCGGCATCGAGCACACCGAGGCGGGGGAGCTCAACTACGAGCCGGCCAACCACAACAAGATGATGAACAAGCGGTACCAGAAGCTGCAGGGGGTCCTCGCGCTCCCCTGGATCGTCAAGACCTACGGCCTCGAGAAACCGGAAGTGGCGGTGATCGGCTGGGGCTCCGGGGAAGGGGTGATCCGGGAGGCGGTGGAGATCGCGAACAAAGAAGGCCTCAAGGTCGGCGCCCTGCATCCGAAGATCCTCTGGCCCTTCCCGTCGGAGATCATCAACAACTACCTGGCGCAGGGGGTGAAAAGGGTGATCGTGCCGGAGCTCAACTTCTCCGGGCAGTTCGCCTCCCTGCTCAAATCGCATTTAACCCACGGCAACCGGAACATTGACGTCGTCTCGCTGGCCAAGGGGGGAGGCATCCCCTGGACGCCGAGCGAGATCGTGAGCAAAATCAAGGAGGCAGCAAAAGTCCATGCCTAAGATGACGGCCGCCCAGTACAAAACTAAGATCGAGCCGGTCTGGTGCCCCGGGTGCGGCGACTTCGGCGTGTTAAACGCCATCTGCAACGCGCTGGCCGCCAAGGAGGTGGACCCCAAGAACACCGTCTTTGTCTCCGGCATCGGCTGCTCCGGCCGCCTTCCTCCGTACGTGAAGAGCTACGGTTTCCACACGGTGCACGGGCGGGTCCTCCCGATCGCCACCGGCATCAAGGTGGCCAACCCGGATCTGACCGTCGTGGCGGTGGGCGGCGACGGGGACGCCTTCGCGATCGGCGGCGGCCACATTCCGCACATGGCTCGGCGCAACCCCTCGATCGTTTACATCGTGATGGACAACGGCACCTACGGGCTCACCAAAGGGCAGGCCTCGCCCACGGGCCCGCTGGGCATGAAGACCGGCGCCTCCCCGTACGGCACCATTGAGCCGCCCTTGAACCCGATCGCGATGGCCCTGGCGTACGACATCTCCTTCGTCGCGCGCGGCTACTCCGGAAAGAACAAGGAGCTGGAGGCCCTGATCACGCGGGCCATGAACCACCGCGGCTTCTCCCTGATTGACGTCATCTCCCCCTGCATCACCTTCTACAACACCTACAAAGAGCTTCCTCCCCAGCTGGCCGCGGTTCCCGAGACCCACGACGTGAAGGACCGGGCCAAGGCCTTTGAGCTGGCTCTCAAAGAGGACAAGATCTATCTGGGCGTCTTCTACGAAAACGAGCGCCCGACCTTTGAGGAGCGCCTCCGCGGCGTCGTGGACCAGTCCGAATCCAGCGGCATCCCCCGCCTCGACGAAATCTTCCTCGACTTCGCGTAACCGTTCGTCCTGAGCGAAGCAATCTCAGTTTGAGAGTATAAATCTAGTTTCTATCCTTGCCGATCCGTCCTTCCTGAGGTAAGCTTTCCTTGAGGTTTATCCTATGACACCCTTTCATTTGCGCATCCGGATTCCGGCCCTTTTCCTGGCCCTCACGGTTTCTCTCCCCAACTCTGCCCTCGCCCTGCGCCCCGAAGGCCCCGGAGACAGCCGGCCTCTTCAGCAAAAACTCCGCGCCGGGCTGGAGGAGTCGGCGTTCGAGCGGCGGATCAATGACCAGCTGGAATCCCTGTGGAATGAAACTCAGCAGCGGCTGGGCGTCAGCGTCTGGGTCGAACAGTTTCCGAAAGAAAAGGTGAAAGCCATTGCGAATGCTTTTTTGGATCACCCGGATCCGGTTGCCGCGAAAAAAGATGTGAGGGAGCTGATGGACCGGATCAACCAGCAGATCCTTCGGCCTCTCCGCGCGGCGGCTCCGCGAACTCTTTCTCCAGAGATGGAGGAGCTGCGGGAGCTGGCTTTTATCTTGCCGGTGGCGGACGATTGGCTGGTCTATGCTTATTCCCCGCCCGCGAGAAAGCCGGGGGAATATGAGCGCCGGACCCGGGCGCTGGCGGTCTACTCCCGCCGCGCCGCCGCGCTGGCCTGGGGCCGCAACGGCCCGCATCTGCGGGCCGATTTCGTTCCGTTTGACCGGGACGACGTGCGGCTCGCTCCGATCCTGCTGCGGGCGTTCCTGCCGGAGACGCGGCAGTTGCTGGCGAGGATCCGGCGGCAGGAAAGGGTGAGCGGCCGCCTGAAACAGAAAGCCGAGGAACACGCCGGCCTCCTGTTCAACGGTCTTATCATCCCCGATGAGAACGGCTCTCTGCGGCCCTTGGAGATTTACCAGGGATCGTTCGCCCAGTGGGCGGCGGCGTCCGGCGGCCGCTTGCGCCGGACGATCGAGCTGGCGGCCGTCGCCTTCCCGGAGAAGTTTCCTCTCGAACCGGCCCGGATGCCCGGCTTCCTCCGGTTCGCCAACACGCAATTCGCCCATCAGGAGATCAGCCCGATGCGGGATTTTAACCGGCGCTATCCCAGCCGGCCGCTCACCCTCTGGCAATTGACCGCCGGCACCGGCGCGACCGAAGAATATCTGTTGTACCTGAATACCAACGAGCCCGGCCCGCTGGACAGGCATTCGTGCACCAGGTGAACCTGGAGTACCTGGCCACCGTCGTGATGACCCGCAAGGAGAACGGCACGGTGACCGCGTTCCCGGATTCTCTGGTCGGCACCGACAGCCATACCACGATGATCAACGGGCTGGGGGTGCTCGGTTGGGGCGTGGGCGGCATCGAGGCGGAGGCGGTGATGCTCGGCCAGCCGATGGTGATGCTGCCGCCGCCGGTGATCGGCTTCAAGCTCTCCGGCCGGCTGCCCGAGGGGGTCACCGCCACCGACCTGGTCCTCACCGTGACGCAGATCCTCCGGGCCAAGGGGGTGGTCGGCAAGTTCGTGGAGTTCACCGGGCCGGGTCTCTCCACGCTGCCGCTGCCGGACCGGGCCACGATCGCCAACATGTGCCCCGAATATGGCGCGACCGCCGCCTATTTCCCGGTGGACCAGGAGACGCTGGACTATCTGAAGCTCACCGGCCGGCCGGCGGAGGTGGTGGACCTGGCCGAACGCTACATGAAGGAGCAGGGCCTCTTCCGGACTGACGCCTCGCCGGAGCCGGAGTTTTCCGAAGTGGTCGAGCTCAAACTGGAATCGGTAGAGCCATCGTTGGCTGGCCCGAAGCGGCCGCAGGACCGGGTCTCCCTCGCCGACGCGAAAACCGGTTTCCGCAAAGCACTGGTGGCGATGCTGGAGGGGAAACTCCCGAAGCTCAACTCCGACCGGCTGAACAGCTGGCTGGGGGAAGGGGGCAGCACCAAAGCCCCTCAGGTACAGGTGGAGACCGTCTCCTCCGAGGTGGCCACGGCCGAGGCAGAGGACGGCTTCAGCAAGCTGACCGCCAGCGTGGCGGTGGAGATGCCGTCAGGCCGGACAGAGCTTCACCACGGCTCCGTGGTCATCGCCGCGATCACCAGCTGCACCAACACCTCCAACCCCTCCGTCATGGTGGGAGCCGGCCTGCTGGCCAAGAAGGCGGTGGAACGGGGCCTCAAGGTCCAGCCCTACGTGAAGACCTCCCTGGCGCCCGGTTCCACGGTGGTCACGGAATACCTCGACAAAGCCGGCTTGACCCCGTTTCTTGAGAAGCTCGGTTTCCACACCGTCGGCTACGGTTGCACCACCTGCATCGGCCAAAGCGGGCCGTTGCCGGAGCCCGTGGCCCGGGCGGTGAAGGAGAAGGAGCTGATAGTAGCCGCGGTCCTCTCAGGCAATCGGAACTTCGAGGGGAGGATCCACCCGCAGGTGAAGGCCAACTACCTGGCCAGCCCGATGCTGGTGGTGGCCTACGCGATCGCCGGCCGGATGGACCTGGACCTGACCTCGGAACCGCTTGGCAAGGACGCCGGCGGCCGGGACGTCTTTTTGAAGGAGATCTGGCCGACGCAGAAAGAGATATCCGACGCGATCCTGAAATCGGTCACCGCCGAGGCGTTCCGCAAGCGCTACGCCCAGGTGTTCGAAGGGACCGCCGAGTGGAAGCAAATCCCCGCCGCTTCGGGAGACCTCTACCGCTGGAACGAAAAATCCACCTACGTGCAGGAGCCGCCCTACTTCCTGGAATTCCCGAAGGAGCCGCCGCCGGTCCGGCCGATCCAAAACGCCCGGGTGCTGGAGTTCGTCGGCGATTCGATCACCACCGACCACATCTCTCCCGCCGGCTCCATCGCCAAAGAGAGCCCAGCCGGCGAGTACCTCATCTCCCTCAGTGTGGACTCCAAAGATTTCAACAGCTACGGCGCCCGGCGCGGAAACGACCGGGTGATGACCCGCGGCACCTTCGGCAACGTCCGGCTGAAGAATAAGCTGGTCCCCGATGCCGAGGGCTGGTGGACGGCCCATCTGCCCGGCGGCGAGAAAACGTCCGTTTTCGATGCCTCCGAGCGCTACAAGAAAGAGGGGATCCCCCTCCTCATCCTGGCCGGCAAGGAGTACGGCTCCGGCTCATCGCGCGATTGGGCGGCCAAGGGACCGATGCTGTTGGGTGTCCGGGCCGTCATCGCCGAAAGCTTCGAGCGGATTCACCGCAGCAACCTGATCGGCATGGGGATCCTTCCGCTGCAGTTCGAGCCCGGCCAGAGCGCCGGATCGCTGGGCCTGACGGGGAAGGAGGCCTACTCCGTCGAGGGATTGAGCGACTCCCTCAAGCCGGGCCAAAAGATCCAGGTCAAAGCCGGCGACAAAACCTTCACCACCTTCTGCCGCATCGACGCTCCCATCGAGGCGGAGTATTACCGCCACGGCGGCATCCTGCACTACGTCCTGCGCAAGTTCCTCTTGGGGCCCTAACCCATTTCTCGAGTATATCATTTATAGTAGAATTATGTATTTTAGGTATATCATATGATATACTTAAAACGATAATAAGGAATAGAGAATGATATACTCCCAATTCCCGCTCTCCGATAAGGAGAAATTGAAAGCTTTGACGCAGGCAGGCTTGACTCGCAGCGAATTGGCCCGCCGGTTGGAGGTGAAGTATTTGTCCGTCTATCGCTGGCTGGAGAAGGGAATACACCCTCGATCGTTTACCTCCCGCCGGATTGACGAATTGTTCAAAGAGTACGTGGATGTTCTTCCGGTGGTTGAAGCGGCCAAGAAAGATCTTGGTGAGCCGATCCGGATTTTTAAACAAGACCGGATTATCCGGGATCGCTTCTTCCTCGAGATGACCTACCATTCCAACGCGATCGAAGGCAGTCGGATGAGCAAGAAGGAAACCGAGGAGGCGATCCTAGGAAAGACTGTTCCAGGCAAAGAACCGTTCGAGATTTTCGAGGCGGTGAACCACCACAACGCTCTTTTGGAGGCGCTGTCCGCGCTCCGGCCGGGTTTCCGGATCAATGAGGAATACGTCCTCAAGCTGCACTCCATTGTCATGTACAACTTCCACAACAAGCTGCCCGGCCGCTATCGGACCGGTCAGGTGAACCTTACCAACACGGAGAAACGGCTTCCCTCGGCCCAGGAAGTTCCGCTTAAAATGCGGGAGTTTTTCCGAGAGGTGAATGATTATGGCAGCAAACCCATTGTGAAGATCGCGCGTGACCACTATGAATTCGAATCGATCCATCCCTTTTTTGACGGCAACGGGCGGGTGGGGCGCTTGATCATGCTGACCCAGCTTCTGGCCAAAGGTTATCCGCCCGCGCTCATCCGCCTGGATGACCGGTACGCGTATTACTTTGCGCTCGGCAAGGGAGACCTTGGGGATTTCAAAAACCTCGTTCAGATGGTCTGCGAAGCGGTGCTCCTGGGTTGCCGGCTTCTGAAGGGGGAAAAGGCTTAATGTTGATCATCTCGGCCCACGCGGACACCAATTTCTCCTCCCACCAGCTGAAAAAGCTGCCGGGCGGGGTCGTTGAAGGCCACCTGGACAATTTCTCCGGCGTCCACGCCGTGATGAAGGCCTATTTCTCCGGCAAGCTGGACCGGGGCAACGTCCGGATCGAGCTAACCTACGGGGAAGAGAAGGGGCTGCTCGGCGCCCGGGAGGTGGCGAAGACCCTCAAGCCGGACGACGTCGTTTTCGTGGTGGATGTGACCGCCACGCCGACGAAAAAGGACTTCGTCATCGAGAAATGCCGTGAGCCGGAGCTGCAGCGGTTCCTCAATAAGGCCCTGGCGGGTCTCTCCTACGACCTTTACCCCGATTGTCCCGACCCGGTCTCTCAATCGGACGAGGTGGATGTTTACTCCAAAGTCTGCAAGCTGACCTGCTTCATCGGCGTGCCGGTCACCGGCGGCGACTACAACGCGGGCGTGGTAAAGTGCAGAGAACGGAGTTTGGAATCGATCGCTGAAGCGCTGTGCCGGATCGCGGCGCAATGACAAGGAGAAAAAAGATGAATCGTCGTCTGATGGCGGTTTCGTGCCTGGTCGTTCTGCTGGCGGCTCCCTTGCTCGGTTCCGTCCGGGAAGCGGCTTCCGCGGAGGCGGAGATCCCCCCGGTGGTGCTGTCGGGTCTTGAGGCGTACAAGCAGTCCGGTCCGGAGGAAGCGTTCAAGGTTTGGCTGGCCGGCAGTCCTCTGGAGGGGGAGAAGATGGCCATGAGCCAGGTCAACAACTTCCGGCAGGTGGAATCCCTCTACGGCCCTTACGAGGGGTTCAATCCGATCAAGGTGGTCGAACTCACCCCGAAATCAACGATTGTTTATTTACAGATAAACTTCCAAAAGGGGCCGCTGTTTGCCAGCTTTGTCTGCTATCAGGGGCAGGGCGGTGGCTGGGCCGTCGCCTGGCTGAAGTTCCACACCGAGGTGGACATGATCCTCCCGTCGCAGATCCTTTCCGGCGGCTGATGAAAGCTAGCCGTTGATCCCATGATGAAGTGGGTCCATCTGGCGGCCGGGGGGGTCGCGGGCACCTTCGCGCGCTACCTGCTGGCCGGTGCCGTGTATTCCGTGCTGGGGACCGGTTTCCCGTACGGCACGCTGGTGGTGAACCTGATCGGCTGCTTCCTGGTTGGGTTCCTCGCGGCGCTGGCGGAAGAGAAATTCCTCCTCGGGCCGTCGGCGCGGCTCCTTCTGATGGTCGGGTTCTGCGGGGCCTTCACCACCTTTTCCACCTTCATGCTGGAGACTGCGAACCTGATGAAGGATGGGGAGACGGGACGGGCGTTCCTCAATGTCGCGGCGAGCGTCGTGGCGGGATTTCTCGTTTTCCGGTTGGGCGTGTTCTTGGCGGAAATCTTGTAGGGGGCATAATCCATGCGGACGATACCGAGGGAAGGGAAGCTGCTTCGCATCTTCATCGGGGAGCAGGACAAATGGCAGGGGCAGCCGCTCCATGAGGCGATCGTCCACCTGGCGCGGAAACAGGGGTTGGCCGGCGCCACCTGCCTGAAAGGGTTTCTGGGGTACGGGGCCAAGAGCCACCTGCACACGGCCAAGCTCCTGCGGTTGTCGGAAGATTTGCCGATCGTCATCGAGATCGTGGACAGCGAGGAAAAGATCCGGGAGTTCCTGCCGCAGCTGGATGGGATGGTCGGCGACGGGCTGGTCACGCTGGAAAAAGCCGAGGTCCTGGTCTACCGGGCAAACAGTCGGAATAACCCTTGACGGGGCGGTGAAAACAGGGTATAAACAAGCTTGTAGCACGAGTAAGTTTGAAACGGTTGTAGCGAGAACCTAAGCAAGGTTTCATCCGACTGCCACAGCTCTTACTCAAGCGGCAGTCGTTTTTGTTTAAGCGCTCTCCTACATACGACACATATAAGAAAGGAAGGTTATCCAATTTTTCATGGCTAAAGGAACAGTCAAGTGGTTCAGCGACCAGAAGGGCTACGGGTTCATCACTCCGGAGAACGGGAAGGACGTGTTCGTCCATTTCTCGGCGATCCAGGGGGATGGTTTCAAGACCCTGCGCGAGGGAGAAGCGGTGGAGTTCGACATCACCACCGGCCCCAAGGGTGAGCAGGCCTCCAACGTGAGGCAAGCCGCCGCCGCGTAAGCCGGTCGGTCGCCGCGCAAGCTTTCGTTTGCGCGGAAAAGATTCGGGCCCGGGAGAAATCCCGGGCCCGTTTTATTTTTGGAGGAGTTTTTTGGCGCGGGCGATCGCCGGGTCAATGCCGGAAACGACGTTTTCCTCGCCGAATTCCTGCAGGAGCCCGGATTGTTCCATCGCGATCAGCGGTTGGGCGTGGATGCCGGAGATGATCAGTGTGGCACCCATCCGGCGGCAGCGCAGGTTGAGGTCGCTCAGGGCGCGCAGCGCGGAGGCATCGATGACCAGCACGTGCCGCATCCGCAGGATCACCACCTTCGGCGGGTTCTTGCCGAAGGCCAGCGCGTCCCGCAGTGATTCGGCGATCCCGAAGAAGAAGGCCCCCTCCGCCTCGTAGACCTCAACGCCGGCCGGCAGCGTCCGCCGGCTGACCGCCTCCGCCTCCGCCCGCAGCGCCGCCTCATCCAGGGCCTCGTTTTTCAGCTCGTGGGTGACCTGGCGGACCGTTGTGACGTTGGTCATGCGCTGCATGAACAGCAGCAGGGCGAGCATGAGCCCCACCTCGACGGCCACCGTCAAATCCACCAGGATGGTGAGCCCGAACGTCGTCACCAGCACGGCCACGTCCATCTTGGGCGCCTTGAGCAGCGCCCGGAAGGCGTGCCACTCGCTCATGTGGTAGGCGACGACGACCAGGATGGCGGAGAGCACGCAGAGCGGGATCCCCTGCGCCCAGCGGCCGAACAGCAGCATGATCAAGAGCAGCGTCAGCGCGTGGATGATGCCGGCGACCGGCGTGCGGCCTCCGTTGCGGACGTTGGTGGCGGTGCGGGCAATGGCGCCGGTGGCCGGCATGCCGCCGAACAAGGCGCTGGCGATGTTGGCGACCCCCTGGCCGATGAGCTCGGTGTTGGAGCGGTGCCGGCCCTCGATCATGCCGTCGGCCACGGTGGCCGACAGCAGCGACTCAATCGCGCAGAGCAGGGCCACCGTGAAAGCGGGGCTGACCAAATCCCGAAGGGTGCCCAAGTCCAGCGCCGGCCAGACCGGGCGCGGCAGGCCGGAGGGGATCGCGCCGAAGCGGGAGCCGATGGTCTCCACCGGGAGCTGGAACAGCTGGGCGGCCAGCGTGGCGGCGATCAGCGCCACGATTGGAGCCGGCACGCGCCGGTTGAAGCGGGGCCAGAGGACCAGGATCATCAGCGACCCCAGCGACAGCAGCAGCGTCGGCGCGTGGAGGGTGCCGATGCTGCGGGCATAGATCAGCCAGTTGTGCACGGTGTCGCCGGAGAGGGGGCCGGTCTGCAGCCCGAGGAAGTCCTTGATCTGGGAAGAGAAAATGACGACCGCGATCCCGGCCGTGAAACCGACCGTGAGCGGGTAGGGGATGAACCGGATGAAAGCGCCCAGGCGGAGCAGGCCCATGCCGATCAGGATCACGCCGGCCATCAACGTGCAGACGAGCAGGCCGTCCAGGCCGTATTGCTGGACGATGTGGAAAACGATCACCACGAAGGCGCCGGTCGGGCCGCCTATCTGCACGCGGGAGCCGCCCAGGGTTGAGATGAGGAACCCCGCCACGATCGCGGTGATCAGGCCCCGCTCGGGCGGGACACCGGAGGCGATCGCGAAGGCGATCGCCAGCGGCAGGGCCACGATGCCGACGATGATGCCGGAGGCCAGGTCGCCCCAGAAGAGGCGCAGCGAGTAGGATTGCAGGCAGGTCCAGAGCTTCGGAAGAAACAAAGCTTGTCGGGCTTGGGTGTTGGTCAACGGGATCTTGGAGGCGTACTTGCGGGAGACCGCCCCCAGCACCCCCAGCGTGGAGGCCACCGCGTTGCAGCCCCCCTCGACCGCCAGCCGGACGATCTTCTCCGGATCGAAATAATCCGGGTTCTTGGCGAAGGAGGCGCCGGCGGAGTGCTCGATCCCCTGGTCCACCGGAAGGATGGAGAGATACCCGGAGCCGGAGAGCCGTCCGTGGCCGAAGAGCTTCTCCAGGTTCTTGAGGACCGGGCGGGGCCGGTCCGTCGGCGCGAAGATCCGGTCCACGAAATCGGGGCCGGGCAGGTGGAGCCGCTCTTTGGGGAACTTCGGGGAGGAAAATCTCAGCAACCCCTCGCTGTCCCCACCCAACTGCTCCACAATGCGGTCAATCGTCTTGCCGCCGGATTGGGTTGTGACTGCCACGGAAGGACCTCCTAAGGATTGATGGTTGATGACGTGATTCACTATATACTGAGTTGCGATGGAGCGCAAGATCAAGGAATCGCTGAGCATCTCCTGGAAAGAGGGGATCCCGGCTTCGATGATGCTGGGGGTTGTGGACTACTACCTGATCCCATTCGGCCTGTACCTGGGGGCGACGAACCGGGCGGTGGCGGTCCTCTCTTCTTTGCCGCACCTGGCCGCTTCCATGGCGCAGCCCTGGGCGGTGGAGGCGGTCCGCCGGGCGGGGAGCCGGCTGCGGTTTGTGGTGGCCACGGCCGCCGCCCAAGCGGCGGTGCTGCTTCCGATGGCGGCGCTGGCGCTGGCCGATCTCCCCGGGCGTGTGGCGGCGCTGATCGCGCTGGCGGTGGCCTTCCGCGTGCTAAACAACCTGTGCGGCACCGCCTGGAGCTCGCTGATGAGCGAGTACCTGCCGCCGCAAGGGAGGGGAAGGTACTTCGGCTGGCGCTCCCGCATCGCGGGACTGGCCACGCTGGTCGGCGTCGCGCTGGGCGGATTACTGCTGGCCGGCATGAAGCCGGTGTCGCTCGGCTGGGGGTTCGTGGCGCTCTTCGCGGCGGCCGGCGCGATGAGGTTCCTCTCGGCCGGCATGCTTGCCCGGATGACGGAGCTGCCGATGCGCGCCACGCCGGAGTCCGACTTCACGTTCTTCATGTTCCTGCGGCGGTTCCGGGAGAGCAACTTTGTGAAGTTCGTTTTGTTCGTGGCCAGCATACTGTTCACCACCCATCTGGCCGCCCCTTACTTCAGCGTCTACATGCTGCGGGACCTGGAGCTGGGCTACTTCACCTATATGCTGATCCACCTGGCGGCGGCGGTAGGCAGTTTGGCCGCCTTCCCGGTCTGGGGCCGAAACGCCGATGTGGTCGGCAACGCCCGGATCCTTAAGACCACCGGCCGGCTGATCCCGGTGATCCCGCTGCTGTGGCTTTTTTGCCGGGACCCGGCTTATCTCGTACTGGTGGAATTCTTCGCCGGGTTCGTCTGGGGCGGGTTCAACCTGTGCGCGGCGAACTTCATCTACGACGCCGTAACGCCCGAGAAGCGGGTCCGCTGCCTGGGCTACTTCAACCTGATCAGCGGGCTGGCGATCTTCGGGGGGGCCATGATCGGCGGGTTCCTGGCCGACCGCCTGCCGCCGCTGATGGGCCTGCCGCTCATGTCGCTGTTCCTGCTCTCCGGGCTGCTGCGGTTCGCCGCGATGCTCTGGCCGTGGGGGCGGTTCAGGGAGGTGCGGGAGGGGGCCCGGCACGTTTCCAGCGGCCGTCTCTTCTTCAGCGTCATCGGGATCCGGCCGCTGACCGGAGAGGCGCTAGAATAGAAAGAAGGAGGAACGACTCGTTATGATGAAGAAAATCCTGATTGGAATCGTGGTGCTGGCCGTGGCTCTTTTCGCCGCCAAGGGAGTGATCGCTAAGATGGCGGTCTCCGCTGGCGTCAAGTCGGTGACCGGTTTGAGGCTGGAGATTCGGAGCTTGCAGGTGGGGGTCTTCAAGGGCCGGGTGCACGCGCAGGGGATGAAGCTCCATAACCCTCTCGGGTTCCCGGACCCGGTGATGGCCGACTTGCCGGAGCTGTACGTGGATTGCAACCTGCCGGCTTTTTTTACCGGCAAGACCCACTTGAGGGAACTGCGGGTGGAGCTGCGTGAGCTGACCGTGGTGAAGGACGCCCAGGGACGCCTGAACCTGGACTCATTGCGGGCGGTCAAGAAGGCCAAGAAAGAGCAGGACAAACCGGCGAAAGAGAAGAAGCCCGGCGCCAGGCCGGGCTCGTTCCAAATCGACCAGCTGGAGCTGAAAGTGGGGAAGGTGGTCTACAAGGATTACTCTGCCGGTGGGGCGCCATCGGTGCGGGAGTTCAACGTGAATTTGCACGAGCGCCACTCAAACGTGAACGACCCCGCGGCGCTGGGGGCCCTGATCGTCACCCGGGCGCTGCGGAACACGGCCATCGCGGCGCTGGCCAATTTCGACCTGGGCGCTTTGGACGACTACGCTAAGGACGTCCTGAAGTTTTCCACCGGCACGCTGGAGACCGTGGGCACGCAGGCGGTGGAGAAGGCGGTGGACACCGCCGGCGACGCCGTGGAAGGGGCCGCCGACACCCTGAAAAAGCTCCTCCCATTTGGACAGGAAGAGAAAAAAGAGTAACATAGTTGAATGCCTAAATTCCGCATCGTCAAAGACAGCATGGGCCCGGTCCGCGTTCCCGCGAACGCCCTCTACGGCGCCCAGACTCAGCGGGCCGTGGAGAACTTTCAGGTCAGCGGCCACCGGTTCCCCCGCAGCTTCATCCACGTGCTGGGCCACATCAAGGCGGCCGCCGCCGTCGCCAACCGGCAATTGAAACTGCTCGACCCGCGCATGGCCGCTGCGATCCACGAGGCCGCGATCGCCGTCGGCCACGGCAAGTACGACGACCAGTTCCCGCTCGATATCTTCCAGACCGGCTCCGGCACCAGCACCAACTCTTCAACTCCGGCGGCAAGTTCTACGCCACCGACAACACCTGCCTGCACCGTGGCGGCCCGCTGGGGGAAGGGCACGTCAAGGACAATATCGTCAGCTGTCCCTGGCATATGTGGGGCTTCGACGTGACCACCGGTGTTTGCACGGTGAATCCCGAGTTCAAGCTGGAAACCTTCCCCGTTAAAGTGGAAGGGGAGGAGATCCTGGTTGGGCTCTAAGCCCGGGCAGCTTCGGCTGGGGGCCCACATGTCGATCGCCGGCGGGCATGAGAAGTCCATCGAGCGGGGCTTGAGCGTCGGCTGCGAGACGATCCAGATCTTTTCCAAATCGAACAACCAGTGGGACGCCCCGCCGATCACCGAGGAGCAGGCGGAGCGGTTCAAGGAGGCGGTCTCGAAGAGCGGCGTGGGGCCGGTTTTCGCCCACACCGCCTACCTGATCAACGTCGGGTCGCCGGAGAAGGCCGCCTGGGCTCGCTCCCGCTCGGCCCTGAAGACCGAAGTGGAGCGGGCGACGGCGCTGGGGCTGCCCTTCATCGTGCATCACCCCGGCTCCCACAAGGAGACCGGCGAAGAAGAGGGAATCAAGCGGATCGCTGAGGCGGCCCGCTGGGTGATCGAGCAGACGCCGAAATCGAAGGTGAAGATCCTCTTTGAAATCGCGGCAGGCCAGGGGGCCTGCATCGGCCACCGGTTCGAGCATCTGGCGGAGATTTTGGAGAAGACCGATTGTCCGGAGCGGACGGGCATTTGCCTCGACACTTGCCACCTGTTCGCGGCCGGCTACGACATCCGGACCAAGGCGGCCTACGAGAAGACGATGGCGGAGCTCGACCGGATCGTCGGCTTGAAGAGGGTGTTAGCGGTCCACCTGAACGATTCTAGGAAAGAGCTGGGCTGCCGGGTGGACCGGCACGAGCACATCGGCCAGGGGCAGATCGGGCTGGAGGCGTTTCGCTGCCTGCTCAACGACAAGCGCTTCGCCCACGCGCCGATGGTGCTGGAGACGCCGAAAGACGAGGAGTGCACCGAGGACAAAATGAACCTGAAAGTGCTCCGAGGGCTGCTGAATTGAACAAGAAAGCGGTGGCGATGGTGTCCGGCGGGCTGGATTCCACGCTGGCGGCCAAGATCATGCTCGAGCAGGGGGTGGAGTTGACCGGGATCTATCTCTCGGCCCCGTGGGGCTGCTGCGATAAGACGGTGGCGATGAAGGCGGCCCATTCGCTGGGGATCCCGTTCCTGGTGATCAAGATGACCGAGGAGTACATCGGGGTGATCCGCAACCCGAAGTACGGCTACGGCTCCAGCATGAACCCCTGCATTGACTGCCGGATCTACATGTTCGAGAAGGTGAAGAAGGTGATGGCCGATATCGGCGCCTCCTTCCTGGTGACCGGCGAGGTGCTGGGCCAGCGGCCGATGTCCCAGATGAGGAACTCGATGGCCCTCATCGAGGACCGGGCCGGATTGAAAGGGCTGGTGGTGCGGCCGCTGTCGGCCAAAGCGATGGAGCCCACACTGCCGGAGCTGGCGGGCGTCGTGGACCGTGAGAAACTCTACGGCATCACCGGGCGGAGCCGCAAGCCGCAGATGGAGCTGGCGATGCGGCTGGGAATCCTGAATTACCCCAACCCGGCCGGCGGCTGCCTGCTGACCGAGCAGGAGTTCGGCGTCCGGGTGAAGGACCTGTTCGACCACCAGGATAAGATCGATCTGGAGGACATGGAGCTGCTGCGGTTCGGCCGGCATTTCCGGGCGAGCGGCTCGACCAAGCTGATCGTGGGCAGGAACGAGCAGGAGAACGGCACGCTGGCGGAGTACCTGGCCCCGGGGCGGGTGCTGTTCCAGCCGGACCAGTTCCCGGCGCCGTCGGTGCTGCTGCTGGGGCCGCCGGATGATAACATGAACGGGCTGGCACTCAAGATGATCTCCCGCTACACGAAGCCGGAAAAGCGGCCGGCCGAGGCGAAAGTGCTGGTGAAAATCGGGGTCCCGCGGGGCGATGCTCCGCTGCAGGGTGATACGGTCACGCTGAACGAATCGATTGCCCCGGACGAGCTGGATAAAATGAGGATCGGACTGTGACGGGCCAAACCCAAGGGGGTCTGACCCCTACAAGGCCCGAAGGGGTCAGACCCCTTCAGGCCGAAAAGGGTCTGACCCCTCCGGCGATCCCGGTGGATCCGACCTTTGTGGATTTCCCCTGTTTCGCGCTGGACCCGGCTTTCCGCCGGCTGCCGGCCGAGGAGCAGCGGGGAGGGATCGCGGAGTTCCTGAAGACGCTGGCCCAGTCCCGCAAGGAGCTGCAGGTGCGGGCCTATCTGGGGATCGGGCTCCGGCACGACACCGATTTCTTCTTCTGGGCGATCGCCAAGGATCTGGCCCCGTTCCAAGAGTTCGCGGCGGACCTGATGCGGACCCGGTTCGGGCATTACCTTAAAACCAACTACAATTTTCTCGCGATGACGCGGCCGTCGCAGTACAACCCGGGCCACCTCCCGGCCTTCGAGGCGGGGGAGCAGCCGCGGAAGTACCTGTTCCTCTATCCGTTCGTCAAGTCGCGGGAGTGGTACCTGCTGCCGTTCGAGGAGCGGCGCAGGATGATGCGGGGCCACATGTCCACCGGGGAGCTTTACCCGATGGTCCGGCTCAACACGACCTATTCGTTCGGCCTGGGCGACCAGGACTTCGTGCTGGCGTTCGAGACTGATCAGCCGGCCGCTTTTGAGGATTTGGTGCAGCGCCTCCGGGAGTCGGAGGCGAGCCGTTACACAGTCAGGGACACGCCTTTCATCCTCGGCCAACGGTGCGCCGATGGGGAGGCATTAATCAGAGGATTGGGCCTTTAACATGCTAGAGACAACCACGGTGGGGAGTTTTCCTAAATCTGAAGAGTTGAAATCGGCCAGGGCCAAGCATCGGCGGGGGCAGATCTCCGCGGCCGACCTGCTCAAGATCGAGCAGGCCGAGACCCGGGAATGGATCCAGATCCAGGAGAAGATCGGGCTGGACATCCTGGTCGACGGCGAATTCTACCGCGGCGACATGGCCACCTACTTCGCCGAGCACCTGGGCGGATTCACGATCAGCTCCCTCGTGCGCTCCTACGGCAACCGGTACTACCGCAAGCCGATCGCGACCGGCCCGATCCGCTGGAAGGGCCCGATCACCGTCGAGTGGTTCAAATTCGCGCAGGGGCTCACCAAAAAGCCGGTGAAGGGAATGCTGACCGGCCCGTACACGATGATGGACTGGTCCTTCGACGAGCATTACCCGAACCGGCGGGCCTTCTGCCTGGACCTGGCGCGGGCGATCCACGAAGAGGTCAAGGCGCTCGAGCAGGCCGGGGCCCAGTTCATCCAGATTGACGAGCCGGCCGTCTCCACGCGCGTGGAGGAGCTGGACCTGGCGGTCGAGGCGATGAAGATCGTCACCGACGGCATTAAGGTCAAGACCGGCACCCACATCTGCTACGGCGACTTCGAGAAGGCCTACCCGAAGATGCTGGAGCTGGCGGTGGACCAGTTTGACCTGGAGTTCACGAACTCCGATTTCCGGCTGCTGGACGTCATCAAGAAGGTGCCGTTCACCAAGGAGGTGGCCTTTGGCGTGGTGGACGTCCACTCCCACCGGGTCGAGTCGGTGGAGGAGATCGCCGCGGCGATCCGCAAGGCGCTGGAGGTCTTCCCGCCGGAGAAGCTGTTCATCGACCCCGACTGCGGCTTGAAGACCCGGCTCAAAGAGGAGTCGATCGCCAAGCTGACCAACATGGTGGCCGCCGTCCGCAAGGTCAAGCAAGAGCTTGGCGTCCCGGTCTAAGATTTTAGAGGAGCTCGGCGGCAAGCCGGGCTACCTCAACGAGGCCTGGCATTCCCCCAAGGGGAAGCTGATCCGGGAAGTGATTTACGGGGCGACCGACGGCCTCGTCACCTCGCTGGGCTTCGTGATCGGCGTCTTCGGCGCGCTGCACGACAGCCGGATCATCCTAATCACCGGCATCGCCGGCGCCACCGCGGGATCCCTTTCGATGGGGTTTTCCGCCTACATCTCCTCCAAATCCCAGATGGAGTTCTTCCTGGCGGAGATCGAGCGGGAGCGCCGCGAGATGAAGGAGATGCCAGACAAGGAAAGGGAAGAGATCCGGAAGATTTACCGAGCCAAGGGGTTCCAGGGCGAAGAGCTGGAGATGGTGGTCCGTCGGATCACCTCGAAACCCTCGGTCTGGCTGCGGGTCATGATGGAGGAGGAGCTGGGCCTCCTGGTTGAGAGCTTCGAAACCCCCTGGGTCATCGGCGGCGTGACCGCCCTCTCCTACGCCGCCGCCGCTTTCCTGCCGATCCTCCCCTACGCCGGGCCTTCCCCTCAGGCCGCTTTCCCCTGGTCGGTAGGCATCTCGATCGTCGCCCTCTTTATCCTGGGGGCCGGAAAAACGTACTGGACCCGCCTCTCGGCCTGGCGCAGCGGCCTCGAGATTGTTGGGATCGGGATCATTTCGGCGCTGGTCGGGTACGGCATTGGGCATCTGGCCGGAAACATCTAAATCGGTACCAGGTACCAAACGGTACATCGGTACCTGGTACCTTTTTGTTGAGAACCGTCCCTATTGACATCGCTTAACGACGTTTGTATTATGCCTTACTTAGGGCCACGAAGGGCGCTATCGTCTAGTGGCCTAGGACGCATCCCTCTCACGGATGAAACACGGGTTCGATTCCCGTTAGCGCTACCATACACACAACAGCATGATCTGCATCTACTGTCAAAAAGAGTTTGAGCCGTCCAAATACCGGCGCACCAAACAGCGCGCCTGCGGGGATCCGGACTGCCAGAAGAGGCGCCAGAGGGACAACCTCACGGCGTGGCAGGGGAGGAACCCGCTTTACTACCGGATCAAACGGATGGACCCGGTTTGGAGAGGCAAGGCCCGGCAGCGGGCGAAGCGGTGGAGGACGGCCCACCGGGACCGGATCCAGGCCTACCGCACCGCCACGATGGACCAGTACCGGATCTACATGCGTGAATACATGCGCCGTTACCGCGCGGCCCTGCGCGAGCGGCAGAAGCCCGCCGCGGGCTCCCTGACGAAAGGACAAGCGTAACCCATGTCGAATTCATTTGGTCTGCTGAAGATCCTGTCGGTCGTTTTCAAGGTGCTGGCCTTTCTGGTTTTCGCGCTGATGGGGGCCGGGTTGGTGGGGGCTTTGGTGGGCCGGGATCCTTCCGGCCCCTTGCCGGTCCCGCTCCTCTTGAACATGGTCTTCAGCGGCGTTTTGGCTTTCCTGATGCTGTTTGCCTTCGGCGAAGTGATCCGGTTGCTGCTCGCCATCGAGTCTCAGACCCGTAAGGAATAAATCGAAACTAAGCTCAGCCCACCTCAACAATATCAAGCCGCGGGCTTGACTTCTCCGGCCCGGTTATGTAACCTTGAGCTTGACGAGAGACGGTTTTGAGACGGTACTCCCATCACTGGCAAAGCATCTTCACCAGCGGGTTCCTTCTCACCTGCGTTACAGCGGTCTGCCCGGCTTTCGCAGCCGATGAAAGAATCGCCCTCCAATCCCTCCAGCTCGATCCCGACCTGGAAGGGGACATCCTTCAGGTCCGTTCGGACCGCCCGTTTGCTTTTATCACCTACACGCTGACCTACCCGGACCGGCTGGTCATTGACCCGGTGGAAACGAACGTGGTCTCTTCTCTGCCGGCGCCGGCGGGCCGGCTCTCGGGAGAGGTGGTCCGCGGCTGGCGTGTGATACGGCCGGTGGGGAGCGTCTTAGGGACCGAAGTGGACTACCTGGAGATCGAGCTGGCCGAACCGGCCGAGCACTTGGTGGAAGAGACCACCGGCAAGCTGGTCTTGAAGATCCGCTCCAAGGAACAACGAGATTTTCTGCCGGCCACCGCCGGCGAGCCGGCCCCCACCCCACCCTCGCCCGCCGCCGATTCAAAGATCTGGAACGTGAAAGATTCCTTGGCGTTCGGCCTGGCCCGGCACCGGCCGGTCCGGATCGCCCGCCAGGAAGCGGAGCTGGCCCAGATGAAGGTGAGGGAAGCCCGGCGGGCGCTTTACCCCGTGGCGACGCTCAAGTACAGCTGGACGGACGGCGTGGCCTCCAATGTGAATTTCCGCGAGTACACGACCGGTCTCCAGGTGGAACAGCCGATCTATTATTCCGGCCGGCTGATGCAGGCCTACCGCCAGTCGCTGATCAACCTGCAAGTGGCCGAGAAACGCCAAGCCAAGGTGAAGTCCGACTATTCCCAGGAGCTGGCCCAGGAGTATTACCAGTACGTCGGCGCTAAGTCCAGCCGGACCGCCCAGGAAGGGCTGGCCGCCGAAGCGGAGGATTTCCTGAAGCAGGCGCAGGTTCGCTTCGACAAGGGACTGTTGACCCGCTTGGAAGTGCTCAACATTGAGTCGCAGGTCAACCAGGCGAGATTCCAGCGGGCCAACGCCGACAATGACGTGGAGCTGGCGAGAATCAAGTTCATCCAGAAACTGGGGCTTGATGGGAAGACCCGCTGGGTGGAGGTGCCCGGGACGTTCGAAGAGCCGCTGCTGCAGCCGGTGGACCTGGAAGAGGCGGTGCAGCTCTCGCTCAGGAACAAGCCGGACATCCTGGTCAACTCGCTGCTCGTGAAGTTCCACGAGTACGAGGAGCGGATCGCCGTCGCGAAGACCAAGTTCAAGGTGGACCTCTCCGGCTTCATCGGGCAATCGGCCGCCGCGTTCGAGACGGAGCCGCTGGATACCGGCGATGACTACTTTGTGGGCCTGAAGGCCACCCGCAACTGGGGGCCCAACAGCGCCAACGCCTCCGTCACCAAAACCAAGACCTCCCCGCGCCTCGGGCAGACGACCCGGACCGAATCCACCGTTTACTCGAGCGAGATCGGCATCGTGGACCAGCTGGCCTCCCTCTCCGAGATCAAGCAGGCGCAGGTGAACCTGAACAAGGCGCGCCGGGACCTGGAGGAGGCGAAGGACGCCGCCGTCCAGGAGGTGCAGGAGGCGCACATCAGCTACCAGAAGGCGCGGCTGCAGCTGGGCTACGCGCGGCAGAAGATCGCTTTCCGGGAGGAGCAGGTGAAGATCTTAAAAGCGCAAGCCGGCGTGAACGAGGCGCTGCCGTCCCAGGTGCTGGAGGCCGTGATGCGGCTGACGGAGGAGTGGGTGGGCCAGGCCCAGGCGCTGAGCAACTACTACGTCGCGTTGGCCAAGCTGAACAAGGCCGTCGGCCTGTCGGGCCGCTACCGGTGACAAGAGGGGGGCATTGATGAAACGTTTACGAACAATTTTGATCTTTATCATCGTCCTCATTGTGGGTTTCTTCGCCGTGACCCAGTGGGTTCCGGCGCTGCTCAAGGGGCCGAAGGTGACGCGCCTCCCGCCCGGCGTTAAGCCGGAGGGGGCCGCCGTCCCCGAGGAAGACTTGGCCATCCCCGTCCGCACGTTCAAGGCGGCCAGGATCGAGTTCACGGATCTCCTGCCGACGCTGGGCACCGTGCGCGGGCAGACGGAGGTGGAGCTCAAATTCGAGGTGAGCGGCACGATCCAGGCGGTCAATTTCCGCGAGGGGGACCTTGTCAAGGAAGGGCAGGAGCTGATCACGCTGGACGACCGGGAGGCGCAGCTGCGCCTGGAGTATGCCGAGTCAAAGCGGGCCACGGCCGAGGCGCAGCTGAGGCTGGCGCAGAAACGCCTGTCGGTCAACGAAGAGCTGTTCCGCATCGGCGCGATCATCCGCCCGAAGATGGAGGAATCGCAGATTGAGGTGGAGCAGGCCCAGACGCAGGTGGATACGGCTATGAAAGAAGCCGGCCTGGCCGAGCATGAGCTGGAGCGCGTCGTGCTCAAGGCGCCGATGGACGGCGTGGTCGGCACGCGGCAGGTGGAGCCGGGCGAGTATGTGACGCCGCAGACGGTGACCGCCACGCTGATGGACGTCAACTCGGTGTACGTCGAGTTGGGGATCATCGAGCGGGACATCGAGCGGATCCGGCTGAGCCAGCGCGTGAAGGTGAGCGTGGATTCCCTGCCGAACACCCCGTTCGAGGGGAAGGTGGACAACCTGGCCCCGGTCATCGAAGGCAAGTCCCGCACGCTCACGGCGAAGGTGAAGGTGGAGAACGCGCAGGGACAGCTGCTGCCCGGCATGTTCGCCCGCGCGGAGATCGCCGTCTTCGAGAAACCCAACGCGCTGGTCATCCCCACCTCGGCGCTGAAAGACACCGACGGGGACGGCAAGTTCGAGTCGGTCTTTGTGGCGTCCGGAGAGAAGGCGGCCCTCAAACCGATCACGCTGGGGTACCTGACCACCGATTACGCCGAGGTGGCCCAGGGTCTCGACGAAGGAGACCAGGTGATCACCGAGGCCCGCGGCAATTTAAAAGAGGGGTCGTCCCTCACCTTCCTGGAGCAGGAAGAGGCCGCTTTCGAGCGAGCCGAACCGGAGGTTAAAGGGCCTGAGCCGGAAAGGTAAGGTGGCGGGGTGAGTTGGCTTCAGTTCAGCATACGCAGGCCGGTCACCACCGTCATGATTTACCTGGGGGTGGTGCTGCTGGGCGTCATCGCCTGGTTCCGCCTTCCGCAGGAGTTGTTCCCGCCGATCACTTATCCGCAGCTGACCATCGTCACCCGCTACAAGGACGCCGCCCCCGAAGAGATCGAGCTGCTGGTCACCAAGCCAATCGAGGAGGTGGCCGGCACCGTTTCCGGCCTGCGCCGCATCAGCTCCATTTCGAAAGAGGAGCTCTCCCTCGTCATCGCGGAGTTCAACTGGGACACGAACATGGACTTCGCGGGGCTGGGCGTGCGCGAGAAGATAGACCTGATCAAGGAAAAGCTGCCGCGCGGTTCCGAGGAGCCGGTGGTGATCAAGTACAACCCCTTCGAGCTGCCGGTGCTCGTGCTCAACCTCACCGGCGACGCCGCCTCCCACGAGCTGCTGAACATCGCCCGCAAGCAGGTCAAGAACGAGATCGAGAAGGTGGAGGGGGTCGCCGCGGTCAACATCTCCGGCGGGCTGGAGCGGGAGATCCTGGTCGAGGTGGACCAGGGCCGCCTGCAGGCGGCGAACATGCCGATCTCCCATGTGGTGGACGGCCTCTCCAAAGCCAATCTGAACTACCCCGCCGGCACCATCAAGGAGGCCTTCTACGAGTATCTGATCCGGACCATCGGGGAGTTCTCGGTGGTCAAGGAGATCCCCGGCATCGCGGTCAGCGTGGATGAGAAAAAAGAGGATCCTGAGAAGGATCTGCAGCGCCAGCAGAGGGAGAGCTTAGGGGGGCCGCTGGAGAAGGAGAAAGGCCTGGCCCCCCGCCAGCGCTTGGTGCTGCTCAAGGACGTGGCGACGGTTAGGGACACCTTCCGGGACCGCGAGTCCGTCTCCCGCTACAACGGCAAGGACAACGTCTCTTTGAGCATCCAGAAACAGGCCGGGGCCAACACGCTGCAGCTGGCCAAGAAGGTCAAGGAGGAGATCCAGCAGATCCAGATGTCTCTGCCGGCCGGCATCAAGCTCACGATCGCCTACGACCAGTCGATCGCGATCTCGAACGCCGTCAACGGCGTGCTCACCGAGGTGATGCAGGGCGGCGTGCTGGCCTTCCTGGCCCTGTATCTGGTGATGGGCAGCGTCTGGACGGCCCTGAATGTTTCGATGGCGATCCCGATCTCGGTGCTGGCGACGATCGCGATCATGTATTTCAGCGGGATGACGGTCAATGTGATCTCGCTGGGCGGTCTCGCGCTGGGCATCGGTATGCTGGTGGACGCCGGCATCGTCGTGGTGGAAAACATCTCCCGTTACCGGGAGATGGGCCGGCCTCCGGCGGAGGCGGCCGTCGAGGGGACCGCGGAGGTGGCGAGCGCTATTGCCGGTTCCGTCCTGACCACGGTGGTGGTCTTCCTTCCGATGGTTTTCGTGATCGGCGTCGCCGGGCAGCTGTTCAAGGAGCTGGGCTACACGGTGACCATCTCCCTGATGGCCAGCTGGGCGGTCTCCATGACGCTGACCACCCTGTTCGCTTCCCGGATCCGGTCGCAGACGCAGTCCCGCTCCCCGGTCGAACCGATCCTGAAAAAGCTCTACCGGTTGGACATGAGTATGGTCCGGTGGTTCCTGGCGAACCGTCTCATTGGGGCGATCATCATAACAGCCTTGTTTGTCGTATCGGTTTTCACGCTGATGGGGCTGGACCGGGAGACACTGCCGCGCGTGGACCAGGGGCAGTTCATCCTTCGGGCCACCCTGCCTCCGGGAACCCGGCTGGACACGACGGACAAGGTGGCCCTCCGGATCGAGCGGGTGCTCCAGGCGATGCCGGAGGTCCGGGACGTCACGGTCACGATCGGCTCCTCCAAGGAAAAGAGAGCCGAGGAGCTGCTGGAGACGCTGGGCTCCCACCAGGCCCAGATCCTGGTCAACCTCTGGCCGAAGCAGGCCGGGTGGTTCCGGAAGGAACTTGCCGGGCGCGGCAGCCGCGTGAAGAAAACCTCCGACCTCGTGCAGGAACTCAAGGATATGCTGGAGCGGGAACCGCTCGAAAAGGCGGACATCGAGTTCCTGCTCCAGGAATCGATTTTCAAGTCCGCCTTCACGGCCGGCGCCCCGGTGGTGGTGGAGGTGAAGGGAACCGACCTGCAGAAGATAGAGCAGCTGGCCCTCCAGGTCCAGAAGAAGCTGAAAGGAATGCAGGAGCTCTACGGTGTCCAGACCAGCATGGTCCCCCGCTCTCCGGAAACCAAAGTCCACGTGCTCAAGGACCGGGCGTCCACCTATCACCTGTCGGTCAGCGACATCGCGCTGACCGCCCAGACCGCTTTCAAGGGGTTCGTGGCGACCAAATTCAAGGAGGAAGGGAAGGAGGTGGACATCCGGGTCCGGCTGCGCAAGCAGGACCGGCAGAATATCGACAAGATTGGCCAACTGCTGGTTCATTCACCGCTGGACCTGGACGTTCCCTTAGCGGAAGTGGCCCGGATCGATCCGAGGGGCAAGGGCCCGACAGAGATCCGCCACCTGGACCAGCAGAGGACCATCCTCGTTTCGGCCCAAGTATTCCAAAGGTCGCTCGGGGAGACGTTTGATGAAGTGAACCGTCTTTTGGCCGGCCTGAAGGTGCCCTCCGGCTACACCGCCGCGCTGACCGGCGAGAACAAACAGATGCAGGAGTCCTTCAACTCGCTGGCCTTCGCGCTGGTGCTCTCGGTTCTGCTGGTCTACATGGTGATGGCCGCGGAGCTGGAGTCCCTCTGGCAGCCGTTCCTGATCATGGCGACGATGCCGATGTCCCTGATCGGCGTGGCGCTGGGGCTCTCCATCACCCACACGCCGATCAGCGTGATGAGCGGGCTGGGCCTCATCATCCTGGGCGGCGTCGTGGTGGACAACGGGATCGTGCTGATCGAGTTCATCAACCATGAACGGGCCCAGGGGATGCCGCTGGAGGAGGCGGTGGTCCAGGCCAGCCAGACCCGGCTGCGCCCGATCCTGCTGACGGCCGGAACGACGATTGCCGGCCTGCTGCCGCTCTCGCTGGGGCTGCAGCAGGGAGCGGAGCTCCAGATCCCGATGGGGATCACGATCATGTGGGGCTTGGGCGTCTCCACCTTCCTGACGCTGGTCTACCTGCCGACCGTCTACGTGGTGGGGGCCCGTTTCTTCGAACAATTCCCGATCTTTGCTCCTCCCCCGGTGGAGGCCGCCATGAACGCTTCGCCCCACTCGGGGCCGGGGTTCACTCGCACTCCCTCCTCGCCTCACGGCTCGTCGGTCAACGCTCGTTCACCCCAGCCCCGAGCGGGGCTAAGCGCGCCTCCGCCGCTTGCTCCGCCGGTCCCTCCTCCGGAGTTTCCGGAGATTCCCTCCGATTTCGGGAGCGAAGAGGCGGTCCCGGATAGGCCGGATTCCCCGATCTTTTTCCCGGGTGGCTCGATAGAAGCGCCGGAGCCGCCGGCGCCTGATACGGTTGCTCCTTCCACGGCCGAACCGGAGCCGGCGGAGGGACCGGCTCAGCCGTCTGAAAGCGAGATTTCTCGGCCTGAGGGCCTCGAAATGACGTCGCCTCCTCCGCCGGCGGCTCCGGAAGAACTGCCGCCCTCGGATGAATCTCCGGTCGCGGAGGAGCCGCCGCCGGAGCCGGAACCTCCCTTGGAGCCGCCGCCTTTGTTGCCGCCCATCCTGCCCCCTGCGCTGCCTCCCATCACTCCTCCGTCCCTCCCGCCGATGGGGTATTCTTCGCCTGCCTCGCCGGCCCCCGCGGCCCCTTCCGCGCCCTTGAACCCGCGGCAGGAAAAATTGCTGGGCTACTTGAAGAAGAAGGGCCGCATCACCCGGGTGGAGTATGTGAAACTGACCGGCGCCTCGGTTCCGACGGCCGCCCGCGACCTCAAGGAGCTGACGGACCAGGGGCTGATCAAGGGGATCGGCCCGTTGGCAAAGGGAAGGTACTATGTCCTGGCCTGAGTTTTCGATCCGCCGCCCGATCACCATCCTGATGCTCTGCGTGGCGATGGGCCTGCTGGGCGGCATCGCGGTCACCCAGCTTCCGATCGAGCTCTACCCCAACTTCAGTTTCGGCGACATCCAGATCATCATTGATGTGCGGGGCGGCATGCCGCCTGAAGAGGTGGAGAACCAGATCGCCCGCCCGATCGAGGAAACGGTGGGAGACGTCAGCCATCTGAAGGATATGATCTCGATTTCCGAGGAGGCCCGCTGCCGGGTCGTCCTCACCTTCGAGCCCGGCACCGACATGGACTTTGCCGGCTTGGAAGTTCGTGAGAAGTTCTCCAAAGTCCGTTCCAAATTGCCGAAGGAGATCGAGAAACCGGTCATCGCGAAGTTCAACCAGGAGGACGCCCCGATCCTGGTCATGGCGGTCACAGCGATTGATTACACGCCCGAGATGCTGCGCCGCCTGGTGGACGAAGACATCAAGGACCGGATCATGCGGGCCGAGGGGGTGGCCAACGTCGAGATCGGCGGCGGCCGGGAACGGAAGATCCTGGTCGAGATTGACATGGCCAAACTGCAGGCCTTCCGGCTGCCGATTGACCGGGTGACCCGCCTGCTCAACCGCAGCAACCTGAACCTGCTGGCGGGGGAGGTGGACCGAAGCCGCAACAAATACCTGATCCGGGCGATGGGGGAGTTTAAATCGCTGCAGGAGATCGAGAATCTGGGGATCTCGGTCACCTCCACCCGCTCGATCATCCGGCTCAAGGACGTCGCCACCGTGAAGGACTCCTTCCTGGAAGCCACCAGCTACGCCCGCGTCAACACCCTGCCGGTTGTTTCGCTCTATATCCAGAAGGAGACCACGGCCAACACGGTCAAGGTGGCCCGGAACGTGATGGAGATGCTGGAGGAGATCAAGAAGGATCCGAGATTGCCCCGGGAGCTGCGCTTCATCGTCACGCACGACCAGTCGGTGCAGATCAAGAGGGCCATCGAGCTGGTCGGCTCGGCGCTGGTCAGCGGGGGGACGCTCGCGATCCTGGTGCTGGGGGCCTTCTTCACCACGCACCGGGTGCCTCAGCTGCTGTTCATCCCGGCGGCGCTGGTGATCACCGCCCTCTCGGTGCTCACCTACCGGTACGGGAACATCCCGGTGGCGGCCATCAACGTGGGGGTGAACTTATTTCTGGCCGCGCTGCTGGCGGCGGCGATCTGCTGGAAACACCTGCGGCTGACGCTGATCGCCGCGGTGGCGATCCCGGTGGCGACCATCGTCACGTTCGGCTTCATGTTCTTCCTGAACCTGCTCGCCAAGAAGATGCACTTCATGTCGCTCACGCTGAACATCATGACGCTGGGGGGGCTGGCTCTCGGCGTGGGCATGCTGGTGGACAACGCGGTGGTCGTGCTGGACAACATCCTGAAGCGCCGGGCAGGGGGGGAGCCGCCCTATCCGGCGGCGGGCCACGGCGCCTCCCAGATGATGCTGGCGATCGTCTCTTCCACGATCTCCAGCATCATCGTTTTCCTGCCGATCGTCTTCATCAACAAGGAGATCCGGATCCTCTACATCGGGCTGGCGCTGACGATCTGTTTCTCGCTGCTGGCCTCTCTCTGGGTGGCGCTGACCGTGGTGCCCCTGCTGGCCTCCCGGCTCTCCTTCCCGGTGAACGTCGCGCGACGCCGGCCGCTCAAGATCCGCACGGGGTATCGCCGTTTCGTCAGCGGGATCCTGCGCTGGCGCTGGCTGGCGGGGGCCCTGGTCCTCTTCCTGCTGGCCGCCGGCTGGCAGATCTACAACTCGATCCCCAAGGAGTTCCTCGGCACCGCCGAGGCGGAGGACTTCACGGTCTTCGTGGAGCTGCCCAGCGGCGCCAAGCTGGAGATCTCCGACCAGGCGGTGGCCAAGCTGGAAAAGATGCTCAATGATGTTCCCGAGATCAAGTCGGTCTCCTCCCGGATCGAGAAGTGGTCCTCCAAGATCTATGTGAAGCTGCACCCGCTCTCCCAGCGGAGCCGGTCCACGAAGGACGTGATTGACTCGCTGCGCCCGCAGGTGGAGGAGATCGAGCGGGGGTTCCGGGAGGCGTTTATCTATTTTGAGGAGCCCCACGAGGTGGAGTCGAACGAGGTGATCGTGGAGATCTACGGTTGGAACTACGAGATCCTCAACCAGCTGGCCGTGGAGATGCTCAAGAGGATGCAGCAGGTGCCGGGCCTCACGGACCTGAAGATCCGGTGGCGGCGCGGCCGGCCGGAATGGCTGGTCAGGGTGGACAAGCAGAAAGCGGCCCGGTTCGGGCTGTCGGTGGACGACGTGGCCCAGGCGCTGCACGCCGAGATGCGGGGCTTGAGGGCCACGCTGTACCACACGGAGGCGAAGGAGGTGGAAGTGGTGACCCGCCTGCAGGAGGCGGACCGGGCCACGCTGGAGAAGCTCAAGCGCCTCAGCTTCACGCTGCCGGACCGGACCGTGGTGTCGCTGGAGCAAATCGCCCGGCTGGAACCGGCGATCGGCCCCTCCAAGGTCTGGCGCAAGAACAAGCAGCGGATGATCCAGGTGAGCGCCAACCGGGGGCGCTACGCCTTCGGCGAGGCGGCCCAAAAGGTGTACGAGGGGATCAAGGAGATGCCCTTCCCGGAGGACTACTATTGGCGGTTCGGCTCCAACTACTGGAAGCTGATCCAGAACCAGAAAGAGCTCACCTTCGCGCTGGGGCTCTCGCTGGTGCTCATCTTCCTGGTTCTCGCCTCCCTGTTCGAATCCCTCCTTCAGCCGGTGATCATCATGGCGGAGGTGCCCCTGGGGGCCTTTGGGGCTTTCCTGACCTTGAAGATGACCCACCTGGCTTTGAACGTCGGCGCCCTGATGGGGGTGATCCTGCTGGGCGGGATCGTGGTGAACAAGTCCATTATCCTGGTGGATGAGATCAACCGCTTGAGGGCCGGCGGGATGCGGGCCAAGCGGGCGGTGATCACCGCGACCCAGAGCCGGGTCCGGCCGATCTCGATCACCTCTCTCACCTCCATTTTGGGCCTCCTTCCGTTGGCGCTGAGCCGCACCGAGGAGTCCAGCTTGTGGGCCCCGATGTCTCTCGTGGTCATCGGCGGCATGACCTTCTCCACACTGATGACCCCTTTCGTGGTGCCCAGCCTTTACCTGATCCTCGAGGATGTGAGACGGTTCCTCCGAACGATGATACGGTTCCAATTCCGGCCCATTTTGAAGCCCCGAACCAGCCCCTGACGGGTGGCAGAGGGTCCATTCACCGTCATTTCGAGGCGAAGCCGAGAAATCTCGTTTTAAAATCGGGATTTCTCCTCGCTTCGCTCGTCGAAATGACCTACTACTTGGCAGACAGTAAATAGGTATTAATATTTAGATATGTCTGTTGACAGTATGGAAGGGGGGATGGTAACCTTAGAGTGGATACCGCTGGAGAAGAATGGGGGCCGATTCGAATGAAACGTTTGATCTCTTTTACCAGAGAAGAGCACTTTGCGCGTTTTGGAGAAGTCTTTTATGCCCACAAAACAATTGCATTGCAAAACAATTTATCCTTGATTTCTTATCACAACCGAAGGTATCATTTACCTGCAGGCGCTAATTGTCAGAGTGTCTGCGGGTTCTATCTCCCTGATAGAGGCAGCCCTGCCTTTTCCGGGCCGGCCTGGGGAGTGGAGTTGACCGGACAGCTCGGTGAGAGAAAACAACCTCTATAATAAGAGCGAATCAACCGGCGCCGAAGGAGCGATCCTGGAATGGAACGCCCCCCGGCGCCGCCCCATCCTCAAAGCCGTCGCTTCAATCACCTGCTTCACCTTCGTCCTGACCCAGCTTCCGATCCACGCCTACGCCCGGCCTCCGATGCAGCCGGTCACCCCTGAGAATTTGGTCAACAGTGTTACCAATGCCTCCAACCTGGCTTTCCAGCAGGAGCGGTCCCGGCAGCTGATGGAGCGGATGGAGCACCAACAGAGGGTGCAGCGGGCGGTTGAAGTGGGATGGCTGACCGCCAGCGGTGGGTTGAGCCAGGGGCTGCAGGCCCAGGGAGCGGACATCAACCGTGGCGCGAAATCCTTGCAGCAGACCTGGGACCAGGGAGTCAACCGGATGCAGGAGCTGTTCGGTGTGGTGCTGGGCCCAGGCACCGGAACGCTCGAGTTCAACCGCCTGCCGGTCAAGCAGGAGGGGGCCCCGCCGATGATGCTTTACTTTACCAACGGCCTCACCTCGCGGGTCATCGGGGAGAAGACCAAATCCGGTTTCCAGGACACCTTCAACATGAAATACCACGGCACGCGGCTCCTCTCCTCTTATGAGTCGGTGGAGTACAAAACCATGCCGGGCCTTCCGGGCGGGAAGCTGATCCTCAGCAAAACCAAGTGGACCGGCGACTGGCTGCCGGGCTCCATGTTCTACGCGAGCTCCGAGACCCAGGCGGTCCGCCAGATCAACCAGGAGCGGATCGAGACCACCAGCTTCAACACCTGGACGCAGGAGGATGTGGACCGGCTGCAGGCCAAGCTGGAGCAGATCGAATCCAAGATCACCTCGGCCGCGGAGCTGGCCTGGGTGGTGGCAATGCGGCGGCAGCTCTCCACCGGGAAGATCGGGGCGGGGGTGACCTCGGAGGTCACCTCGGTCACGGAGCGCAGCTACACACAGCATGACCGAAGCCGGCCGCTGAAATGGAGCCAGAAAGTCACCGACCCCGGCGGGGTGGCCGAGTCGGAGGTGGTGGTGGCCTACAAGGGGCCCAAGAACAACCAGCTCACTTCCTATATCGAAGAGGGGACCCGGAAAACCCTCTTTGTGAGCGAATCGGACTTTGAACTGTATCAGCAGTGGATGGGGGAGATCCTGGGCAACCCGGAGGCCGGGCGGGAAGAGCGCTCCGCGGCGCAGCGGCTCTCCGGCATGATCGCGCGCGGCGAGATCGGCCCCGGGACCACGGTGCAGACCGGGTTCCGGGTGGAACGCACCTACCTGGATTACAACTCGAAAGGGGACCCGCTCCACTACAAGGAGAAGAGGACCTCCACCGACACCTCGGTTGTGACTGAGTCCGAGGTGAAGATCGAGTATGACGCTGACCGCCAGGTCAAGCATCAAGAGGAAAGCCGGACCGAGGTGGGCCACTACACGGTGCGGGACGTGGATGCTTTTTGGGCCGACCTGCGGGAGATGGAGAGGCGCGGGCCGAAGGAGATGACCTCCGCCGAAAGCCGGTTCGCCGCCGACCTGCGGTTCAAGCTGGAGACCGGGGAGATCGGGGAAGGGAGGATCTTCACGCGGGAGACAAAACTGGTCCGGGAGAATTTCCTCTACAGCCAGGCGCTGCAGACGCTGGAGTGGGACCAGACCACGGTCACCGGCGGCACGACGCTGAAAGAGAAGATACTCTCCTACCACAACGACGCTCAGGGGCGCGCGCTGGAGCAGCTGATCTACTCGGACGAGAAGACCGA
>Ga0080064_1002267_pt1 | contig 33435 bp, 33 predicted proteins | sample Subgrocontami54m_FD_69260 | JGI IMG/M metagenome (GOLD analysis project Ga0080064, IMG submission 69260) | Subsurface groundwater microbial communities from S. Glens Falls, New York, USA - GMW46 contaminated, 5.4 m (SPADES assembly) (version 2) ...
GCGGACGGGCAAGGCCAACTCGCCCAGATGCGCGGGGCGTTGCGCCGGCACGGCGACCCCAAAGCTGCAGGCCTGTGGCTGACCGAGCGCGTGTGGGAGCCGGATCTGCCCGCCACGCTGGCGCACGCGGGCATCCGATACACCATGGTCGACACCAACCAGTTTCTGCCGGCGCGTTCGTGGCTCCCGGCGTCCCGGCAGGTGCAGGATGCCGACGGGTGGGACGTGCTGGGCTGCTACACCACCGAGGCCCAGGGGGCTTCCGTCACGCTCTTTCCGGCGTCGAAGCGGCTGCGGTACTGGCTGCCGTTCCAGCCGGTCGATCGCACCATCGAGTTTCTCAGGCGGGTGCAGCGCGATGAGCCGGTGGCGATCACCTTCGCCGATGACGGAGAAAAGTTCGGCCTCTGGCCCAAAACCCATCACTGGGTGTACGACGAAGGCTGGCTCGAGCAGTTCTTCTCGGCGCTGGAGCGGGAGCGCAGCTGGCTGGCGACCTCGACGTTCCGCGGCTACCTGGAGCGAGCCGGGACGGATGGGTCGGTTTATCTCCCAAGCGGCAGCTATGAAGAGATGCTGGAATGGTCGGGCGGCAACTTCCGGAACTTCTTCCTGAAATATCCCGAAGCGAACGCGATGCAGCAGCGCATGCTGCGCATCAGCGGTCGGCTGCAGGCCTCGGCGCGCGCGCCGCGGAGCCGCCGCAGCGGAGTGAACGCCAAACGGCTTCAGCAGGCCAGGCGGGCGCTGTACGCCGGCCAATGCAACTGCGCCTACTGGCACGGCGTCTTCGGCGGGCTGTACCTCTCGCACCTGCGCCGGGCGGTGCACGCGAACCTGATCGAGGCGGAACGGTTGTCCCATCCTCCCGTGAGCGCCCGGGGGGCGCTGACGCGCACGGATGTCGACGGGGACGGCCGGGACGAAACGATGCTCGAGACCCCGGCGATGAGCCTGGTGGTGGATGCGGCAGAGGGGGGCACGCTGACCGAGTGGAACCTGGCGCGGTCCGGCGTCAACCTGCTGGACACGCTCAGCCGCCGCGCCGAGCCATATCATCAGAAGCTCAAGGCGGCGCAGATGCAGGCGGCGGGCGCCTCCGGCGGCACCCCGCCCAGCATTCACGACGCACTAGGGGCGAAAGAGGCCAACCTGGAATCGCATCTGGTGTACGACGATCACCGCCGCAGCGCGTTCCTCGACTTCGCCCTGCAGCGGATGCCCACCCTGCAGGAGATGGTGCGCTCGACGTGGAGCGAAGCCCGGCTGTGGTCTTCTTCGGCGTTTGACTGGGAGCGGGGTCCGGGTCGGGTCTCCGGCTCGCTCGGTGTGGCCATGGCGCGCCGGGTTGAGGGAGGGACGGTCCGGAAGGCGATCCGCGCGGGAACCAAGACGCCGGTGGTGGAGTGCCTCTACGAGCTGAAGGGCGTGCGCGTCCCGGTGGTGGCGCTGGAGTTCAACCTGTCGCTGCGGGATCCGCGCTACCTCCAGGCGCCCGCAGAGCTTCGTGAGGCGGCGACGTTTGCGATCCGTGACGCCGACCTTGGCGTGGCGATGCGGTTGCGCCTGAATCAGCCGGCCACGCTGTTCCACTTCCCCGTTGAGACGGTATCGGAATCGGAAGGCGGGTTGGAGCGCACCTACCAAGGCTTGTGCGTGGTGTGCTGCTGGGAGCTTGCCGGCGCCGCATCCTGGACAGGTCGCGCGCAGTGGACGATCGAGGAATCGTGATGGCGGTCGCGAAGCGGACGGTCAGCATCATCCATCGGCAGGGGCTGCACGCGCGCCCGGCCGCGCTCTTCGTCCAGCTCGCCAAGGGGTTTTCAAGCGCCATCACCGTGAAGAAGGGGCGGAAGATCGTGGACGGCAAGTCGATCATGGGGCTGCTGACGCTGGCCGCGCGGCAGGGCTCGCGGATCGCCATCGTCGCGGACGGGCCGGATGCCGCCGAGGCGCTGGAGCGGCTGATCGAGCTTGTCACCACCCCGCTGCCCGAACCGCCGCCTGAGATGGGGCTCCGATGATCACGCTCAAGGGCCTGCCGGCCGCGCCGGGCGTGGCGATGGGGAAAACGCTGTTCTTTGACAGCGAAGATTTCGCCGTCCCACGGCGCCCCATCACTGATCCGGAGATTCCGATCGAGCTGCTGCGCCTGGAAGAGGCGATGATCAAGACGCGCCACCAGATTGTCGCCATCCAGAAGCGGCTCGCCGAGGATCTCGGGCAGGAACATGCGGAGATCCTCAACGCGCACCTGTTGGTGCTCGAAGATCAGTCGCTGCGCGAGGAGATCATCAATGGCCTGAAGGCCAAGCTGCTGAATGTCGAAGCGATCTTCAGCGATGTGATTCGCGGGCACCTGAAGGCGTTCTCCCGGACCGAGGATGAATACCTGCGCGAGCGCACCGCGGACATCGACGATGTCCGCAAGCGGGTGCTGCGCAACCTGCTGGGGAAGCGTCCCGTCACCCTGGCTCCCCTCGAGGAGCCGGTCGTGCTGGTGGCGCGCGATCTCTCGCCGTCGGAGACCGCCCAGATGCACAAACGCCACATTCTGGCGTTCGTGACCGACATCGGCGGCCGCACGAGCCACACGGCGATCATGGCCAAATCGTTGGAGATCCCGGCGGTGGTGGGCGCGGCGGTGGCCACCAAACGCATCCCGCAGGGGACGTTCGTGATCGTCGACGGCACCCGGGGCGAGGTCATCATCGACCCGGATCCGGAGACGGTGAAGCGCTACGAGCTGGAGCAGCGCCGCTACCAGGAAGCCAACCGCCAGCTGCTGCAGCTCAAGGATCTGCCCGCCGAAACGCTCGATCACCACCGAGTCGTGCTCTCCGCCAACATCGAGCTGCCGGAGGAAGTGCCCTCGGTCATCGCGCACGGCGCCAACGGGATCGGCCTCTTCCGCACCGAGTTTCTGTACCTCAACCGCGGGGACTTTCCGACGGAGGAGGAGCAGTACAAGGCGTACAGCACGGTCGCCGAGCAGATCAAGCCCCATCCCGTCATCATCCGGACGATGGACCTCGGTGGGGACAAGTTTTTCTCCCCCATGCAGGTGCCCTCGGAGATGAATCCGTTCATGGGCTGGCGCGCCATCCGGTTCAGCTTGGCCCGGCCGGACATCTTTCGCATTCAGCTGCGGGCGATCCTGCGAGCGAGCACCCACGGCAACTTGAAGCTCATGTACCCGATGATTTCCGGCATCGAGGAGCTGCAGCGCGCGAACGAGATCCTCTACGAGGTCAAACAGGAGTTGACGCGGCAGGGCACGCCGTTTTCCGACTCGCTTGAGGTCGGCGCCATGATCGAGGTGCCCTCGGCGGCGATGACCTGCGATCTGCTCGCCAAAGAGGTGCAGTTCTTCTCCATCGGCACCAACGACCTGATCCAGTATTCGCTGGCGGTGGACCGGGTCAACGAGAAGATCGCCTATCTCTATGAGCCGACGCACCCGGCGATCCTCCGGCTGGTCAAGCAGATCATCGACGTCGGCCATGCGGCCAAGATCTGGGTGGGGATGTGCGGCGAGATGGCGGGCGAGCCGCCGCTGAGCCTGCTGCTGCTGGGGATGGGGCTGGACGAGTTTTCCACCTCGCCGGTCCAGCTGCCGATCGTGAAGCAGGTGATCCGTTCGGTGGAGCACTCCTTCGCGCAGTCGGTCGTCCAGCAGGCGCTGCAGCTGCGCACCGGCAAGGAGGTCGAGACGTTCCTGCTCGCCAGCCTCAAACAGGTCGCCCCGGCGCTGGTCGAGTGAGATGGCGGTGACCATCGTGCTGTTGGCCGGCGGCTACGCCACGCGGTTGTACCCCTTGACGAAGGACCGCCCCAAGGCGCTGCTGCCGCTGGGGCGAGGCGTCATCCTGGACGAAGTACTGAAGGCGCTGGAAATGGTGGCCGACGTCCGGAAGCGGATCCTGGTGACCAACCATCGGTTTGCGGATCAGTTTCTCGCCTGGCAGCGCGCGTGTGCCGCGCCGGTGCAGGTGATCGATGACGGCACCGATACGGCCGAGAACCGGCTGGGGGCAATCCGCGATCTGGAGCTGTCGCACCGGCAGACCGACGCGGCCGACGACCTTCTGGTGCTGGGGACGGACAACTTGTTCGGATGGCCGTTGGCCGACTTCGTGGCGCAGGCCCAGCGCCGCCGGCCGCACCCCAGCGTCGCCCTCTGGCAGGCGCCGTCGAAAGAGGCGGTGACCCAGTTCGGCGTCGTCATCCGGGACGATCAGTCGCGCATCAGGACCTTTGTTGAGAAGTCGGCCCAGCCGCCTTCCACGGAAGTGGCGCTGTGCGTGTACTATTTTCCCTCGGCGATGTGCGGCAAGATCCGGGAGTTTCTGGACAGCGGCGGCAACGCCGACGCGCCGGGCTATTTCATCGAGTGGCTCGTGCGGCAGGGGACCGTCTACGGCGTTCCGATGGCCGGCGCCTGGTACGACATCGGCTCGCTGGAGACGTATCACGCGGCGGTTGAGGAATGGCAAGCGAAGACCGATCGTCCATCATAGGAGGCTGGTGAGCATGCGGCGGCATCTCTTTACGTCGGAGTCGGTCACCGAAGGGCATCCGGACAAGATCGCGGATCAAATTTCGGATGCGGTGCTCGACGCCATCTATGAGAAGGATCCCAACGGCCGGGTGGCGTGCGAGGCGCTCGTGACGACCGGCCTGGCCTTCGTGGCGGGCGAGATCACCACCTCCTGCTACATCGAGATCCCGCAGATCGTGCGCGAGACGATTCACCGCATCGGCTACGTCGAGCCGGAGCACGGCTTCGCCTGGAAGACATGCGGCGTGGTGACGGCGATCCAGGCGCAGTCGCCCGACATCGCGCTCGGCGTGGACAAGGGCGGAGCGGGCGATCAGGGCATGATGTTCGGCTACGCCACGAATGAGACGCCGGAGTACATGCCCCTGCCGATCGTGCTCGCGCACCGGCTCTCCCGCCGCCTGGCGGAGGTGCGCAAGCAGCGGTTGGTGGACTACCTGCGGCCCGACGGCAAGACGCAGGTGACCATCGAGTACCACGACGGTCATGTCGCCCGCGTGGAGGCCATCGTGGTGAGCGCCCACCACAAGGCGGGCGTGCCGCTGGCGCGCATCCGGTCGGACATGAAGCGGCTCGTGATCGAGCCGATCGTCCCCAAGCACTGGCTGGACCGGCGCACGAAGATCTTTGTCAATCCCACCGGGCGGTTTGAGGTCGGCGGCCCCATGGGCGACACCGGGTTGACCGGACGAAAGATCATCATGGACACCTATGGCGGCGTCATCGGCCACGGCGGCGGCGCGTTTTCAGGAAAAGACCCGACCAAGGTGGACCGCTCGGCCGCCTACATGGCGCGATACGTCGCCAAGAACCTGGTGGCGGCCGGCGTGGCGGACACATGCGAGATCCAGCTGGCGTACGCCATCGGCGTGGCGGAGCCGGTCTCCATCATGGTCGACACGCATGGCACCGGCAAGCTGTCGGAGGCCTCGGCGATCAAGCTGATCCGCGAACTGTTCGATCTGACCCCGGCGGGCATCATCCGGACGCTGAAGCTGCGCCGGCCGATCTATCTCAAGACCGCCGCCTACGGCCATTTCGGAAGGGATGACGACGGCTTTTCCTGGGAAGAGCTGGACCGCGTGAACGAGATCAAGCGAGCGGCCCGCCACCATTCGTAACGTCATTGTGAGAGGGAGACCATGCCAAGCGCCACACTGGATCGACCGGTCACCGCATCGCGTGCAGCCAAGCGTGTAAGGAGGGAGGCCCCCGTGCCCAAGCGCCACCACATTCAGAACGCGGCCCTCGCCAAGGCAGGCCGGTCCAAGATCGAATGGGCGGAAAGCCAGATGCCCGTCTTGCTCCAGATCCGCGAGCGGTTCGCCCGCACCAAGCCGCTCAAGGGCATCCGCCTGGCGTGCTGCCTGCATGTCACGACCGAGACCGCGCACCTCATGCTGGATCTGAAAGCGGGTGGGGCGCAGATTGCCCTGTGCGCCTCCAATCCGCTGTCGACGCAGGATGACATCGCCGCCAGCCTGGTGAGCGATTTCGGCATCTCGGTCTACGCCATCCGCGGCGAGGACCGCCGGACCTACTACGACCACATCAAAGCGGCGCTCTCGATTTCGCCGCACATCACCATGGACGACGGGGCGGACCTCGTCTCCAGCGTGCACAAGGAGCCGGACCGGTACGGAAAGGATCTGATCGGCGGCACCGAGGAGACGACGACCGGCGTCATCCGGCTGAAGAGCCTGGATGCCGAGGGCAAGCTGCGCTACCCGGTGATTTCGGTGAACGACGCCGACACCAAGCATCTGTTCGACAACCGCTACGGCACGGGACAGTCCACCATCGACGGCATCCTGCGGGCGACGAACCGGCTGCTGGCCGGGTCGGTGTTCGTGGTGGCGGGCTACGGCTGGTGCGGCAAGGGGCTGGCCCAGCGGGCGCGCGGCCAGGGGGCCCGCGTCATCGTCACCGAGATCGATCCCGTCAAGGGGCTGGAAGCGGTCATGGACGGGTTCCAGGTGATGGCTATGGATGACGCCGCCGAGATCGGGGACATCTTCGTCACGGTGACCGGCTGCTCCGCGGTGCTCGCCCACCGCCATTTTACCCGGATGAAGGACGGCGCGATCATCTCCAACTCAGGACATTTCGACGTGGAGATCGACCTGGAAGCGCTGAAGCGGCTGTCCAAGCGCCAGCAGGTGATTCGGGGCGGGATTCAGCAGTACGTGCTGAAGAACGGACGGCGCATCAACTTGCTCGGGGAAGGGCGGCTGGTCAACCTGGCCTGCGCCGAGGGGCACCCTCCGGGGGTCATGGATATGTCATTCGCCAACCAGGCGCTGGCGTCCGAATATCTCGTGAAGGAAGGCTCCCGGTTGGCCCCGCACGTCTATCCGGTGCCGAAGGAGATCGACCGGGAGATCGCGCGGTTGAAGCTAGCCGCGCTCGGCGTGTCGCTGGATCGGCTCACACCGGAACAGGAGCGCTATCTTTCGAGCTGGGAAATTGGAACCTAAACGCAGTGATGAGTGATAGGTGATAAGTGATGAATTGTGCGGCGCCCTTCATCACCCATCACTAAGCACTCATCACCTTTTTTAAGCGGAGCGGCGGATGACGCGCAGGCCCCACCAAACCGCCAGCGCATGCGGCGCCCACACGGCGAGGAAGACCGGCAAATGGAAGATGCCGTTCTTTCCGATCCCTTCGCCGAACCCCACCGCAAAATAGTAGAGTAGCCCCCACCCGAGGCTGGTGCCCAGCCCCTTCAGGTAGCCGCGCAGCTGCGGCTGCGTGGAGCCGGCGAAGCCGAGGAAGGCGATGATCATGTTCATCAGAGGCAGCGTGAGCTTGGAGGTCAGCTCCACCGCGTAGCGCCTCGTGTTGGCCATGCCCATCTGCCTCAGGCGGGTCACCATCAGGCGGAGCTGGCTGTACGACATCGTCTCGGGGCGCTGGTCCGGCTCGCTGAACGACTCCAACGTGACCGGATAGGTGATCAGCCGTTCCGTGAACGACTCCGGCTCGCCCCGCAACACGCCCTTCGGCCCCACCCGATAGATCGTCCCGTAGAGCAGCAGCCAGCCGTGCCGGGTCCAGACTGCGCGGGTGGCGTATAGGCTTTTCGTGGGGCGGTTCTCCCAGTCATGCTCCAGGATCGTCAGATCGTGCAGCTCGCCGGCTTTGACGTCCAGCTCGCGGGCGTGGTAGAGACGGTTGAACGAGTCGAGGATCGCGACATTTTCCACCATCTTCTCGCGCTCGTGCCCATGAAAAGCGTCCCGGCGGAGCTGCTCGTAGACCCGGGTGGTGTGGGGCACGACCTGGTCGTTGATGAAGAAGACGCCCAGCGTCGCCAGCCAGCCGACGAACACGAACGGCACGCTGGCCCGCAACAGGCTCGTGCCGCTGGCGTTCATCGCCAGGAGCTCCTGATAGCGCGACAGGCGGGGGGCGATGAAAGCGGAGCTCAAGAGCAGCGCCAGGGGAGAGGCCCGCACGAAGACGAACGGGATAAAATTGAGGTAGTAACGGACGATCGTCGCCAGGGGAATGCGGTAGCGCAGGATCTCATCGAGGTGCTCGAACACGTCGATCAGGCAGCTGAGGAAGATGAAGACGACGAGACACCACAGCCAGACCGGCAGCAGCTGCCGCACCGCGTAGCGGTCCAGGATGCGCATCGCTAGCGCCGGACCGCCCGTAGCACCAGGACGCCGCTGACCGCAGCCCCGATGAGGTTCGGGATCCACATGGCCAGCCATGGCGGCAGCCAGCCCTTGAGGGCGAGGGCGTTCATCCCGACCGTGCCGAGGTAGTACGTCATGAAGACGCCGAGGACCCAGACGAATGTGGTGAGCCGTTCATGGTGGTGCAGCTGCAGCCCGAAGGCCAGCCCGAAGGCGACAAAGACGAACGCGGCGAAGGAGGAAGCGACCTTACGGTGCAGCTCCAGGCTGACCGGCAGCGTTTCGATGCCCTGGGCGCCCAGCCGCCGGCGCTCTTCCAGCAGCTCCTTGAACGTCAGCTCCCGCAGCTTCTTGCCCATCCGTTCGGGATCGTCCTGGCCGGAGCGCAGCGCCATGGCATAGGTCGTGAATGTCGCTTTGTAGAACGAGCCCGGGCGCAGCGGGTCCCACTCATCCACCGTCCCGTCGTGCAGCTTCAATTGCACGCCTCGCTTGCTGGGCAGCTGCTCGAACTCGCCCCGCTCCGCGATGATCGTGCGGGTGGGGCCGTTGGGCTGCGGCTCGTAGATGCGCACGTGCTCCAGCCGGCGCCCTTCCACCTGATAGACGAAGATGACGTACGGCGGAAAGTCCTTGATGAACGTGCCCGCTTCCAGATAGGCGGTGGGCTGCTTGATGCCGATGGCCTTCAGCTGTTTGCGGAACGCCAGGTGGGAGGCGGGCACGACGCGGTCGCTGATGACCACCAGCGCTACGCTGATCACCAGGCCGACAATGAGGAGGGGAAACACGAGCCGGATCGGCGCCACGCCCGAGGCGCGCATCGCGATAAGCTCGTAGTCGGTGCTCAGGCGCCCGAAGGCCAGGACCATGGCGATCAGGCAGGCCATGGGCACGGTGAAGCTCAGCATGTAGGGCATCAGGTAGATCAGTAGCCGCAGCACGTCGATGGGATTCACGCCCTTGGCGATGACGAGCTCGGCGAACTTGATGATGTTGCCGACGAGCAGCACCGCCGTCAGCCCGCCCATGGTGACAAAGAACGGCGCCAGGTGCTCGCGGAGGATGTAGGTGCGCAGGGTTCGCATCAGTTGAGGCGGTGCCGGGGCGTGCGGGCGGCGGTCAGGACGAAGACGCCGGCGGCTCCGGCGGTTTTCAGCGCCAGCGCGCAGGCCTGCGCGGTGGCTCCGCTGGTGAGGACGTCATCCACGAGCAGCAGCGTGCGGCCGCGCACCTCGGACGCGCGGGCGGTGAAGGCGTGCCGGACATTGCGGAACCGCGCGCCTCCGCGCAGCCGGGTCTGCGTGGTCGTCCATCTGGCGCGGCGGAGGCTGCGCGCAAGCAGCGGCTTGCCCAACCGGCGCGCCAGATCGCGCGCGAGCTCTTCGGGCGGATTCCCACCTCTGAGCTGACGCTTGAGCCAGTGCAGGGGAACCGGAACGACCGCATCGATGGCGTCGATCGGCAGCGAGTGGTTGGCGGTCTCGGCCATCTCCTGGGCCAGCCAGCGCCCGATGCGCCACCGGCGATGGTACTTCCACTGGCGGACGGCCTGGCGGATGGCGCCGGTGTACCGCCAGGGCGCGCAGGCGCGGTCGAATGCCGGCGAGGTGTTCCGGCAAGAGGCGCAGCGGCTCTGGGCATCGAATGCGCCTGGGATCGGCGCGCCGCACTGGGCGCAGACCGGGCGGCCCGCCGGCGTCATGCGCCCGGCGCACGGACGGCAGCACCACCCCGCCGAGGGCTCAAGGGGCGCGCGACACAAGGGGCAGGCAGGAGGGTAGAGCAGGTTGACGAGCGCGTGAGGGATGGACATCCGGCGCGCAGCATAGCATGCGCCCCTCGACACTGTCAATTGACGCGGGAAGGCGCTTGACGGCGTCGGAGGGCTTCGCTAGGCTACTACCGTTCATGCAATGGTCCAACCCGGAAGACGTGCGAGCCTATGTCCTCTCATTTGGAGGGTGGGCGCCCGTCATCTATCTGCTGGTCTATTCCCAGCCGTTCGTGCCGCTGCCCATCCTCGTCATGGCCATGGCGGCCGGGTTGGCCTTCGGCGCGCTCTACGGCGGTTCGCTCGCCCTGACGGCGGCACTGATCCGTGCCTGCGGGCAGTTCTTCCTGGCGCGCCGGCTGGGCCGTGACGCATGCCGCCGCTTACTTCGGGGCCGGGCGGCCGCCCTGGATACGCACATGAGCCAACGCGGCCTCTCGACGGTGATCTGGATGCGCCTCATTCCCAACGTGCCCTATGATTTGCAGAGCTTAGTGCTGGGCTGCTCGCCGGTGACATTTTCGGCATTCGCACTGGGCACGTTTGTGGGCACGGTGCCCTGGATCGTGCTGTCCGTGATCATGGGAGACGCGCTCCTGCACGCGGATGTGGCGTGGAAGGCGATTCTGATCGTCATCGGGCTTGTGGGAGTGTGGTGGCTGCGCCGGCGGGCTTCCGCTCAACAGCCATGACCCCCTCCTCGATGAGCCAGGAAGAGCTGCGGCTCCGCGCGCTCTATCTTTTTTTGGCCTGCTCCCAGGCCGTGGAGCAGTTTGCCGAGCGATTAGCCGCCACCCTGCCGGCGCAGCCGCTGCCGGCACAGGTGCGGCTGCAGCAGTCACTCAAGCGGGAGCTGGGTCTCCTGTTCCGGTATTGGACCACGCGCCAGATCTGGCAGCGATGGGACACGCGCGAGGCGGACGCGAAGCAGCTCAACCTCGCCCTCCTGCGCCTCTTCACCGACGCCTTCAAGCTGCCCAAGGACGGCAGCGGTCTCCGCTATGCCGAGCTGTCCACGCTGGCCGAGGAGGTGCAGGAGCTCACCCACCGCATCACGAACGCCTTGGCCATGCGGCACGAGCCGCTGCTGACCGAGCTGCAGAGCACGATCCTGCCATGGCGGGATTCGGTCCTCAAGTGGACGATCGATGCGCTCGAATGGCCGCCCGAGCAGCTCGCACCCAAGGTGAGCGAGTGGGCGGGGCGTCCTCCAGAGACATGAACCGATAGCTGGGTGGCGTCTGATCTTGGTTGCACGTGCGCGCAACGTACAATAGGAGGTGAGAGAGATGGCACTCGCGATGCAAGCCCGATCGAAACGGGTGGCGGCGGGTCGAAATGCCGCGACCATCGACATCGGGGAGGTGGCCCGCGTAGCGTACGAGCTGTTTCAGCAGCGAGGCGGGACGCACGGCTGCGATCAGAAGGACTGGTTCGAGGCGGAGCGGATCGTCCGCAGCCAGCGGGCAGGGCGAGCGGCCAAATCCCGAAGCGCTCGGAAATAAGTCCTCCGGTTTTCTCCGCGTCCCATGAAGTTGCTCGTGGCCGGCGGCACCGGGTTTATCGGCACTCCTCTCTGTTACACACTGGTCGCGCATGGCCATGAAGTGCGGCTCCTCAGCCGGCGTCCCCAGCCGGCCTCTTCGGGCATCCGAGTCCTCTCCTGGGAGGACCTCGGCCGCGGACAGGGCCTGACCGGCGTGGAAGGCGTCGTGAATTTGGCCGGCGAGCCGATCGTGGGCAGGCGCTGGAGCCCGGCACAAAAGGCGCGTGTGACGGCCAGCCGGGTGGAGACGACGCGGCGCCTTGTTGCGGCACTCGTCCCATTGTCCCCTCGGCCGTCGGTGCTCGTGAACGCGTCAGCGGTCGGCTATTACGGCGCTCGCGAAGATGAGCCGTTGACGGAAACCGATGCGCCGGGCCGAGGGTTTCTCGCCGAGTTGTGCCAGGCCTGGGAAACGGAAGCCCGCGCGGCCGAGTCGATTGGCATCCGGACGGTGCGGCTGCGGCTCGGCGTCGTGCTCGGACCTGGCGGCGGCGCGCTCGCGAAAATGGTCCCGCCGTTTCGGATGTTCGTCGGCGGCCCGTTGGGCGACGGGCGCCAGATCCTTTCCTGGGTCCATCTGGATGACGTCATCGGGCTCATCGAATGGGCGTTGGAATCGGCACTGGTCTCCGGCGCCGTCAACGCCACCGCGCCGGAACCGGTCACCATGCGCGAGTTTTCGCGCGAGCTCGGACGCGTCCTCCACCGTCCTTCCTGGGCGCCGGTGCCCGCAGGCGTGCTGCGCCTCCTGATGGGGGAGATGGCTGAGATGCTCTTGACCGGGCAGCGCGTCCTGCCGCGCGTGGCCTTGAGTGCGGGCTACCGCTTCCGCCATCCCGACCTGTCAGGCGCGCTACGGGCGAGCCTGCTCTCATCCTGAACGACTCCTCGGCATTCCACAGTCTCTTCCTCTTCGGTCTGGGTGTGAGCACCGGCCTCTCCGGCGCGATGATCCCCGGGCCCCTCTTCCTCTATACCGTCTCCGAAGCGCTGCACCGGCGGCACTGGGTGGGGCTGAAGATTGCGTTGGGTCACCTCATGCTCGAAGCGTGCTTTGTTGCGGTCGTCCTGGTTGGGCTGCGCGAATGGCTTGCTTCAGCGGCCTTTCATGCTGTCGTCAACTGGGTTGGCGGCCTCGGACTGATCATCATGGGCGCGCTCATTCTGATGCAGGTGCGCCGCCTGTCGCTGGCGCGCCATGCGGAGGTCAGCTTTCGCTGGGGCCCGTGGGTGGGTGGAGCCTGTTTCAGCCTGGCCAGCCCGGGATTCCTGATCTGGTGGGCGACGATCGGCGCCTCGGTGGTGCTCCAAGGGCTCCTGGCCGGATTGGCAGGACTGGCACTGGTCCTGCTGGGGCATGCGCTGGCGGATCTGGCCTGGCACTGGTTCGTCGCGTTTTCGGTGGAGCGGGGCAAAGCGTCTTGCAGCGACCGCACCTACCGGGTGCTGATGACCGGACTGGCGTTCTGGCTGATCGTGTTGGGCGCCGGGCTGCCGTTTCGGCCGTAAACCCTGACCAGTGCTGGCCAATCTTGACCGTTCGTGAGCACCTCAGGCATACTTTGGAGAAGAGAGACCAAGGATGTGTGAGGAGCCATGCACGAGAAATCCTATCTGACGGTCGAAGAGGTGGCCAAACGGTTCGGCGTCAACATCACCACCGTCTACCGGCTCGTTCAACAGGGCCGGCTGCCTGCGTTCAAGGTGGGCAATCAATGGCGCTTTAGCGAGTTGCGCCTGAACGAGTGGGTCGCGGACCGGGAACGGGTCGGATGAGCCGGCGCGGTGACGCTCTGCGGTACCGTTTTGATGCGCTCGTAGGCGGTTTGTGGCTTGTCATGATGCTGGGTGCCTGCCTGGCCCTGCGCGTGGTGCAGGGAGTGGAAGGCTTATCGGCAGAAGCCATTGGGCGCGCGAGTGTGCTCCAGCTCATCTTGGTGTTCGTGGGGCTGCTGGCGCTTTTGGGGCTGGCGCTGCTGATCCGCGGTTTGGTCACCACGCCCCTGCAGCGCATGACCGGCCAGATCGATGCCATGCAGCAGACCGGCCGGCTGGTGAAGCTCCCCATTCAAGGGGCGAATGAGCTCCAGCTCTTCGCGGAGCATTTCAACGACTTAGTCCAACACATCGAAGAGCAAAAGCGGCGCATCCGGGAACACGTCGTGGAGCTGCAAACCGCCAATACTGAGCTCAGCCACCTGGCCAATCTCAAGGACGATTTCCTGTCCACGATCAGCCATCAATTCCGGACGCCGCTGACCGCTGTCGGGGAAGGGCTCGATCTGATGCGCGACGGCACGATGGGGCCGCTCACCGACGACGTGCAGCGGTTGGTCACGATGGTCGATGAGAATGTCCAACGCTTGGACCATCTGATCCAGGAAGCGCTGGACCTCTCGCTCATCAAGTCGGGCCACCGGCTCCTGGACCGCAAACCCGGCGAGCTCGGGGAGCTGCTGCGCCGCTGCCAGGCGCTCTGGCAGGCGACGGCGGACTCGCGCTCGATTCGGCTCCTCTGCCCGGACCTGCCCCCGGTCTACATGGACGCGGAGGCCGTCCGGGAGGTGATGGACCATCTCCTGCGCAATGCGCTGCGGCACGCGCCGCCGAAGAGCGAAGTCGCAGTGGAGGTGCGCGCGGGAAAGCACGCCGTGGAGATCCTGGTCCGGGACCGCGGTCCCGGCATTCCCACCGATCAATTGCAGAAACTGTTCCAACCGTTCGTGCATGTGCAGACGCCTGATGCGCCCGGCTCGGAAGGGAGCGGGCTGGGATTGGCGATCTGCCGGCAGGTGATTGAGCGGCACCGGGGCCGCATCCGGGCGGAGTCGGCGCCGGGTGCCGGCATGACCGTGACGTTCGAGCTGCCCATTGCCTCGGCGCACTTCCTTCTGGAGGAGGCCTTCCGCTCCGCGCAAGAGGACGCGCAGTACGAACATGGGCAGTTCGGCTTGCTGGTGGTCAGCCCCGTCAACTCGGCGGCATCCCCAGAAGTCATGCGCCAGGCAGAGATCGAGTTGCGGCGCAACACGCATCGAGGCGACCGGTTTGTGTGGTTCGATGAGCGCACGCTCGTGATCCTGGCTGTGACCGACCGGCCGGGGCTGATCGCGATGGCCAACCGGCTCAAAGCCGTGGTCGACCGTGCCGGCCTGTCCGTAGCCTTGAGATGGGCGGTCTATCCGGCCGAAGGCAAGACGCCGGAGGAATTGATGGGAGCGGCGACGCGACCGTCCACCTCGGGAGCCTCTCACGGGCCGGCGCCTGTGACAATGGCGAGAACGCATGGCTGAGAAGCATCGGATCCTGCTCGTGGATGATGAGCCCAGCGTGGTGAAGATCGTCAGCAGGCGACTGGAAGGCGAAGGGTTCGACGTGCTGGTCGCCATGGACGGCCAGGAAGGGCTCATGAAAGCGCAGTGCGAGCGTCCTGACCTGATCGTGCTGGATGTGAAGCTGCCGAAACTCACCGGGTATGAGTTGTGCGCGGCACTCAAGCGGGATCCTCGCTATCAGAAGATTCCGGTTATCATGTTCACGGCGAAGGCCACGGAACACGATGAAAAACTGGCGATGGAATCTGGAGCGAACGCATTCGTCCAGAAGCCGTTCCGCGCGCAAGAGCTCCTGGAGCGCATCCGGGCGCTCATCGAACTTTCGGTCTAACGAGGGGGAGGTCACGTGATGAGCGAGTCAGCCCGCAAAAAGCGTATCCTGATCGTCGATGACACCAAGGACATCCTGTTGGTCGTCTCCCGACGCCTGCAGAGCTGGGGGTACGAGGCGCTCACGACGGACAACGGGCCGGAGGGCCTGGAGCTGGCCGAGCAGCACCTGCCGGACCTGATCTTGCTGGACATCATGATGCCGACGATGAAGGGCCGCGACGTCTGCGCGCGCTTGAAGGCCAACCCCAAGACGAAGCACATCCCCATCATCTTCCTGACGGCGCTCGGGCTGGCGGATCATATCAAAGCCGGCATGAATCTCGGGGCGGAGGACTATATCGTCAAGCCGTTCGAGCCCGCCGAGCTGAAAGAGCGGATTATGGTGTGCCTGGCCCGCGCCGAAGCGGCCAACACCAACGACAACGCCTCTCATCCGTAAGTAGACCGCCCGCCGGATTTATGCCACACTACTGCCTCCCATGACGGAATTCTTTTCCCAGTTGTACCAATTCGATGAGCTGATCCGGTGGGGCGGATACACCGTCCTGGTCCTCATTGTCTTCGCGGAGACCGGCCTGCTGGCCGGGTTTTTTCTCCCGGGTGACTCGCTCCTGGTGACCGCCGGGGTCGTGGCCGCAGCCGATGGGCCGGTTCAGATCGGCCCCTTGCTCGTCCTGCTCAGTGTTGCGGCCGTCGCCGGCGACAGCGTCGGCTACGCGATCGGCTATCACCTGGGCCCGCGCCTCTTCAGCCGCGAGGACTCCCGCCTGTTCCATAAAGACCATCTCATCCGGACGCAGCGATTCTATGAGAAGTACGGTGCCAAGACCATCATCCTGGCCCGCTTCGTGCCGATCGTGCGCACCTTCGCGCCGACCGTCGCCGGCGTCGGCAAGATGCGCTACCGCACCTTTCTGATTTTCAACGTCATTGGAGGGATCGGCTGGGTGACCAGCATGACGCTGGCCGGCTATCTGCTCGGCCGGTCGATCCCGGACATCGAGCACCATCTGCACTGGGTCATCGGGGCGGTGATCCTGCTGTCGTTCATCCCCATCTACCGGGAATGGCGGGCCTCCCGCCGCGAACACGCCTCCGCGCCCGCGCGTGATCGGTGATAGCGGAGCCCCTCGGAAGGGGCTATAATGCCCCCTTACCTATGGATCAAGCCGCCGTTCCTCAGGACACCACGTTCGACGAGCTGAATCTCCATCCGGATCTGCTCAGGGGGATCCGCGACCTCGGTTTCATCCGCCCCACCCCGATCCAGGCGCAGGCGATTCCGCCGATCCTCGCCGGCCGGGACGTGATCGGCTGCGCCCAGACCGGCACCGGCAAGACCGCCGCGTTCGTGCTGCCGATTCTGAACCTCCTCCTGCGCAGCCAGACCCGGGGCAACGTGCGCGCGCTGGTCGTCGCCCCCACGCGCGAGCTGGCACTCCAGTCGATGGACCAGCTCAAGGCGCTCTCCCGCTACGTCCATCTCAAGGGGGCGGCGATCTTCGGCGGCGTGCCGATGGAGCCGCAGATCAAGGCGCTGCGGCAGGGCGTCGACATCATCTCGGCCACCCCGGGCCGGCTGCTCGACCACATCTACTCCGGACGGATCGATTTCGTGGATCTGCAGGTCTTCGTCCTGGACGAGGTCGATCGCATGCTGGACATGGGGTTCCTGCCCGACATTCAAAAGCTCCTGTCGCTGCTGCCGGCGAAGCGGCAGAACCTCGTCTTCTCCGCCACCCTTCCGCCGGAGATCGCCACGCTGGTCCATCAAATTCTCGATCATCCGGTGACGGTGCAGATCGGGCAGCGCTCCATGCCGGCGGTGGGGATCCGGCACGCGGTCTACCCGGTGCCGCGGCACCTCAAGCCGGACCTGCTCGCCGAGCTGCTGCGCGGGCAGGGCATGACCTCCGTCCTCGTGTTCATCCGCACCAAGCACTATGCGACCCGCCTGGCCCAGACGCTCGAGCGGCGGGGGTTCAAGGTGTCGCTGCTCCATGGCGACCGCAGCCAAAGCCAGCGGCTGCGTGCCCTCGAGCAGTTCCGGCGGGGCAAGAACCAGATCATGGTGGCTACCGACATCGCCGCCCGCGGCATCGACATCGAAGACATCACCCACGTGATCAATTTTGACATGCCCAACACGCCGGAAGATTATATCCACCGCATCGGGCGCACCGCCCGCGCCGAGGCGACGGGTGATGCGTTCACGCTGGTCGACAAGGAAGAGGAGCCGATGATCGGCGAGATCGAGCGGACGCTGAAGCGAACGCTGCCGCGCGTCACGCTCCCCAATTTCGACTACAAGAAGGCCGGCGCGCCGAAGTCGCATGACCAGGGGCATGGGCGCCCTCACCGGCCGCGCCGTGACGGCGGCTCCTCCCAGCGATATGGCCACCGCCGTCATTAAGCCGAGCGCCCGCCGCGCTCGGCATGCCTCGGCTACCCCGATGGTAGCCGCTTCAGGAGGACAGCGCATGAAACAGAGAGTCACCGCGCTCATGGCGGTCGGGTTCAGCGTTACACTGCTGCCGGGCGCGGCCGGAGCGGCCCATTCGGATTCCGCGATCGTGGCGGTGACGGTGTTCCCGGACCGCGCCGGCATCACGCGAGAAGTCTCGCTGGAGCTCAAATCCGGATCGCAGACGGTCGAGATCGGGCCGCTGCCCAGCCAGGTGGATCCCGGCTCGGTCAGCGCCAAGGGGCTCGGCGAGTCGGACGTGACGCTCTACGGCGTCCGGCTGGTGACCAAGCAGCTTGAAGCCGCCCAGGATCCCAAGGTCAAGACGCTGGAAGAAGAGATCAAGACGCTCACGCGCCGCCAGGCGGCGCTGAACGACACCAAGCAGATTCTGGAACAGGAACGGGCCTACCTCGCCTCCATCCAGGCCGCCTCGAGCGAGCAGATCGGCAAAGACCTCGTCACCAAGGGCCCCAAAGCCGATGAGGCCGCCGCGCTGCTGGCATTTCTTGACGAGGCCTTCCTGAAAAACGCCGCCCGCGCGCAAGAAACCTCAAGCGCTCTCGAAGAGTCAGGCCAGCAGTTGGATAAGCTGCGCCGCGAGCTGGCGCAATTGACGCAGGGCCGGTACCGGCAAGAGACCAGTCTGTTCGTCGATCTTGAGGCGAAGAAAAGCGGCGCGTTCCACCTGCAGGTGTCGTACCGGCTGCCGGGAGCCTCGTGGCAGCCCAGCTATGAGGCGCGCGCCACCGGCACGGGCAGCGAGCTCGAGTTCGCCTCCTCAGCACTGGTGCGCCAGCAAACCGGCGAGGATTGGACGAACGTGGCGCTGACATTGTCCACCGCGAAGCCGGCCATCGCCGGCTCCATGCCGGAGCTTGAGCCGTGGTTTCTGCGTCCCTGGGAGCCTGTGCCGATGAGGCAGAATCGCCGGGAAGTCGGGCTGATGAAAAACGCCGCCTTAGGACTTGAGGAGGCTAAAGATGCCAACAAAGAGGACGCAATCGACGGTGTCTATCCGGTATCGGCCCCTGCCGAACTTCAACAGGCTACCCTGGCCGAAGCGATCGTCGATACCGCAGGCCCGTCCGTGACCTTTCGTCTCCCGAAACCGGCCTCGATTCCTGCGGACTGGCAGCCGCACAAAGTTCCGATCGGCAGCCAGCGGCTGGCCGCAGCACTCGCGTACGAGGCGACCCCCCGATTGATCCCGCTGGCGTTTTTGCGGGCCAAGGTGACCAATACGACCGAGGCGCTCTACCTGGCCGGCCCGGTCTCCGTCTTTTTGGACGGCGCGTTTGTGGCCACCGCCTCGCTCAAGCAGGTGGCTCCGGGGGAGACGTTCGATCTGTACCTCGGGGCGGATGAGCGGGTGAAGGTGGAGCGCCGGCAGCTGAAGGAGCGCGTCGAGGTCAGCCTCCTACCCGGCTTGCGGGGCAAGACCCGGTCCACCGAGTATGAGTTTCTGACGATCCTGGAAAACTTTACCGGCCGCAAGATCGAGGTCACCGTCTTCGATCAGGTGCCGGTCTCCGAGCGCGAGGAGATCATCGTGGAGTCGGTGAAGCTGACCCCCGCCGGGGTGGAGAAGGATGAGGAGAAGCCCGGCGTGTTCCGTTGGGTGCTCGAGCTCAGTCCGAACCAGAAGCAGGAGCTTGGGGTGTCCTACCGAGTGCGCCACCCTGTGGACCTGCAGGTGCGCTGACGATGGTCGAACTAGTCAAGCCGCTCATCATCGCGCTGCGACGGGACGTCCCCATGCTGGTCAGGAACGCCCCTGCAACCGATGACGCGCTGGAAGGGGTGCTGGCCCGTCCGGATCTTTCGCGCTGCTACGAGCTGTTGAAGACCGCTCTCGGCGCTCCGGTGAAGGAGTTCGGCCAGCCGGCCAAGCTGGAGCCGGCCATGCGAAAAGCGGTGGAACGGCTGGGCGGCATCCGGGTCGAGCAGTGTTTGTTTCTGAAGCCGCTCGACGGCGCGCACGGCATCTACGCCGCCTTATGGCCCTGGGCGTCCGATCCGACCCGCATCACGCTGAAGGTCGGCGTCTGTCCCGTGGCCTCCTGACCTCCGCAGGGCGATAGCATGGCCCAAGAGCACAGCTGCGACATCGTTTCGAAAGTCGATCTGCAGGAAGTGCGCAACGCCCTCCAGCAAGCCGACAAAGAGATCGCCACTCGCTTCGATTTCCGGGGCAGCAGCGCGAGCGTAGCTTTTGACGAGAGTGCGGCGCTGCTCAAGGTGACTGGCGACCACCAGGCGCAGTTGCGGAGCGTCATCGACGTGGTGGAGACCAAGCTGGCGAAGCGCGGCGTCCCGGTCAGGGCGTTCGCCTGGAAGGATGCCGAGCAGCTCCCCAGCGGCGGGATGAAGCAGCAGGCGACGCTGCAGCAGGGGCTCTCCTCCGAGCAGGCGCGGGAAGTGGTGAAGGCGATCAAGGATTTGGGATTGAAGATCCAGCCGCGCATCGACGGCGATTCGGTCCGCGTGTCCGGCAAGCAGATCGACGATCTGCAGGCTGCGGTCCAGGTGCTGAAGGGCAAGGACTTCGGCGTCCCGCTTCAGGTGGAGAACTACCGGTAGCGCTTCCTCGCGCGGGGCGTAAAAAAGTAAGCGCTACCTTTACAGAAGGTCCTCCCGTCAGGTAGGCTTAAGTGACGGTCGCTTACGGGAGGTGCACGAATGGCCAGCATCCTCTACCAGTTCCTTCACCAGGTCCAGCATCCCGCGACCGGCCTCCTCGAAAGCTTTCCAGACAGCGCAGATCCCCAGCTCGCTCAGGTCGCCTTCACGTACGACCTGGCCCTTGCCTCGCTCGTGTTCACCCACCACCACGCCCTCGAAGAAGCCGGCCGAATCCTGGAGTTCTACCGGTCGATGCCGATGCCGGATGGGATCGGGCACGACTATAACACCGCCTACCAGATCGGCCGGCGGATGCCGGCATTGGAGTCGGCGTTTCAGCTGGGCCCGCTGGCGTGGGTGGCGATCGCCCTGATGCGCTATGCCCAGGCCAGCCGCCAGCGGATCTACGTGCAGAAAGCGGTACAGCTCCTGGATTGGGCCAGGCGGCACCTCTACCATTTCCACGGCGGCCTGGTCATGGGCGTGGCCGAGCCGTGGGCCTTCCGGATGTCGGTCGAAAACAACTGGGCGTACTACGCCGCACTGCGCATGGCCATTCCGCTGCTGCCCGAGGGGCCGATCCAGGAGGCGTTGCGCGATGAGAAGATCGGCGTGCGCCGCTGGATCGCGCGCAACGAGCGGAACCGCGGCGAGGGTGACAGCATCAAAGCGCTGGATGTCTATACGAACGCGCTGCTGGTCGGACCGGAGGCGCATCTCGACGATCACGTCTGGGGCGACCGCGCGGCCCTCGTGGACTGGGCCAAGAGCTGGATCGAGGAGCTGGAGCTGTTCTTCCGGGTGCCCGGCTCTCCCGGCTACGATTACACCGACGCGGAGGAGGCCGGCCGGGTCGATCGCGCCCGCCTGAGCTGGCTGGAAGGCACCGAGCAGGTCGTCCTCGCCTACCAGATCTGGGCGCGGTTTTTCGAGCAGGAAGGAGAGACGCGCTTTGCGCAGCTCTTGCTCCGCCGCGCCAGCCTCGCGCACGCTCACGTGATCCGCTGCAGCCTGCTGGCGGGCAACGCGGTGGCCATTCCCAACACCGACGCGCCGGAGCCGGTCCGAACGTTCGCCGACGGCTGGGTGGCCCGCCCGATGGATGAGCCCGCCGTCAACGGCACGACGTGGGCCTATTTCGTCGAGTCCGGCTTTAATCCCTTCACCGTCTCTCCCTGAGAGACTCTTCGTAGTGATCGGGCCGGTTCCGGTGTACAATATCCCCCTGTCATGAGCAGCGAGCTTCTCCCCTCCATGTTTCAGCAGCCCGGCGAAGGCGAGCGCCTGAAGCTGGGCCCGCCGATTTCAGGCGAGGTCGTCATCAAGCATGACCCGCAGCGGATGGGCGGAGCGTTGGCCATGGGGACGTATGCGATCCCGCCGGGCGGAGCGTTTCCCATGCACCGGCATCGTGAGCGCGAGGTGGTGTGGTTCGTGCACAAGGGGCAGGGGCGCGCGACGGTGGAAGGGCGCAGCGCGACCATCCTGCCGGGCATGACGGTGACGGTGCCGCGTCAACGCTGGTGCTCGCTGCGCAATACCGGGACCGGCTTGCTGCAATTGGCCTGGACCGCCTCTCCCACGGGCCTTGAGACGTTCTTCCGTGAGCTGGCTCAACCCGGGGCTCCGGTCTCCCCGCCCGTGCTCCAGGATGTGGGGCAACGGCACGGCATCGAGTTTCGCCTTGAAGAAGAGCCGCAGCCGTCAGGCGCGCCTGCCCAGCCCCCTCAGCAACGTTCCAGGCATCGTCGGAGGAGACGGGGCGGATCGGGTCAAGGGAGCGGGTTGCCTCGGCCGCAGGCCAGCGCGCCATCGATCGCTCAGCCATCCCAGGCCGTTGCACCGCCGGCTCCTGCGCCCCGACAGGCAGGAGAGAGGCGGCCGCGCCGCCGCGGGCATCGGGGAAGAGGCCAACAGCCTCAGCGGCCGATGTCAGCTGCGCCCTCTGCGGCCTCTGCTTCGCCTGGCGCACCGAAACAACCGGCATCCCGTCCCTCTGCCGGCGCGAAACCGGACCGAAGCGCTGCCGGCCGTTCCCGCCGTCCGCCACGGCACCATCACGGCCGCGTCAAAGAGGTCTACATGGGCGGCCGCTGGGTGCGAGTCTCGGGTGAGGGACCGGTCGTGGCGGGCGATGAAGGACAGCAGGTATGAGCACTAGCGAGGTCGGCCGCTTCCGCGCCAATCTGGACGATGAGCTCAACGCGGTCGCGCTCTACAACGCCTTGGCGGGGGTGGAGCGTGATCCGAAGATCAGCGAGGTCTACCGGCGGATGGCGGCCGTCGAGCAGCGCCATGCCGAGGTCTGGATCGACAAGCTGCGCCAGGCGGGCGTAGACCGCCCACCGTTTCACCCCTCCTGGAGAACCCATACGCTGATCTGGCTCGCACGGCGGTTCGGCGTGCGCGCGGTGCTGCCGAGCATCGCCGCGATGGAGCAGGAGGGCGATCAAAAGTACGCCCGGCAGCCGGATGCCGTGCAGCTGGTGCCGGATGAGCGCTCCCATGCGCGGCTGTTGCGGCAAATTACGCTGACGACGCCTGGCGGGTTGGAGGGCGGCACACTCGCGCAGTTGGAAGGCCGCCACCGGGCCACGGGAGGCAATGCGTTGCGCGCCGCGGTGCTCGGCGCCAATGACGGCCTCGTGTCGAACCTCAGCCTCGTGATGGGGGTGGCCGGGGCCGCGCTGTCACACACCACGATCCTGATCACCGGCGTGGCCGGCCTGCTCGCCGGGGCCTGCTCCATGGCGTTGGGCGAGTGGCTGTCGGTGCAGAGTTCGCGCGAACTGTATCAGCGGCAGATCAACATCGAACGGGAAGAGTTGGCCAGCGCTCCGCACGAGGAGCTTGAGGAGCTCGCACTCATCTACCAGGCGAAGGGTCTGGAGGAAGCGCAGGCGCGCCGGCTGGCCACCCAGATGATGGAAAACCACTCGACCGCGTTGGAGACGTTGACGCGCGAGGAGCTCGGTATCGATCCGAAGGAGCTGGGCGGTTCGGCGTGGGTGGCGGCGATCACGTCGTTCGTGCTCTTCGCCGCCGGCGCCCTCATCCCGGTGCTGCCCTACGGATTCCTCGGCGGGGGTGCGGCGATGGCGGCCAGCATTGCGTGCAGCCTCATCGGGCTGTTTGTCATCGGGGCGGGAATCACGCTCTTCACCGGCCGCTCCGTTCTTCGTTCCGGCATCCGCCAGGTGGCCTTCGGCCTGACGGCCGCCGGCATCACCTTTCTGATCGGCCGCCTCATCGGCGTCAGCCTCGCCGGCTGAGGCCCTACCCCAGCGTCACGTCCAACCGGGTCGTCGTGCGTAAGGAGAAGCGTTCCACCACACGCCGGCTCACCAGCGCTCCTCCTCCGGCTCGCGCCGTCCAGGGGATGCTGCGGCCGTTGCCCCGGATGGCGCGGACCGCATACGCTCCGACCGGCAGGCGGCGGGCATTGATGAACCGGATGCGCAGCGGCCGTCCGGCCAGGCGGCAGCAGACCGCCAGCGCGCGGCGCGCGCCGAAATCTTTCCGCGTCAGCTGCGGATCGAGGACGATGTTTCCCAGCTCGCCTCTGACGCCGTACACCTGAGTGAGCAAGAGCAGGATCAGCCAGGAGGCCGAGCCGGTGAGGTAGGCGTACAGCCCGCGCCCCTCGGCGTTGAAGTATTCCGGCAGGCCGGGGAAGATCTTCGCCGTGTCCTGGGTCGTGGCCATCCTATAGAGCGACCCCCAGACCTTCCGTCCCGCCTCGGCTCGCCGCCTGACGTACAGCGCATAGGCGTACATGACCGCCATGTGGCTGAAGACCGCTCCGTTTTCCTTCTCGCCGTAGGCGAAGGAGAACGCCCGGCCGAGGCGCGGCTGGATCGTCCCGAAATCGGTGTTCAACCGGATGCCTCCGAACCGCGGGTCCCGCAGGAACCGGTCCACCGAACGGATTGCCTGATCGACCTGCGCCTCGGTGGCGATGCCGCTCATGACCGGGAACACCTGGCCGGTCAGGGTCATGCGCAGGCGGCCGCCTCGCACGCCTTCCACGCGCCGTCCAGCGTCATCGTAATAGCCGTTAAAGAATGCTCCGCGGGAAGTGCGCACCCATTCCTGCGTCCGGATCCGCCGAGCCAGATCATCGTGCTTGGCGATCAGATCGCGCGCGACATCTTCGACACGCACCCTGATGGTCGCGCCTGACACGTCGCGCGACACGAGCGCAAGGTAGCGTTCAAGCCGCGCCTGCTTGGCGGCTGCCGACCGGTAGTTCACTCGACGCTGGCCGGGCAGGCGATCCAGCAGCAGGAGGAGCTCTTTCGCGATGGGAATGGTGCGCACGCCGTGCGAGGCCAGCGTACCCAGCAGGTCGGCAAGCCGCTTCAGATTCCAGGCATAGAAGGCGCTGAACGCCACCGACTCTCCGTGCTGGGCCGCCATGTCCAATCCGTCGTTCCAGTCGGCTCCTTCGAGGCGGCATGTGTTGTGCGCGCCCACGTTGAAAAACGCGGTCAGATGTTGCACCAGCAGGTGCTCAAGCACCGAGCCGCGATAGACCGCGCCCCGGCGGGTGCGCAGCGCAAACCCGTCGGACGGTGTCCAGTCCGGGTCGCGCTGGCGGCAGCGAAACCGCTGCGGGTCGCGGAAATACTCACGCGGCGCCAGCAGCAGGTCCACATCGCCGGTCTGGTCAAGGTAGAGCAGCACGGTGGCGGCGGGCCACGCGCCGTGGTCCATCCAGGTCCGGGGGATGTTGTTGCGGTCGGCGACGAATGCGCCGTCGTTGCCGATGATCGTGGCATTGGAGCCGTCGATCCGCACGCCGCCGATGTTGTGCAGCAACAGCGGGCGGACCGAGGCCGGGTCGGAGAGGAGCAGGGCGAGGCAGTCCTGCCAGAGGTCGCGCCAGCCGCGTCCGCCCCGGCCGTAATCGAACTGGGGCAGGGACGAGTTGCCGTACAGGCGGCGGAAGACCGGCTGGAGATTCACCCAGGTCAGCCAGTGATCCAGCGCGCGGTCGGCGGTGAAGAAGGCGACGCGATGCGCCCGCTGCTGCCACGCGCGCTTCGTCGCGGCCAGCGATGAGGCCCACGCCGCCGGCCGGCGGCCCCACCGGCTCCATCGCTCCGGATCCAGCGGATGGCGCGAGATGCCAGAGAGGAGCAGGTAGTCGGCCCGTCCACCGGGAGCCAGGGTGCGGCCGGCAAACCGAAACCCGCCGAGCGCTTCACAGCCGGCGAGCGTCGCCGGGCCAGGACGGGGGGCGCGGGCGCGCGTCCACACGGCTTGCGGGGCGGCAAACGTTCCGCCTTCACCAAGAAACGAGGCTTGGGAGCTCCACACATCGGAGGGTGCCGCACCGCGCGGCCCAAACGCCAGGACCGAGTAGCCGGTGTTGTTGAGGGCGTGCCCCCGCTCATCGAAGGACATGGTCGGGCGGACCGTCACCCCATGATGGTGAAGCTGCATGCGGTGGAGCAGGGCGGTGACATGGCGGTGGTCCCGCACGTTGTCCGCCGATCGGGCGAAGATCGGAATCGCCGCGTAGGGCGTAAACGCCACCCGCTCACGGGAGGTGTTCAAGACCTCGATCCACAGATATTCCAGTTGATCGTCGCGATCGGCCGGGCACCACAGCGTCGCCCGCACCGTCACGCCGCTGGCGGGATCGCGGCGGGTCAGCGCAAACCACCCAGGTCCGGCGTCGATGCGGGCGTCCGTCCGGGGCGCGCCCCGGCCGGCGGAAGAGAGTCCTGAAAGTGAAAAGGGCGCGCCTTGCGCGTTCGCCAACCAGAAACCGCGGTGCACCAGCGTGTGCGGCAGGTCCTCCGCCGTCAGCGGAGGCGCAAGATGGGCATGATGGCCGGCGGAGGGCCCGCCCTGCAGGTACGGAGTCGTCCAGGAGAGCAGACCCGCGTCGTTGGCCAGCGGGAAATAGAGCCGGCCGATTCGCTCCGCACCGGTTGCGCGAAAGACCCCTGCGGCAGGCGTCTCACCGTCCTGGGGAAGGAAGGACCACCACATCTCCGCGTATTGTAGCACACACGACCGTTCGGCAATATTTCCCGGTCAACTGTTCGACCCTCATGTTATGATAACCCCGTTTCTGTTCCTCATATGCCAGTACTCAAGCCGAAGCTCTTTACGACCTTACGGGGGTATTCCCGCAAGCAGTTCGTCGCGGATGCGCTCGCTGGCGTCATCGTGGGTGTGGTCGCGCTGCCGCTGGCGATCGCCTTTGCAATCGCCTCGGGCGTCTCGCCGGAGCGCGGCCTCTACACGGCCGTCATCGGCGGGTTCGTGATTTCCATCCTGGGCGGCAGCCGCGTCCAGATCGGCGGACCGACCGGCGCATTTGTCGTCATCGTGGCCGGAATCGTCCACCAGTACGGCCTGGCCGGGCTGCAGCTGGCCACCCTCATGGCCGGGGTCATCCTCATCCTCATGGGCGTGGCCCGGTTCGGTGGGGCCATCAAGTTCATCCCGTATCCCGTGGTCGTGGGATTTACCAGCGGCATCGCCCTCATTATTTTCTCCTCGCAAGTGAAGGACTTCTTCGGCCTGCCGGTGGCTGCGCCGACGGCCGATTTCTTGCATCGCACGGCGGTCTACGCGCAGCACTGGACCGAGGTGAATCCCGCGGCGCTCGGCGTGAGCCTCGGCTCTCTCTTCCTCATGATGGCCTGGAAGCGCGTGTCCCCCAAGATCCCCGGCTCGCTCATCGCCTTGATCCTTTCCACCGCCGCGGTGCAGCTGTTCCGGCTTCCGGTGGAGACGGTGGGGCAGCGGTTCGGCGAGATCCCCCACCTGCTGCCCGCCCCCTCACTGCCGCCGATGAGCCTGGAGATGATCCGGAGCCTGATCCCGAGTGCGACGACGATTGCGCTGTTGGCCGGTATCGAGGGATTACTATCGGCGGTGGTCGCCGACGGCATGATCGGCGGCCGGCACCGTTCCAACATGGAATTGGTGGCGCAGGGGGTGGCCAACCTGTTCTCGCCGCTCTTCGGCGGCATTCCGGCGACGGGGGCGATTGCCAGAACCGCCACCAACGTCAACAGCGGGGGGCGCACGCCGGTCGCCGGCATTGTGCACGCCCTCACGCTGCTGCTGATCATGCTGTTTCTCGGCCGGTGGGCGGCGCTGATCCCGCTTCCTTGTCTGGCGGCGATCCTCGTGGTGGTCGCGTACAACATGAGCGAGTGGCGCTCCTTCCTGAGCGTGTTGAAGAGCCCCCGGAGCGATGTCGTGGTTCTGCTGACCACCTTTGGGCTGACCGTGCTGGTCGATCTCACCACTGCCATCCAGGTGGGGATGGTCCTGGCGGCGTTCCTGTTCATGTGGCGGATGGCCCAAGTCACCAACGTCGAAGTGGTCACGAAAGAGTTTATCGATGAGGAGGAGGGCGGGGATCCGAACGCCATCGGCACCCGGCAGGTGCCGAAGGGCGTCGAAGTGTACGAAATCAACGGCCCGTTTTTCTTCGGGGCCTCCTACGCGTTCAGGGAAGCCATGAACATCGTCGGCAAGGCGCCGAAGGTCACCATCATCCGCATGCGCAACGTCCTGGCCATTGACGCCACCGGACTGCAGGTGCTGAGAGAGCAATCCCGCAGCGCCAAAAAGCGGGGCAGCGCGTTTGTGCTGTCGGACGTGCACGCCCAGCCGCTGATCGCCCTGGAGCGGGCCGGCCTGCTCGAGACCGTGGGGCCGGAGAACGTCTTCGGCCACATCGACGCCGCGCTGAACCGGGCCAGAGAGCTCCTCGGCCTGCCGCCGGTCGCCCCTCCCGCCGCCTCCACGCCGACCGTGAAGCGGGAGAGGGACGTGACCCTGCCTTCGTCTTGAGGCGCTATGCCTTGGGGCGAAATTAAGGTATACTTTCTATAAGAGTGATCTTATTGTCGCACGCCTCTGCTGTAACCCTCTAACCCATTGGGGGAGGCAATGATGCGAGCAACCCTATGCATCTGCAACGCATAGGGTCTTATTGTTTTCACCGGCACCCCTCGGCCGCCTATCTCGGGCTGTTGGCGTTCCTCACTCTTCTGTACTTTGCGGTCGGCAAGCTCGGACTGACGCTAGCCTTCGTCCATGCGAATGCGACTGCGGTCTGGCCGCCGACCGGTCTGGCCTTAGCGGCCTGCTTGCTGTTGGGGTTTCGCGTGTGGCCGGCCGTGCTGCTGGGGGCGTTCCTCGTGAACGTCACGACCGTGATCTCCTTCATGACCGCGCTCGGCATCGCCATTGGGAACACCCTCGAGGCATTGGCAGGCGCCTATTTGGTGAACCGGTTTGCCAATGGCTCCAAGGCGCTGATGCGGCCGATGGATGTCTTCACCTTTGCCGTGTTGGCCGGCGGGGTGAGCACGCTGATCAGCGCCACGTTCGGCACGACGGCGCTGGCGCTGAACGGGTTTGCGCAGTGGGCCGATTACGACTCCATCTGGCTCACCTGGTGGCTGGGTGATATGGGCGGAGCGCTCGTGGTCGCGCCGTTTCTCATGCTCTGGGGTGCAGATCATCGCAGGCCGTGGACATTCCGGCAGGTCTGCGAGCTCATCTGCCTCTTACTGGTGGTCGTTCTGTTCGGGCTCCTAGTGTTCGGAGGCTGGTTGCCGGGCGAGACCAAGACCTATCCGCTGGAGTTTCTGTGCGTGCCCCCGCTCATCTGGGTGGCATTCCGGTTCAGCCCACGGGAAACCGCCACGGCGATCCTGCTGCTGTCCATGATCGCCACCTGGGGAACGGTCCGCGGCTTGGGTCCGTTCGGATGGGTGACGCAAAACGAGTCGCTCCTCTTGCTTCAGGCGTTCATGACCGTCGTTAACGTCATGGCCTTGGCATTGGCCGCGGCGTTCCTGGATCGGAAACAGGCGGGGGCCGCGCTGCAACGCGCGCACAGTGAGCTCGAACATCGGGTCAAGGAACGCACGCTCGAGCTGGCCAAAGCCAATGAGGAGTTGCTGGTCGAGATCGACGAGCGCGGGCAGATCGAGCAGGCGCTCCGGGACAGCGAGCTCCGACTGCAGCAAACCAACGAGCTGCTGGTCAGGAACCAAACAGACCTGCTGACCACGCTGGCCAAGCTGAAGCGGTCGCACGATGAGCTGAAGACGGCGCACCTCCATCTTATTCAGGCCGCCAAGCTCGAATCGGTCGGGCGCCTGGCTGCGGGCGTGGCCCACGAGGTGAAGAACCCGTTGGCAATCATCCTCCAGGGCGTCGACTACCTCTCGAAGCGCGTGGCCACCAACAAAAACGACGACACGGCGCGCGTCCTGGAATACACCGCGGATGCGGTTCGCCGGGCCGACGGGGTCATCCGGGGCTTGTTGGACTTCTCCACGACCCGCGAGCTCATCCTGCAAACCGAAGATCTGAACGCGATCATCGAGCAGGCGCTCCTCCTGGTCCAGCACGAGGTCAACCGGACCCACGTCACCGCCGTCAAGGATCTGGGGGCGTTGCCTCGCGTGCGGATCGACCGCAACAAGATCGAGCAGGTGTTCGTCAACGTCATGATGAACGCCATTCAGGCGATGACCAAGGGCGGCACGCTGACCGTGCGGACGTTCACCAGGCGGATGACGGAGATCGGACCGGAGGTGGGGATGCGGAAACGGGACCAGTTCCGCCTCGGCGAGACCGTTGTCGTTTCGGAGGTGGAGGATACCGGAAGCGGGATTCCCGAACAGATCCTGCAGAAGGTGTTCGACCCGTTTTTCACCACGAAGCCAACCGGCACGGGCACGGGACTGGGATTGACCGTGACGAAAAAGATCCTGGAGTTGCATGGGGGGCTGATCTCGGTGAAGAACCGGCGAGAAGGGGGCGCAAAAGTCACCGTGATCCTTAAAGCGGAAGGAGCCAACGTGAATGGGCAAAAAGCGCATTCTCCTCATTGACGACGAAGCGGTCTTTACGCAGCTCGCGAAAATGAACCTGGAGCAGACGGGCCGCTATGAGGTGCAGGTGGAGAATTCCGGCGCGTCGGGGTTGGCGACCGCACGCGCCTTTCAGCCCCATCTCATTTTTCTCGACATCGTTATGCCTGACATGGACGGCCATGTGCTGGCCGATCAGATCCGGCAAGACGCCGGGCTCAAGACTGCGCCGATTGTCTACCTCACCGCCATGGTGTCTAAGGGAGAACAGCATCCTCATCGGGGTGCGCTGGGCAATCATCCGCTGCTGGCCAAGCCGGTCAACACGGAGGAAATGGTGGCGTGTATCGAACGCTTCACGAAGTGAGGGGGGTTCCATGCAGACCATTGATGAGATGCGCGGGGAAACAGGCCTCCCGGTGGTCATCGCCGATCAGGACGGGCTGATTACCTACGTGAACGGGCATTTTAAGACGGTGTTTGGCTGGACGGAGGCGGAGGTGATGGGGCGGCCGCTGACCATCCTGATTCCGCCGGGCCTGCATGATGCGCATCAATTAGGTTTTTCACGCTTCCTGACGACGGGCAAAGCCACGCTGCTGAACCAGTCGCTGAAGCTGAGAGCCGTCACGAAGGACGGCCGCGAGTTTGACGCAGAGCACATCATTACTGCCGAGCAATCCCAAGGCCGCTGGGTGTTCGGAGCCACGATCCGCCCCCTGTCTTCTGACTGATGAGCGACGCCTCCGAGATCGTCTCCCAACTTCGTTCGACCCTCGGAAAGGTTGAGGTTGCGTTGAGCACGGTCTCGGACGCCATCGTCTGGACTGACGAACGCGGAATCGTTCAGTGGTGCAACAGCTCGTTTGACCGCCTGCTCGACTGCCGGCACATCGACGTCCTGGGAGCGGCCTTGAGCGACCTGTTTCCGCTTGAGCAGGGAGGCCAGCCGCTCCCGCAGGACGCTCATCCGGTGAGCCGGATGCGCGCCGAGCAACCCAGTTTGGCGGGACGGTATGGTTTCAGGCGGTCCGAGCAGATGTTGGTGCTCGCGATTGCGGGGACGCGCGTTCAATTCGGCGAACACGGCGCAGCCCTAGTGTTCACGATCCAGGATATCACCGAGCGAGAGCGGGCCGAAGCCGCGTTGCAGACCGCAAACGGCGAGCTGCAGCGGCAGCTGAATCAGGTGGCATGGCTCCAGCAGATCATGATGGACCGCGAGAATGAGATCCTCAAGCTCACCCAGGAGATCAGCGTCCTGCGTCAAGATCTCCAGTAGGAAGACACCCCTCTCTTTTTGTTTGCCTCTGCCGGCCCGACTGTGTAAACTATTGTTTAAAACAACTGTTTAAATCCTATGGACACCAGACACCGTCTCTTGGAAGCCGCCGGCAGGACCTTTGCCGAGCGCGGCTTCGAGCACGCCACCGTCCGCGAGATCTGCCGCCGGGCGAAGGCCAACGTTGCCTCCGTCAACTACCATTTCCGGGGCAAAAAAGGGCTCTACGCCGACGTCCTGACCTACGGCGCCCAGCAGGCGGTCAACGCCTTTCCGCCCGACCTGGGGCTGGGAGCCAGGCCGACGGCCGAAGCGCAGCTGCACGCCTTCGTCTATTCCTTCCTCTGCCGGTTCCTGGACGCGGGCCAGCGGACCGGCTGGTACACCGCCCTTTGCGCCCGCGAGATGGTCGAGCCGACCGCGGCCTTGAATGGGGTGGTCCACCGGATCATCCGGCCGCTGGCCGAACGGTTGGAGGTCATCGTCCGGCTGTTACTGTCGCCGCGGGCATCGGCCGAAGAGGTCCGCCGCTGCGCTCTGAGCATCGTGGGGCAGTGCCTCCTGTATCACCATAGCCGCCACGTGTTGGAGCGGCTGTACGGCCCGCAGCGGTATCCCAACGCTGAGATCAAGCGCCTGGCCGACCATATCACCCGGTTCTCGCTGGCGGCCCTGCGCGCGCAGCGCACAACGAAGGAGCGTGTCTCCCAATGAGCGCCATGACCCGGTTGCTGATGTGCGTGGTATTGGTGGCGGCGGCCGGCTGCGGCAAGCAGGGCGGGGCCGGCCGGGGCGAGATGGTCGTGCCTGTCGTGAGCGCGTCGGCGCGGCAGCAGGCCGTGGAGGAAACCATCGAAGCCGTCGGCACGCTGGCGGCCAACGAGAGCGTCGACGTCAAAAGCGAGATCGACGGCACGATCGAAGCCATCCGTTTTGATGAGGGTCAGCGGGTGGAGGCGGGCCAGGTGCTGGTGGAACTCGACCATGCCAAGCGGCGCGCAACCCTGGCTGAGGCGGTGGCCAATCTGAAGATGGCGGAATCCACCCGGCAGCGCTACGCGGCCCTCCTGGAGAGCCAGGCGGTCGCCCAGCAGGAAGCCGATCAGGCCAATGCCACATGGGTGGCCAACCAGGCGCTGGTCGACCGGCTCACATCGGAATTGGAGGATGCCACCATCAAAGCGTCTTTTGGAGGTCTTGCCGGCGCGCGCTTGCTGAGCGTCGGGCAGTTCATCTCCAAGGGCACCAGCATCACCACGCTGATCGATCCAGATCCGATGAAGTTGGAGTTCCGCGTGCCCGAGCGCTTCCTGGGGCAGATCAAGCCGCAACAGGCGGTGAAGCTCGAAGCCGCCGCCTACCCGGAAACGGCCTTCACTGGCGAGATCTATTTCATCGACCCCCAGATCGACCCCGCCACGCGCACCGTGCTGCTGAAAGCGACGGTTCCTAATCAGGACGGCCGGCTGCGGCAAGGCATGTTTGCCCAGGTCAAGCTGGTGGTGCAGGTCAAGGAGCAGGCGGTGGTGATTCCCGATGCGGCGCTGCTGTACCAGGGCGACCTGACCTTTGTCTATGCGATCGACGACGAGCGGCAGGCGCAGATGCGCCCGGTGACGGTGGGGCTGCGTCTGTCGGATTCGGTGGAAGTGACGGAAGGTTTGCAGGCAGGCGAGGCGGTGGTGATTGAGGGGCACCAGAAGCTCCATCCTGGCGCCAAGGTCGCGCCGCGCGAGCCGCAACCCGGTGCGTAACCATGTCCTTGTCTGAAACCAGCATTCGCCGGCCGGTCCTGGCCACGATGATGAACGTGGGGCTGATCGTCTTCGGCCTCATCGGCCTCTCCCGCCTGCCGGTGCGCGAACTGCCGGATGTGGACGCCCCGCTCGTCAACGTGATGACGGTCTACACCGGAGCGAGCGCGGCGGTCATCGAGAGCCAGATCCCCGAGCCGATCGAAGAGGCGCTGGCGAGCATCGAGGGCATCCGGACGCTGACG
>Ga0080064_1002268_pt1 | contig 33433 bp, 24 predicted proteins | sample Subgrocontami54m_FD_69260 | JGI IMG/M metagenome (GOLD analysis project Ga0080064, IMG submission 69260) | Subsurface groundwater microbial communities from S. Glens Falls, New York, USA - GMW46 contaminated, 5.4 m (SPADES assembly) (version 2) ...
ACCTCGCCGGCCGGCGCTTCGCGCTGTGGGGCCTCGCGTTCAAGCCCAACACCGACGATCTGCGCGAGGCGCCGAGCCGCGCGCTGATCGCGGAGCTCATCGGGCGCGGCGCGAGCGTGGCCGCGTACGATCCCGCGGCGATGCAGGAGGCGGAACGGCTGTTCGCGGGCGAGGCCCGCTTCGCCTGCGCGCCCTCCCCGATCGCCGCACTGGAGGGCGCCGACGCCCTGGCGATCATGACCGAATGGCAGGAGTTCCGCAGCCCGGATTTCGAGGCGATTTGCGCCCGCCTGAAAACTCCGGCGATCTTCGACGGCCGCAACCTGTATGATCCGCGTGAAGTGAAGCGCCACGGCATCGAATACTTTCCGATCGGCAGGAAGACTTGAAGGCGGCGGGCGGCGGCATGAAGCGGGGCGGGCGCATTCCAGGCCGTGCGGGTGCGGCGGCGAAATCGGCCGGCGCCCTGGAGCGGCCCCGGCGGGAGTTCAGTCTCGACGCGGCGACGATGCGCTCCGTGCGCGTGCTGGTGGTCGGCGATGCCATGCTCGATCGCTACTGGTTCGGCGACGTGGGCCGGATTTCCCCGGAGGCGCCCGTGCCGATCGTGAAGGTCGAGCGCGTCGAGGAACGGCCTGGAGGCGCGGCGAACGTGGCGCGCAATGCGGCCGCGCTCGGCGCCCGGGTGAATCTGCTTTCCGTGATCGGGCGCGACGAGGCAGGCGCGCGGTTGAGCGCATTGGTTCGCAAGGACGGGGTTCGGGCGAACCTGCTGCGCGACGGCGGGCTCGCGACGACGGTCAAGCTGCGCGTGATCGGCCGCCAGCAGCAGCTGCTGCGCGTCGATTTCGAGACCGAACCCAGCCACGACGTACTGCTGGACAAGCTCGCCGACTATCGCAGGCTGCTCGAGGCGTGCGACGTCGTCATCCTGTCGGACTACGGCAAGGGGGGGCTCGCGCACATCGTGGAAATGATCCGTCTCGCGCGCACGCTGGGAAAGCGCGTGCTGGTCGATCCCAAGGGGGACGACTATTCGCGCTACCGCGGCGCGACGGTCGTGACGCCCAACCGCAGCGAATTGCGCGAGGTCGTGGGCCGGTGGTCGGGGGAGAAGGACCTGGCGCGCCGGGCGCAGAAGCTGCGCCGCAGCCTGAAGCTGGAGGCGCTGCTGCTCACGCGCAGCGAAGAGGGAATGAGCCTGTTCGAGGAGGGCGCGGTGCACGACGAGCCCGCCAGGGCGAGAGAGGTGTACGACGTCAGCGGCGCGGGCGACACGGTGATCGCGGTGTTCGCGGTCATGCTCGGCGCGGGCGCGGGCGTGCGCGAGGCGATGCGCATCGCGAACCAGGCGGCCGGCATCGTCGTCAGCAAGTTCGGGACGGCGGTGGTGGGTCTGGACGAGCTCGCGGCTGCGCTGGTGCAAGGGTGAAGTCAGGGCCGTATTTGCGGGAGCGATAGCATGTATTACGTGGTGACGGGTGCCGCCGGATTCATCGGTTCCAATCTCGTGCAGGCGCTCAACGCGCGCGGCGAGAGGAACATCATCGCCGTGGACAATCTCACGCGGGGAGAAAAGTTCCGCAATCTTGTCGGCTGCGACATCGTCGATTACCTGGACAAGCAGGAATTCCTCGAGGCGCTCCGGTCGGGGGAGTTCGACGGGGCCGTCGATGCGGTGCTGCATCAGGGCGCCTGTTCCGACACCATGCAGACCGACGGCCGGTACATGATGGACAACAATTACCGGTATTCGCTCGCCCTGCTCGAATTCTGCATCGACGAGGAGGTACCGCTCATCTACGCGTCTTCCGCCTCGGTCTATGGAGGAGGCAACGTGTTTCGCGAGGAGCAGAGCTGCGAGGCGCCGCTCAATATCTACGGCTACTCCAAGCTGCTCTTCGACCAGGCGGTGCGCCGGCGCATGGCCGAGGCCAGCGCGCAGGTCGCGGGCTTGCGCTATTTCAACGTCTACGGGCCGAACGAATGGCACAAGGAGCGCATGGCCTCCGTGGCCTGGCACTTCTTCAACCAGTACCGAGCGGACAAGCGGGTGCGGCCGTTCCAGGGCTCGGGAGGCTTCGGCGACGGGGAGCAGCGCCGGGATTTCATCTCCGTCGAGGACGTCGTGAAGGTGAACCTGCACTTCCTCGACCGCCCCGAGCTCTCGGGGATCTTCAACGTCGGCACCGGCCGCGCGCAGACCTTCAACGACACGGCCTGCGCGGTCGTCAACGCCTGCCGCGAGGCCGAAGGGCAGGCACCGCTTTCGCTCGCTGCCATGCAGGCGGAGCGCCTCATCGACTACGCGCCCTTTCCCGAGGCGCTGCAGGGCAAGTACCAGCACTTCACCCAGGCCGACGTGGCGATGCTTCGCCGCGCGGGCTACGAGGAGCCGTTCCTGTCCGTGGAGGAAGGCGTGGCCCGGTACTGCAAGGCATTGCTGTCCGGCGGCAGGTAGCGGGTTGCGCGCGCACGCCCGGCTGCTAACATTCGATGATGAACATGATCCCCCGCTACAAGACCCTCGAGGATTTCGTCGGCGAGACGCCGCTCGTGAAGCTGCAGCGCATCCCGGGCGCGGAGAACGAGAGAAGCGGCAACGTCATCCTGTGCAAGCTCGAGGGCAACAACCCGGCCGGATCGGTCAAGGACCGGCCCGCGGTGTCGATGATCGTGCACGCCGAGCGGCGCGGAATCATCACACCGGGCGCGACGCTGATCGAGGCGACCAGCGGCAACACGGGCATCGCGCTCGCGATGGCAGCGGCGATCCGGGGCTACCGCATGGTCCTCGTCATGCCCGAGCACCTGTCGGTCGAGCGCCGCCAGACCATGCGCGCGTTCGGGGCCGAGATCATCCTCACGCCCAAGGCGGGCGGCATGGAGGCGGCGCGCGATCTCGCCGAAGCGATGCAGCGCGAGGGCAAGGGCGTGATCCTCGACCAGTTCGCGAACCCGGACAATCCGCTGTCGCACTACGAGGGCACGGGACCCGAGATCTGGCGCGAGACCGGCGGGCGAATCACCCACTTCGTGTCGAGCATGGGCACCACCGGAACCATCATGGGCGTCTCGCGCTTCCTCAAGGAGAAGAACCCCGCGATCCAGATCGTGGGCTGCGAGCCCGAGGAGGGGTCGCAGATTCCGGGCATCCGCAAGTGGCCGGAGGCGTACCTGCCGAGGATCTACGAGCGCGTGCGGGTCGACCGGATCGAGTCCGTGAGCCAGGCCGACGCAGAGGACATGGCGCGTCGCATGGCGCGCGAGGAGGGGATCTTCGCCGGCATCTCCTCGGGCGGCGCGCTCGCGGTCGCGCTGCGCGTCTCGCGCGGGCTGCGCGATGCGACGATCGTCTCGATCGTCTGCGACCGCGGCGACCGGTATTTGTCGACCGGCGTGTTTCCCGACTGACGGCGGCCGCACATGGCGCCGACGCTCGTTTTCGACATCGAAACCGTACCGGACATCGAAGGCCTGCGCCGGGTGCACGGACTGGAGGCCAAGCTCTCCGACCACGACGTCGCGGAGTTCGCGGTGCAGCGGCGGCGCGCCCAGACCGGACAGGACTTCCTGCAGCTGCACCTGCACCGGGTCGTCGCGATCGCCTGCGCGCTGCGCGAGGGCGATTCGTTCCGCGTCTGGTCGCTGGGCACCAAGGCCGACAGCGAGGCCGAGCTGATCCGGCGCTTCTTCGACGGGGTCGAGAAGTACACGCCTCAACTCGTCTCGTGGAACGGCGGCGGCTTCGACCTTCCGGTCCTGAATTATCGCGGCATGGTGCACGGACTGTCCGCACCGCGCTACTGGGACATGGGCGAGGACGACCGCGACTTCCGCTACAACAACTACATCAACCGCTACCACACGCGCCATCTGGACGTGATGGACCTGCTCGCGCTGTACCAGCCCCGCGGCTATGCGTCGCTGGACGATCTTGCGCGCCTGTGCGGATTCCCGGGAAAGCTCGGCATGGACGGCTCGAAGGTCTGGGAGGCTTTCAGCGCCGGGAAGCTCGACGAAATCCGCAACTACTGCGAAACCGACGTCGCCAACACGCACCTCGTGTTTACACGGTTCCAGTTGCTGCGCGGCGTGATCGACGCCGAGCGCTACCGGCACGAATGCGGGCTCGTGCGCGCCACGCTGGAAAGCGCGAAGGAGCCGCACTGGCGCGAGTTCCTCGACGCCTGGCGCCCGGATTGAGGGAACGCCATGAGGTGCTGCGCACATGAGCCTCGCCCGCGTCGAGTCGCTTGACCGGGAAGGCCGCGGCGTCGCGCACGTCGACGGCAAGGCGGTCTTCATCGACGGGGCGCTTCCCGGAGAGGCCGTGGAGTTCGCCCCCTACCGCAGGAAGCCCGCGTACGAGCTGGCGCAGCTGCTGCGCGTCATCGAGCCGAGCCCGGCGCGGATCGTCCCGCGCTGTCCCCATTTCCTGACCTGCGGCGGCTGCTCGCTGCAGCATATGGACGAACGCTCGCAGGTGGCCGCCAAGCAGCGGGTGCTCGAGGACGCGCTCTGGCACATCGGACGGGTGCGCGCCGCTGTCATGCTCGCGCCGATACACGGACTGCAGTGGCGCTATCGCAACCGGGCGCGGCTCTCGGCGCGGCTGGTGCCGCAAAAGGGAGGCGTCCTGGTCGGCTTCCGGGAGAGGAGATCGACCTTCGTCGCGGACATGCGCGGCTGCGAGGTCGTGCCTGCCGCGGTGTCGGAGGCGATCCCGAAGCTGCGCGAGCTGATCGGTGCGCTTTCGCTCGCCGATCGGCTGCCGCAGATCGAAGTCGCCGTCGGCGAGGAGGCGACGGTCCTGGTGCTGCGCATCCTGCGGCCGCTCGCGGCTCCGGACGAGGTGCTGCTGCGCGATTTCGCCGACCTGAACCGCATTCAGCTCTGGCTGCAGCCGGCCGGTCCCGAATCCGCCGCGCCGTTCTGGCCGCTGCCGGCTTCGCTGCTGGCGTATGCATTGCCCGAATTCAACCTGCGCATCGCCTTCGGGCCGACTGACTTCACCCAGGTGAACCATGCCGGCAACCGGATGCTGGTGCGGCGCGCGCTCGCCCTGCTCGACCCGCGACCCGGGGAGCGGATCGCGGATTTCTTCTGCGGCCTGGGAAATTTCGCGCTGCCGATCGCGCGCATGGGGGCCGAGGTGACCGGATACGAGGGCGGCGAAGGGCTGGTGAGGCGTGCGCGCGGGAACGCCGAGGCAAACGGGCTGCAGGACGTCTGCCGGTTCGAGGTGGCGAATCTATTCGATCCGGCCGCGTGCTCGCGGATTCCGGCCTGCGACAAGGCGCTGCTCGATCCTCCGCGCGAGGGGGCCGTCGAGCTCGTGAAGTCGTTTGCGGAGCGCGCGCCGCGACGGGTTGTCTATGTTTCCTGCGATCCGGCGACGCTCGCGCGCGACGCCGGCGTGATGGCGCACGTGCTCGGCTACGAGCTGAGCGCGGCCGGCATCGTCAACATGTTCCCGCACACCTCGCACGTGGAGTCGATTGCGGTCTTCGAGCGGAGCTGAAAGGCGCGCCGGAAAAGATAAGGGGCGGCATGCGCCGCCCCTTGCATGCCTGCGGACCGGTCAGTCGCGGTTGCCGCCGAATATTCCCAGCAGTTGCAACAGGCTGGAGAACAGGTTGTAGATCGCGATGTACAGCGTCAGCGTGGCCGAGACGTAATTGGTCTCGCCGCCGCGCACGATCGCGTTCAACTGGAACAGGATGAGCAGCGAGGAGAACAGCACGAACGCCGATACCAGCGCCAGGTGCAACGCGGGGCTCGCGAAGAACACGTTCGCCACAACCGCCAGCATGATGACGATGCCTCCGATGGCCAGGAAATTCCCGAGCCCGGTCAGGTCGCGCTTGGTCGTGGTCGCGATGCCCGCCATGACGAAGAACACCGCCGCCGTTCCGCCTGCCGCCATCATCACCAGCTGGGCCCCGTTCTTGAAGCCGAGCACGTGCTGCAGCAGCGGCCCGAGCAGCAGGCCGAGGAAGAACGTGAACCCCAGCAGCAGGCCGACGCCCAGGCCGCTGTCGCGGTTCTTTTCGATCGCGAAGATCCAGCCGTAGAAGACCCCGAGGATGACGAAGAACGAAAGCACCGGGCTGGCGCGCAGGAACGCCAGGTTGAGGTTCGTTCCGATCATGGCACCGATCGCGGTGGGGATGAGCGAAACGGCGAGCAGCCAGTACGTATTCTTCAGCACCCTGTGCTGACGCAGGCTCGCGTCCTGAACGCCAAAGGGGGCTCGTGTCTGAACCGGTTGCAGTTCGGGTTGCATCAATTACCTCCAGAGTTGGACGCCAAACAGCAGATTAGACTAAGCCAAAAGCCATTTAGTTTCAACCGCGGGCGGGCCGGTGCGGCAATCGTTCGATCGGCCCGCCAGGGAGGTAGGTGAGGGCACCGATGATACAATTCAAGCGCCCTCGGAACCCGGTGTCGGGCCCACGGTCCCGGGATACCGCCCGCGCGTGAAGGCTGTGTCGGGCCGGAATTCCGGCTTACAGCGGAAGGTTGGCCGAGCGGTTTAAGGCACCGGTCTTGAAAACCGGCAGGGGCGAGAGCTCCTCGTGAGTTCGAATCTCACACCTTCCGCCAGTATGGCCTCCAATAACGTCTGAAATCGTCCAAATAATAATCCTAAGCAGTTGTTATATAAAGATAACATTGTTCACTTCTGCCCGATGGTGCCAAATTGGATTCAGCGAAGAAATGTGGCAAGGGACGTGGTAACCATTCTTGCTTTGAAACAGTTACCACGTCAACAACATGTCCTCCAAACTCAATATTCTGAGCGATCGCGAATGCAGGAGTGTCACGAGCGAGGGCAGGGCGATTCGTAAGCTCCATGACGGGGGTGGACTCTACTTGTGCGTCTACGCCGACGGGCGAAAGTATTGGTAGGTTTCGGTTCCTGGCGTGAGCGGACTCTCCGATACCGGTACTAGCGGATTTCCGAAGTATGGTTGACGCGATCCTGGAGATGAATGTAGACAGCTAACGACGCCACGCTGCCATGCCGGCTCGCCGGCATGGCAGCGCAACCAAAACCAAATGATTAACGCCCGACTGCACCAGTCAGGATAATTGACGCCGACCGCTCAGAATAGTTGACGCCGGGCAAGGAATGTCTTGTCCCCGTGAAAATCCGCGTCGTCAGTGAGTGCCATCACGCCACCCTGACAGGCCATGCCTTCGATGTCCTGGCATTCGGCCTCGATCTGAGCCTGCTTGTCATCCGGCAATGCGGTGACCGCCTGAAAGATCGGCTCGACCTCGGTTTCCTTCAGCTTGTCGAAGGCGATCTCCTTCAGGACGCCGTGTTTCTCCTGAAAGTAGCGGGCCAGCAGCGCGTTGGGCGTGCGCCGAAAAACTGCAAATGCGAGTATTGCCCGGCCATGCATCACCTCCTTGACTCAAGGGAGATACGACGCCATTGGATGATGTCGGATTTTACTGTACATTGCAGTATATCGACATTACATACGCTGTACAGAGGGAACAATGGCCAAGGCCAAGAGTACCACGCTGACATTTCGTATCGAACCGGGCCTGAAGGAAGGGCTCCGCACCGCCGCCGACCGCGAGCACCGTTCCATCGCCAACATGATTGAAGTGCTGATCCGGGACTACTGCGGGCGCAACGGCATCACGATCCAGGAGCAGCGCGCGCTGCTTCTGGAGGACGATCACAAATCCCCTCAAGGAACCAGCAAGTGAGCACGAGAGAAATGGCATTTCACGGAAAAGGGTGAGGCTGACGTGGAGGCAGACTCGTGAAGCTGGTTCGTAACACAGGCACCGACCGGGTCATCGACCTGCTTCGCCCAGGGCTTGCGGCGGGGCGCCGGCTCGACGTGGTGACGCCTGATTTTTCGCTCTTCGCCTTCTCCGGGATGATGCATGAACTGGCCGCGCTGGCCGGGTGTCGCCTGCTATTGCCGCCAGGGAGTGCTGGGCTTGCGGTGCTCGGATCGGACGCAGATCGTGCCGCGCGCAACCGACTGACGACACGCTGGCTTGCAACACGGCTCTCGCAATGGATTGCGGACAAGACCGAGGTGCGGCGCGCCCTTGGCGCGGTCCCGCAGGGCGCTTTCGTCCTGCGCGACGGTGAGGCCCGCCCGCTACACGTGCTGCTCGGCTCGCTTGCGTTCAGTACCGACGGGCTCGGGCTGACGCCGGGCAATCCATTGAGTCTGATCCAGGCTTCCGAGACGCCCGAAGAAGCCGTCTTGCTCAGCCAGTGGTTTGACGGTCAGTGGTCCAGCCTTATGGCCGATTCCGGCGCGAAGGCCGCTTTGATTGCGGACCTGCAATCGCTCGCCGCACACCGCGATCCATTCCTGGTCTACACGCTCATCCTGCACCACATCTTTCGTGACCGAGGTGACGATCTCGACGAAGAGCGCATCATCAAGTCGGCGACCGGCATCCGCAACACGGTGGTCTGGAAGAAGCTCTACAGGTTTCAGCGCGACGGCGTGGTCGGCGCGCTCGACAAACTCGACCGCTTCGGCGGCTGCATCATCGCCGACAGTGTGGGCCTCGGCAAGACGTTCGAAGCGCTCGCGATCATCAAGTATCACGAGCTGCGGAACGATCGGGTGCTCGTGCTGGTGCCCAAACGCCTGCGCGACAACTGGACGCTCTACAAGGCGAATGACCGCCGAAACTTTCTCGCGCCCGACCGCTTCAACTACGACGTTCTGAATCACACCGACCTCTCGCGAGACGGCGGCTTATCCGGCGACATCGACCTCGCGCACGTCAACTGGGGCAACTACGACCTGGTCGTGATCGACGAGTCTCACAATTTCAGAAACAAACAGACTCCTCGCCAAGGCGGCGAAACGCGCTACGACCGCTTGTTGCGCAAGATCGTCCAGGAGGGAGTGAAAACACGAGTGCTGATGTTGTCAGCCACACCGGTGAACAACCGCATGGCCGATCTGCGCAACCAGATCGCCTTCGCCACCGAGGGCGACGACACGGCCTTGCTCGATCACGGTATCGGCAGCATCGACAGCACCACGCGCCTCGCGCAAAAGCAGTTCAACCGCTGGCTCGATCTGGATGACATGGAGCGGACGCCTTCGCGGCTGGTCGAGATGCTCGGCTTCGATTACTTCACGCTGCTCGACCTGCTCACCATCGCGCGCTCGCGCAAGCACATCGAGAAGTACTACGGCACAGCCGAAACCGGGCGCTTTCCCGATCGGTTGAAGCCGATCAACATCAAAGCCGACGTGGACCGCGCCGGCGAATTCCGCTCGATCCAGGAGATCAACAACGAGATCCGCCGTCTCAATCTCGCCTCCTATGCGCCGCTGCGGTACGTGCTGCCGCACAAGCAGGAGGCTTACGACAGGACGTACAGCACCGAGATTCGCGGCGGGGAGGGCTTCTTCCGCCAGGCCGACCGCGAGGAGAGCCTGATCCACTTGTTGCGCGTCAACGTGCTCAAGCGCATGGAAAGCGCGGTGCCGTCGTTCGCGCTCACGGTGCAGCGTCAACTGCGGGACGTAGAGGCAACGCTGGCCCGCATCGAGAGTCATGCAGAGGAGCTGGAGGAGATCGAGATTGAGGACGTGGATATTGAAGACCCCGCCTTCGAGGCTCTGCTCGTCGGGCGCAAGGTCAAGGTGCTGCTGAAGGACGTTGACCTGATCCGCTGGAAACAGGACCTGATCGAGGACCGCAATCGCTTGGCGACCTTGCATGTTGCGGCAGGGCAGGTGGATGCCTCCCGTGACGCCAAGCTCGCCGCCCTGCGCGAGATGATCGAACACAAGTGCCGTAACCCGATCAACCCCGGCAACCGCAAGGTGATTGTGTTCACCGCCTTCGCGGATACCGCCCGCTATCTCTACGACCAGCTCGCCCCGTGGGCAAAGACAAGCCTCGGCATCGACACGGCGCTGGTCACCGGCGCGGGCCGCAATCAGACCACGCTCGCCGGCTTGCGCAAAGACCTGGCATCGATTCTCACCGCATTCGCGCCGCGCTCCAAGGAACGGCCCGAGGAACTCGCGGGCGAAGGCGAGCTTGACATGCTCATCGCCACGGACTGCATCTCCGAGGGGCAGAACCTCCAGGACTGCGACTGGCTGATCAACTACGACATCCACTGGAACCCGGTGCGCATCATCCAGCGCTTTGGCCGCATCGATCGCATCGGTTCGCCTAACGAGCGCATCCAGCTCGTCAATTTCTGGCCCAACATCGAGCTGGAGGAGTACATCAATCTGGAACAACGGGTCAGTGGCCGCATGGTGCTGCTCGATATTTCCGCGACCGGCGAGGAAAACCTGATCGAGCAGCAATCCGGCAACCAGATGAACGATCTGGAGTACCGCCGCAAGCAACTGCTGAAGCTCCAGGATGCCGTGATCGATCTGGAAGATCTGTCCACGGGGGTCTCCATTGCCGATCTGGCGCTCACCGACTTCCGCATCGATCTGGCGCAATACCTCAAGGCGCATCCCGGCGTACTGGAGAGTCTACCGCTCGGCACTTGCGCGGTCACCACCTCCACCACCGAGGCGGAGATCGCGCCGGGCATCATCTTCTGCCTGCGCGCCGAAGGTGAGGCGGCCAAGCGCAGCGCCGAGGCCGGCTATCCGCTCGGTGCTCAATATCTGGTGCATGTGGGCGACGACGGCTCGGTGCTGCTGCCCTACACGCAGGCCAAGCAGATTCTCGACCGGCTCAAGCGCCTCTGCCTCGGGCGCGACCTGCCCGATGCCGGCGCCTGCGCCCGCTTCGATAAGGCAACCAAGCAGGGCGAAGACATGCGCGCCGCGCAGCGCCTGCTCGCCGCCGCCGTGGCCTCGGTGGTCGGCAAGAACGGAGAGCGCGCCGTGGCGAGCCTGTTCAGCCCCGGCGGCACCCATGCCATGAAGGGCGAGTTTGCGGGCATCAACGACTTCGAGGTGGTGGCCTGGCTCGCGGTATTGCCTTCATCGGATGCGGAGTGACTATGGAACTAGCACAGGAATCTAAGCGACAAATCGATCGTCTTGCCGGCGATGCGCTCAATCAATTCGAGAAGGTGGTCGAAGCGGCTCAGAGCGCACTTCGTGCTGCGCCAGTACTCGGCTTCGATTCGCTCGCCAGTGTCAACACAATGACGTCTGCGAACGCGATTCAGCGCCTGAATCGGGTTGACCAGGAAAATCGGGACAGCTTGCGACGACTTGCACTTGAGCCCGCAATCGCGCGCGTAATCGTTTCAGACGAGAACGGAAAAAGGAGTACCTACTATTTTTGCCGTGCCGATCAAGGCATGCCCAACCTAAGCATCATTAGCTATCGCGCGAGAATTGGTCGCTTGGCTGCATTGCAGGTTGGAGAAGAATTTCGTTTGCCGAATGACTCAATTATTGAAGTTGTCGAGTCCGCCAAGCTTCGCCCGTATCAGGCAGAACAAGGTTGGGACTCGCGCGACACCGTCGTCGAAGGTGAACACTTTGGACCGATCACTATCGAATCCTTGCGCGCCTTTCTCAATAAGATTGCTAGCGCAGAAGTTACTGAGGATCTGGTTGGGCAGTTGCTCGCCGAAGAAGGCGAAACGGCCAATGTCGTCGAAGGGGTGCGCCGCAGTCTCATCACTAAGATGGGGCTCAGGGATCAACCGGTTCTTGACCAATACCAAGACGAAATCTTTCGCTTACCGCTGGACAAGCGTTTGTTGATACTCGGACCACCCGGAACCGGAAAAACCACGACCTTGATTCGCCGCCTTGGCCAGAAGCTGGATACTGCATTTCTGGACGAGGATGAACAGCGAATTGTCGAGAGCGTGGGCGCCGGAAATGGTTCAGCACACGCCAATAGCTGGTTAATGTTCACGCCAACGGAACTGTTAAAACAGTATCTGAAAGAAGCTTTTGCCCGTGAGGGCGTGCCGGCATCCGATCTTCGGATCAGAACCTGGTCCGACTATCGTCGAGAACTTGCGAGAAATACCTTCGGCGTGCTCAGGACGGCGACCGGTGGCGGTTTTTTCGTACTAAAGGACGTAGCGGACATTTTGACTGACGACGCACTCGATAATCCGATTCCGTGGTTTTCCGACTTCGACGAATTGCAGCGTTCGACGTTTATCAATGAGATACGCCAGTCGGCCCAAGGGTTGAGTGAAAACCAGACGCCAAAAATCGGCCCAATTGGTCAGCGGTTGCTATCGATTATCCAACGCGCAGGCGGTGGCCCGCTTTCTGCTACGTTCTCATCGCTGGCCGTAGAAGTTGCTGGTATTCAGACGCTCGTGGTGGACTTGAAGGAAGTTACCGATAAGAAGATTCACGGTGCGCTCAATCTACAGCTCAACCGCAATAAAGCATTTATTGACGAATTGGCAAAGTTCATTGATGGCTTACAGCAAGCGCCAGAGTCAGAAACTGATGACCTGGACGATCCAGACGGCGACGAAGAGGAGGCCAACATTCCCCGGACTGGCCGAGGCGCTGCAGCCTCAGCTTACATGCGGGCAGTACGAGCCCAGGCCAGGGCACACGCCAGTAAAAGGAGCATCGGGAAGAACACCCGCAATGGGAAAGTTATCGAGTGGCTGGGTGAGCGCAGCTCAAGTGAAGCGGATCGCGCCGAAATAGGTGCCAGCCTCCTGATTCAAGCCAGCGCCCGGCGCTTCGTGAATCCTGTCAAACGCTACTTCAATGGTATCCCCAGGCGCTACCGAGCGTTCCGTCGCCTGCGCCAGGAGGAAGGCAAGTGGTATCGCAAAGACGGCTTCAGCTCAACGGACCTGCATCCGCTGGAATTGGACGTCGTTCTTTTGGCCATTCTCAGAGGTGTCAATGACCTGCTTAGCAATCCGACTGTCGCTCGGGACATTGATGCACCTGTGTGGTCTTCGCTCAAGCCGGTGCTTGATCTCTACAAGAACCAGATTCTGGTGGACGAGGCGCCGGACTTCTCGCCGGTACAAATTGCCTGCATGGCGGCGTTGTCGCACCCGCGTATTCGTTCCTTCTTTGCTTGCGGTGATTTCAATCAGCGCTTGACGACTTGGGGAAGTCGCTCGATTGACCAGATGAAGTGGGTGTTTCCCGAGATCGAGGTCAAGGAAATCACTGTGACCTACCGCCAAAGTCGGCAACTTAACGAGTTGGCTCGATCCCTCATCCTGGCCGCAGGTGGGCCAGACCGAGGAGCGACTCTGCCGGAACATGTGAACAATGATTGCGTCGCGCCTGCTTTGCTGGAAGGCGCGTCAGAACGCGCTGTTATCGTCGATTGGCTGGCGCAGCGAATTCGCGAGATCGAAAGATTCGTTGGTCAAATGCCGTCGATTGCCGTTTTCGTCGAGAGTGAAGCAGAGGTGCAGCCTATCGCCGATGAATTGAATGCAGCACTTGCCGGCGAAAACACTCAGGTGGTCGCTTGCACTAAAGGCCAAGCAAGGGGTCAAGACAACGATGTGCGAGTGTTTGATGTTGAGCACATTAAAGGACTCGAGTTTGAGGCGGTTTTCTTTGTTGGCATCGACCGCCTTGCAAGCTTGCACCCTCAACTTTTCGACAAATACCTCTACGTCGGCACGACACGGGCGGCGACCTATTTGGGGGTGACTTGTGACGACGTGCTGCCAATCGGCATTTCAACGCTGCGGCCGCTGTTTGTCACAGACTGGGCCGCCAAAGGGTTTGGAGGCGCGCCTACGTGATGCAGTCGCTGGGTATTAGTGAGCTTATCTTCGCCCTCGACCTGCCGGAAAGCAGCCGCGTGGATCGGCGCGTGCCGAAGAAGTTGCTGCTTGAGAACGGCGCGCCCACTGCCGCTGACAAGCGCATCATCAACGATGGAATTGACGAACTGCTCTGGCTGGCGGCGCTCAAGCCCACGACCATCGGCGTACCGGAGTACCGCGACGAGGTGCGGGAATATCTGGAGATCGCCGTGTTGCGCCTTACGCTGCGGGCCGGGGCCAAGGCGACGCGGCTGGTGGAATTGGTGCATCGCGCGGTGCCCTATCCGCTGCTGCTGTTGACTGAGCAGGCGAATCACAGTGCCCGGCCCGGACTTTCCGCCGCCCACAAACGCTGGTCCCAGGGCGAGGCGGGCAAGACCGTGCTGGAGGGCGATATTGTCGCCGCCGAATGGGACGTGGAACGCGATGCCGCGCGCTCGCCTGCGTTTCGCAATGCGTTGGCGCTGGGTCAGCAACCACGTACAACGCTCCACGCGCTCTATCAGGGCTGGATCGACACACTGCTCGCGCTTCAGGCCGCCCGCGCGACCGGCGCCTTCGCGGTCGCCGGCAACGCTGAACACGCAGCCGCGCGGCGCGATGCCTTGCAAGAATGCGCGCGGCTCGACGCGGAGATCGTGCGCCTGCGTGCCGCCGCCGCGAAGGAGAAGCAGATGGCGCGGCAGGTGGAACTGAACCTGGAACTGAAGCGCGTGGAGGCGGCCCAAGCCGCCGCCCGCGGTAAACTATGAAGAACGAGGACACCATGAAGAAGCTGACCGACAGCGACCCTGAGACCAAGTCGCCCGACCTCGTCGCCCAGAATCTTGCCCAGCTCAAAGCCCTCTTTCCAGAACTCGTCACCGAGGGCAAGGACGGCTTGGCCGTGAATCTGGACGTGCTCAAGCAGCTCGTGGGCGATCAGACCGTCACCGACGCCGAGGAGAAATACGGGCTCAACTGGCATGGCAAACACCGCGCCCGCCAGCTCGCTCTTACCCCCAGCGCTGGCACGCTGCGTCCTTGCCCAGAAGATTCCGTGGACTGGGACACGACCCAGAACCTCATGATCGAGGGGGACAACCTCGAAGTCCTCAAGCTCCTCCAGAAATCCTACGCCGGGAAGGTGAAGCTCATCTACATCGACCCGCCGTACAACACGGGGAAAGACTTCGTCTATCCCGACAACTTTCAGGACAACATCAAGAACTACCTTGAGCTTACGGGGCAGGTTGAGGGCGGTCGAAAGATCAGCAGCAACACGGATTCCAGCGGGCGGTTTCACACTGACTGGTTGAACATGGTTTATCCGAGACTCAAGCTCGCACGGAATTTGCTGCGGGAGGATGGGGTCATTTTTATCTCGATTGATGAGCGAGAGTATTCACATTTGCGGACCGTTTGCTGCGAGGTGTTTGGCGAGGAGAATCAGATCGGCACTGTCGTCTGGAAGAACGCCACTGACAACAACCCGACAAACGTGGCGACGGAGCACGAATATCTCTTGGTCGTGGCCAAAGGGAAAGAGGCGCTCGAAAAGGAGTGGAAGTCCGCTATCTCAGACGTGAAGGATGTTCTCGTCCGCGTTGGTAAGGAGTTAGCGAGTCAGTTTTCGGGTGATGCGCTAGCAGAGGCTTACGCGCAGTGGTTCCGGGAGCACAAGGCGGAGCTGTGGCCGCTTGATCGTTACAAATACATAGACTCCGGAGGCGTCTACACGGGTAGCCAAAGTGTCCACAACCCGGGTCGTGAGGGATACCGGTACGACGTGATTCATCCAGGGACGAAGCTGCCCTGCCAGCAACCTCTCATGGGCTATCGCTTCCCAAAAGAAACAATGGATGACCTGATAGCTCGGGGACAAATCCTATTTGGTGAAGACGAGAAGAAGATCGTGGAATTGAAGGTCTATGCATCCGAATATCAGGAACGGCTCGCAAGCGTGCTCGAACTAGACGGTCGGCTTGGGGCGTATGACCTGAAAGCGGATTTTCCAGAGGACGGAAAAGTCTTTAGCAACCCCAAGCCAGTTCGGCTCTTCAGTTCATTCTTCCCCTTCCTATTAAAGCAGGACGATGAGATGGTTATGGACTTTTTCGCTGGTTCAGGCGCGACAGCAAAAGCCGTCTATGAGCTGAATGCTAAGGACTCAATTCGTCGGCGCTATTGTCTCGTCCAACTTCCCGAGCCACTCAACCCCGAAGACAAGGAACAGAAAATTCCTGCCAAGTTGTGCGAAAAGCTCGGCAAGCCCCGCAACATCGCAGAAGTGACCAAAGAACGCCTCCGGCGCGCCGGGAAGAAGATTCGAGAAGAGAACCCGATGTTCGCCGGTGACCTCGGCTTCCGCGTCTTCAAGCTGGATAGCAGCAACATCCAGGCATGGGACCCAGACCTCGCCGACCTCGCCGCGAGCCTTGAGGCGCACGCCAAGAACCTGAAGGTGGACCGCACCGAGCAGGACATCCTGTTTGAACTCCTGCTCAAGCTCGGCCTCGACCTCACCGTGCCGATGGAAATGAAGAGGGTGAAAGGAAGTACGAAGAAAGGGCACGACGTGCACAGCATCGGCGGCGGCGTGCTGCTCGTGTGTCTAAGCGAGTCCATCGCACGGGAGGACGTGGAGCCGCTGGCCATGGGTATCATCGCGTGGCACAAGGAACAGGCCCCCGCCGGCGAGAGCACCGTGGTGTTCCGCGACAGCGCTTTTGCCGATGACGTGGCCAAGACGAACCTCGCCGCAATTCTGAACCAGCACGGCCTGCAGAACGTGCGGAGTCTGTGAGCATGGCGGTGCCGACGCAGCCCAAGGTCTACCACATCGTGCATGTGGACCGGCTGGCGTCGATCGTGGCCGATGGTTGCTTGTGGTGCGACGCGGAGATCGCCCGGCGCGCACCGCCCGGCACGACGATCGGCATGTCCGGCATCAAACGGCGGCGTCTCGCGGAATTGGCGCTAAGCAGCCATCCCGACCTGAAGGTGGGCGGATGCGTGCCGTTCTATTTCTGCCCGCGCTCGGTCATGCTCTACCTGATCCATCAGGGCAATCACCCGGACCTGACCTACCGCGGCGGTCAAGAGCCGATCATCCACCTTGAGGCCGACTTGCATGCGGTCGTCGCCTGGGCCAGCCAGCAGCGCCACCGCTGGGCGTTTACGCTGTCGAATGCAGGTTCACGCTTCTTCGAGGATCGCTGTGACCTCGCGCATTTGCACGAGATCGACTGGAACGCCGTCCAGGCCGCGGACTGGCGGCAGTGCAAGGAAGGCAAGCAGGCGGAGTTCCTGCTCGAAGACAGTTTTCCGTGGCAACTGGTGGAGCGCATCGGCGTGCAATCGCGGGCGAGCTTTCAGCAGGCAGCCAATGCACTGCCTGCCAACGGCCACCGGCCGCCCGTCGAGATCCGCGCCGACTGGTACTACTGAATAAGGAGATGACGACGATGACCGAATTCAGAAGTGGCGACATTCTGAAAGACGACGCCGAAGCTCTGGTCAACACGGTGAATTGCGTGGGCGTGATGGGGCGCGGCATCGCGCTCCAGTTCAGGGACGCCTTTCCCGAGAACTTCAAGGCCTATGCCGAGGCCTGCCAACGGGACGAGGTGCAACCGGGCCGGATGTTCGTGTTCGAGACCGGGCAACTAACCCCGCCGCGCTACATCATCAACTTTCCCACCAAGCGCCACTGGCGCGGCAAGAGCCGGATCGAGGACATCGAAGCTGGGCTCGCGGCGCTGGTGGAGGTGATACGCGGCAAGCGCATTCGCTCCATAGCCCTTCCGCCGCTCGGCAGCGGCCTTGGAGGACTGGACTGGCATGACGTGAAACCGCGAATCGAAGCAGCCCTGCGGCCGCTCGCCGATGTGCGTGCGATTGTCTACGAACCCAAAGGCGCGCCCGCGTCCGACACCATGAAGCACAGCCGCGACGTGCCTAGGATGACGGCGGGTCGTGCCGCGCTGGTGGAATTGACGCATCGGTATCTGGGCGGTCTGCTCGACCCCTTCGTCACGTTGCTGGAAGTACACAAGTTGATGTACTTCATGCAGGAAGCGGGCGAACCGCTGCGGCTGCGATTCAAACAGGCGCCCTATGGTCCCTACGCGGAGAATCTGCGCCACGTCTTGCTCGCCATCGAAGGACACCTCGTTTCCGGTTACGCAGACGGCGGCGACGCGCCGGACAAGCAGTTGAAACTGGTGCCGGGGGCCGTAGGCGATGCGGCGGCATTCCTGGAGAAGCACGGCGCTACTCGCGCCCGCTTCGACAAGGTGGCTACGCTGGTCGAGGGCTTCGAGTCACCCTTCGGATTGGAGCTTCTGTCTACCGTGCATTGGGTCATGAAGCACGAGGCCGCGCGCACTCTCGAAAATGTGGTCGAGCGCACCTACGCCTGGAACCCGCGCAAACGGCAGTTCTCGCCGCGCCAGATCGGTCTCGCCGTGAACCTATTGTCGCGAAAGGGTTGGGTCGAGCCTTTGAATACGAGAAGCAATTGATGAAGCTTCATTTCGAGCCCGACCTCGACTATCAGCTTCAAGCCATTGAAGCGGTCTGCGGCCTTTTTCACGGGCAGGAAACCTGCCGGACGGAATTCACCGTCACGCGCGACGCCGACGATCCGCAAATGCGAATGGCCTTCTTCGAGAACGATCTGGGCATCGGCAACCGGCTGAACCTGCTGGATGACGATCTGCTGGCGAACCTTCACGCCATCCAGCTCCGCCATGGCCTGGCGCCTTCGCCCTCGCTCGCGTCCGGGGATTTCACCGTGGAGATGGAGACCGGCACCGGCAAGACCTACGTCTATCTGCGCACGATCTTCGAGCTGAACAAACGCTACGGCTTCACCAAGTTCGCCATCGTGGTGCCCTCGGTGGCGATCAAGGAAGGCGTCTATCACACCATCGAGACCGCGGCGGAACACTTGAAGGGGCTCTACGCGGGCGCGCCCTTCGACTTTTTCCTCTACGACTCGGCGAAGCTCGGCCAGGTGCGCAATTTCGCCACCAGCCCGCAGATCCAGATCATGGTGATGACGGTTGGCGCCATCAACAAGTTCGGCGACGAACAGCAGGCGCAGAGCGAGGAAGCCGACGAGGCCGCGCGCCGCGAGAAATCTAAGAACGTGATGTATCGCGCGAGCGAGAAGACGGGCGGGGAGAAGCCCATCGACCTGATCCGGGCAACGCGCCCCATCATTATCGTGGATGAGCCGCAGAGCGTGGAAGGCGGGCTCGACGGCAAGGGCAAGAAGGCCATGGAGCGGATGAACCCGCTGTGCAACCTGCGCTATTCCGCGACGCCGAAAGAGGCGCACCACATGGTTTTCAAGCTCGATGCGGTGGACGCTTACGAACGCAAGCTGGTGAAGCAGATCGAAGTGGCGGCAGCCTCCGTGGAGGGTGGGCACAACAAGGCGTATCTGCGATTGCTCTCCGTGAGCAACAGACGTGGTGTCATTACGGCCAAGGTGGCGGTTGACGCCCAGACGGCCACCGGCGTGCAACGCCGCGAGATCACGGTGCAGGATGGCGACGACCTGGAAATGACCACCGGGCGGGCGGTGTACCGCGATTGCCGCGTGGGCGAAATCCGCGTGGCCAAGGGTGATGAGTTCCTGGAACTGCGTTATCCCGGCGGCGAGCAATACCTCCGCCCCGGCCAAGCCTACGGCGACGTGGACCCGCTCGCCGTACAGCGCCAGATGATCCACCGCACCATCAAGGAGCACCTGGACAAAGAGAAGCGCCTCGCCCCGCAGGGCATCAAGGTACTCAGCCTGTTCTTCATCGATGCCGTGGAGAAATACCGGCAATACGACGCCGAGGGCAATCCGGTGAAGGGCGACTACGCCCGCATCTTTGAGGAGGAATACCGCCGCCTCGCCAAACACCCGGATTACCAGAGCCTATTCAAGGAAGTGGACCTGACGACCGCCGCCGCGGACGTTCACAACGGCTATTTTTCCATCGACAGGAAAAAGGTTGGCGCCAGGACCGTGGAGGTTTTCAGGGACACCAAAGGCACCACCCAGGCCGACGACGACACTTACGGCCTGATCATGCGGGACAAGGAAAAGCTGCTGAGCTTCGGCACGCCGCTGAAGTTCATCTTCTCCCACTCAGCCCTGCGCGAAGGCTGGGACAATCCGAACGTCTTTCAAATCTGCGCGCTGCGGGAGATGGCTTCCGAGCAACAGCGCCGGCAAACCATCGGGCGTGGCTTGCGCCTGTGCGTAAACCAGAACGGCGAGCGCCTGCGCGGCTTCGAGGTGAACACCTTGACCGTGATCGCGACCGAGAGCTACGAACAGTTCGCCGAGAACCTGCAAAAGGAGATCGAGGAGGACACCGGCATCCGCTTCGGCATCGTGGAAACCCACCAATTCGCCGGGGTCAGCGCCACGGGAGCCGACGGACAACCCGCGCCGCTGGGCTTCGAGCAGTCGAAGGTGCTCTGGGAGCACTTGCGCGCCGCCGGCCTTGTGAATGCCCAAGGCAAGGTGCAGGACACTCTGCGCCAAGAACTCAAGGACGGCACGCTGACCCTGCCGGAGCCGTTCGCCGCTCAACTGCCGCAGGTGACGGAAATTCTGCGCAAGCTGGCCGGACGCTTGGAGATCAAGAACGCCGACGAGCGCAAGCAGGTGAAGAGCCGCCAGGCAGTGCTGCAAGGCGCGGACTTTAAGGCGCTGTGGGACCGCATCAAGCACAAGACCACTTACCGCGTGGAGTTCGACAACGCGGCACTGTTGGCGACCTGCATCCAGGCGACCAAGGACGCGCCGCCCATCGCCAAGACCCGCCTGCAATGGCGCAAGGCAGACCTCGCCATCGGGCGCTCCGGCGTGGACACGAAGGAGACGGCCGCCTCCGCCCCCGTGACGCTCGACGAGGGCGACATCGATCTGCCCGACATCCTCACCGACCTCCAGGACAAGACTCAACTCACCCGCCGCAGTATTCACCGCATTCTCGTGGACAGCGCCCGGCTCGATGACTTCAAGCGCAACCCTCAGCAGTTCATTGAACTCACCGCCGAGATCATCAACCGCGCAAAGCGCTTCGCGCTCGTGGACGGCATCAAATATCAGCGCATTGGCACGGAGGATTACTACGCCCAGCAACTGTTCGAGACCGAAGAGCTAAGTGGCTACCTCAAGTCGATGATCGACGCCATCAAGTCGGTTTACGAGCAGGTGATCTATCAGTCCGATACGGAACGCACCTTTGCCGAGCAATTGGAAAGTAACGAAGCGATCAAGGTTTACGCCAAGCTCCCCGGCTGGTTCCGCGTCCCGACGCCTCTCGGTCCCTACATCCCCGACTGGGCCGTGCTGGTAGAGAAAGACGGAGCCGAGCGGCTGTACTTCGTGGTCGAAACAAAGAGCAGTCTCTTCACCGATGAGCTCCGCGATAAGGAGAGCGCGAAGATCGAATGTGGCAAAGCGCATTTCAAGGCATTGGGGGTCGGCGAAAATCCCGCACGTTATGAAGTCGCCCGGACAGTGGATGACTTGCTCGCGAAGGCTCTGGCAGGGACGGAACAAGGACAAAGCTGAGCACCGCCCTGGCCCGCCCGTCACGCCGCTTGCAGGTGCAACGGCGCAAGCGTCGCGCCGGGCTACGCCGTCGCGGACTCGACCGCCGCCAGCGCGCATAACCCCGCGCCCTGGCTCCGTGCCTTCGTTTGGCGCCGTCCCTGCTAATCCGCCGCCGCTTCGCCACTGCGGGCTTCATGCTGCGCATCAAGCCCTTGCGGCTCGAAGGCGGCTACCGCGTCGCGTACTCCACGACGCCAGAGCGCTAAAAGCCGCGCACTGGCGTTGCGCGTTGGGCAATCGCTGTCCCGGCGTTGCAGGCAAGTTCAGCGCGGGGGAGAGCCTGAAAGCCGCGGTGAACTGAAACTGAAGCAGCGGCTGTCCAAATTCAATATCATCCTATGCGGTGCAGTACAGGCGGGGAGGTCGTCGATTCCTTCCCTGCCACCGGCGAATGCCGGGGCAGCAAAGACCAAAGCGTGGTAAAAAACGTGGTAACTCGCCGGAGACATACCGGCTACAGCAAGCACTGGCGTGGGGTTTCGGCCTAAATGTGGCAGTCACACCTCGCCAATATAGCATCCGATAACATTCGAAATGGTCCGAAAATAAAACCTGTGGACACGGTAGTTAGGCGACGTGTCGGCTGCGATAGGGGTGAGTCTTCGGTGCGTCCACATGTCGCAAACCGTCGGCGAACGGCTGCACTGGACGACCGTCTAAGTCGGATTCGTCGCTTATCCTGCCGTCACGCAACCGCAGCACATGCGTCGCCCACGACATCCGACCTGTGTCGTGAGTGATGACTACAACGGTTCTGCTCGCGAATGCCTGGAGCACGAGATTAAAGAACTCCATTCGGCGCACAGCATCCTGAGCGGAAGTCGGTTCATCCAGCACGACAACGGGAGCATCGCGCAGCAGCACACGCGCAACTCCAATGCGCTGCTTTTGCCCACCGGATACTCCCTCGCCGCGGGCACGAATCCTTCGATGAGTTCCATCTGACTCAAGCAGTAGGTCGCCGATCCCCGCCGCCTCTGCAGCCCGGAGCACCGCTTCATCGTTCGAATTTGGCGCACCGTAGCGAATGTTCTCGATCACGGTGCCGCTGAACAGTCGAACTTCCTGCGTTAGAACAGCAACCGCTCTTTGAGTCGAGTTCTGAAGTTCAATCGGCTGCACACGGGCTCCTGCGACCGTCACATACCCTCGCGTCGGCACTAGCACGCCGCTCAAGAGCTTCGCAAGCGTGGACTTGCCTTCCCCGCTTGAACCGACAAGCGCTATCCGGGCACCGTGAGGTATGTCGATGCTGACACCCGAAAGGGCGAACTTCGAAGCGTGCGGATAGCTATACCAGACATCGCGGACGGAGATGGCGCACTCCGTACTTGTCGACGGCTCGTCCACCAAAGCGCTCTGAGGAGCTTCCTGGAGAGACATATAGTCCTTGGCCAGCGCCATGTGTTCAGCCACTTCATCGACAATCCGGTGCATCGAGCGCAGAGGTTCCATAAGCCGCTGGTAGCAGATCACGATGAGAACCATAGCGCCAGGTGTGGATGCATCCGACTGACCCCACACCCCCGCAGCAACGACTAGCACGAACCCCCCGTGATCGATGACGGCCTTCGCCATGTCAAAGAGCGCCATCGCCTTGTGATGCACAAACTCCTGGTCGGCGAGTGTGTGGGATGTGCTTTCGACACGTTCAGCTTCTGCGGCTTCAGTTCCGCACAGCTTTACAGTTTCCACGTTGGTAACCGCATCGACGACGTCCGCCCCAAGTACCTCCCGCGCCCGATTGATCGCGACCCGAACACCGTTCTGGTTCGAAATCTGCCAAACGGTGATAGCGCATAACGTCAAAGCAACCCCTAGCGCCGTCACGCCGCTGAGGAGGTTTGTTTCGAACAGGAGTAGCAGCGCAAAAGCGATGCCCATGAGCGGACCGACGATGTCACCGACAGCCACCTTCAACAGATCAGCGATCGCGCGAGCACTGCGCTCCAGCCGTACATGTACTTGTCCAACTGGTGCATCTAAGTGCCAGGCCATTGAGTTGCCAACCAGATAAGACATGCCGCGGCTCATCAGTTCTGCACCTAGCCTCGTGGCCGCACGCTCGACTGCCACACGCTGTAACACGCGGAGTAACTGCGCGCCAATGTATGCACCTGCCATGGCAAGTAGCAGGAAGGTCGTAGCCTCCTCCTTTTCTGTGGTGTCAAAGGCACTCATTAGATCACGCAGAAAACGCGGCACCAGTTGGTCAGTGAGCGCTGCACAAAACGCCAGCGCTAGTGCGATCGCGATTTGGCGGTCATGCTTCACGAGTATGGAGAGAAACTGATTCATTGCGATCTCACGCAAGCTTGGTCATGCTAAGGCCTAGGTAGCCTACTAACATCAACAGGCTGAAGGGGACACCGAACCCCGCATAAGTGCGGAAACTCAGAGACACGCCAGACCTCTTAGCGGCTTCGATGAGGACCGGTCCAGCGCTAGCGGAGGTGAGCAAGGCCGTACTTCCAGCGCAGATGCCTGAGGCAAGCGACCATGCGGCCTCGAGGCTTCCATCGTGCTTCGTATGCACGATTGACGCTAGCATCGTCGCGGCGCCATCGGCACTGATCAAGCTGGTAATCAAATAGGCGACTACTTCGATCCCGCCATTGTGATTCGTCAGCAACTCTTGAACGAGCACCGTCAACAAGGGCGAATGCTCTATCACCGCCGAGATCGTAAACAACGCTGTGATTGCGAGTACGGCCTCGTCGCCGAGTACAAACGTACACCGGACGAAGTCACCTGACGCGCGGGACGCAAGCAGGAGCGCGAGGACTACCATTGACGCTGCCAGCGCGTACACGGGCGGCATTAGCTGTACGGCGAATAGGCTAACCAGCCCCACGCCTCCGAGATACTGGTCGCTGCACAGCGACACCCGATGTACAGGCTGGGCGCGTTGCTGGTCGCGAATTCGCATACGCGCGAACGCCTCTATGAACCAACGGCGGCTATTTTGACGATCGATCCAGAAGGACCAAGCCGCGACAACCACCGTGAGCATGCACAGGACAAGCAGGTTTCTGGGAAGCATATTCACCGCGAAGGTGGAAACGTCGAAGCCCCAGACCTGTCGTTGAAGGATTGCCGGCGTGTCACCCCAAGCCGCGGAGGCGCCCCCAAGATTCGATGCCGGAATCAACCCCACAAGTGACGGCACCGAGGGGATGCCGAGGCGCTGACACAAGCTAAATGACAGCGGTGCAAAAAGTGCCACCGCCGGGATGTTGTGGATGACTGTCGCACAGGCCATCGTAAGCGGCATTAGCATACAAGGCACGAGCACGCTGGCAGGCATCTTCGCCAGCCATGGAGCATGTAACGGTCGCGCAACAATCGCCCCGAGCCAGTCTCCGTCACGCTCGTCGAGGACCATCGAAACGGCGAGTTGGACGGCCGACATCATTACCAGTACGCCTGCCAAACTCGGCCCCACCTTGCCGAGAACTGTCGCAATCTGGCTCGGGGATGCAGCAAGCGCTAGAAGTGCTGCGATGACGGCTGGCTTGGCAAGGCCAGCGCGCGGAAACGCCAAGAGGGTTATGACTAATCCGAGAAGTGCAACGAAGGGCAGGTAGTCAGCGTAGGTCATGGCGATTATTCCCAGTACAGGAACAGATCGACATCGCGCCCGATCCGACTAACGTGGTGAGGTGCACGGTGATCCGAAATTACCGCCACCAGCTTGGCATTGGGCCAAAGGCGCGAAGCCATCATTGCCAGCGGTGAAGCGTGGGCCACACCCTGCCCGTCGAGGAAGACTTCAATCAAGAGGGCGGTGAACTCCGCATCCTTGACCTCGGTAAACGAGAGCACTCCACAGAAATGGCCGGGATACCAGCCTGCCAAGTCCCGGAAGTGCGGCGGACGGTTGCCGTGCGGTGTCGCGTCATGGATCTGGACGACATCGAGTCCTTCCTCCATCAGTGGCCCGATGATATGCGGTTTCATTTCACCGGCGATGAGGATGGCCGATTTGCGGAGAAAGTCGAGGACCGATTGGTTCGACACCTCCGCGTATCGCGCGAGCGCGGCACCTTCATCAACTTCATCGAGAGCAGCCGCGCCTTTGGCGAAGTCCTTCGGAAGCTTGTCTTTCAGCAGTGTCAGGACAGCCTGGATGTCGTCCTCAGACGCACCCAGCTCGCGCATTTCTTGAAGGCGGTTTGCGATCTGGTGCAAGCCAGCAGGGCCGGGGTGGTGGGGCCCGTGGCGATGGGGAGGATGCTTTGGCATTGAGCGCTCCTATTAATGACGCGCACTTCGCAGCCAAAGTATCAACTAAATTAAACTTAATGTCAATATAAAATCAATAGCACGTTACTGAAGAATCAATTTGGGGTAAAACAAAGGCCGACTAGCTCGGCCACTCGGTGACAAATAGTGCCCTCGAATCTACTTCGTCTTTTTCTTCTTCAGCTCTTGGTACTTACTGACGATCATGGCGTGGTCGACGAATGTGTTGATCACCGCGCTAAGAGCCATTGGTTCGCTGGCGCTCGAAAGGATATCAGCCTGTGCACGGAAGATTTCCGCCAGCTCGTGGTTCATTTTGATAGTCGCGTGCTGAGTCGAGATTTGGTCTGCCTGATCGGCGACCCGGGCCCACGCGACGGGAACCAGACCCATGTTTGGCTCGCCGTGCACGACCAGCACCTTCTTTTGTTGATCCTCGCGTACCTGACGAGAAATTTCGGCTAGGTTTTTTCTTAGCTCGAGGGCGGTTACTTGATCCATTTGGGGCTCCAGAAGGTAGAAGGGCGCTTTTCAGCGCCCAATTTGATCAAACGAGTTGGTGACGAACTACCGGCTCAATCATGTGCACATACCCAACGGAGACAAAAAACGCGAAGTGAACGACCAGTTGAACGAACCCGCGGCGAACCGGCACAACGAGCAAGCAATGGTGCTGCACGATGTGTAGTTGCGGTTCTGCTTCCGAGAGATCGATCTTCTGAATCGCGCAGGAAACCACACGACACAACTCGCGCCTGATCTCCACCACCATTCGGCGGACGTCCACAAAGGTCAGCTCCTTGCCTACCTCACGGAAGAGCCGGCGAAGGCTAGTCGCCAATGGGCTATTTGCCTCTTGCCTTGCTAGCGCGCGGCGGACTTGTCGCGGTGTCAATGCCTCTGCTCCAAGATTGTCGAGATTACACACGTCAAGCATTACAAAAAAGATAATAACCTATTGATGACTATTTTGTCAACAAATTCCGTACATTCTGGCGTACGTTCCCTATCCACTCTCTCGGATTGTGGAATCGATCTGTACGGGCCAAAGACCGGTGACCTCCGAAAAACGGCTCGACGCGTTGTGTGAAATGCTCCACCCGGTCATAGGCCGAAATCTCATTGGTGTGTGCGTGATCGAGAGCCAGTTCGACCATGTGACTGGCCACGTTCTTGTCGAGAGCCAGATTGCAAAAGAGGGGATTGCGTCAACGGGGCGAAGGCGCCCCGGTCTCTAGGGTCAACCTTCTGAGATCACAGCACCGAATCGAGGGAGGTAGCGAGAGTAAGAGTGTGGTGAAAAGAATGCTAACTCTAAAGAGAGATATTGGGTAGATCAAGCACTTGCAATGATTTCTGGGCACAATCTGGCAGACATTCCTTCCGCCAATCGCCCTACACGGCCCTAGTGCGACGCGCCGTTGCCCTTCTTGCGTTTGGCGCGTATCGCGCGCCTCAGGCTCCGGTACAGGTCAGGATGGTAGTTCTTGAGGTGCTCGATGATCTCGAAGTCCTCTTTCTTCACCCTGCTCAGGTCGACTTGCTCGATGTGGACCAGCCGCAGCAACTCCATGACCGGCCGGGACATGTTGCGGCCGCTTTCGTAGCGTGATCCGCCGCTTTGCGTGACCCCGATCTTGGTCCAGAATTCCTGCTGGTTGAGCCCGAGCCGCCGCCGGATTTCCCGTGGATTCAGAAAGATCTCGTGGATTTTCATGTCGAGCACCTGCCTGGTTGCGTAAAGAACACCAGCACCGGAGCACATAACGTGCCTAGCGGGGTTGGACAGCCGAATCTAAAAAAAGGTCGCGCAAATCACTGCGCTACCCCCTTAATTTCGGGCAGAATTTACGATAAAATTCAACGCTTTTCTGGAGCCGGCATGGCATTGATTGTTCAGAAGTACGGCGGCACCTCGGTCGGAAGCGCCGAGCGGATCAAGAACGTCGCCAAACGGGTCGCCAAGTGGAACGCGCGCGGCCATCAGCTTGTTGTCGTCGTTTCGGCAATGAGTGGAGAAACCAACAGGTTGATCGCGCTTGCCAAGGAGGTTCAGGCGGATCCGGACCCGCGCGAGCTGGACGTCGTCGTCTCGACCGGGGAGCAGGTCACCATCGGCCTGCTCTGTATGGCGCTGAAGGAACTCGGCCTGAAAGCAAGGAGTTACACGGGCGCCCAGGTGACCATACGCACCGATAGCGCGTACACCAAGGCGCGCATCGAGAAGATCGACGAGGAGCATATGCGCGCCGACCTCGACGCCGGATGCGTGGTCGTGGTGGCCGGATTCCAGGGCATCGATGCCGAGGGCAACATCACCACGCTGGGCCGTGGCGGATCGGACACGACCGGCGTCGCGCTCGCGGCCGCGCTCAAGGCCGACGAGTGTCAGATCTACACGGATGTGGACGGCGTCTACACGACCGACCCGCGCATCGTTCCCGAGGCGCGGCGCCTGCGCACCATCACGTTCGAGGAAATGCTCGAGATGGCGAGCCTCGGCTCCAAGGTGCTGCAAATCCGCTCCGTGGAATTCGCGGGCAAATATCGGGTCCGCTTGCGCGTGCTGTCCAGCTTCGAGGAAGAGGGCGAAGGCACGCTGATCACTTTCGAGGAAGACGAAAACATGGAACAGGCCGTTATTTCCGGCATCGCATTCAGCCGCGACGAGGCGAAGATCACTGTCATGGGCGTACCGGACCGGCCGGGCATCGCCTACGCCATCCTCGGCCCCGTGGGCGAGGCCAACATCGACGTCGACATGATCATCCAGAACGCGAGCGTGAAGGGCATGACCGACTTGTCGTTCACGGTGCCGCGAAACGACTACCAGAAGGCGATGGAGGTCCTCAACAGGAAGGTGAAGGACCATATCAAGGCCTCCGACATCACCGGCGACGCCAAGATCTGCAAGGTGTCGATCGTCGGCGTCGGCATGCGCACGCACGCCGGGATCGCGTCCAAGGCATTCCGCACGCTCTCCGAGGAGGGGATAAACATCCAGATGATCTCGACCTCGGAGATCAAGATCTCGGTGGTGATCGACGAGAAATACATGGAGCTCGCGGTGCGCGCGCTGCACCGCGCCTTCGGACTCGATCAGCCGGGCTGAGCGGGCGCCGTGGTATAGTGACGCTCGCTTGTCGCGCAGATGTGAGTCCGTAACTGCGTTGATCGCGGAGTCGTGCAGTCAAGTAGCGGATCTGCAGCAGCAGATCCGCGTTGTGAAGACGGAGAGGTGCCCGAGCGGCCGAAGGGGGCGCCCTGCTAAGGCGTTATACGGGTTACTCCCGTATCGAGGGTTCGAATCCCTCCCTCTCCGCCAATTCGCAATCCCCTGCTTTCGATCTACCCGTCATCAGTTGCGCTAAGATGCTGCGACTGGGAAGTCCCACAGCACGGGAAACGCGAGACACGCGATGGAACGTCCAGGCACTGCTTACACCATCGAAATCAATCCCAAGATACCGAAGCGGCTGAGCCGCCTGGAGGAATTGGCCAACGATCTCTGGTACAGCTGGGACCGGCAGACGCGGGCGCTGTTCGCGCGCCTCGACCCGGCGCTCTGGGATGCGGTCGGGCAGAGCCCCAAGATCCTGCTCAAGCGCGTGGACGAGCGGCGTCTGGTCGAGGCCGCGGAGGACCCGGAATACCTGTACAGCTACAACCGCGTGCTCTCCGTCTACGAGACGGAACACGTCGACGCATCGCACGGCGGCGGAACGCCCCTGCTTCGCCCGGACGATATGGTCGCGTATTTCTGCTTTGAATTCGGGTTCCACGAGAGCCTGCCGATCTACTCCGGCGGGCTGGGTATCCTCGCGGGCGACCATTGCAAGGCGGCGAGCGACATGCAGTTGCCGTTCGTCGGCGTGGGTCTGCTGTACCGGCAGGGCTATTTCTCCCAGACCATCGACGCCGAGGGATACCAGCACGCCGTCCATGTAAACGCGGAGTTCGACGATCTTCCGGTACTGCCGGTGATGCGCGAGGACGGCGGCGAGCTGCGGATCCACGTCGAGCTTCCCGGGCGCAGCGTGGCGGTCAAAGTGTGGCGCGTGCGTGTCGGGCACGTGCGCCTGTACCTTCTCGACACGGACCTGGAGGAAAACGCAGAACGCGACCGGAACATCACGCACCGGCTCTACGGGGGGGACAAGGACACGCGCATCATGCAGGAGATCGTTCTGGGCATCGGCGGTGCGCGCGCTCTAGCCGCATTGGGAATCAAGCCCACGATCTGGCACATGAACGAGGGCCATGCGGCATTCCTGGTGCTGGAGAGAATGCGCCGGCTCATGCGGGAGCGGGGACTGGACTCCGCGAGCGCGCTCGAAGCGGCGGCGGCGAACACGGTGTTCACCACGCACACCGCCGTCCCGGCCGGGCACGACCGCTTTGCGGCGGAGACGGTCGCGGGCTATTTCGAGCAGTACTGCCGCGAGCTGCACCTCGACGAGGAGACACTGCTCTCGCTCGGGCGCACACCGGGCGGCCACGACTTCAACATGACCGCGCTTGCGGTGCGCGGATCGCGTTTCCAGAACGGCGTATCGCGCATTCACGGCGGCGTGAGCGCCGATATGCTGAAGGATCTCTGGCCGCAGATTCCGCCCGTGGAGAATCCGGTGAGTTACGTCACCAACGGCGTGCATGTACCGACGTTCCTGGCGCCGGACTGGACGGAGATCTTCGACCGGTTCCTGGGCTACGGCTGGACGCAGCGCGTGAACGACCCGGCCTGCGTGGCGCGGATCAACGAGATCCCGGATCACATCCTGTGGAGCAGGCACCAGTTCCTGAAGTCCCAGATGCTGCTCCTGGTCCGCGACCGCATCGCGAGCCAGCACAACCGCAACCGGGGAAGCGAGGCGCACCTGGATCGCATTCTCAGGCTCGCCGATCCGGCCAATCCCGATGTGCTGACGATCGGGTTCGGGCGGAGATTCGCCACCTACAAGCGCGCTACGCTGCTGTTCGAGGACCTCGATTGGCTGCGCCAGATCGTCTCCGATGCGAAGCGGCCGGTGGTGTTCATCTTCGCCGGGAAGGCGCACCCTGCCGACGAGCCGGGACGGGAACTGATCAGGCAGGTCGCCAAGGTTGCGCGGACCGCGGAATTCGAAGGCAAGGTGCTGCTGGTCGAAGGCTATGATCTGCGCCTTTCGCGCCGGCTCGTGGCGGGCGTCGACGTCTGGCTGAACAACCCGATCTATCCGCTCGAGGCTTCGGGGACCTCCGGGATGAAGGCGGGGATCAACGGGGTGATCAACCTGTCCGTGCTCGACGGCTGGTGGGGCGAGGGCTACCGCGGCGACAATGGCTGGGCGATCAAGCCTGCTTCGGACGCGCTCGAGCAGTATCAGCGCGACAGCGAAGAGGCGCGCACCCTTTACGAGCTCCTGCAGGACCAGGTGATCCCCCTGTATTACAACCGCGGCAACATCGGCTACTCGCGGGAATGGGTGAAGCTCGCCAAGCGCTCGATCGCGAGCATCCTGATGCAGTTCAATGCGTCGCGCATGGCCGGGGATTACGTTTCCAAGTTCTACGTGCCCGCGTCGCAGCAGGGCCGGTTGTATCGGGAGCGCGGCTACGATACCGCGAAGACCGTTGCGCAATGGAAGGCGCGGGTCCGGGGCGCCTGGGCCGGCGTCAAGGTGCGGCGGCTCGACGCGCCGAAAAAGCGCATCAGCTACGGTGAAGGCATGCGCATCGAAATCGGTGTCGCTCTCAACGGTCTCGCGCCGGAGGACGTGACGGCGGAACTGCTGCTGTCACCCGCCGACGGCGCCAACGGCGAGGGCACGCGGCATGCGCTTGCCAGCGCGGGCCCGGCCGGCGAATCCGGAGAGCACCGCTTCGTCCTGGATCTCACGCCGGAACCGTGCGGCAGGATCGACTATCGAATCCGCGTCTATCCCTGCCACTCGCTGCTGGCGCACCCGTTCGAGCTCGGGCTCATGGCGTGGGCCTGAGCGCGGGGCGGCCTGCGGCCGGTCCGCGCGAGGCGATGCGGCGGTAGATCTCTGCGTACCTCGCCGCGCTCGCGTCCCAGCCGAAATTCCTCGCCATGCCGGCGCGCTGCAATGCCTTCCAGGTCGGCGGATCCCGGTACGCGGCGGTCGCGCGCTCGATCGCAGCCAGGAAATCCGCGGCGCCGGCCTCGCGAAAGAGGAACCCCGTGGCCGTACCGTCGGCCAGGGTGAGCGGATCGCAGTCGACCACCGAATCGACGAGCCCTCCCGTGGCGCGCGCGACAGGAGGCGTTCCGTAGCGCTGGCTGAACATCTGGTTCATCCCGCAGGGCTCGAAGCGCGAGGGCATGAGAAAGCTGTCGGCGCCGGCCTCGATCAGGTGGGCGAGGGGCTCGTTGAACCCTATCCTGGCCGCGATCCTGCCGGGATATTGCCCTGCCAGGGACACGAGCATGCGCTGCGTCTCGGCATCGCCGGTCCCCTGGACGACCAGTTGCGCAGGCATGGCTGCCAGCCTGGGCGCAATCTCGATCAGCAGGTCCGAGCCCTTCTGGTGCCCGAGGCGGCTGACGGCGCCGAACAGCGGGGTCGCGTCCTCGGCAGCGAGCCCCAGCGCGTTCTGCAAGGCGCGCTTGTTCAAGTGTTTCGCCTCGAGCGTGCGGCTGTCGTAGCGGAACGGGATCATTCCATCGCTGGCCGGATTCCACAGCTCGGTGTCGATGCCGTTGAGGATCCCCGTCAGCACATCCCTTCGCGCCGCGAGCAATCCGTGGAACCCGAAGCCCAGCGGATCGCTCTGGATCTCTTCGGCATAGGTCGGGCTCACTGTGGTGATCGCGTCGGCGTAACGCAGACCGCCCTTGAGGAACGAGATCCTTCCGTAGTATTCGAGTCCGTCTATCGTAAAGCTCGACAGGGGCAGGCCGAGCTGCGACAGGTGTACCGGGTCGAAGAGGCCCTGGAACGCGAGATTGTGGATGGTGATCAGGCTCGCGGCGCGCACGCCCCGCGCATAAGCGAGGTAGACGGGCGCGAGCGCGGTCTGCCATTCGTTGCAGTGGACGACCTCCGGCCTCCATTCCAGCGGGCTGGCTTCGCAGCCCAGATCCGCCGCGACGCGCGAGAGCAGTCCGAAGCGCAGGACATTGTCCGGCCAGTCGCGGCCCTGCGGGTCCTGGTAGGGTCCGCCGGGGCGGCGGTAAAGGGACGGGCAGTCCAGCACCAGCAGCGGCACGCCGTGCGGGCCGGAGGCCGAGAGAATCGCCGCCGACGGGAACGATCCGTGCGCCGCGATGGTCGATATCGGGGTCGCGTCCGGCAGCGCATCGAGCACCTGGGTGTACCCGGGAAGCAGGATCCGCACGTCGATGCCGAGCCGGGCGAGCGCCGCGGGGAGCGATGCGCTCACGTCGCCGAGCCCGCCGGTCTTCACGAGCGGCGCGCATTCGGGGGTGGCGAACAGAATTCGGATCGGGGGCGGGGTCAAAGGCGGACGCGGCGCGAACCACACTGAGCGGCAGCCGGAGGTTAGCATACTATGTGCGTGCTGGCCGCTCCGTTCCCGGGCTGCCTTCCGCGCTCCAGGAGACAGACCATGATCATCGCCGGAGACGTCGGCGGGACCAAGACGATCCTCCAGCTCGCCGAGCGCAGTGACGGCGGTTCGCGCGTCGTGTTCGAGCAGCGCTACCTCGACGCCGAGTTCGGCGGCTTCGACGCGCTGTTCGCACGCTTCATGGACGATGCGCGCGCGCAGGGCCTCGTGCAGCGACAGATCGACATTGCCGTGCTCGGGGTCGCCGGGCCGATCGACGGCGAGCGCGTGCGCATGACGAACCGGCCGTGGGAGATCGACGGGGCCCCCCTTGC
>Ga0080064_1002274_pt1 | contig 33367 bp, 36 predicted proteins | sample Subgrocontami54m_FD_69260 | JGI IMG/M metagenome (GOLD analysis project Ga0080064, IMG submission 69260) | Subsurface groundwater microbial communities from S. Glens Falls, New York, USA - GMW46 contaminated, 5.4 m (SPADES assembly) (version 2) ...
GTGCTTGCGGCCGTGCTGGCGGTGCTCGGCTACTCGGTAAACGAGTCGGTGGTGATCGCCGATCGGGTACGCGAGAATTTCCGCAAGATGCGCAAGGCTTCGGTCACCCAGGTCATCGACAACGCCATCACCAGCACCATCTCGCGCACCATCATCACCCACGGTTGCACCCAGGCGATGGTGCTGTCGATGCTGCTGTTCGGCGGCGCCGCGCTGTATTACTTCGCCCTGGCGCTGACCATCGGCATTCTGTTCGGCATCTATTCCTCGGTGCTGGTCATGGCGCCGATCGTGAAATGGCTGGGCGTGTCGCGCGCGCAATTCGTCCAGCCGCCGAAGAAGGACAAGCAGGAAGCGGTGGTCTAAAGGTCTGGACGGACCTCTGTACTCCCCTATTGCAACCACCTGTGGCGTTGCGCGCGGCGCGCGCCAACCGCGTTTTCTGGACGGATGAAAAGCGCATCCGTCCAGAAAACGCGGTTATGGATAAAAGCAAGGGCGGTAGGAGTGGTTTTCATACAAGATCACCGATTGGGCGCGGATGTGCTTTTCATCCGTGCCCAATCGGCAATCCGCGCGGACGGGCCGCCGTCCGCGCAAGTTCGATCGCAGCAGCTCGATGTATCCTGTTGCGTCTTCCGCTGTCCGCTCGCACCAGGCGCGAGGCGATTTCTAAATACGTTTCGCCAGCTCCGCCGCCTTGCCGGTGTAGGTCCAGGGCGCGAGCGCGAGCAGGCGCTGCCGCTCCGCCTCGGGGATGGCGAGCTGCGCGATGAACTGCTGCAGCGACTCGCGCGTGATGCCCTTGCCGCGGGTGAGCGCCTTCAATTGCTCGTAGGGCTCGGGCAGGCGGTAGCGGCGCATCACCGTCTGTACCGCCTCGGCCAGCACTTCCCAGGTCGATTCCACGTCGGCGCGCAAAGCGGCCGGATTAGCCTCGATCTTGTTCAAACCCTTGAGGCAGGAAACGCAGCCGAGCAGGCCGTAACCGAGCGCCACGCCCACATTGCGCAGCACGGTCGAATCGGTCAGGTCGCGCTGCCAGCGCGACAGCGGCAGCTTGTCCGACAGATGGCGCAGCATGGCGTTGGCCAGCCCCAGGTTGCCCTCGGAGTTTTCGAAGTCGATCGGATTGACCTTGTGCGGCATGGTGGAGGAACCGACCTCGCCGGCGACCACCCTCTGCTTGAAATAGCCGAGCGAGACGTAGCCCCAGATGTCACGGTCCAGGTCGATGAGCACGGTGTTGGCGCGGGCACAAGCGTCGAACAACTCGGCCAGCGCGTCGTGCGGCTCGATCTGGGTGGTGTAGGGATTGAACTCCAGGCGCAGTGCCTCGACGAACTTGCGCGCGAAGCCTTCCCAGTCGAACGCGGGATAGGCGGCGAGGTGCGCGTTGTAATTGCCGACCGCGCCGTTGATCTTGCCCGTCAGACCGACCGCGGCAATGCGCGCGCGCGCTCGGCGCAGCCGGTGGACGACATTGGCCATCTCCTTGCCCATGGTGGTGGGGGTCGCCGCCTGGCCGTGCGTGCGCGCGAGCATGGGCGCATCGGCAAGCTCGTGCGCCAGGGCGCGCAGCTTGCCGATGATTTCATCGAGCGCCGGCAGCATCACCTTCTCGCGCGCATCGGTGAGCATCAGCGCGTAGGCGAGATTGTTGATGTCCTCGGAGGTGCAGGCGAAATGGATGAATTCGGCCGCGGCCGCGAGCTCGGCATGCGCGGCAAAGCGTTCCTTCAGCCAGTACTCGATCGCCTTGACGTCGTGGTTGGTGCGGGACTCGATTTCCTTGACGCGGGCCGCGTCGGCCTCGGCGAAGCCGGCCGCCGCCTGCCGCAGTTGGCCCACCGCCGCGGCGGAAAACGGCCGGACCTCGGCGACAGCCGGTTCCTCTGCCAGCGCGATCAGCCATTCGATCTCGACCCGCACCCGATAGCGGATCAGCGCCGCCTCGCTGCAATAGGCGGTGAGCGGGGCAAGTTGCTTATGGTAGCGCCCGTCTAGGGGCGAGAGCGCGCTGAGCGGTGAGGACATTTTGCAGTATTTGACAGTTCCGTAACAAAACTTATCTTATCATGCACTCGGCATTCAAGGCTTCAGGGGGAAGCGGTGTCGATGATATAATTTTCCCTGCACAAGACGACTCGCGGCAACTCCACCATGAAATTACTAGGTTCTCTCACCAGCCCTTATGTGCGCAAGGCGCGCATCGTGCTGGCCGAAAAAAAGATCGAATACACGTTCGAACTGGACAACCCCTGGGACGAGAAATCCAGGGTTCCGGACGCCAACCCGCTGGGCAAGGTGCCGGTGCTGGTGCTCGAGGACGACAGCACCCTGTTCGATTCGCGCGTGATCGTGGAATTCCTCGACAGCGTGTCTCCGATCAGCCGCCTGATTCCCGCCAATAACCGCGAGAAAATCGAGGTCAAACGCTGGGAAGCTCTGGCCGACGGCGTGCTCGACGCCGCGGTGGCGGTGGTGCTGGAACGCCGCCGCCCGTCCAGGCAGCGAAGCGAAGCGACGATCAAGCGCCAGATGGACAAGATCGAGCGCAGCCTGGCCGTGATGTCGAGGGATCTAGGCGACAAGCCCTGGTGCACCGGCAACGCGTTTACCCTGGCCGACATCGCCTGCGGCGTCGCGCTCGGCTATCTCGACTTCCGCCACGGCGCATACGACTGGCGCGTCCTGCACGCGAGCCTCGCGAAACTCGCTGCTAAACTGGCCGAACGCCCGTCTTTTGCCGAAACCGCGCCGCGCGAAACAGGGCAGGTTGAAAGTAAAATCCCGAAATAGGGAATAATCGCGGTTCCCCTTTGTTTACTGAGTGATGTTCGAGGAACCTTCGGCCGCGGCAGCGGCCACTGCAAGACTCGAGCTTTCCTCAAAGGCATGACATCGCGTGAATGACCTACTGAATCATCCCGCCGTACAGGGCGGCCTAGCTCCCTTCGTGGCTGCGCTGATTGTGGCTTTGGTCCTGGGCCGGGCCAGGCTCGCAGGCCTCGCGGTGGTCGCCGCGTTTTGCGCGACGGTCTATCTCGTCAGCGGGTTCGTGTTCGAGCCGCTTAGCGCGACCCGCAGGATCGTGCTGCTCGCGCTGGCCGCGCCGGTGATCGGCATCGTGGTCGACTTCGCCTTCAAGCCCACCCGCCTGGGCACCGCTATTCTGGCGCTTGCGGCCGGTCTCGCGACCATATGGGTGTTCTGGCCGGTACTGCAACAGAAGGACGTCAAAATCGTCTTGTCACTGGGCGGTGGCTCGGCCCTGTTCGTCGCCTGGCTGGTCGGCTTCTCGCAGAGTTTTCTCAGCCAGCACCCGATACGCGCCGGAGCGGCCGGACTGGGCCTGGGCATCGGCGTGGGCGTAACGGCCGTCCTCAGCGCCTCGGCGCTTTACGGCATTTACGGTATTTCGCTGGCAGCGGGAGCCGGGGCATTCCTGCTGCCGCAAATGCTGGGCGGCAAAAAATTCGAGGCCGGCGCCACCTTCATGCTACCGCTTGCGCTCACCGTGGGCTTGCTCGCCGCGGCAACCCTGATCCTCGCGCAACTGCCCTGGTATTCGCTCCTCGCGCTGGCATTCATCCCGCTTGCCGCGCGCCTGCCGGCGCCGGAAAAATTCCCGCTCTGGATCCAGGCTGTCGCCATTTCGGCATGCACCCTCGCCGTCGCCGCGGCCACCATCGCATTGACCTGGCAGTCGGGAGGGATGCTGCCAGCTTAGTAGGTTCACGCGTGCGTTACCTTGATATCAAGGAGAACCCAGAATGTCCAGACTTGCTCTTCCCCTGCTGGCCCTCGTGTTGCCCCTCACTGCGATTGCTGCGCCGGAAACCTATACGCTGGATCCGTTCCACACCTTTGCGAACTTCAGCATCGACCACCTGGGTTTTTCCACGATGTACGGGCGATTCGACAAATCAAGCGGCAAGTTCATCCTCGACAAGGCGGCCAAGACCGGGAGCCTCGAGCTGACAGTGGAAACTGCCTCGATCAACGCCGCCGACAACGAAAAGGGAAGCCGCCAGCGTTCGCGCGACGATCATTTGCGCTCGCCTGATTTTTTCAACGTCGCCGAATATCCACGCATGACCTACAAATCGACTGGCGTGAAGTTCAACGGCGACAATCTGGCGACGGTGGAAGGCAACCTGACGCTGCTTGGCGTGACCAAACCGGTGGTCCTACAGATGGATCGCTGGAAGTGCGGCCCAAATCCTTTCAACAAGAAAGAGATGTGCGGCGGCAATGCCAGTGGCGCGCTCAAGCGCTCCGACTTCGGCATGAAGTTCGGCCTGCCCGTCGCGGTAGGCGACGAGGTGAAACTGATGATCGGGTTCGAGGCTTACAAGGAATGATCGCCAGGCGTCGCCGCGGCAGCAATCGCATTGACTTGGCAGCCAGCAGGAGGACTGCCAGGTTAGTTGCTTCACCCGTCCGTTACCCCAATATCAAGGAGACCCAAGCATGTTCAGATTTGCCGTTGCGTTGCTAGCTGTTGCCTTGCCCTTGGGCGTGCTAGCCGCGCCCGAGTCCTATACGATCGATCCGATTCATACCTACTCGCACTGGGAGGTGAATCATTTCGGCGTGTCCAATTGGCGCGGCCGGTTCGACAAATCCGCCGGTAAGTTCACGCTCGACCGCGCAGAGAAGACCGCCTCCGTCGAAATCACGGTCCAGACCGCCTCGGTGAGCAGCGGCGATCACGACAAAGGGTCAAGGCCGCGTACGCTCGACGAACACATGCGCACGCCGGATTTTTTCAACGTGGCCGAATACCCGACGATGACCTATAAGTCGACCAGCGTGAAATTCAATGGCGACTACCCCGGCACCATAGAGGGCAACCTGACCCTGCTGGGCGTGACCAAACCCTTGGTTCTGCGTGTCGAGAACTGGATATGCAAGCCGCATCCCTTTAACAAGAAGGAGATGTGCGGCGGAAACGCAAGTGGCTCGTTCAAGCGCTCCGACTTCGGCATGAAATACGCGCTTCCTGCCGTTGGAGACGAGATCAAGCTATGGATCCAGATCGAGGGATACAAGGACTAAAAACGCCTGGGCGACGGGCCGCCGCGGCCTATTGGCGCACCCCGGTGCGCTGCAGCATGTAGTCCACCGCCGCCTTCACCTCGTCGTCGGAAAGCACGGCATTACCGCCGCGCGGGGGCATGGCGTAGTAGCCCGAGAATCCCTCGATGGAACTCTTGTAGAGTTCCGCGCGCCCCTTGCCGATGCGGTCCTTCCATTCGGCCTGCTCGCTGAGCTGGGGCGCGTCGTTCTGCGCCTTGCCGGTATCGTGGCAGGACTTGCACGACGAAACGAACACCTTCTCGCCCAAGGCCAAGCGCGCGCTTTCCTGGGCCATCAGCGGCATGCCGGCGAGGCAGATCGCGCCGGCGGCGCAGTATCGCCTTACGTATTTATTCATGGCTTTTACTTTCATCACGATTTCCTCACTGAATCACCCCGCCGCCCAAGCACACCTCGCCTCGGTACAGCACCGCCGACTGCCCCGGCGTGACCGCCCATTGCGGCTGCTCGAAGTCGAGTTCAACGAAATCATCCTCGAGACGGGCGATGCGGCAAGGCGCATCGGCCTGACGATAGCGGGCCTTCGCCGCATAGACTGCCGCCGCATCCGGTGCGCTGCCGCTGACCCAGGACAGGTCCGCCGCGCGCAGCCTGTCCTTCTGCAATAGCGGATGGTCGTGGCCGGATACCACTACAAGCTCGTTCTTCCCCATGTCCTTGCCCGCCACATACCAGGCCTCGCCCTGCGCACCGCCGCCTTTCACCCCGCCTATGCCTATGCCTTTCCTCTGCCCGATGGTGTAGAAGGCGAGGCCGACGTGCTCGCCGATCACCCTGCCTTCGGGCGTGCGGATCGGGCCGGGCGCGCGCGGCAGATAGCGGTTGAGGAATTCGCGGAACGGGCGCTCGCCGATGAAACAGATGCCGGTCGAGTCTTTCTTGGCGTGCACCGGCAGGCCTGCCTCCTTGGCGATCCTGCGCACCTCGGTTTTTTGCAGTTGCGCCAGAGGAAAAACCGCACTGGCGAGTTGCGCCTGGCTGAGCCGGTGCAGGAAATAGCTCTGGTCCTTGCTCTGGTCCGCCGCCTTGAGCAATTCGAAGCGCCCCGCTTTTTCTCCCTCGCGGACTTCGCGCACGCCTGCATAGTGGCCGGTGGCGATGTGCCCGGCGCCGAGCGCGAGGGCGTGATCGAGAAACGCCTTGAACTTGATTTCGGCGTTGCACAGCACGTCGGGATTGGGCGTGCGCCCCGCCTGGTACTCGGCAAGGAAAACGCGGAACACGCGCTCCTTGTATTCGGCCGCAAAATTGACCGCTTCCAGCTCGATGCCGATCACGTCCGCGACCGCGGCGCAATCGATCAGGTCCTGGCGGGTCGAGCAATACTCATCGTCGTCGTCGTCTTCCCAGTTCTTCATGAACAGGCCGACGACATCAAGGCCCGCGCGTTTCAGCAGCAGCGCGGCGACCGACGAGTCCACCCCGCCGGACATGCCGACGATGATTTTTTCCCTATGCGCCATGGGGATTTTTTCCGGCGAGCCATTCTTCGACCGGAAGGAATTGCCCGCCGCGCTCGATCACCGCAGCTACCGTGATGCTTGGTCGCGTGCCCACGGTGCGCTCAGCGGCGGTTGCTGCGGATGAAGTCCGCCATGTGCGCGACGCCTTCCTCGATCGCCTGATTGGACGCGGCGTAGGAAAAGCGGATGTGCTGACCCTCGCCGGGCACGCGCGCGCCGAAATGGATGTCCGCCAGCACCGCCACCCCGGCTTCGTTCAACAGGCGCTGGCGCAGCTGTTCCGAGTCTTTGGCGCCGATCATGCGGCAGGCCTCGGTGACATTGGGCCAGGCGTAGAACGCGCCGCCGGGCAGCTTGCAGCTCACGCCCGGCACCCGGTTCAGCAGGCCCACGATGAGGTCGCGCCGGGCGAGAAAACTGTCGCGCATTTTGCCCGGTTCTACCTGCGGGCCGTTGATAGCCTCCACCGCCGCCCACTGGCTGATGTGCGACGCACAGGAGTCGGTGTTGGTCACCCAGCGCACGAACTGCGGCGCCAGGATGGGATTCGAGGCGAAGCCGATGCGCCAGCCGGTCATGGCCCAGGTCTTGGAGGCGCCGTCGGAAACGATGCTGCGTTCGTACATTCCCGGCAGCGACGCGATCGAGGCGAATTCGCCCTGGTACAGCAGGCGCGAATAGATTTCGTCGGCGAATATCCAGATTTCCGGATGGCGGCGCAGCACCGCGGCGATATCCTCCAGATCCTTCTTCGTCAGGATGCCGCCGGTCGGGTTGTGCGGGGAATTGAGGATCAGCAGTTTGGTCTTCGGTGTGATCCTGGCCTCGAGCTCGGCCGGGTCGAAGGCGAAGTTGCGCGCCTCGCGCAGGTACAGCGGCACCGGCACCGCGCCGCAGGCGAGGATCTGCGATTCGTAGATCGGAAAGCCGGGGTTGGGGTAGATCACCTCGTCGCCGACGCCGTAATCGGTGGTGCACAGGATGGTGTAGGCGATGAACGGTTTCGCGCCGGCGCCGATCACCACATGCTCAGGATCGATCGACAGGCCACGCAGCCGCCCCATGTCCTTCGCCGCAGCCGCGCGCAACTCCGGGATTCCGGCCGAGGGCGTGTAGCCGTGCCGGCCCTCGCGGATCGCCTTGACCGCGGCATCCTGGATGTTGGCCGGCGTGTGAAAATCGGGCTGGCCGATGCAGAAGGAAATGATGCTCTTCCCCTGGCGAATGAGTTCGTTCACCTCGGCGAGCACGACAAAGGCGTTCTCGGTGCCTAGTTCGGCGGTACGGCGGCTGGTCTTGGGCATGCGTGCGCTGTCACATGGATGAAAAAAGGCATTTTATCCTATGCAGCGAGCACCCTGTCGCTCTAAAATCACGCGGTCACAGGGGAAACCGATGCTCATCAACTGCGCCGCATACCAGGACGGCCGCAAACTGGCCGACATCAAGCCTGACGAAATCAGCGACTACGTCAGCCGTCCCGACTGCTTTGTCTGGGTAGCGCTGCGGGATTCGGAACCCGACGAACTGGCCGCGATGCAAGCCGAATTCGGCCTGCACGAGCTCGCCGTCGAGGATGCGCACCACGGCCATCAGCGTCCTAAAATCGAGGAATACGGCGACTCGCTGTTCGTGGTGCTGCACACCATCGAGGACACGGGCGACGAACTCAAGCTCGGCGAGATCGACATATTCGCCGGAAAGAACTACGTCCTGTCGGTGCGCAACCATTCGGAACGCGGACTCGCCGAAGTGCGCGCACGCTGCGAGCGCGAACCGGAGCTGCTGCGGCACGGCTCGGGCTTCGTCCTGTATGCGCTCATGGACGCGGTGATCGACCGCTATTTTCCCGTGCTCGACGCCCTGGAAGACGAACTGGAGCGGGTGGAGGAAAAGATCTTTGCCGGTTCCTCGCCGCGGGCCAACATCGAAGCGCTCTACGCCTTGAAGCAAAAGCTGATGGCCCTGCAGCATGCGGTGCGGCCGTTGCTCGAGGGCGCGGGCAAGCTCTACGGCGGGCGCGTGCCCCCGGTCTGCACCGGCACGCAGGAATACTACCGCGACATTTACGATCACCTGTTTCGCATCAACCAGACCATAGACAGCCTGCGCGACATGGTGACCACCGCGATCTCGGTCAACCTTTCGCTGATCACCTTGCAGGAAAACGAGACGACCAAGCGCCTGGCCGCCTATGCCGCGCTGGTGGCGATACCGACCATGGTCGCCGGCGTCTACGGCATGAACTTCAAGCACATGCCGGAATTGGACTGGGTACTCGGCTACCCGCTCGCGGTCGGCATCATGGCGGCGATCGACGGCTACCTGTTCTACCGCTTCCGCAAGTCGGGCTGGCTGTAGGGCGCGCCCCGCGTGCGGATTCATTCTTTGGGCATCAATATGGCTTGCGAGTTGAATCAAAGGGGCCTAATTCTCGCTCGCCAGCGTCATAGTATCATTGCAATAAGACCAGGTATCATTGCATAATTGCAATATCTATATTATAAATATAGTATTTTCAGCAATTTACAAATGGTGCGAATATGGGCCGATCTGCAAAGATTGACTACCAGGCCGTCCTCGAAAAAAACCTGATCGGACACCCTGATGGACTTCCGCTGGACGAACTACTGGAGCGCTCTGGGCTCAAAGTTGACCGTTCCACCTTGTTCCGCCACCTGGCGCGTCTTATCGAAAAGGGGCGCGTTGAGCGCGTAGGCAAAGCGCGGGCGTCGCGCTATCGACCGCTAAACATTGCGCGAATGGATACATATCCCGAGTCTACCAACACCCAGCGTCCCGCGGCTCAGCCTATTCCGGAGATCGCAGAACGCCAGCCGCGGAATGAGCGTCCTCTTTCGACGTCGGGCGAAGCCCACCAGATCCACCAATCCGGCCGTGCTGAACCGGACAACATGCCAGTTGCAACTCCGGACTACGGCACAGCGGTGAGGAAAGCCGTGCGCACGGTTATACGCGACTGGAAGCGATGTGATGAGGTAAACCTTCGCATATACCTGTCACTACTGGTAAAGCCCGAGCATATGGAGGAGGTTGCTGCAGCCGTGAAAATCGAGCTGGCTGCCTTGCATGAGGGCAATCTGGACGGATACGGGCTTTCGCCGGCCGATCTTAGCCGCTTCATTGCGGCGGCAAGCAGTAAAGCGACCGGCGGTTAGAGAGCATTAGCGCAGATAGAAACCGCGTTGCACCTGTCTTACTCACCCCCTCTGGAAGCGCCCCTGAAGGTCGAGATCGGTCAGCGTCAGGCGCTTCACCCCGCCCTTGGGCGTGGCGCCGATTTTCGCCATCTCCATGAGCGAGCCCCACATCCGCTCGGCGTTGATCCGCAGGTCTGTCGGGTTGGACACCGCGTTCATGGCTTCGTCCCTTGTTCAAGCCAACTCACGAACAACTTCGGCGGTAACCCCGAACATTTCGTCCAGGTGTTTCTTCTCTGCGATCAACGGCGGGCAGAAGGCGATGTTGTCGCCGATGGGGCGCACGAACACGCCGCGCTCCCAGCACTTGCCGAACACCTCCGTCGCGCGCGCCCCCGGGGCGCCCGCGCGCGGCGCGAACTCGATCGCGCCGATCAGCCCGAGGTTGCGGCAATCGATCACGTGCGGCAATCCCTTGAACGAATGCACGCCCGCCTCGAAGTCCGCGGCCAGCGTCTGTGCGCGCGTCAGCAGGTTCTCTTCGGCGTAGGTGTCCAGGGTGCCCAGCGCCGCGGCGCAGGCAAGCGGGTGCCCGGAATAGGTGTAGCCGTGAAAGAATTCGACCCCGCTACCCGACGCCTGCATGAAGGTGTCGTAGATCGCGCGTTTCACGATCACGCCGCCCAAGGGCACGGTGCCGCTGGTGATGCCCTTGGCGAAGGTGATGAGATCGGGTGTGACGCCGAAATATTCGCTCGCGAACGGCTTGCCCAGGCGCCCGAAGCCGGTGATCACCTCGTCGAAAATGAGCAGAATGCCGTGCTTGTCGCAAATCCGGCGCAGGCGCTGCAGATAGCCCTGCGGCGGGATCAGCACTCCGCCTGCGCCCGATACGGGCTCGACGATCACCGCGGCGATGTTGGACGCATCGTGCAACGCGATGATGCGGGCCTCCAGCTCGTCGGCGAACTCGGCGCCCGCGACCGGCTGGCCGCGCGAGAAGGCGCTGCGCGCGGGGTCGTGGGTGTGGCGCAGATGATCCACGCCGGGCAGCATCACGCCGTAGGCCTTGCGGTTGGCGGGCACGCCGCCGACCGAAATGCCGCCGAAGTTCACGCCATGATAGCCGCGCTCGCGGCCGATGAAGCGGGTGCGGGTGCCCTCGCCCTTCAGCCGGTGGTAGGCGAGCGCGATTTTCAGCGCGGTGTCCACCGCCTCGGAGCCGGAATTGACGAAAAACACCTGCTCCATGCCCTCGGGCGCGAGTTCGGCGATGCGGCGCGCGACTTCGAACGGCAGCGGATGGCCGAGCGAGAACGAGGAGGAGAAATCGAGGATGCCGGCCTGCTTGCGTATTGCCTCGACGATTTTCGGCCGGCAATGCCCGGCATTGACGCACCACAGCGTCGCCAGGCCGTCGAGCACCTTCTTGCCTTCGACCGTGGTGTAGTACATGCCTTCGGCCGAAGCGATCATCCGCGGCGAACGTTTGAAGTCGCGGTTATTCGTATACGGCATCCAGTAGTGCTCGAGGTCGAGCGGCTGCGACGGCTGCTGCGGTGCGTTCATGGTCTATCCTCCAGATGCTGCGTATGAGGGGTCGCCGAAGCTCCCGGCGCCGGTTGCCGGGCGCCGCAGAGGCTCAGCCCAGCGCCGGCATGGAATTGCTGGAAATGTCAAATTTGCGTACGAAATCATACCACAGCGACACGGTCCCGGATTTCGCATTGTGGTATAGAATCCTGCAATTCGATAATTTCCCACGACTCATGGCTCAATCCGAATCCAAGAATTCCATCCAGGTCATCGAGCGCATGACGCGCCTCTTGGACGCGCTCGCCAGCTCACCCGGTCCGGCGGGCTTGAAGCATCTGGCGCAGTCCACCGCCCTGCATCCGTCCACCGCGCACCGCATCCTGACCGCCATGGTCAATGACCGCATGGTCGAGCGCGTCGCGCAGGGCAGCTACCGCCTGGGCATGCGCCTGATCGAACTGGGCAATCTGGCCAAGTCCAGGGTGAGCGTGCGCGAGCACGCGCTGCCGTTCATGCGCGAACTGCACGCAGCCACCGGCGAAGCGGTCAACCTGTCGGTGCGGCGCGAGGACGAGATCGTGTATATCGAGCGCACGTCCAGCGGCCGCTCGATGATGCGCGTCGTCAATGTGATCGGCGGGCGCGCGCCGCTGCACGTCACCGCGGTCGGAAAGCTATTCCTGCTCGAGGACGGCGCCGCGGGTCTGCGCCAATACGCCAAGCGCACCGAGCTGCCCGGCCATACGCGCAACAGCCTCACCAGCGTCAGTGCGCTGGAAAAGGATCTGGACAAGGTGCGCCGGCAGGGATACGCCCTGGACCACGAAGAGGCCGAACTGGGTGTGCGCTGCATCGGCGCCGGCATACGCGACGACGACGGCACCCTGGTCGCCGGCCTGTCGGTATCGGCGCCGGCGGAGCGCATGAAAGCAAGCTGGTCTCACCTGGTGAAGGAGACCGCGGAAAAAATATCACGCTCGATGGGCTATAGCGGATAGCGCCGCGCAGGGCGCATCAGACGAGACCGTCGCCAACCGGCACGTTTTCCGGCTTGAGTTCGATCCCCGATGCCCGCGCCTGCTGCAGCAGCAGCGCAGCAAAGTCCTGCTCGGTCATGCCGTTGCCCATCATGCTCTGTATCAGGTCGCGCGTGATCGACGCGAGCGGCATCGGCACCTCGAACTTGCGCCCGGCGTCGAGGCCGAGGTCGATGTCCTTGCGCAGCAGGGACGGCGTGAACGTGACCTTGAAATCGAGATTCACCAGGGACGGCGTCTTGTAGCGCGAGAACACCGATCCCATCACGCTCTGGTTGATGAAATCGAGAAAGGCGTGACGCGGCACGCCCGCCTTCTGCGCCAGGACGGTGAGCTCGCACAGCGACTGGATCACGATGCCGAGGAACACGTTGTGGCAGATCTTGACGATGCGCGCGAGCTCGCCTTCGCCGACATAGCTCGCCGCCGGCGCGATCAGCTTCAGCAGCGGCGACACTTCGTCGAACACGGCCCTGGGTCCGGAGCAGACGAAGGAGAGCTTGCCCGCCTTGATCACCTTGGCGTTGCCGGACACCGGCGCGGCCAGCAGCTTGGTGCCGTGCCCGGCAAGGATTTCGCGCAGCTCGGCCGAGCCTTCGAGCGAGATCGACGAGCACTCGACCAGGATGCGCGGCGCGCCGCGCTTGCCCTTGGCCGCAGGCTTCGCCCGCGACAGCAGTCCGCCCTTGCCGGCGACGACTTGTTTCACATCGGCGTAAGTGGAGACCATGCAAAACACCACGTCGCAGCCGGCGAGTTCGGTCAGCCGGGCCGCGATTTTCGCGCCGTATTGCGCCAGCGGCTCGGCCTTGGCGCGCGTCCGGTTGTACACCGTCAGATCGCAGCCCGCCTTGGCCAGGCGCAGCGCCATTTCATAGCCCATGCGGCCCGCGCCGATCCAGCCGATTTTAGGTTTTTTGATTGCCACGATGCTTTTCGCCTCAGTAAGGGTTCGAAATCGGCAGATCTTCCGCCGGATACAGCGAAATGATCTGCGGGCCCTTGGGCGTCAGGATCACCTCTTCCTCGATACGCGCTGCCGACACGCCGTCCGAGGCGGGGCAGTAGGTTTCCACCGCGAACACCATGCCGACCTTGAGCTCGATCGGCTCCTTGAACGAGGTCAGGCGCGAGATCAGCGGCCGCTCGTGCAGCCCGAGGCCGAGGCCGTGGCAAAAATTGAGGCCGAAGGCGTCCATCTCGTTGGCAAAGCCGGCCTGCTCCGCTTTCGGCAGCGCGGCAGCGATGCGGTCGCTGCCGACGCCGGGGCGCAGCAGGTCGATGGCAACGTCCATCCACTCGCGCGCCTTCTTGTAGGCGGTGCGCTGTGATGGCGTCGCGCGCCCGACGCTGAAAGTGCGGTAATAGCAGGTGCGGTAACCCATGAACGACTGGATGACGTCGAAAAACGCCTGGTCGCCGGGCCGGATCAGCCGGTCGGTGAAGTTATGCGGGTGCGGCGAGCAGCGTTCGCCCGCGATCGAGTTGATCGCCTCGACGCAGTCCGAGCCCATTTCGTACAGCCGCTTGGTGGCAAGCGCGACGATGTCGGATTCGCGGATGCCGGGCTTCAGCGCCTCGGCGATGTCCTGATACACCCCGTCCACCATCGCCGAGGCCATGTTGAGCAGCGTCAGCTCGTCGATGTTCTTCACCTCGCGCGCCTGCAGCATCGTCTGCTGCCCGTCGCGCACCTCGATGCCGGCGCGCTGCAACTCGAAGATCATCGGCAGCTCGACCACGTCCACGCCCAGCGGCATGTCGCCCACGCCCTCGGCATCCAGAATCGACTTGATCTCCTTCGCCGCGTTGCGGAACAAGGTGACATCGGCGCCGGTCGCGCCGCGCATCCCGAGCATGCCCGCACGGCAATGATCGTGCTGCAGCCAGGGCGCGTGCAGGCGGTGGTGCCGGGCGGCGGAACCGAAATCCCAGATGTAGGGATCGCCGTTCCCGGTCAGGAGCGAATAACGGAGGAGCTTGTCGCGCGCCCATTCGCCGATCACGGTGCTGGTGGTGTAGCGGATGTTGTGCTGGTCGAAGGACAAGAGCGCGCCCAGCCCGGAATTGGCCAGGGCCGCGCGCGTGCGCGCCAGGCGATAGTCGTGCAGCCGGCGGAAATCGACGCGCTCCTCGAAATCGACCTGGGTGTGGCCCGGCGCCCCGATCGGCCGGTCCCAGTTGAAATGCGGATCGATGTCGTCGGGTTTGATGATTTTCGGTTCGCTCGCTTTTTTCTTTGCCATGGGTGCAGTCCTTTCAGGCTAAATGCCCGGTTGCGCTTCGCCGCGGCAGCGTCCGTGACTAGCGGGTCCAGCAACTGATGGAGATGCCCTCGCCCGAAGCGCCCTCGGCGAAACGGAAGCTGACACCCGGGCGCTTCTTCGCGTAATCCAGAAATTCGATGACCTGGCGCGCGTAAGGCCGCGCCACATTGTGCGCCGTGTAGCATCCGCTCGGCGCCATTTTCGCTTCCAGGTCGCGGAAATACTGCAGGTACCATTCTTTGTCCGCATCCTGGAACACGAAGTCCCAGGGGCCAGGCAACAGCTTCACCAGGTCGTGCGCGTCGGCGAGCCGCGCATCGACGTACTCGGCGACCCCGGCGCGCTTGAGGTTTGCCAGCGCGCGCTCATGCCGCCCGCGGTCGATCTCGATGGTGACGACGCGGCCGCCCGTCTTCGCCGCCGCCCAGGCGAGCCACACCGTGGAATGGCCGGTGGAGGTGCCGATCTCCAGGATTGCCTTGTGCGCGCCCTTCACCACCAGATCGTGCAGGATCTTGCCGTCCTGATAGGGCACGTTGAGGTAGTCCCACTTGTCGCGCTCGGTGTCCAGGAAGTCCTGCACCTTGCGGTCCAGCTCGGCCGTCGTCCGCGTTGCAGGTGCGCGTGGCGCTTGCGCCCGCACTTCAGCCGCGAGTGAAAGACACATGCAAAAGGTGATGAGGCCGGCGAACCGGCGAGCGCTGCCCATTATTGTCCCGCTCCCCCGTGCAATAGCGCATCTTAGCGCACCAGCCGGCCCGCGTTTGAAGCCGTCAAGGATCTAGATTGTAGCCGCGGGCTTTGACTTCTTCGGCCGTGACGCGCCGCGCGATGACGATGCCGTCTTGAAAGCCAAACCGATGGAGCCAGCGACGCCGCCAAGACGTTTGTCCCGTGTCCAGAGCCGCCCCGATCCGGTCACAGAAATCGCGGCCAGGAGATGCGCATCGACATAACCGATCCCCTTGCCCATCAGTCCGCGCCTTTCAATGAAAAACAGCACTTCCTCATCGGTGGCGACGGGCGCAGCGGGAAGATCCTGCAACAGCGACAAAACCTCCTTGCGGTTCTTCAGATTGCCACAGGCCAGTTCTCCGACGACGAAAGGGTGCGCCAGCACCCGACCGGCGTGCAGGAGCTCCGCCAGCGCCGGCTCACCGGCGCGCAGGTGGTCGATCCAGATCGAACTATCGACTAGGATCATGCCCGATTGGACTGACGCCGCGGAACACGCCGCAACTGCGGCTCCGTCCCGCCCAACCGCGCTAGGCGCCGGGCACTCTCCCGCTCGATCAAGGCTTTGAGCCCCTCCCGGACCAAGGCAGTCCTCTCCTTCAGGCCGCTGACGCGCTGCGCCTTGGCGAGGAGATCGTCTTCAATGTTCAGTGTGGTTCTCATGGGCCTTCCCTCAATATGGCGAGATGCCTACAATAGGCATCACTTGATGCCATATTGCACGCATGTGCGCCGGATGGCAAGGTGCAGAAAAAGAATTTTTCTCGCTTGTCTTGACACGGGAGGATAGAATATCGCTACTGTTGTTGGCATCATGGTGACGGCCACCTGAGTCGTTACCATTAATGAATCATCTGCCGGTTATGTAAGAGAGATCGCGCGCGCCGGTCGGCCCTGCCGAAATTTACGGAGGAAGAAGGATCGATGGATACAAGCACCACGCGAACTAGCATTGCGGAGCCGGCACGCGCGATTCCCGTGTTGATGGAGGTGGATGTCGTTGTCGTCGGCGGTGGCACGACGGGGCCCTTCGCGGCGATCTCCGCCGCACGGCGGGGTAAACGCGTCGTCATGATCGAGCGGTTCGGCTCGCTCGGTGGCAATCTGACGCTCGGTCTCAACACGAAGCCCTCCGGCGTCCTCGTCGGCGGTTTGCCGCTGGAAATCTGGAACCTGGCGCGGTCGATGGGTGCGGCCGGCGACGATTACATGGCGATGTCGAAGTCGGGCGACCTCAAAATCGCCTCGCCCTGCGACCCAGAGATCATGAAGATACTACTGACGCGGCTATGCGTCGATGCCGGGGTCCAGATCCTCTTCGAGACCTTCGTCTCCGACCCAGTCATCGAAAACGGAGCGATCACCGGTGTGATCATCGAGAGCAAGGCCGGCCGGCAGTTTGTCGGGGCCAAGGTCGTCATCGACTGCTCAGCAGACGCCGACATGGCGGCCAAGGCCCATGCGCCGTTCGTCATGGGTTCCGGCGGCGTTGACATGACGATGCAGCCCGTGTCCATGTACTTCACCATGTCCAGGGTAGACATCAAGCGCCTTGCCCAATGGGCGCGCACGAGCGACGACATTCCGGCACGCGCCATTCCCGACACGGAGGAAGGCCTCGCCTACAATCTGTGGCTGACGGGATTCAACAAGACCCTGCAGAAATTCCAGGCCGAAACCGGCATCAAGCTCCAGCGCGATAACGTCACGCTGAAGACGGCGAATGGGTTGATGTACGTCAACGCGACCCGGGTTCTCGGCGTCAATGTGTTCTCGCCCGCCGAGTTCACTGCGGCGATTGTCGAGTGTTACCGGCAGATCGAGGGCGTCGCACAGTTCCTTCGGGAGCGGATCCCGGGCTTCGAGAACGCGGGCATCGGCCAGATCGCGCCCGTCCTCGGCGTGCGTGAGACGCGACACATCCTCGGCGAATACACGCTGACGGGCGACGATGCGATCGAAGGGCGGTCTTTCGAGGACAGTATCGCGGCCGACACGTCGGCGTTCGACATTCACGATCCGAAAGGAGGAGATGTGGACTTCCAGGGCATGCGCCCCTACGAAATCCCGTACCGCTGCCTCGTGCCGCTCGGCGTTGAGCAGCTTCTGGTGGCCGGGCGCTGCATTTCCGCCGACCACACCGCGCACGCCCGCGCGCGCAACATGCCCGCCTGCATGGCAACAGGGCAAGCTGCCGGTATCGCTGCGGCGGTCGCGATCGATGAAGGCGTTACGGTGCGCAAGGTTCCGGTCCAGAAGGTCCAAGAGATTCTGCGTTCGCTGGATATGCCGCTCCACGCCGACCAGATCAACTGACGCGCCGCCGATACGGGGCACGCCGACACGCGATGCCCCGACCGGCGGCGCAACGCACGCAACTGGCCTGACCGGGGCCAAAACGGCCACCGCGCGGAGACCCATGTGGGCAAGAAGACCGTAGATTACTACTTCAGTGTTGCCAGCCCGTGGACCTATCTTGGCAGCGCCCGCTTCACAGTGGCACTAAGCCGCCGAACGGCCCTTGCCGCGGCTGGCCTCGCCCGGGCGGTAGCCCAGGCCGCGCCGCAGCGCGGGCACGATGTAGCGGTCCTGCTCCATAAGGTGTATCTGCCATCATCGCTTACCCTCGCTCCCCGCAGTCGATTGTGGTTCAAAAAAAGGGGTTTGACAGTAGCTTCGCCAACATGCACATTCCATAAAACGCCGCTTCATATGAAACTAGGAGGAGACCAATGAGCACATTGCCACCGGATAACCGTACCGGCTTCTCGCGCCGGAAATTCGTGATGACCACCGCACTGGGTACGGCCGCCGCCGCCTTGGGGTTGTCGACGCCCGCCATCGCGAAAAAAGCGAAAATCGTCTATTGGAGCCCGCTTGATCCCAAGGCCAACAACCCCCGCTCGAAGGGCGAGGCCGCGATGATCGAAATCTTCCGAAAGCGGCACCCCGACATCGAGGTCGAGGTGCAGCCGGTGCCCTGGCAGGTGATGGGCCAGCAGGTGATCCAGGCCGTGTTGGCCGGGACCGGCCCGGATGTCGCGCAGCTCTCCACGACGAATCTGCCCGATCAGGTCGGGGCCGGAACCGCGGCGCCGCTCAACGAGTTCTTCGCCAAGGGCTGGTCGCAAGCACAAAGGGACGACTTCATCCTGCCTTGGGAGAACACGGTCTATGACGGCCAGAAAATGGCCGTGTACTGGAATTTACAGGTCAACAACGAATTCTGGTATCTCAAAGACACCGTCGATGGGCAGCCGCCGATGAACTGGAACAATCTCCCCGCGTTTCTGAAGCCGGCCGCCGACAAACACAGGGTACCTGGGTTCCTCCTAGGACTGAGCCAGCAAGGCAATGCGGTTCAATTCATCACCTGGCTGATTCCAGCCCTTTGGGCCTGCGGCGCCGACTACGTACTTCCTGGCGGCGAGGTCGGGTTCGCCAACGACAATGGCGCGAAACCGTTCGAGTGGCTCCTCGAAATGGTGCGCAAACACAAAATGACCCCGGAATCGATTATCTCGCTCACTCGCGATAACATGCTCGACGCAATCAAGGTGCGGAAGGCGATATCCATCCCCCTGCAAAGCAACACCGTTTCGTCGGCGCGCACCTCTTTGGGCGATGCCTTGGCACTTGCCAGGCAGCCGGGACCGAATGGGCCGTGCCCGGCTTTCGCGAGCGGCAAATTTTTGATGATGACCAAGTCGTGCAAGGAACGCGAGGCGGCGGGGCTTTTCATCGAGGCCTTGGTGTCGCCGGAGGCGCAGATTGCCAACGCGAAGATTGCCACGGAACCCCCCGTACGGAAGTCGGTCTTGAAGGACCCCTGGTTTTCGACGCCGGAGGCGGCCGACGTCAGATTTGCGCTCGACTACATGTCCGCGAGCCCGCACCCATTCAAGTATCCGAAGGGCACGGACTACTTGCAGACGCGCATAGCCCTCGCTGCACAGCAGATGGTGACCGGCCGTCCGGTGCGCCAGGCGCTTCAGGAAGTCGCTGACGAATGGGAAAAGGCGCGCAAAGGCTGATGACAATGCCGGCGGCGCGGCGGGTCGCGGAGCGAGGCCCGCTGCGCAAACTGTTGGAGGCTGCACAGCCGTATCTGCTGCTCGCGCCGGCAGCGGTGTTCGTGCTGGGGATCACGGTCTATCCGATCATCCAGCTGTTTTACGTTGCATTCCATTCGACCAACTACTTTCAGGTTGGCGCCTTCAATGGCGTTGCCAACTTCGCGCCCCTTTTCAGCGCCAGCGGCGCGAAATCTTTTCTTGCCTCGGCCATCTTCGTGATTGCCTCCGACATCCTCACTCTTGCCCTTGCGCTCTTCCTCGCGTTGGTGATGGAGGCGCCGCTGCGCGGGCGGGGGCTGTTGCGTACGCTGATCATGGTGCCCTGGCTCGTCTCGCTGGTCGTCACGGCCCTCCTGTGGCAGGCCCTCCTCGATCCCAATTTCGGGCCGATCGCTCATTTGACGCTGTCCGTGTTCGGCTGGACGGTTGCTCCACTCGGTGACGAGACGACAGCGATGATGGCGATGATCATGGCCAATGTCTGGCGGTCCTACCCGTTCGCGTTGGTGCTCATCCTGGCGGCGCTGCAATCGATCCCATCCGAGCTCTACGAGGCGGCGCGCCTCGACGGCGCTTCGCGCTGGGCGGAGTTCCGCTATATCGCGCTGCCGATGGCCGGCCGTACGATCGCGGTTGTCCTCATTCTGCTCACGTTCGAGTATTTCGCCCTGGTGACGCTGCCGTTTGTCATGACGAGTGGCGGACCGAACGAAGCAACCTATGTGCTGTCGCTGCGCATCTGGCGCGAGGCGTTCACGAACTACCATTTCGGCTACTCGGCGGCGACCGGCGTCGTCGTCTTCCTGCTGAACCTCGCCCTCAGCGTGTTTTACATTCGTCACTTTGTCTTGAAGGATGCCCAGCGTGTTTCGCGATAACGTTTCCCCCTGGATGTACGTCGTGGCGCTAATCGCCGGCCTCGGCGCGGTGCTGCCTCTGGCGTGGCTGTTCCTGCTCTCGCTTGATCCCACGCAAGGCGGCGTGCCCGGCTCGGGTGCCAGCTTCACGCTGCAGAACTACGCGGCGGTGCTGTTTGAATCATTAATGGGGCGGTACTTTCTCAACGCCGCGATTGTCGCCGTGCTCACCGTCTTGTGCACGCTCACCTGCGCGTGTCTCGGCGCCTACGCCGCCTCGCGCTATCGCTTCCGCGGCCGCGAACTCGCCATGGTCGGGCTGCTGGTGGCGTCGATGACTCCGGTGATCGCCGTGCTTGTGCCCCTGTACGCTTACGCCGCGAAGCTGCAGATGCTGAACACATACCAGGTGCTGATTGTCGTCTTCACCGCTTGGCAACTGCCGGGAACCTTGTGGCTGGTTCGCTCTTTCCTCGACGCCATTCCGGTGGAGCTCGAGGAAGCTGCGCTGGTCGATGGCTGCACGCGCTTGGGCGCATTCATGCGGGTCATCCTGCCGCAACTCGCGCCCGGCCTCATCGCCGCGGGTCTGATCGTCTTCGTCTATGTCTGGAACGAATTCATCATCGCGGTGAGTCTCGCGTCGAAGCAGGAAATGCGGCTGATCTCAGTAGGTCTGTACTTCTATCTCTCGGATTTCGGCATCGAGTGGGGGAAGATTGCCGCGGGCGCGATCATCTCCATCCTGCCGCCGGCCGTGCTCTTCCTCTTCTTGCAACGTCAATTGATCCACGGCCTGAGCGCCGGCGCCGTCAAGTAGCCTTCCTCGGCATAAGTGATCGCGCGCGAGAACCGAAGCTGAAAGGAAGATTCCAGCGGGTCAGCCGCGCCTCAGCGGGGCATCGGCGCCGCAGGAGTGATTTGCCAGAAAGGTAAGGAGAGTCGACCATGGCTTCAGTGGAAATCCGCAACGTCAAGAAGAGCTTCGGCGTCACCCAGGTGCTGCATGGCGTCGATATCGACATCGGCGACGGGGAGTTCGTGGTGCTGGTCGGCCCTTCTGGCTGCGGCAAGTCGACGTTGCTGCGGATGATCGCAGGCCTCGAGCACATCACGGACGGCGAGATAGCGATTGGCCGCGCGGTGGTCAATGACCTCCCGCCGAAGGATCGGGACATCGCGATGGTGTTCCAGAATTACGCGCTGTATCCGCACATGACCGTGCGCGACAACATGGCCTTCGGCCTCAAGCTGCGCAAGGCGCCGCCGGGCGAGATCGACACCCGCGTGAAACGGGCGGCGGACATTCTCGGCATGGTGCCCTATCTCGATCGCTATCCGCGGCAGCTGTCAGGCGGCCAGCGCCAGCGCGTCGCCATGGGACGGGCGATCGTACGCGATCCGCAGGTCTTCTTGTTTGACGAACCGCTATCCAACCTTGATGCCAAGCTGCGCGTGCAGATGCGCGTTGAAATCAAGGCGCTGCACCAGCGGCTGCGCACCACATCAGTTTACGTGACCCATGATCAGGTGGAAGCGATGACCATGGCCGACCGGATCGTCGTGATGCACGACGGCCGGGTCGAGCAGATCGGTACGCCGCTCGAACTCTATGACCACCCGGCTAACTTGTTCGTCGCCGGCTTCATCGGGTCACCGGCGATGAACTTCATTTCCGGCGTCCTGTGCCGCGAGCGCGATCGCATGGCCGTGCAGACCCCGGACGGAGCGCTTCTGCCGCTCGCCGGCAGGATCCCGGGGCGCGACGGGCAGGAAGTGATCTACGGTGTGAGACCCGAGCATCTCGACGTCACCGACAATGGTGGCGTGCCCGCGCGGGTAAGTCTGGTGGAGCCCACCGGTGCGGATACATTTGTCTACGCCGATATGGTCGGGACTCAGATCTGCGCCGTGTTCTCGGAGAGGCACGCCTTTGCTCCCGGCGAAACGATTCGTCTTCAGCCCCAACTCTCCGTGGTTCATCTGTTTGACGCCGAGAGCGGACGGGTCATGCATTGTGCGTAGGAGCGCTATTATTAAGGGTTGTGGTGCAATCTTTGAGGTTGTGGCGGAAGCGATGTCTTGGGAATGACGACGACTCGAGCGGCGAGCACTGCGCGGCCCGATTGCACAGCGCCCGCGTTGACCGCCGGGTTGGGCATTGATTCAATTCAAGCCCATTCGCCCCGGTACGCCGACCTGCCGCTCACCTACCACCCGGTTCCCCACATCGCCTTAGCGCAGGACAGCGTGCCCCGCGCTGTTGCGCTTGACTTGGCCGCCCGGGGGCTGCATGAGTTACCGCAACGTTCCGTTGCGAAGCGCCCACGCATCGCCGCAGCGTTGCATTGGCACAGGACGCCGGCGACGGGCGCATTGATTTTCCTATTTCAGATTTTCCTATTTCTTTCTGCAGATCGGGCAATGCGGTTGACGATATCCATTTTCCGTAGGTGCTGTGATACAGTTTGGATTGCTATCCACAACGATTCGGAGGATTCCCGTGAGTAGAAAAATCATCTTCGTGGCGGCATTCTCTGCATTTGGCTCCGCCATTTGGGCACAACAGCTGAGCGGGCAGGAGCCAGCGCCGCAACCGATGCGCTTTTTCGTGGCGAGCACGGTGCCGGCCACTGGTAATCTCGGCGGCTTGGCGGGAGCCGACCAGATTTGCCAGAATCTCGCTGCGGCGGCTGGCGCTGGCGGCCGGACGTGGCGCGCCTATTTAAGCGCGCAAGCGGCGGGCGGACAGCCGGCCATCAACGCACGCGATCGTATCGGCGCCGGGCCTTGGCACAATGCCAAAGGAGTGCAGATCGCCCCCAATATTGCCGATCTGCACGGCGACAACGAGCGCGACCGCAATTACATCTTCAAAGAGACGGCTCTCGATGAGAAGGGCAACGTTGTAAATGGCCGCGGAGACAAGCCCACTCTACACGACATATTGACCGGTTCGGACTCGCTCGGCCGCGCAATACGCGGCGCCGAAGATAGGACATGCAGGAACTGGACTAGTGATTCGTCGAACGATAGCGCCATGGTGGGCCATCATGACCGAAGCGGCGGCAGCAACACCTCCTGGAATTCGGCACATACCACTCCGGGTTGCCACACCGACGGCCTGATAAAGGTTGGTGGCGGCGGCCGTATCTACTGCTTCGCCATTAACTGAAATACTCGTGCGATTAAAGGGGCTCGATATTCTTACAGCCCAAGCTCGCCCTGACCTTGCTGGTCAGCGTGGGTGGCATCGACCTCACGACGAGGGCTGCGATTTCGATTTTCTGGAAGCCGGAGCCGAGACACCGGAGCCGGAGATACACTGACGCGAATAGCCAGCAGTGGTTGTTCCGTTGAGAATCGTGAAAGCGGAGGACAAGTTTCCCCCGGTTCGTGGCAGGAACCCCTGTCGAAGAAAGTCAGGCATTGCGCGGCGCCCGCCGCGGCAACCCCAGAGCCACGATCACGCCCACCAGGTTGCCGCAACCGGCGATGATCATCGTGGTTTCGTAGCCCTGGGTCAGGTCGAACAGGTGGCCCGCCAAAATCGGCAGGCTGATCGCCGCCACGCACCAGGCGATGTAGATCCGGCTCGCGATCCGGCCATAGTCCGCGGGCGGCCAATACAGCGCGACGGCGCCAGCGGTGCAACCCGAGATGAAGCCGTAGCCCATCCCAACCATGCCGAGCGTCACTGCCGCGACCCACGGGTTCGGCCACAGGGTCAGCAGGATCGCCCCTGTCAGCGCGAAGCCCTGAGCGAACGCGGCAACGTACGGCACCGGGAACCGGTCCGTCAGCCAGCCGCCGCTCACGCGCGCGACGGCGATGCCGCCGGTGATCGCCGTGGTCGCCGCCAGCGCCATGCCCGTCGTCCCGCCATAGGCAGCGATGATCCCGGCGGCCTGGCTCAGCACGGTCAGGCCCGCCGCCGCCGCGACGAAGAACACTGTCCAGAGGCGGGCGAAGATCGCGCCATGGCGATCGCCCGATGCGCCGCCGGCGACCTGGCGGGGCAGGATCGCCCCGGAAAGGTTCAGCAGCACGATCGCGGCCAGCCCGGACAGCAGCAGCACAAGCGCCAGCCCGCCCAGCGTCCAGCGAAAGCCAAACGCGGCATTCGCCCAGCCGAACAGCGGTACGGCGACCATTGCACCGGCCGGATACAGGCCGACGGCATAGCCGTTCACCAGGCCTTTCCGGGTCGTGACCAGCATGTTCACGCTCTGCTGCGCCACGATATAGGCCGCTCCGCCACCGAGGCCGAACAGGACGCCGTAGCCGATCAGCAACTGCGTCAATCCGCCGGCGGTTGCCGAAAGGGCGATGCCGATCGTACCGGCCGCCGTACAGATCGCGATCAGCCCGGCGGCCGAGGTCAACCCATAGGCATACGGGGCAATCAGCATCCCGAGCGTGAACCCGACCGAGGCCAGGCCGAACACCAGCGACAGCGCGGACCGGGTTAGCCCCAGATCTGCCTCGATCGGCCTGAGGAACACGCTGAACGCGTAGATGGAGCCGAACGGCAGGTTAAGCATCGTGACCGCGGCGACGGCGGCCCAGGCGCGCTGGATGCGCTGACCGTTCATGATCGTTTCCCCCATCCGGCGGGTCGTCGATGCGCCCGGCGTCGTGATCCTAGCCGCGACGATAAAGGCTGCGGCACGTCGGCACTACCCGCGTGCGGGCTGGAGGCGGACCGCCCGACCGTGCATCGTGCGGCCACGCGACATAAGCAATGGAGGAAGACCATGCCGCATTTCGGCGTATCGATGTTCTTCACCGACTAGTCGATGGCACCCGGTGAGCTCGGCCAGGCGCTCCTGTGCGGCCCGAGCACCCAAAGCCGCGCCCGCGATTCAACCGCTCACCCAAGCCGGAATGCGCACGCCGTCGATGCCGCCATGCCCGGCTGCAGCGGCGCGATCGAAGGCCTCGAGCACGCGCGCCGCGGTGGGCAGTTCCACCCCTAGGCTTTTCGCTTCCTCCAGCATGGTGCGCAGGTCCTTGCGCATCGAGTCGAGATCGAAGGTGGCCGGACCGGTGTCTTCGCCCGCCAGCGCCTTCGCCACCGCCGCGCCGCGATGCTTCAGCACCGTAGCCGCACCGGCGGTATCGGAGAAGATTTCGATCAGCCGCGCGGGATCGATGCCCAGCGGCTTCGCAAGCGAGACGGCCTCGCCAAAGGCCTGCCAGAAAACGATCAAGGGCAGATTGATGGCAAGTTTCATCGCCGCGCCCGCACCCACGGGCCCGACATGCTCGACGCGGCGGCACAACTGATCGAGTAACGGCCTCGCCCGATCGAGCGCTGCCGCGTCCGCTCCGACCAGGCCGAAGAGTTTTCCCTCCTTCGCCGGACCCACGGTGCCGCCGACCGGGCACTCGACCAGTTGCGCGTGCTTTAGCGCGACCCACCCGGCCAGCGCACGCTCGGTCTCGGGCCGCACCGTGCTCATCTCGACGAACAGCTTGCCCTTGACCTCGCCCGCGAGCAGTCCATGCTCGCCGTAATAGACCGCGTCGATCGCCGCGGCATTGGTGAGGATGGTGATGATCGCGTCCACGCGCGTTGCGAGTTCGGCCGGCGTGGCGGAGACCGTTGCGCCCGCTGCCACCGCGGTCTTGGTTTTCTCCGGCGTGCGATTCCACACCGTGAGCTTATGGCCGAGGCCGATGAGCCGCGCCGCGATGGCGCTGCCCATGCGCCCGGTGCCGGCGATGCCGATGTTCATGTTGCCTCCCTGGCTTACGTGACAAACGTGGATTGTAAGCTAAGAGGCCGTTTCAGAATGATCGAAATAGCCTCCGGATCAGGGGAGCTTGCGGCACTCGGCCGATGCGTTCGCCTGCTCGAGGTAGGCGATCAGGTCCGCGCGCTCCTTCCTCTCCGTGACCCCGGCGTAACCCATCGCCGTGCCTGGAACGGCTTTCAGCGGGTTCGCCAGAAAGTTGGATGATTTCCGCGCGGCGGCTGCGCTTGCGCGATCGCGCGATCGCTTCGTTGACCACGATCCGTATCAGCCAGGTGGAAAGCTTCGCGTCACCGCGGAATGCGCCCATCGCGCGGTAGGCGAGCATATAAGCCTCCTGCACCGCATCCTCGGCCTCGGCGTCGTCCTTCAAAATGCTGCGCGCGGTGCGGTAGAGCGTCTGGTTGTAGCGCCGCATCAGCAACTGGAACGCGTCCCGGTCCCCGAGCGCAATCCGCCGGGCGATCTCGGTATCGGGTAAATCCTTGTCGGCTGTCTTGACGGATATCGGATGCATATGCTTCCCCATTGCTCTATACGTTGGTTTCACGACATTAGATGACGCCAAGGCGCGCCGCGATGTGTTACCTCTTCCGGTCTTCTCGGGGATGGTCGGATGAAACGCCGGTTCCGTAGCATAATATCGCCAGCCAGCCCGACTCGCGTCGCAGCCGGCCGGCGGCAGCAGCGTGCCACCGCGGCCCGCTTTGAACAAGTTTCCGAGGAGACCTTGAATGGCAAAAATCGAAGGCAACTGTCGCGATGTCTGTGAAGCGACCGAGTTCGTTACGATCGTCACAAGCGGAGATGACGGTCCCCACGTGGTCGGCAATTGGGGCGATTACATGCGCGCCCTGGGCATCGGCGTGGATACGATTGTTCTTCCCGCCGGCCACTATCGTCAGACGGAGCAGAACCTGCGGAAGAATAGCCGCGTACAGCTACTGGTCGCTTCGAGGAAGGTGCAAGGAACTCGCAGCCCGGGCCAAGGCTACCTCATCGTCGGCACCGCCGAGATTGTCAGTTCGGGCAAAATTGCGGATGCGGTAAAGGCGAAATTTCCGTGGGCGCGGGGCGCGCTGGTGATACACGTCGGGGAAGTGACGGCGCAGCTATGACAGGAGGCATCGGGCATCTTGATGCAATAACTCCGCGTTTTTTGACGAGGTAGAGCCGACCGTCCTTTACGATTTGACGGCTACAGGCCGCTAGTAGCCGTAAAACTCTTCGGTGCGGATACTGTCCCCGGCGATGCCTGCGCCACCCAGCGTCCGTTGCATCGCCTCGACCATCGCCGGCGGGCCGATCAATTCAAGGCTGATGGCCTGGTCGGCCTCGAATACGAACCCGTCGGGCTTGGACAGGCGAAACGCCATTGTGCCTTCGGCGACCGCCAGACGCCCTTTCAGCTTCACTTCATAGACGCTCCTGGCAATAGCAAGCAGCGCCATCCAGGCCGATTGCTCAGACCAGTGTTACCAGTTGTCTGGCCGTAGCGCCCTTCACCGCGGAAAGCGCGATGCCGGAATCGAACGTCACGAGGCGTCCGTCATGCTTCGCCGCCAACGCCAGCAGATAGGTGTCGGTTATCTGCCGCGCGCTATGTACGCGCGTGCCGTCCACGATCCGGGGGTCAACGATGGAGGCGTCGTCGGGCCAGAACAAGTGGGCGGAATGGTTCAGCCCGCCACGCAAGCGTTCGATGATTTGGGCCGCCGGCCGCGCGCCGGGGTAGGATGCGTGCGACATGATGCGGATGCACCCGTTCTGGGTGATCGGGCAGGATGCCCAGCCGTGCTTGATGTTGGCCCTCAACCAGGACACTGCCGTGTCGTGGTGCGGATGCGCCTGGTCGAGCAGTGCGATCAGAACGTTGACGTCGAGCAGCGCACGCATCCGGCGCGTTTCTCCTAGTACTCGCCGTCTTCGCGCAGCTTGTTGATCAGCTCGTTGCTGACGATCCGTCCTTCTTTGGGAAATGGCCGCAAGCCGTAAATCGCTTTCGGCTCATGCGCGGTCAATGCCTCCGCGCCCGCCAGCCCTTTGCGCGCCAAGTCGGAAATCACTTGCCCGGCCGTCTTCTTTTCCCGCCGCGCCAGATCCTTGGCCGCAAATAGTACGTCTTCTTCGATGTCGAGAGTGGTGCGCATCGCCAGATGCTATTGCATCACGCATCAGATGTCAATCCGACTTGCCCCGACTTGCCCCGACTTGCCCCGACTTGCCCCGATTGCTTACTGGTAGAGAATACAAATTGATCGAGGCCCCCCGTGGCACTACGCGTGAGGGGTCCTGGTGGCCCTGGACAGAGACCAGATTCTGAAGGATGTGTCCTTGACAAAAGGACACCTTTGGCCTAGCGTGGCGGCATGAGCCTGCACCCGGTCCTGGCCGAGAATCTGAGTGCTGCCCTGGCGGAGGCATCGTCGGTCGCACTCACCCGGCGCGACGCCCGACTGCCCGCGGTGGTCGGCAAGGCGCACGCGGTGATTGGGATGCGCCGCGCGGGGAAGACCACCTTCCTGCGTCAACTGCTGGACGAGCGCCGGGCTACAGGGCCTGCCGAGCGGGCGGTCTATCTCAGCTTCGACGACGACCGGCTGGCCGGCCTCGAACTGGAGCAGCTCGGTTTCCTGATCGAGGAGTACTACCGGCGTCACCCCGCGCTGCGTGGGCGCAAGACGGTGTATTGGTTCCTCGACGAGATCCAACTCGTGCCCGGGTGGGAGCGCTTCGTCCGCCGGGTGTTGGACTCCGAAAGGGTCGAGATCGCCGTTTCCGGCTCCTCGGCGCGGATGCTCTCGCGCGAGGTCCATACCTCGTTGCGCGGTCGCGGGATGGCAACCGTCATCCGGCCCTTCAGCTTTCGCGAGTTCCTGCGCCACCGCGGCGAGGAGCCGACGAAAGAGCCCCGGCGCTGGACTCCGGCAGCGCGGTCGCTGATCGAAAAGCGCTTTCGCGAGTACCTTGTCGAGGGCGGGTTCCCCGAAGCGCAGGGCTTGCCGGCGACGCTGCGGATCGAGCTCCTGCAAGGCTACGTGGATACCGTCCTTTTCCGCGACGTGGTCGAGCGCCACGGGGTGTCGCAGGTGGCCGCGCTGCGCTGGCTCGTGCGGCAATGCCTGCGCAACCCGGCCGGGAGCTTCAGCGCCCACCGGCTGCACCAGGACCTGAAGGCCCAGGGGCACGGCGTGGCGAAGGATGCCGTGCACGCGATGCTCGGCCACCTCCTGGATGCTTTCCTGCTCAGCGCCGTGCCGCTGGCCACCGACTCCGAGCGCCAGCGCAACTCGAACCCGCGCAAGCTCTATCCCGCGGACCTGGGCCTCATCAAGGCCTTCGACGCCAGCGGCCGCTCGAACCTCGGCCACGCGCTCGAGACCGCCGTGCTGAACGAACTGGAGAGGCGCGGCGCCGAAGTCGGCTACGTCAAGACGGGCGACGGGCTGGAGGTCGACTTCCTCGCGCGCCGGCCGGGCGCCGGAGAGGAACTGATCCAGGTGTGCGCGGACCTGTCGTCTCCCGAGACGCGCGCGCGCGAGCTGCGGGCCCTGACCGCGGCGGCGAAGGACCATCCGCGCGCGACGCGGCGGCTGTTGGTGCTCGACCGCGACGCGTTAGCGCGGGCCAACACGCCGGGGATCGAGGTACTGCCCGCCTACGAGTGGCTCCTTGCGGCGCCGGACGAAGACTGAATTGTGGCCGCCTTGTACGATATGCAGCGGAACGCCATCAAGATGGACTCGCACGCGGCGCGGCATGGCGGGCTAGGACGCGTGGGCAGGAAGTCGCATGATGTTTGATAACGCATGCAGGTCTGCCGGCGCCGACAGGTCGAAATTAATCGAGCCCCTTTTGCTGGCGGGGAAGCGACTGTGCGCCGATAGTCCGGTTACGACCCTGAGCTGCCGGTCACGCTTCCCGAAAGCTGCCGTTCAACGACTGCGGATGGGATTTGCATCTGCTGGAAATGGCCAGCATTGAACTGCGTACACGGGAAGCAGACAATCACGGAGGTTGCCGACGGCGTCCGCAGCGACTCGTGCAAGTGACGAACAGTCCAACCCTGTCCCTCGTTGAACCTGGGGGCGTAAGGGATCGGACCCCGACGATGTCGAGGCGCCGGCCCAGACTTTCCCCTACGCCGCTGGGGTTCCATACGCGTCGTCCGGACCGACCCGCGCCGGTTTAGCGCTCATCGCCTCGCGGCCGTCAGCAGGAGCTCGTTAGGGCCCGTCCACCCTTCGGTGGTTTCGAAGATTTTCAGGCCTTCCTCCATATCTTCCCAGGCGGCGTCCGCAGCCTCAGCACCGAGCTTGCTAAGGATCTGCTGGAGCGGACTCGCCGATGTTCGGATGAATCTGAGGTAGTCCTGTGCAGAGGGCAGCCTGAACGGAGCATCCATGCGGGTGGTTGCAACATCCTTGAACCCCGCACCCCTGAACATCTCGTCAATCAGACCAGGCTTGCCCAGACTCAGGAGACCACCGGGTTGGTAAGGATCCCGCGGAGGAAGACCTGCGTGCTTGAGAGCGGTCGACAGCAAGGTTGTGACGCACGGGTTCGTTTCCGGCCTGGAAAACACGATCGTGCAAACGCCACCCCCAGGCTTCAGAGCCCGGTACATTTCCCGCAGTCCCTGGCGCGGGTCTGGAAAAAGCATCAACCCCAGCCGGCACACGGTTGCGTCAAAGCCCCCCTCATCAATCTGAAGGGATTCACCGTCCGCCACCAGCGTGCCGACATTTCCGTACCCGGCGCGCCGCGCATTGCCCTTCGCAAACTCCAGGATGGAAGCCGACAGGTCCGTCGCGAGCACGTAGCCGTCGGTCCCCACCCGCTGCGCGATGTCCAGTGTCTGGTCACCCGCTCCCGCGGCGACGTCGAGAACACGCCCACCGCGCCGCACGCCGGCCATTTCGAGCATCGCCTCTGTGGCGGGTTGCAGCCATTCTCGAATTTGTGCAGTGTGTGCGTTCCAACCGGATGCGGCTTGATCCCATTGGCGGCGAGTGGCGAACTTGAATGCCTCTGCGTCGGTGGGGGTCGTGGCTAGTTGGCTGGGCATGGTCAATCCTTTGTCGGGCGGGTGACCATCTCACCCTTCATTTCTATCAGCAGCACATGCGTCGGGGAGGTGCCGACGTTTTCGCCGATGTGCGACTCGCCAACCGAATAAATCACATCGCCGACTTTGAACTCGCGCGTCAGGATTCGGCCGTCCGGCAGATGCAGCTGGCGGCGGAACGGTGCCATGGCGACCACCACAAATTGCGGGTGTTTGTGCAGGTGCGTCTTTTCGCCGGGAAAGTCACGGTATTCGAGAACCCGGACCTGTGTATTTTCAAGCACGACCTTGTACTTGTCGCCGTCGGTTTGCACGGCGTCCTGCGCGCTCGCGCCAAACGAGGAGCAGAGCATTGCCGCCAGAAAAATGTGTCGAATCATGTGGGTCTCTCCAAAATGGGTCGTGCAAGGTGGAGCCGTATCGGCGAAATGCCGAAAACTAACTCCACCCACAGACTACGCCGCGCATTAGACTGTCGGAAGCCGCATAATTGCCAGAATGAAATGCACAAATGCATAACCCACAAATGTTTGACTGGGACGACCTGAGGTACTTCGTCGCCGTAGCGCGGCACCAGAGCACGCTCGCCGCAGCGCGCGCGCTTGGGGTGAACCAATCCACAGTCCAGCGCCGCCTGGCTGAGCTTGAGCGACGCACCGGCCAGCGATTTGTCAAACGCCTTCCCACGGGCTACAGCCTGACCGAGGCCGGCGAGGCCATGCTGCCCTATGCCCAGCAGGTGGAGCAGGCCGTATTGGCCGTCGAGCAGCAAATCGAAGCGGCACGGCGCGACGTCGTCGGCGTCATCCGGCTGACGTGCCCTGAACCACTGGTCCCCGGTATCACACAGGCCGCGATCCTCGACCGCTTCCACGCCCGCTACCCGGGGTTGCGCGTCGAATTCGTCATGAGCGACAAATACCTTGATCTGGCCAAGGGCGACGTCGACGTAGCGCTACGCTCTGGCGACACCGATGACAACGAGCTCATTGGCCGCAAGATCGCCGACTCCTTTTGGGCCGTGTATGCCAGCCGCAAATACATCGCGCGGCGTGGCCAGCCGGACAGCATTGAGGCAATCGAAACGCACGACCTGGTCGGCTTCGATGAAACGATGCCCAACCATCGCGTCACTCAGTGGCTGCGACAGGTAGCGCCGAATGGGCGCGTGGTGGCGCGCAACAACAGTGTGCTGGGCTTGCTCTATTCCGTGAAGGCCGGAGTAGGCATCGCCCCGCTGCCCACCGCCATAGCCGATGCTGATCCGGAACTTGTGCGCGTGCTCGGCCCGATTCCAGAGCTGACGCGCATCTGGCGCATCCTCACGACGCAGGAACTGCGTCGCACCCCCCGCGTGTCAGCGTTCTTCGACTTCATGGTCGAGGAGATCGAAACGCTCCGACCGATTCTCACCGGGTAGATCCCCTGGCGGTCCGACGATTCGGCCGATGGACCGCCATCCCCGAGCTTGGTGCGCCTCTCCGAGGACACGCCCGGTACTGACACGCACGCGCTCCTCGCAGATGTCCGCTACTGGCCGATTCGCGCCGTTGGCGAAACACCTCCCCGTGGCATGTGCGTCCCACAAGCGATCTGCTTCCCCGATATTTGTCCGACACTTCTTCGTGTTGCGAACGGGCTTCAGTTCCATGCCCGTCTCCTTCCGGATCCGGATCACGCGGCCATCGCCAATGGCGTTACTTCGGCCTCAATGCGTTTGTGCATTTCCCGCTCGGCCGCCTCCAGATCGTACTGCGCTTGCAGATTCATCCAGAACATCGCATCGGCGCCGAACAGGCGAGTCAGACCACGCGCATGCTCGCAGCATGAATACCTCGCTGCCAGTAAAATACGTCAATGTCAGAAGCAAGCAGTGCCATAGCAGATAACGACGGCGCCATTCTCATCCAGGGCGCGCGCCAGAACAATCTCAGGAACCTTACCCTCGAAATCCCGCTGAACCAGCTCGTCGTGGTCAGCGGCGTGTCGGGCTCGGGCAAGAGCTCGCTCGTGTTCGACACGCTCTACGCCGAGGGCCAGCGGCGCTATGTCGAGACGTTCTCGCCCTATGCGCGCCAGTTTCTCGACCGCATGGACAAGCCGCAGGTGGATCGCATCGAGGGCATCCCGCCCGCCATCGCCATCGACCAGACCAACCCGGTGCGCACCTCGCGCTCGACGGTCGGCACGATGACGGAACTCAACGACCATGTGAAGCTCCTGTTCGCGCGCGCGGCGGAACTCTATTGCCGCGGCTGCGGCGGGAAGGTGGCGCGCGACACGCCGGAATCGATCTATGCCA
>Ga0080064_1002277_pt1 | contig 33349 bp, 33 predicted proteins | sample Subgrocontami54m_FD_69260 | JGI IMG/M metagenome (GOLD analysis project Ga0080064, IMG submission 69260) | Subsurface groundwater microbial communities from S. Glens Falls, New York, USA - GMW46 contaminated, 5.4 m (SPADES assembly) (version 2) ...
AAAGTACCCGGATCTGGGAGCGCCCTCATATCCGATTCTTCGGTCCGCGCGAATCCTTCGATCGAAGAGCCGTCAAAACTTTTGCCATCCTCAATCGCCTCCTCGAGCTCGTCGATATTGATCGCGAAACTCTTCAGAAGTCCCTGAATGTCCGAAAACCAAAGGCGGATGAAACGGACATTATCGTCCGCGGCTTTTTTCAGTACGAATTCCTTGCCTTGCCTCGCGGAACTTACTCTCGAATTATTTAATTTCTTGCGACTGGACTTCGGCATAGGCCTCTCCTATTCCTGGGAAATAAATTTATAACCGATGTTACGTACCGTCTCGATGAACGAGGACGACCTGCCTTCGATCTTGGACCGGAGCCGCCGAATATGAACGTCAACGGTCCTCGTCCCTCCATAATATTCATAACCCCAAACCTTGTTCAGCAACACCTCTCTTGTGAAAACAGTCCCAGGGTGGCCGCACAAAAACTTCAGCAACTCAAATTCGGTAAACGTGAGATCGATCTTTTTATCTCCGATCCTGATCTCGTATTTGGCGACATCGATCACGAGCTTCCCCCTTTGGATCAGATTTTTCTGATCGATCTTATGGACCCGCTTGAATAAAAGCTCAAGCCGCGCCACCGCCTCCGGCATCCTTAAGGGCCGGTAAAGTACCTCCTGGATTCCGGAGGGCAAATCCGCCGTTTTCATCTCGGACTCGTCCATCAAGAGCACGATTGGAAGATCCTGCGCCTGGGGCTCCTTTTTAATCGCGTAGTAGAGATCCATGATCTCAAAGTAGGTATTTTTAGGATTGATGATCAAGAGATCGGGATCTTTTTCAAGGATCGCATCGATAGAAACCCCGTTTTTAGGAAAAAGATGCAAAGAGAAATGGGTTTCCTTCTTCAGCGCGTCTTTTAACGCCTGCCCCTGTTTATTCTGATCGCCGAGGATTAAGAGCGTGCCGACCATGTTAGAGCCCTACCAAACTAATGTCATCCTGATTGGCTTTCTCAATAAACTCCTCTTTGGAAAGCAAGATCGTTTTCCCGGACTCCAGGCCCATGACTTTTGAAGAAACGTCCCTTAATGATTCAAGCGTTTCCAACCCTACGCAGGGCAAATCAAAACGCAAATCCTGATTTGGTTTTGCGACTTTGACTACCACGGTTTCTCCGCCGCCGAGATCGCCGCCGCGGCGGATCGCCTGATCGGTGCCTTCCAGGGCCTCCACGGCCAGGACGACGCCGTGCTTCACAACGACGGTCTGACCGATATCCATTCTGCCAATTCCCTTGGCAATCTTCCAGCCAAATTTCAAGTCCTCGGTTTCAGCCGCGGAAGGCGCGCGGCGCGTAAAAAGACCTTTGGGTGCCAAAACGTCTTTAAGAAAAATCCTGGAATCCAACACGGAAACGCCGCATTTGACCTTCAAAAAGACCTGAAAAGCTCTGAGCAAGTGGTCGTCCCCCTTGTTCGATGCCGACTCAATGAAATTTTTGGTCGTCGGATCGGGGCGAAATGAGGGATTATAGATCTCTTTTTTGGGAATGTGTCCGGCTAACACCACTTCCTTCACTTGAGTTTTTCTTAAAAGTTCAGCCAAGGATCCCAGACCTCCCAACGGCACATAATGGATTTCCTTCACGAAGGATTCTATCCGCTTGTCGGTGTAGCCCTGCGTGCCGAACAAAACAACTTCCTTTTTCATCGAAGAAGCCGCCTTGGCAAAAAGAAGCGGAAAGTCCCCTTGGCCCGCAATCAAACCGATGGGTCTATTGGAACCCGCGCCGCGCCCCCACATCAATCAGCCAAGCTAAACATGAATTCCACATCGCAGGCGGTTTCGCCGTCCACTTTGGCCACCCCATGAGCCATCCCAAACCTTGACTTAAGCTTTAAGATTGCTACTTCAATTCTCAACTGATCACCGGGCACCACCAACCGGCGAAACCTGGCGTTGGTGATAGATGCCAGATAGGCCAACTTGCCCCTGTTTTCGGGTTTGGAAAGGAGGAAGACACCGGCGACCTGCGCAATGGCCTCCACCATCAAAACGCCGGGCATGACCGGCCTGTCAGGAAAATGGCCCTGGAAAAAGGGCTCGCTTGTCGTGACGTTCTTGATACCAACAATGGTCTTCTCGCCCATCTCCAAGATTCTGTCCACCAATAAGAACGGATAACGATGAGGCAGAATCTTCTTGATCGCTTCCACATCGAGCTCGGAATTCTTAAGAACATCCTTCGACTTTTTCTTGGATTCCATGGCTCCCTCTCTTTGTTTCTTGATTTCCTCGACCAGTTTCCGATTCAGCGAATGGCCGCTTCTTAGGCCGATCACGCGGCCCGCGATCGAAAAGTCCATCAAATTCAGATCTCCCAAAAGGTCCAACACCTTGTGCCGGGCGCATTCATCCCGAAACCTAAAAGTATTCTTGATCGGCCCATCTTCGGAGATGACGAGCGTATTTTCGTAACTGGCGCCCTTTCCCAAATTATCTTTTTTTAAGCGGTCTGCCTCTTCTTTCGTGCAAAACGTGCGCGCCGGCGCTATTTCCTTTTCAAAAACTTGAGGTGTTATCAGGAAATCCACCTGCTGGTCGCGCAAAACGGGGTGATCGTAGTCCAAAATATAGGAGACGCGAAACTCTTCCGAAGGATAAACGGACAGCGCTTTGTTAGATTCATAACAAAAAATCGGTTCCATAATCTTAAAAACCTCTCTTGGTTCATTCTGGTCCTCAAGGCCGAGTTTCAGGAAAAGTTTGACAAAAGGCAGGGCGCTCCCGTCGAGGCCCGGTAATTCCGGGCCTGTCACGTCTGCTTGGATGTTGTAGATTCCAAGTCCCGCCAGCGACGCCAAAAGATGTTCGACGGTTAAAATCCGATTCTTTCCGAAGCCAACCGACGTGCAACGGAAAGACAGGCCGTCCTCCGAAGAAGAGTCAACTTTTAGGCCGTCCTTATAGAACCGAATCCCGGAGTTCGGCGGCAGGGGCTTGAAGGAAACCGAACTCTTTTCCCCCGTGTGCAGCCCGACGCCCGAAACGGATCCTTCCCGCCGGATGGTTTTCTGATTCACCCCACCACCTCCTTTTTTCCACCGCAGAACTGAAGAATTTTTACCATGGCGGTGGAAGGATTCGCTGCAAGCGAATCCAAAGATTCTTCGAATCTGAAAGGAGGTGGTGGGGTCATTTTCCTTCGAATTTCTTTTTTATTTCATAAACGTCTTTGAACAATTCGGGAAGCTTGGAAATCAAAGCGAATATCCTTTTTTGTTCGGCGACGGGTTTCGCGGGCGCACCGAGAACCACGCTGCGCGGGGGAACGGACTTGGTGACGCCCGATTGAGCCCCGATAATAGAATCATCGCCGAGCGTGACATGTCCGGTAATGCCCGCCTGCCCCGCGATCACGACGTTTTTTCCTATCTCCGTAGAACCCGAGATACCACATTGAGAAATCAAAAGACAATGAGGCCCTATCACGACGTTATGGGCGATCTGCACAAGGTTATCGATTTTCGTCCCTTTACCGATCCGTGTTTTTTGAAATCGGCCGCGGTCAACGCAAACATTGGCTCCAATCTCCACGTCGTCTTCAATCAAGACGGATCCGATTTGCGGTATCTTTTCATGAACGCCATCGACCGCTTCATAACCAAACCCGTCGCTGCCGATGATGGCGCCGCTGTGGATAATCACGCGGTCCCCGATCTGGGTTTGTTCCCGGATCGTGACATTGGGATAAATTCTTACTTCCTCTCCGATGCGGCAGTCCGCCCCCACATACGTGTTGGCATCGATATAGGTGCGGTCTCCTATCAGGGTTCCCTCTTCAATGACCACATGAGGGCCGATAAACACCCCGTTTCCAAGACGGACTCCCTTCGCGATCACCGCCGTTGAATGGATCCCGGAGACTTTCGGACTTTGGGAGGATAAGAAAAATGAAATGACTTTGGTAAACGCCGAGGAAGGGTTGGCAACACGAACAAGAGGTTTAAACTTATAAACTACATCCGTAGAGGCAATGACGGCGGAGGCGTGGGTCGCGTCCAGATACGAAAGATATTTCGGATTCGAGAGAAAAGTGATGTCGCCCTGTTGGGCTTCCTTGATGCCGGCCACGCCTTCGATCGTGACATCAGAATCCCCGACAAGCTCACCGTCGACAAGCGCCGCTATTTCTTTTAATTTTAAACTTTTCTTAGTCCCACTATTTTTTCTTTTTTGCGTAGGAGTCATTCAATGCCTTGACGACCTGTGGCGTCAGATCACTTCCCTCACTTTTATACACGAGAACGCGATCATTAAAAATAAACGAATACCCTTGCGACTTCCCGAAGTCCTGAATCACCGCCTCAATTTCCTTCAAGATGTCCTTGACCATCGTATCGCGTTCTCTGCGCAGTGAATCACGGGTATTGCGGTCAAAGTCCTGCAGAACCTTTATCTTTTCATCAATGGCGGCTTGCTTGTCCTCTTTGGCTTTGGCGCTTAACAGCTCCGCCTCGTCTCTCAACCGCTTGATTTCAGCCACCATCTTATCGCGATCGGCCTGTTTCTGGGCCCCCTTCGACTCGAGGGATTTATCAAATTCCTTCGTCTTCTGATATTCATCAAAAATCCTGGCCAAATCCACATAACCTATTTTCTCCCCGGCCGCCTGTCCTTCGGGGACGCCGAAAATCGTGAAACCAGCGACAAACAAAGCAAATACGACGAACGCTAACAGCTTCTTCATGGACTGTGATTCCTCCTTATTTAATTTGAGTTTAATTAAAACCCTTGGCTGATGTTAAAATAAAATCTTAACTTTTTCTTTTCTCCGAACACGTCGTCCAGCGGATATCCCATGTCGAGCTTCACCGGGCCAATCGGAGTCTTGATGCGCACGCCCACCCCCACGCCCGAAACCACGCCACCCTTGCCAAAATCCTCAATGTTTTCGTAGACGTTGCCCGTGTCAAAAAAGACGGCTCCCTTGATGAGATCCGGATAGATGGGAAAGGTCTCTTCGATATTCCCCACCCAATACGCTTCGCCGCCAATCGGCTCGTTATTGCCGGGATCACGAGGGCTGACCCGTCTTTCCCTGTATCCGCGGATCGTATTAGCGCCGCCGGCAAAATAGCGTTCGTAAATCGGGACTTTTTTCGAATCGCCGAACGCGTCCGCGATTCCGGCACGGGCTTTCAGTTCCAAAACCATCAGGTCAAACTGTTTGAAATAGGTGCTGGCCACTCCGTACAATTTCGTAAAATCCCTGTCTCCTCCAAAGGGCCCGCCGGCGATCTCACCGGTCCCGGAAACCAAAAAGCCGCTGGACGGCGTGTAAACATTGTCCCGCTGATCATGCGTTAAGGTCAGCGCCATACTGGAGGTCACATTGGTGCCGACCTCGTCCCTTAGGGCCTGAGAGGCGTTACTGGGAATATTCGAGATCTTGACCTCTTCCAGCTTATACATCAGAAGGCCTTTGTCGTATTCGGTGAATTCTTTGCCCAGGCGTAAGTCGCCGCCGGTATTTTGCTGATCAAAAAAGTAGCCCGAAGTGCCGGAACGGTTGTATTCTCGCCGAAAAAGATCGAATCCAAAGGAATAAGGGTAGCCAAAAACCCAGGGCTCCGTGAAACTGAGCTCCGCATTCTTTCGAACGCCTCCAAGTTCCACTCTTAACGCAAAATCTTGGCCCGCGCCGGTCAACGTGGGCCAATTCTGCCAATCAAAATTTTTCTGCCTTACTTGCGCAAATCCGATGACCGAATCAATCGAGCTGTAACCGCCTCCAAAACTGAATTCCCCGGTTTTGGATTCTTTGACGGTGACCACGAGGTCGCGCGTGTTGGGTTGAGAGCCCGGCTCCGTGTCAAACCGTATATCCTCAAAGAAACCCAGATTGTAAAGCCGTTCTTTCGAGCGTTTGAGCTTCGCGCCGCTAAACGATTCTCCGGGGTAGGCCCGGAGTTCCCGGCGGATCACAATGTCCTTCGTTTTCGTATTTCCTTGGATGCGGACTCTTTCGACATAGGTTAGCTCATTCTCCACAATCTTATAACCGATATCCACCCGGTCCGTCGTTTCATTGAACACGGACTCGGAACGGATCTGGGCGGACAAATATCCCTTTTCAAAATAAAGATCCTGGATATTGGCGACGTCCAAACGAAGGCTTCTCCGCGAAAAGGGCTTGTCCTTTGTCATTTGGAGCGCCTTCATGATCTCCTCGATCCTCATGACCGAATTGCCATTTAACTGAATGTCGCCGACTAAATATTTTCTTCCTTCTTTTATGAGGACCTTGAGAATCACATCGCCGGTATTTTTGCCGGGGTCCGCCGGTTCCGTTTCCGTGGAAACTTCCACGTCGCTAAAACCCTTTTCATCATAATAGGCCTTGATTCGCTCGATATCCTCCTCGACCTCTTCCTCTTTCATAAATCCCGAATGAAAAAATCCCCACCAGGCGGCCTTCTTGGTTTTCATCCGTTTTAAAATTTCCCCGCTTTTCAGCGACTGATTGCCGACAAGGCGGATATCTTTGATACGTACTTTGGCACCTTCGTTGATTATGACCTTTAAAACGGCCTGATTTGTCTCCGGACTGACCTCGAAAGAACTGTCCACGGTGGCCTCGGAAAAACCTTTCTTTTCATACAGTTTCTTGACCGCCTCCACATCGTCCCGCACGCGCTTTTGGTCGACGAAATCGCCCACGACCGACTGCATTTCTTTTTTGATCTGGTCCTTTTTCAACTGTTGATTGCCTTCGATCCGGATCTCGGCCAATATCGGTTTTTCAACGACCACAAATACGACCTTGACGCCGTCTTCCGCGTCTTCCTGTTCAATACGGACATCCGTGAAAAAGCCAAGGCCGTAGAGCCGCTTCAGGTCTTCATTCAAAACCGTGGAGGATAGAGGCTGGCCGATCTGGGTTTTGACTTTCGCCAGAATCGTCAGAGAGGAAACGGTCTTATTTCCCTTCACCTCAACCGCTTTGACGATCTTGCCGCCTTCTTCGGAAAAAACAGGGGAAGAAAAGAGGAAAAGAAGACTAAAAATAAAAGTAAATAGTAATAAGGCCTTTGATTTCATAGCGTTAAGCGGTCACTGTAACACAGTTATTTAAATAAATCAATCACACCATTTCCTCGCGGCGAACGAGTTCCGCATTTTCAAAACGCGTATACTCGTGGATAAAGGCAAGCTGCATGGAACCCACGGGGCCGTTTCTTTGCTTGGCGATAATCACTTCGGCCTTGCCCCGATTTTCTTCAGTCGGGTTATAATATTCTTCTCTCAACAATAGCACAACCACATCCGCGTCCTGCTCGATCGCGCCGGATTCCCTGAGATCGGATAATTGAGGCCGGTGATCGGTACGAGACTCCACCGCGCGCGAAAGCTGGCTGACCGCGATGAGCGGGACATTCAGCTCACGCGCCAACTCTTTCAGCGACCTTGAGATCTCGGAGATCTCCTGTTGGCGGTTTTCGCTGTTGGCGGACCCCTGCATGAGTTGCAGATAATCCAAAATCAAAAGCTTGATATCAAACTGCGCCTTGAGGCGCCTGGCCTTGGCTTTGAGCTCCAACGCGCTGATGCCGGGCGTGTCGTCGATATAAATAGGGGCCTCCGACAGTTTGGCGGCGGCGTTCGTGAGATTCGGCCAATCGGATTGAGCCAGAAACCCTGTCCTGACCTTATGCGCGTTGACACGCGCGCAGGAACAAAGCATTCTCTGGATCAATTGCTCTTTTGACATTTCAAGACTGAAGACGGCTACCGGCTGCTTCAAGACCATCCCCACATGCTCGGCGATACAGGCGACGAGAGCACTCTTACCCATCGAGGGCCGAGCGGCGACAATGATGAGATCCGAGGGCTGCAAACCCGCTGTCTGGGTGTCAAATTCATGAAAACCGGTCGCGATGCCGGTGATGTGCTCTTTTCTCTGATACAGTTTATCGATCGTTTCTATTTGATTGCGGACGATTTCCTTTAACGGCACAATCCCGCCCGTAAATTTCTTGCTCGTGATGTCGAAAACCAGTTTTTCAGCACGATCCAGAAGCGCCTCCACATCCTGAGCCGCGTCGTAGCTATCGGTAATGATGTGTGTGCAACTTGAGATGAGATGGCGAAGAATGTATTTTTCCTTGACGATCCTGGCATAGTACATGACATTGGCGGCCGATGGGACAATCGTGGTCAGATACGCCAAATAAGAAGCACCGCCAACCTCTTCGAGTGTCCCTTCCTTATCCAAATGGTCTGTCAACGTCACGAGATCTACGCCTTTATTTTGATTGAAAAGGTCGATGATACACTGGAATATTTTCTGGTGAGCGTCTTTATAAAATGATTCAGCGGTTAAATTTTCAATGGCCTGGGCCATCGCGTCTTCTTCGATCAACATGGATCCAAGAACCGCGACCTCCGCCTCGAGGTTCTGGGGAGGCAATTTCTCCCTCTGGATCAGTTCTTCAAGGCCTTTTAATGTCTTCACTCGGTCCAAGGTCAGATTCCTTTTCTTTTTTACTTCTTTTTAACGACGCACAATTTAAGCCGCGCGCTGATTTCCGGATGAAGTTTAACCGTCACTTGATAAGCGCCGAGTTGTTTGATCGGTGATTCCAAATGAATGTCCTTTTTGTCGATCGCGATGCCCTGATTCTGCAAACACTGCTGGAGTTCTTGAGAGGTGACCGCACCGTAAAGTTTTTCGCCCTCTCCCACTAGCACCTCAACGGTCACGGAAGCCGCTTCTATTTTTTTAGCCAACGCCTCCGCTTCGGCGCGGTGGACACTCGCCTGTTTTAAATACCTGTCGTTTTCCGCTTGGAAGCTCTTGAGATTCGAAGAGGTGGCGAGTTTTGCTTTCTGATGGGGAAATAAAAAATTCTGGGCGAAGCCCTGGGAGACCTTCACCACTTGGCCGCGCCGGCCAAGCTTCGCGTCGTCTTGGGTCAACACTACTTCAATAGTCATAAAAACCCCGTGTTTAGGCGTACCGCTATTTGTTATTCGGCCACAAACGGCAGCAAAGCGATCTGACGGGCCCGTTTGATCTGGCGAACCAGATGCCGCTGGGAACGCGCACTTGCGCCGGAAATGCGGCTTGGAATAATTTTGCCTCTTTCGGTGACGAAATAACGCAGCCGGTTGATATCTTTATAATCGATCGTCTCGATCTCCTCCGGAGTGAACTTACAAACTTTTTTACGGAGAATCTTTTTCTTGGCGTCCTTCCCCTTGATCTTTTTTACCATCCGTTTTTTTTGGAACATGCGGTCTCCTTAATTAAAAAATTAAAATGGTGTTTCTTCCTGCTTGCCCAACCCAGGGTCCGACGACTCTTCCAATTGAATCTCCCCGATCTCTTCCTTCCCTGAGGGTTGAGAAATATCCACAGGGGTTTCTCTATCCTTCCCGGCGCTTCCTTGCCCCCTCAAAAATTGCACATTGTTGGCAATGACCTCGATCGCGCTTCTCTTTTGGCCGTCCGGACCGTCCCAGCTTCTTGATTGGAGGCGCCCCTCGACAAACACGGGCGAGCCTTTTTTCAAATACTCCCCGCAGACCTCCGCCATCCGCCCCCAAACGACGATGCGGACGAAACTGACCTCTTCTTTTTTTTCGCCGCTCTGAAGTTTGTAAACGCGGTTGATCGCCAGCGTGAAACTCGCAACCGCCGAGCCGCTCGGGATATAACGAAGTTCCGTGTCCCGCGTCAGATTTCCTATCAAAAGCACTTTATTGAGACTCGCCATGGAGACCTCCTTGTAAAAAAGTTTACTTCTCGTCCTTGTTGATCAACAAATACCGGAGCAACTGATCATTGAGCCGTAAGGATTGCTCGAGTTTTTTGGCATGCTTCGAATCCAATTGAAAATTAAGAATCACGTAACTGCCTTCGTGCTTTTTGTTGATTTTATAGGCCAAACGCTTCTTGCCCCATTCCTGAAGCCCGTCCACGCGGCCGCCATTTTTCGTCACAAGTTCCTGAAGCTGGGTGACGACGCCCTTGGACGACTCATTGGACAAATCGGCCTTGATGATAAAAATACCTTCGTAATTCCTCATTTCTTAAAACTCCTTATTCTTTGGATTGTAATTGACTTAACCGACCTTGAGCCGCCTGAAAACCTTCTTTGATCCAGCTTTCACAGATTAAAACCGCTTTTTCCGAAATGGCCCCGACTTTTTTTGATTCTTCCCCTGAAAATTTTTCCAGTACAAACCCCTCCAGGTCCTTCGGCAGTTCTTCGGTGCCGACGCCGATACGAAGCCGAGGAAAATCCTCGGAACCAAGCGCCTCGATCGCGGACTCAAGCCCGTGATGGCCGCCCGCGCTGCCGGAGTCGCGTAATCTCAGCTTGCCAAACCGAAGGTTCACATCGTCGCAAACCACCAGAATATCCTTGAGACCCGGATGATACTTTCCTTCAATGGCTTTCAGGACCTCACCCGTGTGATTCACAAATGTCGATGGTTTGACCAAAAAAATGTCGTCCGCCGCGTGTACTTCAGCTTTTAATTCCGACGTTTCTTTCCAAGAGAGCGAACCAGATAAATGCTTGATCAAAACATCCATGCTGACAAAACCGATATTATGCCTCGTGTGCTCGTATTTTTTACCGGGATTACCTATGCCGATGATAAATTTCACTTTATTTCTTTTCGGCCTTGGGCTCCTCTTTGGCCTTTTCACCCGCCTTTGGTTCCGCGCCAGCCTTTCCGCCTGCGGCTGGCGGTTCTTCTTTCTTCTCGCGGATCACTTCGAGCTCCGGTGCCTCGGCCGGGGTTTCTTCCACTTTTTCCTCGACCGGCAACTTGACCTGGAAAAGAAGAAGCTCCGGATCGTTTAAGACTTTAAGCTTATCAGACAAACCAAGATCCCTGACGTGGAATGAGTCATTGAGTTTAAGGCCCGTCACATCCACCTCGATATTTTTGGGAATATCAGTGGGTAGACATTGAACTTTAAGTTCACGAAGCGGATGATCCAACACGCCGCCTTCCTGCTTCACGCCGACCGGGTCACCGATCGCCACGACCTCGACCTCGACCACGATCTTCTCGGTCAAGGAAATCTCATTAAAATCCACGTGCAAAATGTTCCTTTTCACCGGATCATGCTGGATCTCCTTGATGATCACCGAGCGGCCTTTAGATTTCTTATCCTTGTCAATCGTCAAATGGATCAGAATGTTCTCGCCGCCGGCGTCGCGCACAATCTTTGAAATCTCTTTGTCCGGCAATACGATCGCGACGGAGTCCTCGCCGCGGTGATACACCACCCCGGGGACGAATCCTTTTTGACGCAATTTCTTGGCGGCCTGTTTGCCTCTTTCTTCTCTGACACTGACCTTTAACTTGATCTGCTCCATTTTCTCTTTCCCTTTAATTAAACAAACTGCTGACCGATTGTTCCTGATGGATCCTTTTAATCGCCTCGCCCAGAAGCGAAGCGACCGAAAGCACTGTAAACACGGAACCTTTTTTCTTGGGATCAAGAGGAATACTGTCCGAAACGATGAACTCTTCGATCGAAGAGCGCTTGATCCGCTCAGTCGCGGGACCAGAAAGGATCGGGTGCGAAACCGCCGCGAAAATCTTTAAAGCGCCCGCTTTTTTGAGCGCCTCGGCCGCCTCGCATATAGAGCTGGCCGTGGCGACCAAATCATCCACGATCACGATATTCTTGCCTTTAACATTTCCCAAGATGTTCATGGCCTCCGCGTGACGATCATCAATGCGGCGTTTGTCCACGATCGCAAGATTGGCGTTCAGGCGCTTCGCGTACGCCCGGGCCATCTTGATTCCCCCGACGTCCGGAGAGGCCACGGCGAGGTTCCTGATTTTTTTCTTCTTGAAATAATCTACGATCGTATTCACCGCGAAAAGATGGTCCATCGGGATATCAAAAAATCCCTGGATCTGGCTCGCGTGAAGGTCCATCGTCAAGATCCGATCCGCGCCGGCGACGGTCAGGAGATTCGCTACCAGTTTCGCCGTGATCGGAACGCGCGGTTGGTCTTTCCGGTCCTGGCGCGCGTAGCCAAAATAAGGGATCACGGCCGTGATGCGCCTGGCCGAGGCGCGCTTCATCGCGTCGATCATGATCAGGAGTTCCATCATGTTATTGTTGCTCGGCGGGCAGGTCGGCTGAATCACGAACACATCCCGTCCCCGCACATCCTCATTAATTTTGACGCGGATTTCGCCCTCGCTGAACGTCGTCACGAGCGCGTCGCCGAGAGGCACCTTCAAAAACTTCACGATTTTTTTTGCAAGCTCCGGATTCGCGTTGCCGGTAAAAACTTTTAATTGACCATTCATGCATGTCCTTAAAAAACAGTATTCAGATGACAGACGTCAGAGAACAGAAGTCAGATAAGCTCTTTCTGTTTTCTGTCCTCAGTCTTCTGTTTTCTGTAATTGTCGTGCTGGAACACCCACCACGACCGTGCGGTCCGGTACATTTTTTCCTTTGGGGACCACCGCGCCGGCACCGGTTTTTGCCGCGCGGCCCACCGTCACGGGCGCGACAAGAATCGTGCCGCTCCCGATCTGGGCCTTGTCTTTGATGACAGTCTTGTGTTTCTTTTTCCCATCGAAGTTAGCGGTGATCGTGCCCGCCCCGATATTCACGCCGGAGCCAATCTCAGCATCCCCGATATAACTCAAGTGCTTGATAAAAGTTTTATTGCCCACGACCGAACGGACCACTTCCACAAAATTGCCGATCACGACCTGATCGCCGATCCTGGATCCGCCGCGGATCCTCGCGAAAGGTCCGATTTGGCAATGCCTTCCGATCCGCGAACCTTCCTCAATCACGGTGTTCGGCAAAATCACGGTCTCGGCCCCGATTTCCACGTCCGCATCAATCGTCGTGGTCTTGGGATCACGAATGAGAACTCCCCGATCAATCCACTTTTTTAAAATAGTTTGTTGCATCGTTTCCTGAAGGGCCGAGAGATCCATCCGGGTATTGACACCCCGCACTTCCTCGGTGTCATCAACCAAAATGGACCCGACGCGGCCCTCTGTTGCCAAGTGCTCGATCACATCCGTCAGATAATATTCTTTCTTCTTGGGATTCCGGCAAATCAGTTTAAGCGCCGAGAAAAGTTTTTTCGAATCAAAAACATAACAACCGACATTAATTTCTTTGATCGCTTGCTCTTCGGGAGAAGCGTCATTGTGCTCGACGATTCTTTCCACTTCACCGCCGGACGCTCGTTTGATCCGTCCGTATCCTGACGGATCTTCGAGCCGCGCCGCCAGGAGCGTACAATCCACGGCCTGGAGCGCCTGATGATCCAGTAATCGCCTCACGGTTTCTAAAGTGATGAGCGGCGTATCGCAATAAAGAACGAGGACCGAGCCGTCAAACTTTGCGAGTTTCCCCGCCGCTTGGCTCACGGCATGGCCGCTGCCAAGCAATTTTTTTTGCCAAACCAGTTCGGCGCTGCCATTCAGAAAATCACGGACAAGGTCAATGCGGTGTCCCGCCACCACGATCAGTTTCTTGGGCGACAACCGCTTGGTTTTTTCCACCAGATACCACAACATCGGTTTGCCGCAAACCGAATGAAGCGCCTTCGGAAGCTCAGAGCGCCCCCGGCGCCTGCGTCCAGGGGCGGGGCGCATGCGGGTGCCCTTCCCTGCGGCCAAGATCACAACCGCTACCCCACCACCTCTTTTGGATCCGCCAACAGCGGATCGTCGCGCTTTGCGCGGCTGCGCCGAAGGCGCAAAAGAGGTGGTGGGGTCACGCAACTTTTTTTGCTTCTCCCTGTTTTTCAATGAGCGTCGGGCGCTCGCGATTACGAACGGTCGTTTGATCGATCACGCATTCATGAACACCTTCCATCGAGGGAATATCGTACATGACATCAAGCATCAAATCCTCCAGAATCGCGCGCAAACCCCTGGCGCCGGTCTTTTTTCTCGAGGCCTCTTTGACGATTTCAGTCAACGCCTCATCCGTGAAAGTGAGCTTGACCCCTTCGATCTCAAAAAATTTCTGGAACTGCCGCACCAGCGCGTTCTTAGGCTTCACCAAAATATCCAAAAGATCCTTATCGCTTAAGCGGTCTAATACCGACAGGACCGGGAAACGGCCGATAAATTCGGGGATCATGCCGAACTTGATCAGATCTTCCGTTTCCACTTTCCCCATCACGTATTCTTTGTCCGTCGCCGTCTTTGGCCGGTGGTCATGCCCGGCGGAAAAACCGATGTTCCGCTTGCCCAACCGATTCTCGATAATTTTATCCAGCGAGCTGAAAGTGCCTCCGCAGATGAATAAAATGTTCGTGGTATCCACGTGAATGGACTCGCCCTGCGGGTGCTTGCGTCCCCCCTGGGGAGGAACGCTCGCCTTGGTGCCCTCCAAAATTTTTAACAATCCCTGCTGCACTCCCTCCCCCGAGACATCGCGCGTGATCGAAACATTTTCCGAGGTTTTTCCGATCTTATCGATCTCATCGATATAAACGATTCCGGTTTCCGCGCGCTTCACGTTGAAGTTCGCGTCCTGTAGAAGCCTCAAGATCACGTTTTCAACATCCTCACCGACATAACCGGCTTGTGTCAGTGTCGTTGCATCGCAGATCGCGAAAGGGACCTTCAAGATTTTCGCCAGCGTCCTGGCTAACAGCGTCTTCCCGGACCCGGTGGGACCTATCAGTAAGACATTGGACTTCTCAAGCTCCACTTCTTTCGAATCCACTTCCGAAAATACGCGCTTGTAGTGGTTGTAAACACTGACTGAAAGCTGCTTTTTGGCACGCTCTTGGCCGATGACGTATTCGTCCAGAATTTTTTTAATTTCGGAAGGTTTTAGTGAATTTTTAAAAACAACCGGCTCCTTCTTGGACTCCTCGGATTCTCTCGTCAGGACCTGGTAACAATACCGGATGCAGTCTTCACAAATCGTGACGCTCGGGCCCGAAAACAGTTTCTCTTCGCTCCTGGATATTTTCTGACAAAACGAGCATTTTTGAAATGATGTTTTCATATTTTGTGGATAATCCGTCTCATTTAAAACCTTGAAAAATAAGCCCAAACACTGTTATATTGTCCCCAACTCTTTGCCCTGTGGTGTAATGGTAGCACACCGCCCTTTGGAGGCGTGAGTCTAGGTTCGAATCCTAGCGGGGCAGTTTTAAAAAGTTGACGCGACAAAAACCTGCCAACGTTTGTTTTTTCTTAAAGAACGAGCGGCGCTTGAAGCGGTTTTTTGCGATGAAAAAATGCCAAAAACCGTGGGGCCGCTTCCCGACAAAAGACACCCCAACGCGCCACAGCGCATCAGTTCTTTTTTGATCTTCAAAATTGCCATAACTCTTTTATTGAGAGTGCGTTCCAGACTATTGGTTAAGAGCCTTGAAAGAGACTTAAGATCGCCCTTGTGAATAGAGTGGAAGAGCATTCTAACATTGCTTCGGGTGGGTGTCAACCCCACCACCTGTTTCGTCCGCGACGCGGACCGCTCGTCATTACGAGCGTAAGAAACAAGTGGTGGGGCAAGCTGGATCTTTTCAAAATTTTTATAGGCCGCCTTTGTGGAAATGGAGAAACGCGGCTTGACCAGGCAATGCCAAATTTTCTTCTTGGGGCGCGTGATTTTCCTTAAAATCTCTCCGCGGCCTCGGCCCAGCGCGAATGGCGTCTCCAAAATAAAGAATGGCACGTCGCTTCCGAGTTGGGCTCCCGCGCGAAGGAGTTTACTTTTAGAAAGCTTGAGTCTCCAAAGGCGATTGAGACCCAAAAGCACCGACGCGGCGTTGCTCGACCCCCCGCCCAGCCCCGCGGCAATAGGAATTCGTTTTTTAATCTTAATCACAATCCCTTTTTTGATCCCAAAACGGTCCTTCAATAGTTTGGCCGCGTGGTAAGCGAGATTGTCGGGGCCCTTCGGCAGCTTTTTGGAGTCACTGATGATTTTGATGCCGGACCGGGAGGGAACGAGAGTCAGCTCATCCGACAAACTGATCCGCTCGAAAAGGGTTTCGATCTGATGAAACCCATCTTTTCGTTTAAACAAAACGTTTAGGAAAAGATTGATCTTCGCCGGGGAGTTAAGGCGTAGGCTTGGCGGCAAGGGCCTTGTCTTTGTCACTGGAATCAGGGGGTACATTAAAGCCGAAGAGTTTGAAGGCCTCCTGGATTGATTGAGACTCGACTAAAAATCGTTTTAAAATTTCGGCGTCGCTTATCTTTTTCTGCTGATAGTCCAAAATCGTTTGCCGGTCCAGGACCAATTTTTGGCGGTTCAGATAATCTTGGATCTCGACGGTGTCAAAACCGGTGAATTGATAGCCGGCCAAAACCTCATTCATTATTTTAAAGATACTCAAGATCAGCTCCTTGGAATCCATCGCCTTCAAGGCGATCACTGAAAAACGAAAAATCTTTTTTCCGGGGATTTCCTCAAAATTCCCATCGACCAAGACGAGGGCACGGTCAACGTCGTCCTTCATGTCCTTGGCGAAACCAAGCCGGATCCGTTGCGTCATCTGATCCGAGAGAAAATTTTCCTGACGGATCTCTTTTAATATAAACGAACCCTTTCCGCCACCCGCGAGATCGTATTTCGCCTGCCCTAGCAAAGTCCGGTTGATGGATTCTTCGATGCCCAGCGCGTCGGCATTCGCGCGCTTGGTATCATCGAGCGACCGGATAATCACAAGCTCGTTGGTATGCACTTTATCCCGGATCAACACCGTGCAAAAATCGATCGGCAGGTCCGTTGACAACGCCACGCGGCTCACCACGAGCATGACCTTCCCCATGACCTCATTAACTTCTTTTGAAACCTGGCCTTTGGTATCCATGACGGAATCAATATAGACAAGTGCCCCGACGGTTTTGCCCACCACGCGGGCCGTCACGTCAATCTTGTATTCCTTTTTACAGATGTCCTCGATGGATTTGGGAACCGTGGTGGAGGGATAGGTGTAACGAGGGCCACAACCTGAAATAAGTAGACAGTAGAAAGTAGACAGTAGAAAGTAGAGAGTCGACAGGAAAAACGCTTTTAGGAAAAACTTTTTTGCTCTATGCTTACAAGTCGTCAGCACATCATTTCCTGTATTCTGTCTACTGACTCCTGTCTACTTGATTTCTTATTAAGTGGTCTTCGGAATATACTTACTCGTGACTCTGGGATTGGATTTTCCATATTCTTTAAAAATCGCCTCAATGTCGTCGTAATCAAGTTCCAAGCGCGCGATCAGCTCATTGGCGAACCGCTCAAAGATTACGTTTTCTTTTTTCAAGAGGTCTTCGACGCTCTTCATGCAGGCCTGGATCAGATCATGCGTCTCGGCGTTCAATTTTTCTTTGACGCTTTCCGACAATTGATCGGCCGGGATGCTGGTATAATCTCCGAGGGATTCGCTTTTGCCCATGCCTAGCTTCCAAATCGAAAAATGAGCGAGCCGCATCGCGTGTTGAAAATCGCTCGAGACGCCGCTCGAGGTAACGCCAAATTTCATCTTCTCCGCCACATACCCGGCGATCAACACGGAGATTTCGGCGATAAACCAGTCCCTATTTTTAAACATTTCATCTTCTTGCGGCAAAGAATAGGTCACGCCGCCCGCCGGCCCGCGAGGGATGATCGACGCCTTAAACACATCATCGGTGGGGTGAAGAAGGTAGGTGACGATCAGATGCCCCGTCTCGTGATAAGCGGTCATTTTCTTTTCTTTGTCGCTTACCTTTCGATTTCTCTTGAGCCCCAAGTCAATACGCTCCATCGCCTCTGAAAGATGCTCGGCCGTGACCTTGTCCTCTTTGTTTCGGGTCGCGATCAGCGCGGCTTCCTTCGTAAGATTGGCGATGTCCGCAGGACTTTTGCCCACCGCTTTTCTCGCAAAACGGGCGACGTCCAATGTTTCATCGTATTTGATCTTTGAAAGGTAATAATGAAACAATTCTTCCCGTTCCTGTAAATCAGGTTTTTCAACGAAAATCTTCCGGTCAAAACGGCCGGGCCGCAATAACGCCTCGTCGAGAGTATCCTGGGCGGCGTTCGTCGCGCCTATCACGATCACGTTTTCTTCTTTGTCGCCCAAGCCGTCCATTTCCGCCAAAAGCTGGTTTTGCGTGGAATTGGTTTCTTCGGTACCGCCAAACGCGCTGAATACACGCTTGCGGCCGACCGCGTCAATTTCATCGATAAAAACAATGCATCCACCCTCGGCGTAGGCCAGGCGGCGCGCCTTTTGAAATAACTGCCGTACCCGGGAAGCACCGACGCCGACAAATACTTCCACAAACTCGGCGCCCGACATGGAAATAAAAGGGATGCCCGCTTCGGTCGCGATCGCCTTGGCCAAGTAGGTTTTGCCGCAGCCGGGAGGACCCATCATCAGCATTCCACGGATGATATTGCCACCGATCTTTTTAACGCGGGCGCGGTCCGTGATGAGCCCCACGAGCTCTTTGGCTTCCATTTTCGCACCTTCCATGCCGATCACGTCTTTCCAAGCGATATTGACACGGTCACTTTTGATCTGTTTTTTCTTGAGCTTTTGAAGCCCTCCTTGCAAAACCCATGAATACAGCACGACAAAGATGACGGCGCTGATCGTCGCTTGAAGACCCATCGTCGAAAGCCAGGCCACCATGTACGAGCGTTGATAGGAATCGATGGAACTGAGCGCGGCGAACGGGATCCAGAAAATGAAAATGACCCACGCGACGACCGTGATCTTGACCCACTGGTTCCACCAGAATAGTTTTAGTTTTCTCCAGAACACTTTTTACCGCTCTCTCTTCTTGTGTCGGTCTCTTCGCCGGCGTTTTTTTCTCTTGTGTACCGCCATCTTATGGCGTTTTCTTTTTCTACCGCAAGGCATGCTGTCTCCCCCTTCAGTCTATCACTTTATTCAAAGGATACTCAACGATCCCTTCAGCTCCCGCTTCTTTTAATTTCGGAATAAGATCCCGGACGATCCTTTCATCCACGATCGTGTCCACGTCAAACCATTTTTCTTTTGTTTCGGTCAAATCAACGGCAAGATTCGAGATCGTCGGATTTTTCATCGCCGGGAGAAGAGAGATCACCTTCCTCAGATTTTTTTCCAACACGTTCATTTTTAAGCCCACCTTCGCTTCGGAATTGATCGCGCCCTGCAAAAGCAGCGCGATGTGCTGCATTTTCCTCTTTTTGACCGGATTCTCCCAGGCCTTTTTATTGCTGATAAATTGGGTGGTGGAATGGCACAGCGTCTCAACGATGCGGAGTTTATTGGCCCGCAGTGAAGAACCGGTTTCTGTCAACTCCACGATCGCGTCCACAAGCCCTGATCCCACCTTCACCTCGGTCGCGCCCCAGCTGAACTCCACATCCGCTTTGACGCCTTTGCCTTTCAAATATTTCTCAGTGAAACCTTTAAGCTCGGTCGCGATCCTTTTTCCTTCCAGATCCTTGATCTTTTTGATCGAGGAATCCTCCGGCACCGCGAGCACCCAGCGCACCGGGTTCATACCCGTCTTGGCATAAACCAACTCTTTGACCCGGACGACTTGAGAACCGTTCTCCTGGATCCAGTCTTCGCCCGTGATGCCGCAGTCCAAGGCGCCGTCTTCCACATAACGGGACATCTCCTGCGCCCGCAACAAAACCACCTCAATCTCCTCATCATCTATATAAGGGAAGTAGGACCTTGAGCCGACGGAGACATTATAGCCGGCTTTCTTGAACATTTTAAAGGTGGACTCTTGAAGACTCCCCTTGGGAAGGCCCAGTTTCAGTTTGAATTTTGTCGGAGAATTAGACACTTCATCCTTTGTAAGTGAGAACTTATTTTATCGTATGCTATTAAGAATAAATAAGTTATGAAAAAAAAGATAAGCCATTCCGCGGCTCATTTTAATCTGAGGGAGTATAGCATAGCTTAAAATTATTGTCAATTTATGGACACTTCGGGTATAATGCCACGATTCCGATGCTGAAATTCCTACGAAATAAAAAGACGCAAAAAAAGATCTATATCGGCCTGGCGCTTGTGATCATTCCTTCGTTCCTGTTTTGGGGACTCATGATCTCGAAAGAGGACACGCAGACCAATCCCAACACCGCGCTGGGCCGCATCGAGAACCATTCCGTCTCCGTTCAAGAGTATCTCAAAAGCTACAACGCGGTCCAACACCAGGTCGTGCTCGTATACGGCGAACGAGCCAAGATGATCGCCCGCTTTATCGATCTCAAAGCGGAGGCGTGGGACCGGTTGTTGCTTCTGACCTATGCAAAAAAAGAAAAGCTCAAGGCCGGCGACTCGGAGGTCGTGGATTATCTCGCGAGCCAGCCGATCTTCATCAATCACGGCAAATTTGACGACAAATTCTACAAGGCCTATGTCACCAATTATCTGCGGATAAGCGTGCGGGATTTTGAGGAAGAAATCAGGCAGATGCTGACGATTCACAAGATACAAGAAAGAATAGGCCGGCGGATCCAACCATCAGAACAAGAATTGAAAGAGCTTTATAATTCGGAAATAGGCGAAAAAGACATTGTCTATGGAATTCTTTCCTGGGAATCACAAAAAAATAAGGTCCTCGTCAGCGAGGAGGAGATCTCCGCGGTCTATCCGCTTTTAAAGGACAAGCTTCAGGAAGCGGGGAGCGACGCAAAATCTTTGAGCATTGAAGAAGCCAAAGGCCGGTTGAAAGACCTCATGATAAAACAAAAAGCGACCGAGGCCGCCGTCAAACAGCTCGATCAAATACGGAGCACGCTTGGGACGGCCGATTTCGAAAAAACGCTAAGCGGCCAGGGAATCGAAGTGAAACACGCCGAAAAATTCACGGCGGAGTCCTCCTCCCTTCCGGGCGTCGGTCCTTCCAATTCTTTTGAACGAATGATCTCGGGGTTGAAAGAAGGGGGTATCAGCCAAGCGTTTGCCACGCCGACTGGCGCCGCGATTATTCAAATCGTGAAAGCGAGCCCCGCGGATCCTCAAAAATTTGAGAAGGACAAAATCGGCTTTAAAGAAAAGGTTCGGGATAAAAAGATCGTCGAAAAGATGGACGCGTTATTGAACGAGCTGCGGCAAAAGCTGACCTTAAATCCGGACGTGATGAATAAGCTCTTTCAAAAGCCGGAATAAACCTTCACTACTCTTTTTTACTCAGAAGCCCCTTTAATTCCTTCATGAACTGATTGATGTCCTTGAACTGCCGATAAACCGAGGCGAAGCGCACATACGCCACTTCATCCAAGTGATGGAGACTCTCCATCACGAGCTCCCCGACCTCCTGCACCTTGACTTCCTTATCAAAACTTTCTCTTAAGTCCTTTTCCACTTTATCGACCAGCGCTTCGACCTTCTCCAAGCTCACGGGACGTTTTTCGCAGGCCTTCAAAATCCCCGAGATCATCTTATTGCGGTCAAAGGCTTCGCGGCGGCCGTCTTTTTTGATCACCATGATCGGAATTTCCTCGATATACTCATAGGTCGTAAAACGCCTCTTGCACTTCATGCACTCGCGGCGACGGCGCACGCTTTTGTCCTCGCTCGAAGACCTGGAATCAATGACCTTGTCCTCAATGTGTCCGCAAAATGGGCATTTCATGAGATCCCCCTTCAAGTGTTTTTAAAAGCTCCGGATACAAAGGAAACTTTTTGGTCAATCCCTTTACCTTTTCACGGACCTTCAAGATCTTTTCTTCCGAATTTCGATTCGATAACACTTCGTCGATGAATTCGGCGATCTCGATCATCTCCTTTTCTTTCATTCCGCGCGTCGTGAGGGCGGGCGTCCCCAAACGGATCCCGCCGGCCTTGAACGGGCTTTGCGTGTCAAAGGGAATCGCATTTTTATTGACCGTGATCGCGGCGCGATCGAGCGTCTCGGCCGCGTCCTTCCCGGTCAGACCTTTTTTGTTCATGTCCACGAGCATTAAATGGTTGTCCGTGCCGCCCGACACCAAACGATAATCTCTTTTTGCCAATTCTCCGGCGAGCGCCTTCGCGTTTTTCACGATCTGGGCCTGATAGGCCTTGAACGCGGGCTCCATCGCCTCCTTCAAGGCGACCGCTTTCCCCGCAATCACGTGCATCAAAGGCCCGCCCTGAAAACTCGGAAAAACCTCGGCGTCTATTTTTTTCGCGAATTCCTCTTTGCAAAACACCATGCCGCCCCTCGGGCCTCGGAGCGTCTTGTGCGTCGTTGTCGTCACAAACTCCGCGTAAGGCACCGGATTCGGGTGCAGCCCCGCCGCTACGAGGCCCGCGATATGCGCCATATCGACAAAAAGAAAGGCACCCACCTTGTCACAGATCTTGCGAAAGCGCGCGAAATCGATGATGCGGGAATAAGCCGAGGCGCCCGCCAAGATCATCTTGGGCCTGTGTTCGAGTGCGAGTGTTTCCACTTCGTCATAATCAATCTGCTCGTCCTGGGGGCTCACGCCGTAAGGAACGACCTTAAAAAATTTCCCGGAAAAATTCATCGGGTGGCCGTGCGTCAGATGCCCGCCGTGCGACAGATTCATCGCCAGAACCGTGTCTCCGACATTCAGAGCTGAGAAATAAACGGCCGCGTTCGCCTGCGATCCCGAATGGGGCTGCACATTCACATGCTCGGCGCCAAACAGCGCTTTGGCCCTACTTTGAGCCAATTGCTCCGCGACATCCACCCATTCACAGCCGCCGTACCACCGTTTGCCGGGATACCCTTCGGCATATTTATTCGTCAGACAAGACCCCACCGCCTCCATGACGGCGAGACTCGTAAAATTCTCGCTGGCGATGAGCTCCAGGTTTTCATTCTGGCGTTTTGTTTCCTGCAAAATTGCCTTGAAAATCTCAGGGTCGGTCTTAGAAAGCGCGCTCACCCCACCACTCCTTTCGTCCGCGTATGCGGACCAATTGCGGTGCAATTGTAAGAAAGAAGTGGTGGGGTCATTTTTTCTTTTTGGAAACCTTTTGTCGTAATCCCACCTTTTCTTCCACTCGAATGATCTGATCCACACGGCGCTTGTGGCGTCCTCCCTCGAAACGCGTTTCAAGCCACGCCCTCACGATTGTCTCCGGCTCCTCAAACAAATGCTCCGATCCTAGGACCAGAATATTGGCGTCATTATGCTGGCGCGATAATCGGGCGACATTCTTGTCAAAACAAATCGCGGCCCGCACACCCGGCAGTTTATTGGCTACCATGGCCATCCCGTTCCCACTTTTACAAATAAGAATCCCCAGGTCCGCGTTCTTTTTCGAGACGGCGTTGGCGACTTTATAAGCGTACAGGGGATAATCGCACGGCTCAGGGCTGTTCGTACCATAATCCACCGTTTTGCACCCTTCCGCAACTAAAAAATCGTGGATTTCTTTTTTGAGGTTATAACCGCCGTGATCGGCACCCAAGGCCACTTTCACCCCACCACCTCTTTTCGCGATGTTAATCGCGACGCGCAATGCGCGTCGAGGCGACGATTTATAACTGTCGCCAAACCATTATTGAAAATTATTCCGCTCATTTTATATTGTCGCCTCCAAAAGAGGTGGTGGGGTCATCATAAGTTCTCCGCAATTTTTTGAACGCATTGCCGGATGATCGTCGAAATGTTTTGATAAAAATGCTCGGACATCTGGATAGGATCCGGGATATCGATGTCCCCCACGTGTCCGTTGCCGCCTTTCGAGGAAAATTCCGTCAAGAGCATCACCTTTGGCGCGGCCTCGGGAGCCTGCCGCAGGATCCAATCTTTATGAAACTTTTCCATCACAAAAATCTTATTCGCAGCCTCAATCATCTTGAGCGTCAGCCGCTGGCTTAAATGATCCGAGACATCCACGCCCTCCTCTTTCATTACGCGGATCGTCTGATCGGTGGGAGGAAAACCGTCCATCGCGCTAATCCCCGCCGATTCGACGATAAAATCCTCCTCGCGATCTTCCACCAATTTCCGGAACAAGCCCTCCGCCATCACCGAACGACAGCTATTTCCGGTACAAACAAACAAAATTCTCTTTGGCTTCACCCCACCACCTCTTTTCTGCCGTCAGGCAGAGACGCGCTTCGCGCGTCGAGACGACTACCAAGGGCTATTCTAAAACCAAAATACAAAGTCGTCTCTAAAAGAGGTGGTGGGGTCATGAAGATTTAAATCGAAACTTTCTTACTCAAAATTTTGACGCGGTTCTTATCTTGATGCGCCGCGATGGCCTTGGCGAGCTTTTTGTCTTCAAGCGCTAAGATACGGATCGCCAAAAACGCCGCGTTTCGAACCCCCCCCGAACCCACCGCGACAGCCGCCACGGGCACCCCCGCAGGCATCTGCACCGTCGAAAGAAGAGAATCTATTCCTTTAAAGGAAGACGTCTCGATAGGAATGCCTATCACCGGCAATGAGGTGTGAGCGGCCGCGACTCCGGCTAGATGCGCGGCTCCGCCGGCCGCCGCGATGATCACTTTGATCCCATGATCTCTGGCGGACTCCACAAAAGCGGTCGTCTCTTTGGGAGTCCGGTGGGCGGAAAGAACCCTCACCTCAAAAGGAACGCCAAACTCTCTTAAAATTTCCCCGCAAGGTTTTAAACTCTCGGCATCCGAATCACTGCCCATGAGGATCGCTACAATTGGTTTCATAAAAAAACTCCTTTCAAAAATAAAAATGATTAATGATTAATTAAAAATGATTGTGCCGCTTACGCGGCCTTTATGATGGGCCACGAAGTGGCTCCGCAATTTTTCATTAGTCATTTTTCATTAACCATTTACTGGAATATCCGCGCCGCCTTATGCCCGATGTCCTTCCGGTAATACATATTATCAAAGAAAATTTTATCCACGGCGTGATAGGTCTTGGAGAGGGCCTCAAAGATCCCTTTGCCGCAACCCACCACATTCAACACGCGCCCGCCGGCGGTGACGAAGTGGCCGTTTTCGCTTTTAGTGCCGGCGTGAAAAACATGAATATCCGGGTTTTCGCGGGCGGCGGAAAGACCCGCGATTCTTTTCCCGACTTCATACTCTTCCGGATAGCCCTGCGAGGCGATTACGACACAGACACAGTCTTCATCCTTCCATTCCAGTTTAACGGTCGAGAGTTGATTTTCGGTGACCGCTAATAAAAGCTCCAGGAGATCATTTTTCATGCGCGGCAATATCGCCTGGGTTTCGGGATCCCCCAAACGGACATTAAACTCAAGAACCTTGAAACCCTGCGGCATGATCATAATCCCGGCATACAAAAAGCCCTTATAGGGTTTGCCGAGCGTTTGAAATTCTCTCACGATCGGGACAAAAACTTTGTCCAAGATCTCTTTCTCAAGCTCGGCCGTGACCACCGGTGCCGGCGAGTAAGCCCCCATGCCGCCGGTGTTGGGGCCGTTGTCCCCTTCGAAAATCCTTTTATGGTCCTGGCTCGAGGCCAAAAGTTTGACGCTCATGCCGTCCGTGACCGCGATCACCGAGGCCTCTTCTCCTTCGAGATGCTCCTCGATCACGATCTTCTCGCCGGCTTTTCCGAAAACCTTTTTGACCATGTCGCGATGGATGGCTTCCATCGCTTTGGGCTTTGAGGTCACGACCGCGACGCCTTTGCCTCCCGCCAGTCCGTCCACTTTGATCACGATCGGGACGCCTTTCTTCGCCACATAATCCATCGCCTTGTCCGCGGCGCTAAACACCTCAAACTCCGCCGTAGGGATCGAGAGTTTTTTCATCATTTCTTTCGCGAAGGCCTTGGAGCCCTCGAGCTGCGCCGCGAAACGCGTGGGTCCGAATATCCGGATGCCTTCCTTCTCAAATCGGTCCACGATACCCTCCACGAGCGGGGCCTCCGGGCCGACGACCACCAGGTTAATGGATTCTCTCTTGCAAAATTTGAGCAAATTTTCCTGGTCCTTGGCGGCGATGTCCACGAGCTCCGCGACCTCGGACATTCCCGCGTTGCCGGGAGCCGCGTACAGTTTTTTAAGCTTGGGGCTCTGCGCCAACTTCCAACAAATCGCGTGTTCACGGCCGCCGCTTCCCACCACCAATACTTTCACTGGATCGACACTCCTTTCCCTTTCATGATTTCCCCGATCACCCAGGCATGCTCCTTGTGTTTGGACAAATGAGAGATCACGCGAAGCGATCGCTCTTTCGTGGTCACAAGTACCATCCCGATTCCCATGTTGAAGGTCCGGTACATTTCTTTGTCCTGCACGCGGCCGCTTTCTTTGATCCAGCGAAACACGCGCGGGATCGGCCAGGCACCCATGTGGATCTTCGCGCCGCAACCGCGGGGCAGGACCCTCGGAATATTATCAAAAAAACCACCGCCCGTGATATGCGCCATCGAAAAAATCGGCTCCTTTTTAATCAAAGACAGGATCGGCTTCACATAGATCCTTGTGGGCTTTAAAATTTCCTCCGCATGCGCCTGAATAAACCCGTTTTTTAAAACCTTTCTGACAAAAGAAAAACCGTTCGAATGCACCCCGCTGGACGCGATGCCGATGATCACATGGCCGGGCCTCGCCTTTTTGCCGTCAATGACTTTGCTTCGGTCCACGACGCCCACGCAAAAACCCGCCAGGTCAAAATCGCCTTTGCCGTAAAGCCCAGGCATCTCGGCCGTTTCACCGCCGATCAGCGCGCATCCGGCTTGCTGGCATCCCTTCGCGATGCCTCGGACAACGTCTTTCATGATCGGGAGATCAATCTTGCCGACCGCGAAATAATCCAAGAAAAATAAGGGCTCCGCTCCCAGCGTCAAAATATCGTTCACGTTCATCGCGACAAGGTCAATCCCCAGCCCCTCATAGCGGCCGGCGAGCTTCGCGAGCTTGAGTTTAGTGCCGACGCCATCCGTGGAGCTGACAAGCAGCGGATCACGGTATTTTTTATTCGGCAAACGGCACAGCGCGCCGAACCCTCCGATCCCCGCCACCACCTCCGGGCGTCTTGTCATTCGCGCATACGGCTTGAGTTGCTTGATAAATTGATTGGCCTTGTCAATATCAACGCCGCTTCGCCGATAGGTCATGTTCCTAAGACTCATTGGCCCTTCTCGGCATGAAATTTATCAATTCCCTCAAACGACACGGGGTACTTCCCCGTCCAACAGGCCGTGCAATAATTCTCTTTCGGGAAACTGACGCACTTTAACATTCCCTCGAGAGAAAGATAGCCTACCGAGTCGCATTCAAAATATTTTTTTATCTCTTCCAGTGAATATTTGTTCGCGATCAGTTCTTCCGGCGTCGGAAAATCGATGCCGTAGGCGCAGGGGAATTTATGCGGCGGACAGCTAATCCTGAGATGCACCTCTTTCGCGCCGGCTTGTCTTAAGCTTTTCACGCGTATTTTGGAAGTCGTGCCGCGGACTATCGAATCGTCAACGATCACAATTTTTTTGCCTTTTAAGACCTCTTTGATGAAATTAAATTTGACGCGCACCTTGAAATCACGCATGCCCTGGCTGGGTTGAATAAAAGTTCTGCCCACATAATGATTGCGGATGATGCCGTATTCCAAAGGAATCCCCGATTCCTGCGAAAACCCGAGTGCGGCCGAATTGCCGGAATCAGGCACCGGGATCACAAAATCGGCATCGACAGGTTTCTCTTTGGCCAGCTGCCTTCCAAGCCGTTCGCGCACGAGATGCACGCTTTCACCGAAAATTTTAGAATCGGGCCTGGCAAAATAAACATGCTCGAAAATACAGTGCGCGTGGCGCGAATCCTCGCTTTCGATCCTTTGGGACTTAACCCCTTTTGAAGAAATGAACAAAACCTCGCCCGGCTCGATCTCGCGGATCGCTTCGGCATCCATTAGGTCGAACGCGCAAGTTTCCGAAGCCACCAGGTGCGCGCCGTCTTTTTTCCCAAGCCACAGTGGACGAAACCCTTGAGGATCACGCGCGGCGATCAGATAATTGTGAGTCAAAAAGACCAGTGAATAAGCTCCCTTCACGCGCGAAAGAGCGTCCATCACGCCTTCTTCTATATTGCGAAGCGCCGGCTTCGCCATCAAATGAATGATGATCTCGCTGTCGGTCGTGGTTTGAAAGATGGCACCGTAGGCCTCCAGCTCCGAACGCAAAATATCGGCGTTCACGATATTACCGTTATGGCCGATCGCGATCTCGCCGCGCGAATAGTCCACCAAAATCGGCTGGGCGTTCTTGATGTTGCTCGATCCGGTCGTGGAATAGCGTACATGCCCGATCGCGCGGTCGCCCACCAGGTATTCCAAATGGTTTCCGTCAAAAACATCCTGCACGTGTCCCATCCCGCGGTGCGAGGACATCTTTTTCCCGTCCGTCACGACGATGCCGCACGATTCTTCGCCGCGGTGCTGCAGCGCGTAAAGCCCCAAATAGGTCAAATAGGGAGCTTCCTTATGGCCGAATATCCCGAATACGCCGCATTTGTCTTTCAACTCATCTGGCATAGGCCCCTCTCAATTTCTCCGCCCAATAATTCGCGTGCTTCGCCATCCCCTGACGCGCGACCGGCTCCTTTAAAATCACCGGTAATTTCGACTGCCAGGTCGTGAGTTCCGAATCCAACTGTTTAAGCGACGCGTCAAGACTTTCGTTTTCTTTCGAATGTTTGATCAAGTCCCTTGTCGTTTTGATCGCCTCTTCGGTCTTGGCGGCGCCTTGGGGATCCCTGACAGATCGGGCGATCGCCTCCAACCCATCCGTGATCTTGTGAATCATCGTTCCATTCTTCTTTTGATCGAACTTCTCCATGTGTGGCTCAAGACTTCAAGCGGCGCTTTAATCAACTCATTGATCTCAAGACGTTTTCCGCCGGTCTCGCCGATAACCTGATAAGGAAACCGGAAAGATTCTATCAATTCTTTCGTATTTTTTAAATTTTTCGGGTCCACCGAGATCACAACGCGCGATTGGGACTCGCCGAAAAGCAGGGCCTCGTTGGATAAAGAGCCCAAGGAAACATTGACCTTCGCGCCGACTTCATGTCCTTTCTCAAGGATACAGGATTCGGCAAGCGCAACGGCAAGCCCGCCTTCGGAACAGTCGTGCGCCGATTTGAGAAGGCCTTTCTCGGACGCCGCGACCAAAAGGTCGACAAGTATTTTTGCCGCTTTTAGATCGAGCCGCGGCGGTTTTCCGGCTTTCGTCTTGAAAATCACTTTCAAAAATTCCGAACCGCCAAGCTCCTCTTTTGTTTCTCCTAAAAGAAGGATCGTATCGCCTTCGGTCTTAAAATAAGAGGTGACGGGTTCTCTTCCCTCGATCAAACCGACCATCCCGATCGTCGGCGTCGGGTCGATTGCGCGCACCTCGTCCGCCACAGAGCTCGGCGGATTCGTCCTTCGGCGAAGATTTTGATTATATAAAGAGACGTTACCTCCTGAAACAGGCGTCTCAAAAATAAGACAGGCGTCGCGAATGCCCTCGATGCATTTTTTAAGCTGCCAAAAAATTTCCGGGTTCATGGGATTGCCGAAATTCAGGCAGTTCGTGATCGAAAGCGGGCGCGCGCCGGAGCAGGCGACGTTCCTCGCCGATTCCGCGACCGCGATTTTTCCGCCTTCATACGGATCCAGGTAACAATAGGTGGAATTGCAGTCCACCGAGATCGCGATCGATTTATCGGTGCCCTTGATCCGGATCACCGCCGCGTCGGAACCCGGGAGCACGACCGTATTCGTACGCACCATGTGGTCATATTGATGATAGATCCATTCTTTGCTCGCAATGGTCGGAGAATCCAAAAGTTTAAGCAGTGCCGCGTTTAAATCGCCGGGATTTCCGAGGGACCGCGGATCAAGGCTGCGCGCTTTTTTAAGATACGCGGGTTCTTTTTCCTCACGGACATAGACCGGCGCGTCGTCCGCGAGCACCTTCGCCGGGATTTCGGCCACAGTGACGCCATTTTCTTTGACGCGCATGAGGCCGTCGTCGGTCACAAAACCGATTTCCTCGGCGTGAAGGTCCCATTTATCAAAAATTTTCTTCGCCTCCCGTTCGCGGCCCTTTTTGATGATCACGAGCATCCTCTCCTGAGACTCCGAAAGCATGATCTCATAAGGGATCATGCCCGTTTCCCGTTGGGGAACTTTTGCCACGTCAATTTCTATTCCCGTGTTCCCGCGCGAGGCCGTCTCGCAGGTCGAGCAGGTCAGGCCCGCGGCGCCCATGTCCTGGATCCCCACGACACAGCCGCTTTTCAGAAGCTCCAGCACGGCCTCTAAAAGAAGTTTCTCCAGAAAGGGATCACCGACTTGCACCGCCGGACGGTCTTTGTCCGATTCTTCGCTCAAATCCTTTGACGCGAAGCTCGCCCCGCCCATGCCGTCGCGGCCGGTCGCCGAGCCAAGATAGAAAACAGGATTTCCCGGCCCTTCCGCTTTCGCCTTGACGATTTCTTCCCGCTTGGCCAAGCCCAGAGAAAACGCGTTCACGAGAGGATTTCCCTCGTAGCACTCATCGAAATAAATTTCTCCGCCAACCGTGGGAACGCCGATGCAATTCCCATAAAACCCGATTCCCTCGACCACGCCCGACAAGAGGCGCCGCGAAACGGGCTCTTCCAAGCTTCCGAAACGAAGCGAATTCATCGAAACGATCGGCCGGGCGCCCATGGTGAAAATATCCCTTAAAATTCCCCCGACGCCGGTCGCAGCGCCCTGAAACGGCTCGATCGCGGACGGATGGTTGTGCGACTCGATCTTAAAGACGACGACGAGCCCATCCCCGATGTCCACGACCCCCGCGTTTTCCTCACCGGCCTTCACGAGCATTCTTTTACCGTCTTTGGGGAGCAGCTTTAAAACGTTCTTCGAATTTTTATACGAGCAGTGTTCGCTCCACATCACGCTGAAAATGCCCAGCTCCGTGATGTTCGGCTCGCGCCCGAGGATCTGTTTGATTTTGTCATACTCCTCAAGTGTGAGGTTATGTTTTTGAATAAGCTCTCGTGAGATTTCTTGTGTCATTAGCATTTGGTCTCTCTTGTCATTCTGAGCCCAAAGGGCGAAGAATCCAGAAAGCGAGATCCTTCGCTTCGCTCAGGATGACGACAGTATCGATTTAAAAATCTTAATGCCATCCGTAGATCCTAGTTCTCTCTCCGAGGCCCGTTCAGGATGCGGCATGAGACCGAAGACGTTTCCTTTTAAATTGCAAATGCCGGCGATATTTTCGCGCGAACCGTTGGGGTTGGCCCCTTCCGTGACGGTGCCCGTTTCATCCGTGTAGCGCAGTAAAATCTGACGGTTCTTGATCAGCCCATCGAGCACGGGTTTTGGGGCGAAATAATTTCCTTCGCCATGCGCGATGGGGAGCCTTAAAACTTCGTCCTTTTTTGTTTTCCGGGTGAAAGGCGTCTCGGTATTTTCCACGCGAAGATAAACATGCCGGCAGACAAATTTGAGCGAGTCGTTGCGGAGCATGGCGCCCGGCAGAAGGCCGGCTTCCAAAAGAATTTGAAACCCGTTACAAATTCCGATCACCGGTTTTCCCTGATTGGAATGATGCACGATGCTTTCCATCACCGGCGAAAACCTAGCGATCGCCCCCGTTCGCAGATAATCTCCGTAGCTAAACCCGCCCGGCAGCACGATGCAGTCAAATTTTTTAATATCCCAATCCTTATGCCAGACAAACTCCGCCTGTTGATTCAACACATGCTTCAACACATGATAGCAATCGTAATCGCAGTTAGAACCGGGGAAAACTACTACGCCGAATTTCATCCTTGAATCTCGTAGCGGTATTCTTCGATCACCGTATTGGCCAACAATTTCTCGCACATGGCTCTAACCTTTGATTCCGCTTTTGATTTATCCAGGCCATCCAATTCAAGCTCAATATACTTTCCCATGCGCACGTCCTTGACCTCATGGAAACCCAGTGACGAGAGCGCGTGCTGCACGGTTTTGCCTTGAGGATCCAGCACCGACTTCTTTAATGTCACATAAACCTTGGCCTTCATTTTTTCCTCTTAAACTCGTGTTCAGAAGACAGAAGACTGACGACAGAGAACAGAAAAAACTTATCTGACTTCTGACCTCCGATTTCTGTCATCTGAGCACTCTTTTGAAGATAGTCCCAACATGTTTTAAGTGATAGTTAAGATTGAATAAATTCTCTATTTCCTTTTTGGAAAACCTGGACTTTATTTCTTTTTCAGCCAATAACAGATCTTTGAGATTCGTTTTCTTGTCTTTCCACACCCGCATCGCGGTTTTTTGCACGAGTTTGTAGGCCGTCTCGCGGGGCAGCCCTTTGTCGATCAACGCCAGGAGCACACGTTGAGAAAAAATGAGGCCGCGCGTATTCCAGATATTGGCCATCATATTTTTAGGATAGACCTGCAGCCCTTTTAAGACCGAGATCATCTCTTTGGTCATGAAATGCAGGAGAATAAAAGAATCGGGGATGATGATCCGCTCGACCGAGGAATGCGTGATGTCCCGCTCATGCCAGAGCGCGATATTTTCCATCGCGGCGACCGAGTTTCCGCGAAGCACACGTGCCAGGCCCGCGATCCGCTCGCAGTTCACGGGATTTCGTTTGTGCGGCATGGCGCTCGAGCCGGTCTGTCCTTCGGAGAACGGCTCCTCCACTTCCAGCACCTCCGTTCTTTGCAAGTGCCTAATTTCCGTCGCGAGTTTCTCAAGAGAAGAGCCCACAATCGCCAGAACCGCGATCACCTGCGCGTGACGGTCGCGCTGCAAAATCTGCGTCGAAATAGGCGCCACGTTAAGCCCCAAAATTTTAAGGGTTTTTTCTTCGACCCTCGGGTCAATATTGGCGTAGGTGCCGACGGCTCCCGAGATTTTTCCCACCGAGATCGCGGCGTGCGCCCGCTCGAGGCGGCCCAGATTGCGGCCAAATTCCTCATAAAACAGCAGAAACTTGAGGCCCAACGTGATCGGCTCGGCATGGACCCCGTGAGAGCGTCCCATCATCGGGGTATTTTTATAGCGGACCGCTTCTTTCCTCAATACCGAGATAAGTTCTTGTAGGACTTTGAGTAAGAGATCCAGCCCTTCGCACATCTGAAGGCTCAAGGCCGTGTCTAAAACGTCGCTCGAGGTGAGCCCTTTATGGATAAAACGCGCGTCGGGCCCCACGGACAGGCCCACGCTTTTCAAAAAAGCGGTGACGTCATGTTTTGTAACCTTTTCAAATTGAGCTATTTGCGATAAATTGAATTTGGCTCGGCGGCGGATATTTAAAGCGGAGTTTTTAGGAATGAGCTTAAGCGCCGCCATTGCCTCGCAGGCGGCAATTTCCACCTCGAGCATGGTTTTGAACCGGTTCTCCTCGGTCCAAATTTTGCCCATCTCAGGGCTTGTGTAGCGGCTGATCAACGCTCCTCCAGAAGAAAAC
>Ga0080064_1002278_pt1 | contig 33326 bp, 28 predicted proteins | sample Subgrocontami54m_FD_69260 | JGI IMG/M metagenome (GOLD analysis project Ga0080064, IMG submission 69260) | Subsurface groundwater microbial communities from S. Glens Falls, New York, USA - GMW46 contaminated, 5.4 m (SPADES assembly) (version 2) ...
TATTTCGACCTGATCGGGCTTCCGCCGACGCCGGAGCAGATTCGGGAATTCCAGTCCGACCGGGCACCTGGCGCCTATGAGCGATTGCTCGACAAGCTCCTGGCATCGCCGCATTACGGGGAGCGCTGGGGCAGGCAGTGGTTGGATGCGGTGGGTTACGTGGACACGACGGGGAAGGATTTCGATCCCAAGAAGGCGGAGTACGCCGAGGGGATGTGGCGCTACCGCGACTACGTGATCCGGTCTATCAACGCGGACAAGCCGTGGTCGCGCTTCCTGATGGAGCAGATCGCCGGAGATGAGTTGGTGGACTGGCAAGTTGCGGGCCCGTACACGCCAGAGATGCTGGAACTGTTGACGGCGACCGGGTACATGCGCAACGTCCTCGACATCACGGAAGAGGATATCAGCAATCTACCAGTGGAGCGTTACGAGGCTTTGTTCAAGCTGGTGGAGAAGGTATCGAGCAGCACGCTGGGGTTGACGATGGGGTGTGCGCGCTGCCACACGCACAAGTTCGATCCGATCCCGCAGCGGGACTATTACCGGTTTCTGAACCTGTTTGCGACATCCTATAATCCGGTGGATTGGCTGCAGCCGCAGAACCGGCATTTGTGGACGGTCTCCAAGAGCGAGAAGGAAGAGATCGACCGGTACAACGCGCAGTTCGACGCGCCGCTGGCGGAGTTGAACAAGGAACTGGCGGCGATCAAGAAGCCATATGAAAAGAAGCTGCTGGAGGAGAAGCTGCTGCTGATACCGGAAGCGATCCGGGAGGATACGCGGACGGCGGTGGAAACGGCGGCGGACAAGCGGGACGAGATTCAGAAGTACCTGTTCCTGCGGTTCGGAGCAAAGCTGCGGGTGAGTGATGCGGACGCGCGGAAGGGGTTCACGGAAGCGGAGAAGGCGGCCGCCGCAAGGCTGGATGACACGATCAAGGAAGAGGAAGGCAAGAAGCGGAAGCTCGAAAAAGTGCAGGCGCTTTGGGACGTGGGAAAGCCGCCGTTGATCCGGCTGCTGCAGCGAGGCAGCGCAGAGTCACCCGGGCCGAAGGTGACGCCGGGTTTCCCGGAGGTTTTGTGCGGGGGAAGAACGGACGCCGCGCGGCCCGAGGAGACGCAAGGCAAATCGTCGGGGCTGCGGCTTGCGTTTGCGAAATGGCTCACGAGCCGCGAGAACCCGCTGGCAGCGCGGGTTGTCGTGAACCGTATCTGGCAAGGTCATTTCGGAACGGGGCTGGTGGCGACGGCGGACAATTTCGGTAAGATGGGCGCGCCGCCTGTGAACCAGGAACTGCTGGATTGGCTGGCGGTGGATTTCATGGATCACGGGTGGAGCGCGAAGCGTTTGCACCGGCTGATTATGGAGTCGAGTGTGTACCGGCAGTCGGCGCGGCAGGGCGGAACGGCGTGGGTAGCCAAGGCGCGCGCGATGGATCCTGACAATCGCCTGCTTTGGCGGATGAACCTGCGAAGGCTGGAGGCGGAGGCGCTACGGGACTCGGTGATCGCGGTGTCCGGAAAGCTGGACAATACTGTGGGCGGCCCGGCGATTCCGCTCGAGATGCAGGCGGACGGGTTGCAGGTGGTTTCGTCGAAAGAGGGCGATGCGGGGCGATGGCGGCGGAGCATTTACCTGGCGGCGCGGCGGACGTATCCGGTGAGTTTTCTGGGGGTGTTTGACTATCCGATCATAGACGTGAGCTGCGCGCGGCGGGTCCCATCGGCGACGCCGCTGCAGTCGTTGACGATGATGAACGATCCGTTCGTTTGGGAAGCGGCCAGGCACATGGCGGCGCGGGCTGAGGGGATAGCGGGCAGCGGCGGGTCGACGGCGGAGAATATTGCGGCAGCGTATTTATTGGCGTTGTCGCGGCAGCCGACGGCGGCGGAGGTGAAGCAGGGCGAGGAGTATCTACGCGCACAGCAGCAGCTGTTTGGGGAAGGGGGACCGGCGAAGGCGTTGGGAAGCCTGGCGCAGATGCTGCTGAGCTCGAACGAATTCCTGTACGTGGATTAGTGCTGGCCCAAGACGCCGGAATCATGGGCCCGCGAGAAGGCGAGGGCCAGTCATGAAATTCTGGCGAGTTTTCGATCGGGACCGAAAAGACGGCCTGGACGAGGAGATTCAATCCCATCTGGCAGTGGCGATCCGCGACCGCATCGAACGAGGTGAGGACCCGCGAGAGGCTGCACTGGCGGCACGGCGCGAGTTTGGCAATCAGACGCTGGTAAAGGAGACTGCGCGTGAGCTATGGGGATGGCGTTTTCTCGGCGAAACGGCTCGCGATATTCGCCATGCTTTTCGCGGCATGCGGAACAGCCCGGGAGTTACGGCGGTGATCATCGCCTCCCTGGCACTGGGTATCGGAGCCAATACGGCGATCTTCCGCCTCGTATACTCCGTCATGCTCCGAGCGTTGCCCGTGACGCATCCGGAGCAGCTTGTGGAACTGCTCCAGAAGTATCCGGGCGAGCCGCGGGGCAATGGCTACTGGTCCAGGCGAAGTTATGAGCACTACCGCGATAACAGTCGAGCCTTCGCGACGCTTACCGGCACGGCGATCGACAACGTTGCCCGGGTGCGGGCAGAGGGAACCGAGAGCGAGATGGTGGCCGAGTACGTGCTCGGGAATTACTTCCAGACACTCGGCGTGCGGCCTGCCCTTGGCCGGCTGATTGCTGCTGAGCAGGGCGCCGCACTGCCGGAAGGAAACGTTGCGGTGATCAGCTGGGCAATGTGGAACAGCCGGTTTCATCGAGATCCGGCTGTTGCCGGCAAGCGAATCTTCGTCGACGATGCCGCGACAGTTGTCATCGGTGTGGCGCCCCGTGCATTTACCGGACTCCGGGTGAATGCCCAAACGGATCTGTGGCTCCCTGAAAAGCCAAAGGCGGGGTTGAATCTGGTGGGGCGGCTGAAACCTGGTGTGACGCTCGAGCAGGCGCGCGCGGAAATGGCGCTCCTGTTCCGCTTCACGATTGAAGAGCGGTCGGCAGGCGATTCCGATCCGAAGCTCCGCATGCTGCAGGTCGAACTCGAGCCTGCGCGTGCGGGGCTGACCGATGTTCGCGACCGTGTAGGCAAACCGCTGTCCGTGCTAATGACGATTGTTGGCGTACTGCTCCTGCTGGCGTGCGTAAACGTTGCGGGTCTCATGCTGGCGCGCGGTGCGGGACGCACACGGGAGATGGCACTGCGTCTCGGGCTCGGGGCGAGCCGCGGGCGTCTCATCCGGCAGATGCTGACCGAGTCCGTGCTGCTGGCGTCCGTGGGCGCGGCCGTGGGAGGCATAATCGCCTACGCCGGCACCGCCACACTGGTGCGGATCCTCGATAGCGGACGCGCCCATGAGCGGGTTCACCTGCAGGTGAGACCCGATGGCATGCTGCTTCTCTTCGCTGCCGGGATCGCCGTGCTCACCGGTGTTTTGTTCGGCCTCGCCCCGGTGCTGAGTGCGTTCCGATGCACCCCGGCGGACGCGCTACGGCAATCGGGAAGAGTATCCGAGACGCGTTTTCATCGCCTGTTCGGCAAGAGTCTCGTTACGGCGCAGGTGGCGCTCTCCCTGCTCCTGCTCAGCGCCGGCGGAGTCTTCCTGGCGCACCTGGCTGACCTCAAGGGCGCGGATCTGGGTTTTCGGCGCGATCACGTCCTGCTGGTGACTCTCGATCCATCGCGTAGCCAATACCGCGGCGAACGATTGTCCGTCGCATACCGCGAAATGCTGGAACGGATGCACGCGATTCCCGGCGTGCGGTCGGCCACGATCAGCGCGCCGACCCCGCTGCATGGCGCGGGAGCGTCGGGTTTCGGCACTGCCGAAGGTTTCCAGGAACGGCCCGAGGACAAGCGGTGGATTCACATCAGCTACGTCGCGCCAAAATATTTTGAGACTCTTGCCACGCCGATCCTGGCGGGACGGGAGTTCAGCTTTGACGACGAACGAAACCCGCGCGTGGCGATCATCAATCAGACGCTTGCGAAGTACTTCTTCGCTGGCCGCGATCCACTGGGGAGGCAGATCACGCTCGATCATGTCACCGGCTCCCGCCAGCCGTCTACCTATCAGATTGTCGGCGTCGCGGCCGACGCCAACTATATGGAGATCCGTGAGAATGAGCGGCGGTCGATCTATCTTCCTGCTTTTCGCAACGGGAGGGTTTTGGCAGGCACCTTCGTGATCCGGACCGAGGTCGAGCCGGAAAGCATCGCGGGGGAAGTCAGACGCATCGTGCACGAAACGGCTAAGTCGATATCCGTAGCGAACCTCACAACGCTGTCGAATCAGATTGACGCCTCGATTGTTCCGCAGCGGTTACTGGCCGCTTTGTCCGGATTCTTTGCCGTGTTAGGTGCGCTGCTTGCGGGAATCGGTCTTTACGGTGTGCTCGCCTATACAGTTGCCCGGCGCACCAGCGAAATCGGCATACGAATGGCTCTGGGAGCAACCTCCAGCCGGATCTTGCGGATGGTGTTACTGGACGCCTTTGCGATTGTTGTTGCCGGCCTCATTGTGGGGGTGCCGATCGCAATCTGGGGCCGGACGCTGGCGGCGGCAATGATTCCGGACCTCACCGTTTATCCGGTGGCGACGCTGGTGTCCGGTGCGGCGGCCATTATCGCAGTGGCGATACTGGCATCGTACGGACCTGCCCGGCGAGCAGCTCACCTGGACCCGATGGTGTCCCTGCGCCACGAGTAGCGGATGACTACTGGCTCCCCGCTACCAGGACGAGATGGACATCGTTTACGTTGGTTCGCGTGGGGCCGGTCTTGATGAGATCGCCGAGATGGTGGAAGAAGTGATAGGAGTCGTTGCGGGCAAGGAAGTCGCTTGCGTTCAGGCCAGCCTGGGCGGCGCGCGAAAAGGTCAGGCCGTCGGCGATGGCCCCGGCGGCGTCAGTGGGACCGTCCGTGCCATCGGTTCCTCCGCTGAGGACCACGATGCCGGGCATGGAGGCGATGTCGATGGCGGCCGCGAGAACGAATTCCTGGTTGCGTCCGCCGAGTCCTGAGCCGCGAATGGTGACTGTCGTTTCTCCCCCGGTGATGACGCAGGCGGGGCGGCGGAGCGGGCGGCCGGAGTGGGCGATCTCCTTTGCGATGGCGGCGTGCATGCGGGCGACATCCTTGGTTTCGCCTTCGACGAAGGTGGATAGGACCATCGTTTTGTAGCCAAGCCGGCGGGCCTGTTGCGCGGCGGCGTCGACAGCCAGGCGATTGCTGCCGACGACCAGATTCTGGGTTCGGCGGAAGATGGGATCGCCGGGTTTGGGCGTTTCTCCCTCGGCTTCTTCAATTCGGCCGCGGACGCTCGGGGGGACTTTGCCACGGATTCCGTACTTGTCCAAAACGGCGAGGGCCTGTGCGAATGTGGTGTGATCCGGGACGCTAGGCCCTGATCCGATGGCATCGAGGGAATCTCCAATGACGTCGCTGAGCATGAGGGTGATGAGGGTGGCCGGCGCGGCCATGCGGGCGAGCTGTCCTCCTTTAAATGCGGAGATGTGCTTGCGGATTATGTTGATGTCCTGTATGGGGGCGCCGCAATCGAGCAGGAGCTTGGTGGTGAGCTGCTTTTCGGCGAGCGTAATGGGGGCTACTGGCGATGGAGTGAGCGCGGAGGCGCCGCCGGAGATGAGACATAGGACCAGGTCGCGCGCGGTGGCCTGGGAGGCGATTGCGCCGATGCGGCGGGCTCCCTCGACGCCGGCCTGATCCGGGACGGGGTGGCCGCATTCGTTGAGTTTCACGCGTTTGAGCGGCGCGCCGTGGCCGTATTTCACGTTGATCAATCCGTCTGTAATGCGGGAGCCAAGGACTTTTTCGACGGCCTGGGCCATGGCGGCGGAGGCTTTGCCGGCTCCGATCACGTAGATGCGGTCAAAGGAAGAGAGGCGGTAGCGGCGTGCGCCCGCAAAGAGGGTGTCGCCGTCGCGGCGAAGAAAACGAAGGACGGCCTGGGCGGGGCCGGCCGCCTTGAGGGCGGATTGAAAGATGGCGGCGGCATGTATGCGTAGTTTGCGTTCCATGGGGTTCTCAGAACAGGTGAGGCAGTTTCATGATGTTGGTGAGAGCGACATGGGGGTCGTCAGCGGTGATCTCTACATGAAAGTCGGCCTGGGCGTAGGCGGCCTTGCGGCTGTGAAAAAGTTCCTCGAACTTCGCCGGATCCTGAGCGAGGGGCCGGTGGCTGTGGCCGGCGATGCGGCGGAGAATCAATTCCAAGGGGCAGTCGAGCCAAACCGAGAGTCCGTTTTCGGTAAGTAAGGTGACGTTGTCCGGCTGTGCGAAAGCGCCGCCGCCGAGGGAAAGGACGGTGGGCTGGCAGAACTGAATCTTGCGGATGCGCTGCTGGAGGAGGGAATGTTCCAACTTGCGAAACTCGGCTTCACCATGCTGGGCGAAATACTCTGAGATGGAGCAACCGGCTGCCGCTACGATGTCGTCATCGAGGTCAGCAAAGCTCCAGCCGAGTTCATCGCCGAGGAGCTGCCCGACGGTGGTTTTGCCGCAGCCCATAAAGCCGACCAGGAAAAGCCCCGGTGTCCGAACCAGCTTGGAATGCATAAGAACTTTCCAGCTTATTACAGAGCGGAGGGGAAAATCAGAGGTCGAGGCCGCGGTAGATGCTTTCGAGGCGCGCATCGATGAAACGGGGGAAGATGGCGCGGGCGGCGAGCAGCGCCCAACCGATGCGCGGAGTGACTACGGTTCTGGCGTCGCGTTCCACGCCGCGGACGACGGCCTCGGCGCACTGCTCGGCGGTGATGGCAAATTTCCGCATGCGCCAGAGCTTGTCGGGCGGCTTTCCGCCGAGCGTATTTTGTTGGAAGCCGGTGCGGACGTAGCCTGGACAGACGGTCATGGAGTGGATGCCTTCCTTGCGCAGTTCCATGCGGAGTCCATCGGTCATGGAGCGGAGCGCGAACTTGGAGGCGGAGTAGAGGGTGAACCAGGGAAGGGTGACGAGTCCGGCAATGGAACTGATATTGACGATCGTACCCGCGCCCTGCCGCTTCATAGGCGGGACCACGAGCTGGGTCATGGCGAGGGAGGCGAAGAGATTGAGTTCGAACATGTCGCGGAGTTCCTGCTCCGGGGCGCGCCAACTGGGGACGTAGAGGCCGACGCCGGCGTTGTTGATGAGGACGTCGATGCGGCCGTGTCGTGCGAGGGTGGCCTCGAGGCAGGCTTGGCGGACGGCGGGGTCTTTGAGGTCGCCCGGAGTGATGACGGCTTGTCCCTGTCCCACCTGATCGAGCTTGTCCCGGGTGCGGGCGGTGAGCGATAGCTGAGCGCCGCGGGCGCGAAAGGCGTGGGCGCAGGCGGCTCCGATGCCGCCGGAGGCTCCGGTTATGAGAACGACTTTACCTTGCAGTTTCATGGCGGGAATTGCCGGGGCCGGTGCCTAGCGTAATGGGCGCTCGCCGCGGCGTTTGATCCTAGAAGCGCAAAGGGCGCCGTCCGCGCCTCCAAATGGGCCAGGACGGCAGCTCCGTTTTGCGCGTGTGATCCCTAGAAGCAATAATGTTAGCATGCACGAGGAACTACTGCCGCTGTTTCCGCTGGCAGTGGTATTGCTGCCGGGCACTCGCCTGCCATTGCACATATTTGAGGAGCGCTACAAGGAGATGATCGGGATGGCGGTGAGCGAGGGCTCTGAGTTCGGGGTGGTATTGGCATCGGGCGAGGGGCTGTTGCAGGTGGGATGCACGGCGGTCGTGGAGGATATCGTGCGGCAGTATCCGGACGGGCGGATGGATATCGTGGCACTGGGGCAACGCCGGTTTTCGATCCTGTCGCTGGATCAGGAGAAGAGCTATCTGCGGGCGTCGGTGAGTTTCTTTGACGATGAGGGGTCTGTGACCGGAGCGGCGTTGCGGGAGAAGGCGATGGAGGCATGTGAGGCATTCGGGGCCAAGCGGCCGGATGATCCGGATGATCCGCAGTTGAGTTTTCAGTTGGCCGACGCGGTGGAGGATCTGCCATTCCGGCAGCGGCTGCTGGCGTTGCGGACAGAGGCGGAGCGGTTGCGGGAGCTGATCGAGTTTGCGCCGGGATACCGGGAGTCGCGTGCGAGGGCGGCCCGGTTGCGCGAGGTGGCGCCGAAGAACGGTCATGGAAAGATACCGGTGAAGGAAGGATGAGGCAGGAGTTATGGATCGACGCCGATGATACGTTGTGGGAGAACAACATCTACTTCGAGCGGGCGTTTCAGAAGTTTGTCTGCATCCTGAATCATCCGGCGATGGACGCGCGGCAGGTCCGGAACGCGCTGGACGAGATTGAGGAGGTCAACAACCGGATTCACGGCTACGGGTCAGCTAATTTCATTCGGAACATGCGCGAGTGCATGGACCGGTTGCGGGGACATGCGGCGAGCGAGGCCGAGGAGGAGGCGCTGCGGCGGTTGGGGGCGGAACTGGCGGATCATCCGATGGAGTTGATTGAGGGAGTAGAGGAGACGCTGGAGTACCTGAGCGAGCGGCACGAGTTGTTGTTGTGCACTAAGGGGAATCCAGCCGAGCAGGAGGGCAAGATTGCGCGGTCCGGGTTGGGGCGCCACTTTGGGCATATTCGCGTGGTGCGGGAGAAGGATGCGGATTGCTACCGTGCGCTGGCGGCCGAGCGCGGGGTGCGCGGGGCGGAGTGCTGGATGATCGGGAATTCGCCGAAGTCGGATATCAATCCGGCGCTGGAGGCGGGGCTCGGGGCAGTGTACATTCCCCATCCGCATACCTGGCACCTGGAGCATATGGAGGTTCCGGGAGGGCATGAGAGGCTGAAGGTGCTCGAGCGGTTTGAACTGCTGCGGGAGGTTTTCTAGGTTGAGCATGGGTATGCTATATTGGGTGAGGTAAAGCTCCGGTTTCATCCCTGCTGACACCCTCAGGAATACGCGTATGGTAATACTGCTGACAATTATTCATGTATTGGTTTGCCTGTTTTTGATCATTGTTGTGTTGCTGCAAAGCGGCAAGGCGGCGGATCTGGCGGGCGCATTTGGCGGAATGGGATCCCAGACGGCGTTTGGGCCGCGGGGCGCGGCGACGGTGCTGACCAAGGCGACTACGATTGCGGCGGCACTGTTCATGGTGACCTCACTGTCGTTGTCGATCCTGGCGTCGCGGAGGACCGGGACATCGTCGACTGTGCTGGAAAAAGTAGCTGCGCCGGCTCCAGAGAAGCCGAAACCGTTTGATCCGAAAGATCCGAAGAATCGCCCGACGATGACTTTGACGCCGGAAGGGGCTGACCCATCCAAGTCAGTTACGATACCGCTGGAAATCGCGCCCGGCGTGCCTCCGGGAGCAGCGCCACTGACGCCGCCGCCCACACAGGCGCCAGCGCAACCGGCCGCGCCGGTAAAGAAATAGGTTTTCCCCACAGTGCGGAGGTGGCGGAATTGGCAGACGCACTAGCTTGAGGTGCTAGCGGGAGTAATCTCGTGGGGGTTCAAGTCCCCCTCTCCGCACCAATTAAATAAATAAAATACGAGGCCGGGACAAAAATCCCGGCCTTTTATCCTTCCGACTGTAACCGTTTTTGTAACCATCAGGCCGGGTCACCTTCCTGACCAAACCAGGGGCGCATCCGGCTTACGCCGGACTGGGCGCTACTCGTCCCGCTTCGGGTGACTCCGCGAGGCCATTCGGGCATTGGCCCGACCCCTTTCGCAACGCCCTTTTTTGGGCATCCTCTTGGACCCAGGTTCGCCCCTGTGCGTTCTCGATCTGACGCGGAATTGTGGCGCTCAAGTTTCAGGCCTCTCCACGGTCAATTCCGCTCCCAGAATTGACCTATGTTCCGGAAAGCAAAGTCCGAAATTGAGTTTCAGGGGACGCAGTTGGCGACTTCCGCCATACCGTCCTCAAACCGCGTCAGCAGGTTTTCGTCCTTGAAATCGTAACTGCGGATGACATGCCCGTTCTCGTAAAGCGCGAACCGCAGACACGTGCCGCCGGAGGCCGTGCCGTAGGATGTCGTCTCGAGAACCCAGATCTCGTCCACTTTCGCGAGCTCGGGAAACTACGCGCGTCGCGCCTCGATCTCGGCGAGCATGCTTTCCGGCAGCAGGTTCATGTGTTGGCGTTCGAGCAGGAGGATGCGCCGGTCCGCAGGCGTGTTGACCAATTTGGGCAGCTTTGTCCTGAGAGCCCTCTCGATCACGTCGCCGAGACTGTTATCCGTTTGTTGCCGCCGGACGTGGACTATGTCGGGCTCGGCCGCCGTTCCGCGACACAGGGGAACCACGTGGACGGTCAGCGCAATGCTTCCGGGTCCGTTCGCTCCGGCACCATTGATCGGGCAGGAGTGCTCTGCCTCTCCCTCGACGAGATTGAGTCGTTCCGCCCTGAGCCATGCGTGAACGGACCGCACAACGGCGTCTCGAACCGCCGGCGGCTGATTGCGCAGCGTTCCGACCGGGACAAACACTTTGAACCAGAGACCGGGAACCGGCAGCGAAGGGTCCTTTTCGATGCTCGGGAAATCGGCTTTTGAAAATTCAGCAAAGTCGGCCTTTTCCCGAACGAACGGTTCGATGATCGTGTGCTCGATGGCGAGGGTCTTGGCGTCCGAACGCCGCTTCGCAACCTGGTCAACGGCAGGGTTCGTCCGGTCAATGGCGTCCGGTTTCATCAGTTCCGCATCCGCCCACGAACCATTCTCGTACGCAGAGAGGAAGAGCTTGATGAAATGATCTTCCCTTGTCGTTCCGATGGTCATACTTTGAGCATGCCACAGCACGGCATCAATGCCGAGCGTGCAGTTCCACCCCCCCGGTCCCTGCCGCGAGAGGCGATTCCGTCTGGCCGGCTAACGGCGCTTTTCACGCGCCGGGCCGAGATCCGTCCGTAACATGTGCCGCGCGGGTGTAGCGTACGCGTCCAGATGCGCATCACCGGCCACCGCACCGATTCGATAGAGCGCCGCTACAACATCGTAGATGTGGAAGACCTGAAAGCGGCTAAGAAGCCCATGGAAAAGCTGTAATGTCAATTCCCAGAGCTGATTGAGGAGGTTGACGGTTATAATGAGGTGGGCTAAGGTACTCTCATGACGATCAACATCAAACCTGAAACGGAGCAACTGGTTCAAGCCGAAATCCAGAGCGGCCATTTTCAGACCGTTGACCAGCTCATCGTTGAGAGTGTCCGCGCGTGGCGCGAAAAGCATCAAAGCAAGACGCTGGGCTCGGAGCAGCGGTGTAGGGCCGTTGAACAGGCGCTCGCTTTCGCCCGGAACAAAGCCATTCCTTTGGGCGGCGTGTCGATCAAAGAATTGATCCACGAAGGCCATCGTCTGTGAGTCAGTGGATTGTCGATGCGTCGTTGGCTCTAGGTTGGTATCTGAAAGACGAGGAAGATCGGGCCTACAATCTTTCCGTACTTGCAGGACTCAACGAGAACGAAGCAGTCGTTCCTTTTCTTTGGCTGTACGAAGTCTCGAATGGTCTTGCAATGGCCAACAGGCGCAAGCGCGTGTCGATAGAGGACGTTGACGAGATCATGGAGAGCATCCGTGCCTTGCCGATCACAGTCGATCCGCCGGACTCCGCAACTGTATTAGAATTGCCAACGCTCGCGCTCAAGCATCCAGTTGACCGTTTATGACGCAGCTTATCTGGAATTAGCGATTCGATCCAAGTTGCCGATTGCAACCAAGGATAATGCCTTGAAACGGGCGATGGCGTCGTGCGGCATCAAGACCGTTGAGCCGTAGTCGCGCACACAGAGCTGCATCCAGACGCAACGACGCTCACAGAGAACTCCAGCTCCGAATGAACGCACGCTTGGGAAGACGACGGTAAATTGGAAACAAAGAACATTGCGTTTCCTGCACCTCGTTCTGGCGATCGAGAATACGCCGGTTTAACTCTTGTCCGTTCCCCAGATCGCCTAACGGAGCACAAATGGAGCACAGGACTTGACAAGTTCCGGCCCGAAACACGTTCCACTCCAGACACTGAAGGCAGTACAAGAATAAGCTGTGCCTCGGCAAATGATGGTCAAAGAATCTGGAAGAAGCCCGAACAGCTACTCAAGTCCTAGGATTCCTGTTTATCGTCCGCCTGTTCCTCAACGCATGGATTCTTCGCGAGCGTTGACATCCTTCTTGGCGCTGGGTGTTAGGACGTAACCCTTCATCCCTTGGCGCGTTTCCGTTCGGCGCTACGCTTGCGGATGGCCGCGAATGTCTCCTCGCCGTCAACGAACTCACCGCGGTCGGCCTCAGCACTGCCGATGGCAATTTCTTTAAGCAGCGCGGCCAGCCGTAGTTGCTTCAATTCTTCACGCTCTTTGAGAAGCCGCAGACCTTCCCGCAGAATCTCACTTTGGGACTGGTAATGGCCGGTCTTGAGAAGGTCGGCAACGAACTGGTCGAACACGGTTCCGAGATTCACGTTCATACCCGTACAATACTGTCATTAACAACAACTGTCAAGTATTGACATTACAAGCATAACACGCTTGCTTTCATGGTCTTGGGATCAGCTGTTGTTGCCTCCAGTGTATGGCACCGGCTACCAGTCCGCGCGGAAGCCCATGCGGAAGGTGCGGGCTCCGGGCTGATCTCCGGTTGAGGCCCCGTTCACTCCGCCAACACCGCTGATCACGCCGGCCTGGGTCAGGTTGGTGATGTTCGTATTCGGGTTGCTGTAGTTGGGATGATTGAAGAAGTTGGTCGCCGTGAGTTCCCAGCGAAGACGCGGGCCGCGATCGAAGAAGGAAAAGTTCTTGATGAACCCGGCGTGCCACACGTTCACTCGCGGGCCCTTGATCACGCCCTTCGCGGCCGATCCAAACTGCCCGGCGCTGGGAGCGGCGAAGGCCGCCAGATCAAACCACTTGTTGACGGTTCGCTGCTGGCTGGGAAGATTGGCGTCGCTCAGGTGATTCGGGCGGCGCGTGACGTTCGCCGGCGTGCGAGAAGTGGTGAATGCCGTCCCCGTCGGATCCGGGCCCGACCAAAGTGGTGTCAGGAATTGACCGGAGTAGAGGCTGTAGATTCCGCTCACCTCCCAGCCTCCGACAGCCAGGTTGGCCCAACGATTCGCCCTGCCCAAGTATTGACGGCCTCGTCCGAATGGAAACTGGTAAACCCAATTCATGGTCACCCGGTTTGTCGGAATATCTTCCCACACCGCCCTCTCGCGTTGCCGGTCAAACGCGTTTTCCGGCGAGGCGCCGCGATTGAGATCGCCAATGTCCCGTGCCCACACCCACGATGATTGCAGGTACAGTCCCTTCGACATCTGCCGCTCAGCTTCCAGCGTCAAGCCGTGATACTGATGTCCGGCGCCATTGGTGAAATAGCTGATACCCGGATACTGGGGAAACATCCGGGGCTTGTCGACGAACGGGCGGTTATCGGGAAGGGGCTGGTTGATGTCGTAGCTCCAATCGCCCTGGCGTGTGTTGGTTCCGATGTAGGACGCCCGGAAACCAGTATCCCATTTGGAATGCTCCACAGTGAAGTTCCACTGCATGCTGTACGGCATTTTGAGCCGCGGGTTGATTGCCGCGGGCAGGCCCACGGTCGAAACCGCGGCCGAACCCGTCGATGGAAACACTCGCGGCAGCACGACCGATGGATTGGCGGCGTCGTTGGTGAAGGCCGGCTCGTTGATCACGTAGGGGATGCCGCCCTGAGTAATGTTTCGGGGCACAACGTCAAAGTAGATTCCATAGCCGCCGCGGAACACGGTGTGGTTGCCCCAAGGCCTCCAGGCAAGGCCAAGGCGCGGGGCGAAGTTATTGCGGTCGTTCCGGACAAGGGTCCTGGCCGGCAATCCGACCGTCTTGGCTTCCACTACGTCCACGTAGCCGCGAGGCATGAGCGGGCTGATCTTGGAAAGCTGCCCATCCTCGACGACGATCTTTCCGGTTCCGATATCGAACATGGCCCCCAAGCCGTGCTCCTCGATCCACAGCGGATGGAACTCGTAGCGGATTCCGTAGTTGAGCGTGAGGCGCGGATTCACTTTGAAATCGTCGGCGAAGAAAAAGTCATACTGATATCGCAGGCGGTCGACTCGGATGGGTGGGAATGCGCGCGAGGCGGTAGTCGGTATGCCCAGCAAGAAGTCCGCGTATGGCTCGGTTGTGAACCGGTTGGTGAAGTTCAGGTTCCCAAACAGATTGGCGCTGGCCTGATAGTCGTCCCACTCGACCCTGGTCACCATGCCGCCGATTTTGAGATTGTGACGGCCGCGGAACCAGCTAAAGTGGTCCTGGAACTCCTGAAGGTAGTTGCGGAATCCGGGGTTTCGGAAGCTGGACTGCGTCAGAGACTGGATTCCATTCTGGAAGCTGACCATAAGCATTCCCTTAATGTCGGGCAGGTCGGGCGCCAGTCCCAGCAGGCCGAACTCGCGGACAAACTCCAGTCCTTTCAAATTGGGATTGATCGGGTTATTGTTCAGCGCCATGCCGTACCGGAACTCATTGAGCCGCGTCGCCGAAAACGTGTGCGTATAGGCCAGCGTGACCGCGCGATTGTCGCGGCGTTGGAAGAGTTGGCCGATGGTTGGCAGGTTGCCTTCGTAGGGCCGGTTGTAGCCGCGCTGGAAGGTGAAGCGGCCAAACATGGAGTCCTTCCCAGAGAACCGGTGATCGCCCCGGATGGTGATATTGGTGGAAGGGTCGCGCGGGCGAACGAGATCCTGGCGGTAGTTCTGGCTGACAAGGCGCGTAGTGTCGCCAAAATTCGGGAGAGGATAAAACCGGTCCTGAAGTTTCACCGCGGTGGTATTTAGCCGCGAGGCGGGAATCCGGTTGCCGGCGAAGGGCTGGCGGCTGTTGAACGGATCCAGGATCGAAGACGAAAGGCCGGAGAAATCTCCCATCCGCCAGTTCGCAAGCGGGACGGTGGGATTGAGCGACTGGGTCACCGCGCTGCCGCGGGATGTCTCAAATCCGAAAAAGAAAAAAGTCCTGTCCTTTCCGTTGTAGATCTTCGGCAGCCGGATCGGGCCGCTGACGGTGGCGCCCGGGCCATGCCCGATCCCGGTGCCTCGCGCCAAGGCAAATGGATTCCGCGCCCGGAACCACGGAGTCGAATAGTAGTCGTAGACGCTGCCGTGCAACGAATTGGTGCCGGACTTCGAGATGCTAGTGACCTGACCGATTGTCCCGAACTCGGCGGTGTTATTGGACACGTCGATTTTCAGTTCCTGGATCCATTCGATGTAGTTCGCCAGCGGACCGATCTGGGTTTCGTCAACGCCATCGCTCATCGTCGTGCCGTCGATGGCCCAGTGCGATTGGTTGCCGCGGCTTCCGGCAAACCGGATGGTGGACGATCCGCCTCCAGCCTGCAACACCGCGGGCGAGAGCGAAAGGAACGCCCAGATGGAACGCGTGTTGAGCGGGATCGTCTTCATGAGGTCGGCGGTCTTGGTATCGGAGATGCGCGCCGTTTCTGTTTCAATGAGCGTGGCCCCGCCGCTCACCTCGACCGTGGTTTCGACCGAGCCAACTTCCAAATGAACGTCGACGCGGCGGTAGTCGCGCGCCGCCAGCACGATGTTCTGGGCTACGAATTCCTTGAAGCCAGCACCCCTGGCGCTGACCCTGTATTCACCTTCCTTGAGCTGCGGCAGCGTGTAGACACCCGCGTCGTTTGAGGGCGCAGTGGTCGCGATGTTCGTGGCGACGTGAGTCGCGCGAACCGTTATGTTGGGGATCACTGAACCGGTTGGATCGGTGACGGTGCCGGTGATGGTCGCAAACGTGGTCTGCGCCGAGGCCGGAATTGACAGAAGAAACAAAGCACCCACAAACAGAAGCATTCTCGACATAACTTACCCCCTGTCCAGAAGTTCCAAGCATTGACATTATACATTCGGGCGGGCTGGCTCACAGCAGTGGCTGGGGTCGAGCATTGGGTGCTTCCAGAGGGCGGTGACCTCCACCAGTTCCCGCCTGTTTAGTTCGAGCGTGGGAATCGCATGGGCGCCGGCTGGCCGGAACAAGCAAACGGTGCTACGCGCGGGAATGGGCGTTTTCTACTTCACCGAGGGCATTATCCCGTCGCAGCAGCCAGGATTCTTCCAATCGACTCCGCTGGTGGCGACCCTGGACGGTTTCCTGACGCCGTCGGCGACCTTGAGCAACCCGTTTCCGGAAGGCGTGTTGCAGCCTGTCGGCAACGCCCTTGGGCTGGATACTTTTCTGGGGCAATCGGTGAACTTCTACAACCCGAACGTCGGCGGCTCCTACTCGGTACGTTGGAGCATGACGGTGCAGCAAGCACTCAACCCGAACCTGATGTTGGAGGTGGGCTACCTGGGAAACCGGGCGATCCGGCTGACGGGGGACCGGGGGCTGAATTGGGTACCCGGCAACCTCTTCAGCACCCGACCGGTCCGCGACCAGCCGGTCATTGACCGTCTGACGGCGAACGTCGCGAATCCGTTTCAAGGGCTGCTGCCGGGCACGAACCTGAACGGGAGCACGGTGCAGCTACAGCAGCTTGCCCGCGGCTTCCCGCAGTTTATCGGAGACAGCGGGGTCACGATGGGTTCGGACAATTTCGGGAGTTCCTGTTTCCACTCGCTGCAGGCGCGGCTGGAGCGGCGGCTGGCGCGCGGATTCTCCTACATGGTGAACTATCAGTTCTCGCGCCTCATCGAGCGGCGCAGCTACCTGAACCCGTTCGACACGGCTCCCGAGAAGCGCATCGCCAACGAAGACCGGCCGCAGCGGCTGGTTGCCAGTGGCCTGTTGGAACTGCCCTTCGGCGCAGGCAGGGCATTGGCGTCGAATTCTGGTGCCTTGAACCGGGTAATTGGAGGATGGATGGTGTCCGGATCCTACACGTATGCGCAGGAAGCGCCGCTGACTTGGGGTAACGTCATCTACAACGGCGGAGCGCTGAACTACGATGGCCGGAACGTCGATGCCGCCTTCGACACCTCACGCTTTAATACGGTCCCGGCTCAACAACTGCTGTGGAACATCCGCGGTTTTCCATCACGCTTCAACACTTACCGCCGCGATGCCACCAACAACTTCGACATCTCGATTCTTAAGAACACCCAGCTGAGGGAATCGGTAAGGCTGCAGTTCCGGGCCGAATTCTTCAACGCTCTCAATCATGTCAATTTCGATATGCCGCAGGCGAGCCCGACGAACTCCAACTTCGGCAGAATCACCCGCCAGTACAATCTCCCCCGCACCACGCAATTGGCTCTCCGGCTGATCTGGTAGCGAACACCCGGCGCGTAAGGGGGGGTACTGTTACGTCCTAACCCGGCCGTACCGTATCGAGAGGATTTGTTGTCCCGATACACTCATCCTGCATGGTGAAAATGGGCAGAGTGTTGGCCGTTGCGATATTCCTCAATGGCTTGGGGGCGCAGGGAGCCACCGGTTCCGGGACTGTTGGAATCAGTGTTGTGGTGCGGCCGGAGGTTGCTCTCACTATGCAAGGGGTGTCGGCGGTGGGAGTGAAGATCCGGCTGGCCCGCGCCTCACAGACACGACTGTGGAAGGCGGATGTTTGCGCGGCCCCGCCTGCCGGCGGATACGTCATCGCAAAGTCGGGCAGCTATGCCGTGCCTTTGACGGCGATTGAAGGGCAAGGCAACCGGGTTTGCCTGGCTGCCTCCGATGGGAGCCTGACGGCCACTGTTCCTCTTCCACCATCTGCGCCGTAGCGCCGGCCTTGCTATGATCTGCTGCATATGACAGCATGCCGCATCGGCGTGGCGGTTGGCGCGGCGATCGTACTGGCGGTGGCGGGGTTGGGCGGGGCTGAAGAGGATCCGCAGGGACCTCCCACGGCTGAGTATCATTTTCTGCGGCTGGAGTATCGCGACTTGGCCCAGGCGCGCTGGCGCATACGGGGCTGGTGGATGATGGACTGGCCGGCGGCGGACATACACTTCGCACAAGGGATACGGCGGCTCACGCGGATCGATACGGGGGAAGGGCGGCATCTTCCGCTGCTGGATGACCGGATTTTCGATTATCCGTGGATCTACGCGACGCAAACGGGATACTGGGACCTGAGCGATGCGGAGACCGCGCGGTTGCGGGAATACCTGGCGCGGGGCGGATTTCTAATGACCGATGATTTCCATGGTCCGCAGGATTGGGAACTGTTTCGCCAGACCATGGAGCGGGTGCTGCCGGGGCGGCCGATCACGGAGATGGAAGAGGATCATCCGGCGATGCAGGTGCTCTACAGAATCACGGACCGTGTGCAGATCCCGGGGCTGCGCCACCTGCGGCGGGATGGCCGGGGAGGAATCGTGATTGTGCCGCAGTACACGCCGCCTTACTGGCGGGCCATCCACGACGACCAGGGCCGGCTGATTGTCGCGATCCACTTCAACCAGGATGTAGGCGATGCGTGGGAGCACGCCGACATGCCGGAGTATCCGATGGAGATGACGGGGCTGGCCTACCGGTTCGGGATTAACTACATTCTTTATGCGATGACGCATTGAATGAGTTTACGCCGCATCCAGCTTGCGGACCGTCCTGGCAATCTTCTCTCCAGCCGAACGCATTGCTATCCGGAGGTCGTATTCGGATTGGAGGTTGAGCCATGTCCCGGGAGAGACGGGAAAATAGGTTTCGAGTCGAAGGGCCGTGTCAGCCGTGATCGATCTGGTCCCATGCACGATCCCATGGATGCGATTCGGCGGCACATCCAAGTCCCGTGCCAGGCGGTTGATGCTAATCCCGTGCGGTTTCATGAACTCTTCCAGAAGAATCTCCCCAGGATGGAGCGGAACCAGCAGCTTTGCGTTTTTTCTCATAACTCCTCAGCGATAGTCAACGATCTCAAGGAGCGTATCAAGATTCATCCTATTACGTCTTAGGTATTCCGTAAAACGTAATGGAAGTAATGGAGGTTGAAACCCGATCCTAACCCTCACGCGCGATCGTGAGCCTGTCGAGTCTTCGCGATATAATCAATCCCGGCATGGCACTGGAACCTGGTGTGAAGCTCGGCCCTTACGAAATCCTCTCCAAGCTCGGTGCGGGTGGAATGGGCGAGGTCTACAAAGCTCGCGATACACGGCTGGACCGCTTGGTCGCCATCAAGGTGCTTCCCGAGCACATCGCCAAGCGCGACGATCTGCGGCAGCGCTTTGAACGTGAGGCCCGCGCCGTCGCATCGCTGAACCATCCGCACATCTGCGTGCTCTACGACATTGGCCAGCAGGACGGGGTCGACTACATGGTGATAGAGCACCTGGAGGGCGAGACGCTGGCGGCTCGCATCGAGAAAGGCGCCTTGCCGATGGAGCAGGCGCTCAAGTTCGCGCTGGAAACCGCCGATGCGCTGGACCGCGCGCATCGCGCCGGAGTGACGCATCGCGACGTGAAGCCGGCCAACATCATGCTGACGCGCGACGGGGTAAAGCTGCTCGACTTCGGGCTGGCCAAGTCGGCTCCCAAGCGCGGCCTTACGGAGGAGACGCTCACCGCCGCGCTCACCAGCGAGGGCCGGTGCTGGGCACGCCGCAGTATATGGCTCCGGAGCAGTTCTCCGGGCAGGAAGCGGATGCGCGCAGCGACATATGGTCCTTCGGCGGGGTGTTGTATGAGATGGTGACTGGGCGGAGGGCATTCCAAGGGAAGAGTTACACAAGCCTGGTGGGAGCCATTCTCTCCACCGACCCGCCGCCGCTCATCGTGAAGCCGTTCACACCGCCGGCGCTGGAGCGATTGGTGCGCCGGTGCCTGGCCAAGGAAGCCGACGACCGGTATCAGTCCATGCGCGATGTGGTGCTCGACTTGCAGTTGCCGCAACAGGAAACGGCTGCTCCCGCAAAGTCGCAGCGATGGCCTTGGGCGGTGGCGGGCGCGTGCGTGCTGGCCGCGTTGGCGGGTTGGGGTGCGTGGATGGGCCGGGCCCCCGGTCCCTCGCTTCCAGTTGCCCTGACAATGGAGCCACCGGAGGGCAGCCGCTTCGCCTCAGTGACCAATGCCGGTGGCTCAGCCATCTCTCCGGACGGGCGGACCCTAGCCTTTACCGCCACCTCGGCAAAGGGAGGCTCCCTGCTCTACGTACGGCTGCTGGATTCGCTCGCTGCCAGGCCGCTGCCGGGTACCGAAGAGGCGGCGCGCCCGTTCTGGTCACCAGATAGCAAGTCGCTGGCATTTGTGGCCGGAGGCAAGCTGAAGCGGATGGAGGTGGCCGGGGGTGTGCCCATCACGCTGTGCGAGGCGAATTCCGGCCGGGGCGGAACCTGGAATGAGGACGGAGTGATTCTCTTCTCGGATCAGGGCATGGGAGTGCATCGGATTCCGGCCTCTGGCGGAACCCCTTCGCCGGTGACGCAGCTGAACCGGGAAGCCGGCGAGTTAGCCCATTACTACCCGCAGTTCCTGCCTGGCGGTAGAAGGTTTCTGTATCTGGTTCGCCACGGGAGTGCGGAGAAAATCGGCATCCGGGTGGCATCACTGGATGCCAAGCCCGGCGCGCCATCGCCACAGATTGTGCAGACGCAATACAAGGCCGAATACGATCCGGGGTCCGGCCGGCTGCTCTACATACTTGGAGAGGGAATGCTCATGGCACAGAAGCTGGAACTGGATCCGCCGAGGTTGACCGGTGATCCTGTGACGGTGGCCGAAGTGGTGCGCGTCTCCGGCGCCAACGGCTACGCGGAGTTTTCCGTGTCGGGAAACAGCACCATGTTTCATGGTCAGGGGAGCGCGGCGGCGCCAGTACAATTCTCATGGCGGGACCGCACTGGCAAGCTCCTGGAAACCATCCGCCAACCGGTGCAGGCAATCTTTAGCATGAGTCTTTCCCCCAACGGCAATCGCGTGGCCTTCACTCCAACCTCAAACGAAGGCACACTGGATGTCTGGGTGATGGACCTGGCACGCGGCCTGAGTACACGGATCACTTTCAGCCGTGCCGCCTGGCCGCGATGGTCACCGGATGCAAAGTATCTCTATTACGTGAATGACAATGGTATTAGCCGGAAAGCTGCGGACGGGTCCGGCGAGGAGGAGTTGGTATTGAAAACCGGCCGCCTCAACAGCCCCGTGAATAGTCTATCGCCGGACGGCAAGTATCTTCTCTACGGCGTTGGCGACATCATGACGCTTCCCTTGACTGTGGAGCGCAAGCCGGAAGCATATGTGCAAACAAAGTACAACGAATTGGGGGCCTCCTTCTCTCCGGACGGCCGCTGGGTGGCCTACCATTCCGACGAATCCGGCAAGCGGGAGGTCTACGTGCAAGGGTTCCCCGAGCGGCGTGGCAAGTGGCTGGTTTCGGTCGGCAGCAAACCAGAATGGAGGGGAGACGGCAAGGAGTTGTATTGGGCGCGCCCGACAACACCCTGATGGCGGCCGGCGTGGAGTTGCAGGTAGCGGGAGTCCGGCTGGGAGCTCCGGAACCGCTGTTTCGCCTGCCTCCGATCGATGAGTACGCATTCTTTCAGCCGTCGCGCGATGGCCGCCGATTTCTTGTGTATGAGATGCCTGGCGTGCAGCAGGAGCGGCCGATGGTGGTGAAGCTGAACTGGGCCGCGGGGTTGGATAAGTAGCATGCCGCATTGCCCATCCTGCGCGACGGAGGTTCCCGCCCGCAGCCGTTTCTGCCTGGGGTGCGGGGCTTCCATTGCGCAGCCACCCCACGGCGAGGAGGCCACGGAAACCGTTCACGTGAAGCTTTCCTCTCATCCTTCCGGAGGAATCGATGAGGGCCGCTTTCCGGCGGGCACGCTCCTGGCGGGACGGTACCGGATTCTGGGATTGCTCGGCCGCGGAGGCATGGGAGAAGTTTATCGCGCGAACGATATGAAACTGGGCCAGCCGGTGGCGCTCAAGTTCCTGGGACTGGAAGCGGCGGGGAACGCGGGCATGCTGGCGCGGCTCAACAGCGAGGTCCGGCTGGCGCGCCAGGTGTCGCATCCCAACGTGTGCCGCGTCTACGACGTGGGGGAAGCCGACGGCGCGCCGTTCCTGACCATGGAGTATGTGGACGGGGAGGATCTGGGCTCCCTGCTGCGTCGTATCGGGCGGCTTCCTGGGGACAAAGGCGTGGAGATCGCGCGGCGGATCTGCGCGGGGCTGGCGGCGGCGCACGACAAAGGCGTGCTGCATCGCGACTTGAAGCCCGCCAACGTGATGATCGACGGGCGCGGCCAGGTGCTGCTCACCGATTTCGGCCTCGCTGGGGTGGCGGGGCAGATTGAAGGCGCGGAGATTCGCAACGGCACGCCCGCCTACATGGCTCCGGAACAGCTGGCGGGTAAGGAAGTGACAGTGCGCAGCGACATCTATTCGCTGGGCCTGGTTATGTATCAGATGTTCACCGGCAAGCGCGCGTTCGAGAATGCGCGGCGTGAGGTTCCGGCCAGCGTTTCAACGTTGGTGAAGGATATCGACCCGGCGGTGGAGGCGGTGATCGCGCGGTGCCTGGAAGCCGATCCAAGGAAACGTCCGGCGTCGGCCTTGGCGGTGGCGGCGGCGCTACCGGGCGGTGATCCGCTGGCGGCCGCGCTGGCCGCGGGCGAGACGCCATCGCCTGAGATGGTGGCGGCCTCGGGAGAAGGGGAACGCATCTCCATACGGACAGCGGTGGTTTGCCTGGCGGCGGTGGTGGCCGGAATGGCAGGCGTCGCCATGCTCTCTCCGCATGTGACGCAGTGGACGTCTGTGGACCACTCGCCAGAGGTGCTGACGCAAAAGGCGCGCGAGATTGTCCAGCGGTTCGGATACACGGACAAGCCGGCCGACTTCTCGGTCCAGTTTCTTCGCAACACTTTGTTCGGTGAGTATGCGGCTAAGAAGGGGATGCAAGAGCTCTATTTGAGGCAGATCGCGCGTGCGCAGCCGCCACCGTTGGTATTTTCTTACCGGCAGAGTCCGAATCCCTTGTTGAGCTACAATGCGGACGCCTTGGTCACCCGTTTCGATCCGCCTCCGGTGGTTCCTGGCATGGTCCGTGTGGAACTGGACGGGCTGGGCCGCATGATCTATTTCGACGCCGTGCCGCCCCAGTTCGAGGATGGACCCGCGGCTCCGGCTGCGCCGTTCGACTGGAACAGGATGTTTGAGGCCGCCGGCCTGGAAGCGGCCACGTTCACAGCCACGGATCCGAAATGGCTTCCGCTGGTCAGTTTCGATGCACGCGCCGCCTGGACTGGGTCATATCCGGGCTTGCCGCAGATTCCGCTTCGGATTGAGGCAGCGGCCTGGAAGGGCAGGCCAGTGTATTTCCAAATCATTTTGCCGTGGACAGCTTCCGCCCGAGGCCAGACGCAAGTGCTGACCACGACGCAAACGTCTCTCAACATGCTATCGCTCAGCCTGATTATTGTTACGTTCGCGACTGCCCTTGCGCTGGCATGGCGGAGTTGCCGGATGGGGAGGGCGGACATGGGCGGCGCGTCCAGGGTGGGGCTCTTCCTCTTTTGCCTTTACATGTTCGCCTGGGTTTTCAGCGCCCATCACGTCGGATCATTCTATGAATTCGGGAAGTTTGTGTTGGCCATCAGCGAAGCGCTATTTTCGGCGGCTGCGTACTGGGTCCTTTACGTCGCGCTGGAACCGTACGCGCGGAGGCGGTGGCCGCAAAGCCTGGTTGCCTGGACGCGCTTGTTGGGAGGCCGGCTGCGGGACCCGCTGGTGGGCGGTCATCTGCTGGTGGGAATCGCCTTCGGAACCGTTTTTGCCGTCCTCTCGGTCCTCGTCATGCTGGCCGATCCCTTGCTATTGCGATCATTCAGTGCCATCACCTTCCCTGGAATGCAGATAGGCGCTGGCGCCGCTGTGAGTGAAGTGGCTGCCATCTTTCGCCGGACCATCACCTCGGCTCTGGGTTTCTTTTTCGTTTTCTTCCTGTTTCGCGCAGTGCTCAGGCGGCAATGGCTGGCTTTGATCACATTCGTCCTTGTGTTTTCCAGCTTTGCGCTCGCGGATGCGCGTCCGCTGACCGCCGTCTGCCTGCAAGCATGTAGCGCCGGAGGAATCCTCTTGTTGATGATCCGGTTTGGACTGCTGCCCCTCCTGTCGAGTGGCATCGCCATTTTCATTCTCACCACGCTTCCTCTGACGGTGAACTTTTCCGCATGGTATGCCGGATATGGCTTGTTGCCGATCGTGTTCGTGCTGGGTCCGGCGCTCTGGGCCTTTCACACGGCGCTCGCGGGACGGGCTGTTTTCCAGAAGGACTTTCTGGAGCGGTGACGATCTTAGGGAGTTCGGATTTGGGCGGCCAGCTCCGGCGCAATGGCCTGGAAATGTTTCAGGTTCCATGTGTAGATGATTTGCGCTTTCGCTTTGGCCGCACAGCGAAGTAATAGGGCATCATAGACACGGCCGCTGGTGAATCCAGCCTCTGCGGAGCGCTGGATTGTCTCGCAATATTCACCTTCATTGAGTGAGACCAGCGTAAGGCGGTTCCGGACTTCCTGAACAAAGAGCATGACCTGCTCGGGCGGAAGCACCGGCCTGACCGGCAATGCCGTCATGGCGGCGTACACTTCCGCCAGTGTATGAATGGAGCAGGCCGATTGAGTCTTGCTGGCAGCGGCGAAAAGTTGGATGCTGGCGGAGTGGTCCCGATGACCTCCCCAAAAGGCCGCCACGAGCACGGATGTGTCATAAAACGCTTTCATCAGAACTGCTCGCGGATACGGCGGTCGCGCTCCCGGTCGATCAGACCAGTTATGGAAACATCGGAAGGCTCACCCTGGTAAACCCAAACGCCAAGCTCCTTTTGGAGTTGAGCCTTGGGCCGCAAAAGGCGAAGCTTGATCTCGTCTCCCACACTTTCGAGCCGCAGGCTGTCACCGGGGCGCAGTTGCAGCTCCTGGCGGAGAGCCTTGGGGATGAGGACCCGCCCCGCCTGATCGAGAGTAAGAGTAGTGGTCATGATGGATATGTGAAATGGGAAAACCCATTTATTGTTCCCATTCTATCACATCTTCACCGGTTATCGGGCTTTGCATTCTCTGCGAGCCAGGTGAACACGCGCTCCTGAGTGTCGCGGCGGAAACGGTTGAAGTCGAGCGGGGTTTCGAATGTGAGCCGGCTTGGCGCCTGCCAGCGTTTGGCGGCCTCGTTGACTTCCTCCTGGACATCAGCCACACGCGCGTAACGATCCAAACTGGGGGCGATAAGCAACACGGGGCGTGGGGCCGCGAGCGCGAGGGCGGCATCGAAGTCGAACGGCAGACGCGACTCTGTACCAAGGAAGAAGCCGAGGCGAGGCATGAGTCCATGAATGTGCGAGAAGTGGCCGATGCCTTCCACTCCGCGGTCAACGGTGTCGAGGCGGAGCGGGTCGAATCCGGCGACGGCGGCGAGGCCCCGTATGCGGGGGTCGAGAGCAGTGGTGAGCAGCCCCACCTTTGCACCAAGCGAGTAACCCATGAGATAGATGCGCGTGGGGTCGATGATATCGAGCTCGGTGAGTGAGTCCACCGCGCCGCGCGTGTCGGCGACCATTTTGCCCATCAGCGACCATTTCGGATAGCGCGTGTAGAACTCCTTAGCGTCGAGAACGCGCGCGCCGAATCCGATTTGGTCAAAGGCGAGGACGGCGAAGCCGCGCTGGACCAGACTAGGGAAGGTGGGCCGCTGATCCATGCGCAGCGCGCTGCCGGTGGAGGACCAGGGCGTATAGATGGACCATCCGTATTGATATGTGTATGGATGGAGCCAGACGACGACGGGAAGTCTTCCGGACTTGTGCCCGGCTGGATAAAAGAGGTCTGCCTTGAGACCGTCGCCGAAGGGGACCTCGGTCCAGGCCATCCCTTCCTTGGCGATGCGGTCGCGGACGGAGGCGTCGGCGGAGGGGCGTTTGAAGAGTCCGGCGAGCCAGCCTTCTACGGAGGACACCTCGAGCGGATTGGCTCGCAACTGCATGTTTGGCGCGCCGGGCGGTTCCTCTCCCAGTGCCCATTCGATCTGCTGCTTCAGTTTTTCAGGTGATAAGGCGGAGACGTGCTGATCGCGGACAGGGTATGTGCGCGGGTCCAGGGACTGGCCTGAGATGGCGCGCCAGTTCTCGAACGTGTAGCCGTTGGTCCAGGTTTCCAGCTTCGGATGCACCCGGCGTCCGAAGACGGAGTCAAAGAAATCAATGAAGATTTCGATGTCTCCGGCTGTGGTGGGATGCTCACCGGCGCGAAGATGCAGCCAGACGTTCTGTTCACGGCCCAGCAGCTTGTAGACGCGGAGGGCATCGCGATAGGCCTGCTCGAAACCCACCGGATTGCTGGCCGACTCCGCGTAACCGGTGTAGAGCATCAATCCTCGCGGGGCCACCAGGGCAAGCAGGGTGTTTTGGTCGATGGGAAGTTTGTCTTCGCGTCCGGAAAAGAAACGCAGGCGGGGATGGAACCAGTGCGATTGCCCTCCGGTGAGCAGTTCAATACTTTCGTTGGCGAAGGGTTCGGTTGTGTAGCGCCAGGGGTCGCATTCGCCGCTGTTGCCGCTGGAGGGGACCACGGCTCCGATGCGTTCATCGAAGGCTGCTGCGAGCAGCGCCTGCTTGCCGTTGCGGGAATGGCCGGTGAGCCCGATTTTAGATTTGTCCACTTCCGGGAGGGTAACCACGTAGTCGACGGCGCGAGAGGCGGCCCAGGCCCAGCGGGCCAGGACGGAGAAATCGTATTCGGGATACACCTCGACCCACGCGTCGGAGTCGTCTCCATTGGCGTAGTTGGGATCGGTGGCGTAGTAGACACAGGCGATGTAGCCGCGCCGGACAGCGGTGTAGATCCAGGGACGGTTGTGCGCGTGGTTGGTGAGGAACACCGGAAACGGGCCCTTGCCGTCGGGGATAATCAGTTCGAGGCGGAGCGTGGCGCGGTGGTCCGGTCCGAACTCAAGCCGAACCTCGCGCACAGTTACGCGGCCTTCGCGCCGTGTGCCGGTGATGGTGGCGCGTAGGTTTGCGGGGGCGGGCGGGAATTTTCCAAACATCCAATGCTGGATCTGTTCGCGAAGATATGGCTTGCGGGCGTTCCATTGCGCGGGAGTCTTCACTCCGGCAAGTGGGTCCGGCAAACCTGGGATGGACGGGAGCGCATCGAAGTCAGGCGGAAGCTCGCCGGTGCGGCGGAGCCAGTCCTCCCAGGTTTTGTCATGGGCGTTGAGGCGGCCGGCGGGGGGTACGCTGCTGGGCCGGAGCAGATGCAGCAGTTGGTCGAGGGTGGCGCGCCGCTTGTCGCTTACTTGGGCGAGCGCAGCCGCCGCGGTGAGGACGGCTAGGGCGAGGATCAGTTTGCGCATGGCGTGGTACTTGAGAGTTTATGACAGGAGCGCGCATTCTGCTAGCATCAGTTGAAATGCTCACCCGCCGCGAACTGGCCGCCCTGTTGCCTGCCGCCTCACTTTTGGGGAACGCGCGCAAAACGGAGCAGCCGTCCGCGGCGGCAACCCGCGTGTTTCTGACCAGTTCGGGAGCGCGGACGGCGCCCTTTGCGCTTGCCGCCGGGGAGAAGACCGTCGTGCTCACGTTCGACGACGCGGTGAAGAGCCACCGTAGCTTTGTCGCGCCGCTGTTGAAGGAGTTGGGATTCAACGCGACCTTCTTCATCACGCATCGCTGGATGGAGGACACCGGAGATTTTCTCACCTGGGCCGAGGTGGCCGGGATCCATGGGATGGGCTTTGAGATCGGCAATCATTCCTGGACCCACGCCAGCTTTTCCACACCAAAGGCGGCATCCCGGTTGGAGGCGGAACTTTCGCTCGTGAACGCCGAACTCAAGAAGGTGGGCGTTCCCAAACCGGAGAGCTTTGCCTGGTGCGGAAACGGTTTTTGCCCGGAAGCGCTTACCGAGTTGGAGCGGCTCGGCTACCGGTATGCGCGTCGCGGGATGCAGCCGGAAAAGCCGTATGGGGAGATTCAGGTTGGTCCGGCGTATGAGCCTGGACGGCATGACCGGCTGCTGATCCCGACTACTGGCGATGCCTATCCGCAATGGACGATGGCGCATTTCGAGAAGGTGATGGCGCAGGCCGGAGACGGCCGCCATGTTGTGCTCCAGTTTCACGGGGTGCCGGATGTACAGCATCCCTGGGTCCATACGCCGCCGGCAATGTTTGACCAGTACATGCGGTATTTGAAAGCGAAAGGGTTCCGCGGCATCGCGATGCGGGATCTGGAGCCGGTCGCGCGCACCGTCCCGGCCGATCCGATGCGCCGAGTGCGCTATCCCGAGCCGAAAGATGGCAAGCTCGCGCGTCCCTTTGCCCAGGAGCATCCCCTGCCGGTGGCCACTGGACGGCAAGGGCGGATCGCTCCGTTTCCCGGTCACGAGCATCCGCGCATCGGGTTTCTGGAAGGGGCGATTGCGCCGGTGCGCGGCACCAAGGCGATGGCGTTTCTGCCGTGGGATCCGGACGCCTACGCGCTGATCGATGTGCCGGAGGCGATCTTTGCGGGGCGGAAGCTGTTGTATCTGGCGCACACGCATGTGCCGTCCATCTGGGATGACCGCAACATGGTGATTGAGGACCGGGATTGGGTGTGGCGCGAGGGGAGCCTGGAGTCGCGCTGGGTGCTTCCGGATACTCTCGATTTTGGAGCAAGAGTTACTCCCGCGGCCGGAGACTCGATTGAGATGGAGCTTTGGGTCACCAACAAAAGCCCGGAACTGTTCGCTGGGATGCGGAGCCAGGTGTGCGTGATGCTCAAGCGCGCCAGGGGATTTGAGCAGCAGACCAACGACAACAAGGAGTTTGGCAAGAGCGTGGCACAAGTGCGGTCCGGCGGACGGTCCATTGCAGTGGAGTGGGAAAACTGCGGGCGCACGTGGGGCAATGCGCAATGCCCGTGCCTGCACTCGGATCCTTTGCTGCCCGATTGCAAACCGGGGGAAACGGTGCGGGTACGTGGCCGGTTGTGGTTTTCAGCTTAGGGACTGGCGGCCGAGACAACCATTTGCAGCGTCCGGCCCGTAGCGTCGCCAACCACCTTGGGGTCGCCCGGTTTCCAGTTGGCGCGCGAACCATCGTAGGAATATTTGACCGGCAGGCGCGTGAGGGCGGGATCATACTGGCTTTCGTTGCCGCCCATTTTATAGATGACCATGTCGAGGGAAGGCACGATGTAGATGGCGTAGCCGCCTGCGCCGCCTTTCCAGAAAGCGTCGGCGGGGACTCCGTCCAGGTGCTTATCCTCGTTCACATTGAAGTTGAAGCTATGGCTGTAGTGCGGATTGTATTTCACTATCCGGCCGCACATCCTGACAAAATCAGCCGGGACAATCTGCTTGCCGCTCCATTTGCCCTGGTGCAACATCAGATAGGCGAAGCGCAGGACGTCTGTGGATCGCACGGCGATGCTTCCGCCGCCGGGAGTGTGCAGCATGCGTCCATCGGCATCGATGCCGCCTTTCAGCTTGGGGCGGTACATGGCATAGCCCCAAGTGCCGAAGCCCAGCGGCGTGGTGAGGCGCAATCGCATGTAGTCTTCCATCTCCATGCCGGTGAGGCGGCGAACGATCATGGCGGGCAGATGACTGGAAGAGGTGCCGTAGGAATAGCAGTCGCCAGGGGCGCACCACAGGGATTGGCGCATGGCAAAGCCGTCGGTAGTGGAGTAGGGGCCGTTGTCTTCGGTGGGCTGTTCCCATGTCTGGCGGACGCCGCGCACGTAGACGGGATTGGTTCCGCGGATGCCCGCGGACATGGAGAGCAACTGACCGAGGGAGATTTGCGCCTTGCGCGGATCGTCGAGCGGGAAAAACTCGGCGGGGAAATACTTGGGTGTGAACACCTTCTCATCGAGACCGTTCGGGATGAGGCTGGCCTTCTCCTTGAGCATGATGCCGACGGCGACGCTGGTGAAGGCTTTTCCGCAGGAGGCCAGCTCCGGCAGGGCTTCGCGATGGCCGCGGCCGAAGTAGCGCTCGTAGACGAGATAGCCGTGGCGGACCACGAGGAGTCCGCCGTGCTGGCTGGTCTGTTGGATGTACTGGAAGGCTTGATCGAGCTTGCCGGTGTCGATGCCGGCCTTGGCTCGGATGGCGGACGGATCAGTGAGCGGCCGCCAACCTCCGTTTGCGTCCGGGGGTGGGAAGTATTGTTCGGCCTGGCCAAGCGCCACCACTAGCAGCGCGGCAATCCAACGAATGGAACGCATGATGATTTATTGCGCGAAGCAGTAGAACAGGCCGGCGCCGCCGGTGCTGACCAGATTGGCCTGGCTGCAGCCGCGGCTGGGGTGCACGGCGTTCCAGGAAATGCCGGGGCCGCCCGTGCGATCATGATGGCCGAGCTGGGCCGAGCCTTCGCCGTTGGAGGTCCAGTTCTTGCAGGTGTGATCGGCGCCATCGGTGAAAGCCCTGCCATCGAGCTGGGATCCGGTGAGCATGTCGTGCTGGTTGGGGGTGTCGCCCACGCCTTTGACCGGGTCGCCTTTTTCGGTGAGCGCGGTGGCCTTGGTTAGTGTATTTCCCATGCGCGCCTGATCCAGAGTATCGCCATGAAGATCGGCCACGTTTTGGGCAATGCGCGCGCCTTTCGCGTTAAACCAGGGACCCTGGCCGATGCGGTCGCGCGCATTGACCGCCGGCTTGCCGTCGGCGGCGCTGGTGCTGAGGTAGGCGTGCCAGGTCCGGTTGCCTGCTCCGGCGGCGGCGGCGGCGAGAGTCTGGCAGTGCTTGTCAGCTCCGGCGAGGCCGCCGAGGTTGGCGCCGTCGCCGAGGCCGGCGCTGGTAACGAAAAACGACATGGGCTGTTTCGGCGCGGCTGCCTGTGGTTGGGCCACCAGGATGGAAGATCCCAGGGCGGCGATGGCACACATCGCGGTCCAGTTGTTGTACATACTCATAGCTCCAATTCTCCTGTCTAGCTTGTTCAAATTTGCCCGGCACGAGTTAGCGTAACACAAGCATGTATAATGGCGGCTGACCTGGAAGCCCCTAAGGTTCCGGTCCCAGAGGAGGCTACACCGATGACGATGATTCCGGCGTTTCTATTACAGGATGAAGTTAGTGGAGCTTTATTGGGCGGGTTGCTGGCGGCTGGTGGCGTTTTCATGTTGGTCATGCTCGCCTTGATGGTTGTTTGCATAGCCGGGATGTGGAAGGTATTTGTGAAGGCGGGGCAGCCAGGATGGGCGGTTCTAATTCCGATCTACAACGCTTTCATCCTTTTGAAAATCGCGGGGCGGCCTGCCTGGTGGCTGGTGCTCTTTATCATTCCGCTGGTGAATTTTGTCGTGATTGCACTGGTGTCCATCGACATTGCGAAGTCATTTGGCCAAACCGCGGTATTCGGAATTGTTCTCCTGCTCCTGCTGGGGGGGATCGGGTACCTGATTCTGGGGTTCGGAAGCGCCAAGTACATTGGACCGGCCGGCGCGGCGGCGGCGGCTTAGCCTGGTCCCACCCGGGATCAGTTGCTCTTGTGGTACTTGGCGTAGTGCTGCCGTAGCAGGTCCTTGCCGTAGTCATTCCCGTTCGGGGTCCTGACGACGGTGTGGATGTGCTGGCGGAAGGGGACGCGCGGTCCGGGCATGAAGACCGGTCTTTGATGATCGAATTCGATCAGGATCACCGGGCTGTGCACGCGATAGTAGAAGACTGCGTTGGCATCGCTGGGTCCGATCCACGCAAAGTAGGTGGCGTCGAGGTTCTTCTTGACCTCGTCCATGCGGATGCGCGCGTGGCCCTCGTCCATGTTGCCGACGTACTCCTGGACAAGGTCGAGCAGGAGTTTCTTTTGTGCGGCTGAGAATTCATTCACGCGGATGCCCGCATAGTCGAGGACGATGTTGTCCTTGAAAGCCTCGGACAGATTGTTGTTGTTCGGCTTGCTGGTTTCGATGGTGGCTTTTTTGCGCTGCGCCTCATCGAGCGCGCTCATCAGGGCGAGGCCTTTGTTCTGTTCCTCCTGCATGACGGTGAGGCCCTTGTACTTGCCGGATTCGGCGCGCACTGGCTCCGAGCCCATGAAGGTAGGCGTCATCACCACCTGGTCACCGAGAACGAAGTAGTTGATGATGGCGTGGTGGCCGTCGAGCTGAAAGCCCCAGGGCTTGGTGGCGGAAGGCTCGCCCATGATGGTGACGTAGTATAGCCATTCGCCGAGGTCCTTGAAGTCGTTTGCGATCTCGGCGAGGGAATAGTTCAGGCGCATGATGTCGCGTGTCTTGGCCAGGCCCTTAGCGCTGAGAGCGGAGTGGAGAAGGGCGAAGGCGAGGTCGCGCTGGCGCTCGTTCATGTCGATGAAGCCGATCCCTTGGCGCTTGTAGAAATGGACATTGCTCCACTTCTGCCATTCCTGATCGTCTACCGTGTAGAAGGTCGACTTGCGTTGCGCTTCGGTGAGCGAACCGAGGAAGGCTTCAGCGGCGTTGCGGACGGGGGTGGTGGAGACGCCGGTGGAGCGTATGGGGAAGAGGCCGGGCACCTGTGTACCGTTGGCGGTGATGCCGCGGAACGGCTCGGCGAGGATTTGCCGTTCCAGATCGGCCATCCGGGCGCGCCCGTCCGGAGCCTGGGAAAAGGTGGCGATGCCGAGTAGCAGGCCGAATACGGGGATCAGGTAAAGGCGTTTCATTGGACTGAGTTTAATACAAAACGGCCCCCGCTGCCGGTATGGCAACGGGGGCCGTTGTGGTTGTTGTTACTCGCCTTAATACTCCAGGCGGAGGCCGAAACGCATGGTGCGCTGTGGCGCGGGAGTGTTGGCGTTGGTGGAAGTGATTTTCATGAAGTTAGACGGTGAGGTCACCGTCGCATTCGGATTGTTGAGAGCGGGTGTGTTGGTGAGGTTCAACGCCTCACCCCGGAACTGGAGGCCCAGCCGCTCGGTGATTTTGAATGAACGGTAGATGCCCAGGTTCATGCCGAACGCGAGAGGTCCGCGGAGAGCGTTGAGGCCCATGTTGCCGAAGCGCGGCTGGGATACCGAGGCGAAGGCGGTGGGGTCATAGAATGGCACATCATTCAAGCCGACGCCGCCGAATTTGGTAACGGTGCCATTGATCTGGTCGGCGACCTGGGTGTTCTGCGGAGCGTTGAGTGATGCCCCGTCGGTACCGACGATGAACGGGGTGCCGGTGTAGAAGGCCATGCCCGGCGTGACGGTCCATCCGCCGACAATCTTCGAGGCCGTGCCATCGGTGACGTAGCTCTTGCCCTTGCCGAAGGGAAGAGCGATCGATCCCGCAGTGACCCAGCTTATGGTCCGGTCGAAGTCGGCCACGGCCCAATTCTTGGAATACTGGCTCGGCACCCAGAAGCGGAGTGAATTATCGCTATTTCCTGCGTTGATGCCCATCGTCTTGGACCAGGTAAGCGACGAGGTGATAAAGATCCCTCTGGTGAATCGCCGGGTGATGTTGTTCTGCCAGGCGTC
>Ga0080064_1002280_pt1 | contig 33313 bp, 27 predicted proteins | sample Subgrocontami54m_FD_69260 | JGI IMG/M metagenome (GOLD analysis project Ga0080064, IMG submission 69260) | Subsurface groundwater microbial communities from S. Glens Falls, New York, USA - GMW46 contaminated, 5.4 m (SPADES assembly) (version 2) ...
GCTTACCATCTCACGACGCACGACAATTACCCGTCACAATCCCTCGCCTTGTCTCACACGCGCATTACAATCGGAAGGCTTATTTGTCTACAGGCTCTAAGACTCCGCGGAACCTCCGAGACGAATGGCCCGCTCGCAGATTCCAGTCACTTGCTGCATGATCGCGATTTTCCCGCCGACGATCCCTTCGCCGCCAGCGTTCGTGAAAGGGCGCCAGTCTGCGCCGAATCGGAAGCGACGATCGAGACGCGAGATGCGTTCCTCGACGCGATTGGCCACGAGCTGCGGTCGCCCGTGACGACGCTCTGGCTCTCCAGCCAGATGCTCGTACGCGAGCTAGATGTCGTGCAGGGGACTCCCCGCAGCGAATACCTTGCGAGGGCAATCGACCACCAGGCCGAGAAGCTGGCGAAGCTGATCGCATATCTGCTCGATGTGTCGCGGAGTGGCACCGGCGCACTCCCCCTCGATCTTCACGAAACGGACCTCGTCGCCCTGGTCGAAACCGCGGTGGAGAATGCCCAGGCGCTTACCAAACGGCATCAGATTCACATGGTCGCTCCGGCCGCGGTTTCTGCCGTAATTGACCCGGCGCGGATCGAACAGGTCCTGGTGAATCTCCTGGACAACTCCATCAAGTACAGCCCAGGCGGGGGGGAAATCGTGGTCGAGGTCGCCCAATCGCACCCGACCGCGGTGCAGATCAGCGTGACTGATCATGGGATTGGCGTGACCCCCGAGCGCCGAGACCGGATGTTCGATCGATTTTCCAAGCTCCACAACCCGGAGGTGCGTGGGCTGGGGCTGGGCCTCTATCTCTCCCGGCGCCTGGTCGGCCTCCACGGCGGCAGACTGACCGCCGACTTCCCGCCCGGCGCAGGAACCCGACTCACGATCAGTTTGCCCCGCGCTTTGCCCGGGACTCCGCCGGGGCCTCCTGCGTAAGCGGGAGCCGGCGCCACGCCATTGGTTCGATCGGCGCGTCCCGACGCGATGACCGAACGCTCATATCAAGCGGCCGAACCTCAGGCATAGTGATCTACGACGGATCGGGCTAGAACCGAAGTTGCCTTGGATGGTAACCCTGCGCCGGTCGGTGGAGTGAGCAGTTTCAATGGCTAACGAGCGCTGAAAGAGCGTTGCTGAAAGAGCGTTAAGGAACCTCGATGACAGATATCTCGCGGCTCGACCCCGTTCTCACACTGCCCCGGAGCCGGGGGCTGCCTGGTTCAGGCCGGGTGTTGGTTATCGAGGACGAAACGGATATCCGCGACACGATCGAGCTCCTCATCACGTTTGAGGGCTGCGAAGTTCGCGGCGTCTCAGACGGCGTTCGAGCGCTCGAATTGCTCCAGGCCTGGACACCGGACCTCATCCTGCTGGACCTCACGCTTCCGACGATGGGTGGAGAGGACTTCATCAGAGCGTACCAGCAGACAGCCGAGCCGCACGCCCCGATCATCCTTATGAGTGGGATGGACGTTGAGCCGGCAGAGGCCCGCGCCATGGGAGCGGCCGGCGTCCTGCCCAAGCCGTTTGCCGTAGCGACCCTCCTAGAGGTTGTCGCCGGCTTCGTCGACTGCAGCGACTGCTAGTCTGCGCGCCCGCTCGATCACCCGACGCCGCGGATCGGTTCTTCAAGGACAAGCTCGGGGCCGCGCTGGAGCGAGCAAAGATCTCGGTCCAGCCGCAGTTCTTCCAGGTCCACAACATGATGCAGTCCTGATATCTCGCCACTCAGGTCGCCGCTGGCTGCGCGTATTGACGGGAAGTAAAGCTGCTTGCATAATGGCGCCCGGCGGAGGGCGTCGCGCAGCTCTGAATGTCATACGTCCACCGGTTGAAACCGATCGCAAGGAGAGCGGAAGTGGCCCACGATTACCGCATCGTCTCGGCGGATTCTCACCTCGACCTGTCTCCGGAGCGTTGGACCCAGCGGGTGCCGGCGAAGTGGCGCGATCTGGCGCCAAAAGTGGTCAAGCTCGAGAGCGGTGCGGAGGCCTTCCTCATGCCGGGGGGCAAGCCGGCGGTAATCGACTACCTCCAGCACGCCGGCGTGGAGAAGTCCGAGATCCACAAGCAAGTCCCGACCTTCGCTAAGATCGCTGGGGCAGGCGACCCCGAGCAACGCTTGAAGGAGCAGGACCAGGACGGGATCGACGCCGAAATCCTGTTCTCCACCCAGCCGGGAAACGTCGGCATGCTTCGCTCGATCGAGGATTCCGACGCCTACGTTGCCATCAACCATGCCTACAACGAGTACCTCGCGGAGGAATACGCCGCGGTGAATCCGAGCCGCCTGATCCCGCTCGGGGTCATTCCGGTCGCGGGCGTCGATGCCGCGGTCAAAGAACTGGAGTACTGCGCCAGGGCCGGCTTCAAGGGCATCCAGCTCGACCGCTATCCCAGCGGCAACCCGTTTCCCGGCGCCGAGGATGACAAATTCTGGGCCGCCGCGATCGCTCTGAAGATGCCGATCACCCATCACTGTGGCTCGGGCTCGACGCGGATGGCGCGAGAGGACGAGCCCACCTTCGAATACAAGAAGTCCGACTCGCCGGACCGAGCCGGCGGGTTCTTCGCGCGCGATCCCATGCGCCCGTGGTTTTTCCGCTACACCTTCGAAGGCATCGTCGCCCCGGTCCAGTTGGCGATGGCAGGCGTCTACGACCGGTTCCCCGACCTGCAGATCTACTGGGGCGAGACGCTGATCGGCTGGCTCCCCTCGACGCTCGTCCAGGTCCAGTCCAACTACGAGCGCTACAAGCACCTGGCGAGGGACCAATTCGGGTTCGATTTCCTCGAGGAGCCGATCGGCGAGTACGTCAGGCGCCACAACCTGTGGGGGTTCCTCTCCGACCCGCATGGGATTCGCATGCGGCACGACATCGGCGTCGACACCATCATGTGGGGCAGCGATTTCGCCCACGCCGCGGGTGACTGGCCGCATTCGCTCAAGCAGATCGAGCGGGAGTACGCGGACGTGCCCGAGGAGGAAAAGCGGGCCATGATCGGCGGGAACGCGATCCGCTTCTTCCACCTCGACTGATCCCATGTCTGCTCAGCGCCTGCTGCCTTCGGTGCTGTTGCGCCTCGCGATCCTTGTCGTCCTGGCAGGATGTGCCGGCCCGCAGCTGCCGCGCGCTCAGAATTCGGATGGCGCCCCCGCGGCGCGCACCGCCAATGAATCGCGAACGCTCGTCATGCTGCTCCGGTTCGAGCCGAAGACCCTCACCGCGCGGGTCACGAGCGGGGGCGAACCGCAGTTGCGCAGCGCCCTCTTCACCGCGGGACTCGCGTACACGGACGACCAGGACTTCGACTTCCCGCAGATGGCCGTGGCCCTCCCGGCGCTGAACACCGATAGCTGGCGCGTGTATCCGGACGGCCGGATGGAGACCACCTATCGACTGAAGCCCAACCTCATGTGGCACGATGGAACGCCACTGGTGGCGGAGGATTTCGTCTTCGCCCGGCGCGTCGTTACCGACCCCCAGAGCGCCACCTTCACCCTGCAGCCAGAGGACCGCCAGATCGAGGAGGTCTCCGCTCCCGATCCGCAAACCGTCGTCTTCACGTGGCGCGCGCTGTACGCCGATGCGGGCATCCTCCGCTACGACCCGCTGCCGCGCCACGTGCTCGAAAAACAGTTCGCGGAGGACGACCCCACGACGTTCCTGAACCGCCCGTACTGGACGTCGGAGTTTTTCCACCTCGGGCCGTACCGAATGGTGAAATGGGAGCCAGGGTCATTTATCGAGGCAGAAGCGTTCGCCGGCTACGCGCTCGGACGGCCGAAGATCGGCAGGGTGCAGCTTCGCTGGAGCGGCGACCCGAACGTCGTCGTCTCCAATCTGCTCTCCGGCGCCGCCCACATCGCGAGCAACCCGGCCATCACGAATCAAGAGGCGAGCACCCTCCGCGATGTGTGGGCTTCCAGCGGGAGCGGCATCGTGCTCGCCCGTCCCAACGAGATTCGCTACGTCCAGTTCCAGCGGCGGCCCGAATACGCGCGGCCCGGGGTGGTGACCGACCCACGCGTTCGCCGAGCGCTCGCTCACTCCGTGGACAAGGCAACGCTCGCGGACGCGATGGTGAACGGCAACGGGCTGCCGGCCCACACCTTCGTCGGCTACGGCACCGTCTTCATCGACGCGGTCGAGCGCGCGGTCGTCAAATACCCCTTTGACGTGCGTCGGGCCGAGCAACTCCTCCAGGAAGCAGGGCTGAGCCGAGACGCAGATGGCGTCTACTCCCATCCGACCGATGGTCGCTTTGCGCCCGAGCTGCGCGGATTCGTTGGCGGCCAGGAGGAGCGCGAGATCGCCATTCTCGCCGACGGCTGGCGCAAGCTGGGAATCGACGTCAGCGAATACAGCGTGCCCCCCGCGCAGGGTCTCACGGGAGAGGTCCGCTCCGTCTTCCCAGCCCTGGCGGCGAACTTCTTCGGCGCTGGACGCTACGGGAGCCCCGAGTTCTTCGTAACCTCCGCGATCCCGCGCGCCGACAACGGCTGGGTGGGCAACAATCGCGGTGGCTACTCGAATCCCGCTTTCGACCGACTCAACGACCAGTTCAAAGCAGCCCTCGACCCGGAGAGCCAGCGCCAGTCGCTGGCCGCGATGTGGACGGTTATCAGCGAGGACCTCGCCGGCATGCCCACGTACTACAACAACAGCGTTCGGGCCCACGTGGCGGACCTGGAGGGTCCGCCGTCCACCACCTACTGGAACCTGCACCTCTGGGAATGGAGCACTCGATGAGAGAGACTACAGAGTTCGAGCGGGTGCCGGGTCCTGACGCGAGGAAAGAGCTCTCCACCTTCCACGACATAGAGGCAACCGGGGTGCGTGGTCGCATGTCGAATTCGACCGGCTGGCCGACAGCTTCGAGTCGACGCCCGATCCCGCCGAACGCGGCCGCCAGGTGCCCAAGCTGGTCCGCCTGGCGAGCGAGGACGTCCCCTCGATTGCGCTCTACTTCGACCTACAGCCGATCCCGTTCGTAAGCGCGCTGAAAGGTTCGATGCCGGTCGTGGGCGACGTGAGCTGGAACATCCAGGACTGGGAGCTCGCGCCGTAGGCTCTCGCTCTGAGCCTTGCCAGACCCGGCGCTGTAAATGGTGGGAAACGCGACGCCTCGACCAGGGGGAAGTGGGTGGGCGAGACAGGACTTGAACCTGTGACCTCACGGATGTGAGCCGTGCGCTCTAACCAGCTGAGCTACTCACCCAAGAGTTTGTCATTATACCCCGCCTCCCAATCCTCACAAGACCTCGAGCGACGCACAAAGCGGCTTGCCAGCGCCCCCATCCCGTATGGTCAAAGGACTGACGCAGGAGGGTAGACCCACGATGGCAGGGCCGACGAATCGGCAGGAGGATGACCGCACCGAGGGGATGGCCACGGCCCGAGCCGCCGATCCCTCCCTGAACGGCAGCCGCGCGCGGCCGCCGGGGCCGGAGGAGCGACGCGGCTCCGTTGCGACGAGCGGCCAAACCGGCTCCAGCGGGCCGCGCCCCTCGCTCACACGCTCGCTTCGTTCGCCCCGCTTCTGGCTCACCTTCCTGGTCCTCACCCTGCTCAACTGGTTCATCGCGCCGCTCATCTTCCCCGATCAGCAAGAACGGGTCACCATCTCCTACACCATCTTCCGCCAGCAGGTGGACGCAGGCAACGTCGCCGAAATCACGAGTCGCGGCGATACGATCCAGGGCGTTGTCAAGAACCCGATCCCAGAGCCAAACCCGCCAGGCAACCGCCAGCCCCGCACGGTGCAGAAGTTCGAGACGAATATCCCGACGTTTGTCGACAAGGAGTCGCTCGGGCGGCTCCTCGACGACCGGGGCGTCCAGATCAGCGCCCAGCCGCTGGAGGAGGCGCGGTCGCCGCTCGTCACCTTCCTCTTGGCCTTCGGGCCTACCCTGTTGCTGATCGGCGGCTTCCTCTGGATCTCCAGTCGCGCCTCGAGTCTCGGGCGCATGCTCGGCGCGAGCCGCGCCCGCCGCTACGAGCCCGAAACAAACACGTCCCCTGTGACCTTCGCAGACGTCGCGGGCATCGACGAGGTGGAGAACGAGCTCATCGAGGTCGTCGACTTCCTCAAGAACCCGGCGAAGTACTCGCGCCTCGGCGGGACGATCCCGAAGGGCGTGCTCCTCATCGGCGCTCCGGGCACGGGGAAGACCCTGCTCGCGCGCGCGGTCGCCGGCGAGGCGGGTGTCCCCTTTTTCAGTATGAGCGGGTCCGAGTTCATCGAGATGATTGTCGGCGTGGGCGCGAGCCGGGTGCGCCAGCTCTTTGCCCAGGCTCGCCAGGCCGCGCCCGCCATCGTCTTCGTCGACGAGCTGGACGCGATCGGGCGCCGCCGCGGCACGGGCCGTTTCGGCGGCGGCAACGACGAGCGCGAGCAGACGCTGAATCAGCTCCTCGTCGAGATGGACGGCTTCGACGCGCGCGAGGGGGTCATCGTCCTGGCCGCCACCAACCGGGCCGACGTCCTCGACCCGGCGCTCCTTCGGCCGGGCCGTTTTGATCGTCGCGTGACAGTCCAGCCACCCGACCGCTCGGGCCGCGCCGCGATCCTGAAGGTGCACACCCGCGGCGTACCGCTCGCGGCGGACGTCGATCTCGACCTCATCGCCGGCGAGACGCCGGGGCTAGTCGGGGCGGATCTCCGTAACCTCGTCAACGAGGCCGCCTTGCTCGCCGCCCGCAAAGAGCGCGACGTGGTCACGGCCGAGGACTTCGCGGAGGCGCTCGAGAAGATCGCGCTCGGCGTCGAGCGAAGACTCGCGCTCTCGCCCGCCGACCGCGAGCGCATCGCCTACCACGAGTCGGGCCACGCGCTGCTCGGCCTCCTCCAGGAGGAGGGCGATCCTGTCCGCCGCGTCAGCATCGTTCCCCGAGGGCAGGCGCTCGGCGTCACCCTGTCCGTGCCCGAGGCAGATCGCTACAACTACGCAGAGCCCTACCTTCGCGCCCGCATCGTCAACGCCCTTGGCGGGCGCGCCGCCGAGCAGGTCGTGTACGGCGTGGTCACGACCGGCGCGGAAGACGACCTTCGCCAGGTCACGGATCTGGCCCGCGCGATGGTGACGCGCTGGGGCATGAGCCCGGAGGTTGGGCTGCTCGCCCTGAGCGGAATGGAGGCGGGCAACTTCCTCGAGGACGGCATCGTCGGGGGCCAGACGCGCCCTTACAGCGAGGAGACGGCGAAAGCAGTCGATCGCGCCACCCGCCAGATCGTCGACGAGAGCTACGCGAGGGCCGTCGACCTGCTCACAAACGAACGGGCCCGCCTCGATGCGCTCGCTCGCGCCCTGCTCAAAGGGGAGTCGCTCGACCTGAAGGAGATGCTGGAGGCCACCGGCATCCCGCCCCGCGCCGTCCAGAATCCCGCCGCCGCGAACCGGTAGCCTCGGGCGCTACGCCCCCTGGCGGTGGTGGGCCTTGGTGACGAGCGGGTCGCGGACGATGAGGTAGGGGCGGAAGCGCTCCACGAAGCGCGCCGGCAGGCGCCCCTCGATCTCGGTGCCCTCGGCCAGGTACTCCACGCGGGCCGGCTGGCCGCGGCGGTGGAAGAGGTCGACCAGCTCCGACTGCTCGTACGGGATGCGCGCCGCGACCCAGGGTGTCTCCTCGTTGATCCTGACGTCGATGCGGTCGCGCAACGCCTCGATGCCCTGCCCGGTCTGGGCGGAAACGAGGATGGTGTCCGGATCCGGCGTGGCCTCGAGATCGGTCGCATCGCCAAGGGCATCGGTCTTGTTGATGGCGGTGATCATCGGCTTCTCATGCAAGCCGATCTCCCGCAGGATGTCGTGCACCACAGCGTTCGTCTCGGCAGCTCTCGGGTCCGTGATGTCCACGACGTGGATCAGCAGACTCGCTTCATTCAACTCTTCGAGCGTCGCCCGAAACGCGGCGACGACCGTCGTCGGCAACTTCGAGATAAATCCGACCGTGTCGGAGATGAGCACCTGCTGGCCGCTGTCCAGCTTCATGACCCGGGTCAGCGGGTCCAGCGTCACAAACGGCGCGTTCTGTGCCACCGCGTCGCTCCCGGTCAGCGCGGTAAGCAGGGTTGATTTTCCCACGTTTGTGTAGCCGACGAGGGCGACGAGCGGAAATCCCTGGCTGCGCCGGCGCTCGCGCGAGAGGCGACGCTGCTGGCGGATGTCCTCGATCTCATGCTTCAAGTTCGTGATCCGCTGGCGGACGCGGCGGCGATCGACTTCGAGCCGGGTCTCGCCGGGGCCGCGGGTGCCGATGCCGCCGCCAAGGCGGGAGAGCGTGCCGCCCCGCCCGACCAGCCGCGGCAGCAGAAACTCATACTGCGCGAGCTCCACCTGCACGCGCCCCTCGTGGCTGTGGGCGCGCATCGCGAAGATGTCCAGGATCAATGTCGTGCGGTCGATCACGCGGTGGCGCAGCTCGTCTTCGAGTGTTTTCTGGGCGCGCGGAGAGAGCTCGTCGTCCGTGACGACGACGTCGATGGCATCGACCGCGATGCGCTCCTTGATCTCCTCCAGCTTGCCTTTCCCGACGTAGTGGCTCGGATCGGGATGGCCGAGGCTCTGCGACATCCGGACGACGGGTTCCAGGCCTGCCGTTTCGGAGAGCGCGGCAAGCTCGTTCAGCGACGTGTCGGCATCCCACGGATCGCTGTGCGTCTCGACGGCGATCAACAACGCGCGCGGGGGGGTCGCCTCCGCGTACTTGTGGACCGAGCGGCGGAGGGTCCGGCTATCGTCGGTCCGGCGGTCACCCCCGGGCGGGAGCTCGAAGCTCAAAGCTTCAAGTTCTCCAATCGCTCGAGGGCCTCGGCGAGCCGCTGGTCCGGCACGGTCAGGGAGATGCGGAAGAACCCCTCGCCGTTGGCACCGAACCCGACGCCGGGCGTGATCCACACCGCCGCCTCATCCAGCACGCGCAGCGAGAAGTCCACCGACTTCTGGCCGGGGGGCACCGGAGCCCAGATGTACAGGGAGGCCTTGGGCGGCTCAACCTGGATGCCGATCTTCCGCAGCGTCGCGATCGTCGCGTCTCGCCGCGCCTGGAAGCGGGCGTTGCGCTCTTCGACCCAATGCGGGTCGCCGTCGAGCGCTGCGATCGAGGCAATCTGCACCGCGTCGAAGATGCCGCTATCCACGTTCGTCTTGACCCGGCCCAGCGCCTCGATGGCGACGGGGTTGCCGACCACCATGCCGCTGCGCCAGCCGGTCATGTTGTAGGTTTTCGAGAGCGAGTGGAACTCGACGCCGATCTCCTTCGCGCCCGGCACTTCCAGGAAGCTCGGGGCCCGGTAGCCGTCGTAGCAGACGTCCGAGTACGCGTTGTCGTGCGCGATGAGGATGTTGTGGCGCTTCCCGAACGCGACGGCTTCCTCGAAGAACTCCATCGGCGCGATCGCGGCCGTGGGATTGTTCGGGTAGTTGATCCAGAGCAGACGGGCCTTCGCGAGCACGTCGGCCGGAATCGCGTTCAGATCTGGTAGGAAGTTACGGTCCGCCTGTAGCGGCATGAGGTACGGCTCGCCATTCGCGAGCAGCGTGCCGATGCTGTAGACGGGGTAGCCCGGATCCGGCACGAGGACGACGTCACCCGGATCGATCCAGGCGACCGGCATGTGGGCGATGCCTTCCTTGGATCCGATGAGCGGGATGACCTCTTTGTCCGGGTCCAGCGAGATCTCGAAGCGCTTCTCATACCAGCGGGCAATCGCGCGGCGGAACTCGGGCAGCCCGTAGTAGTCCGGATAGCGATGGCGTCGCGGGTCCGCGACGGCTTCCTGCGCCGCCTCGACCACGTGCGCCGGGCTCGGCAGGTCTGGATCGCCGATGCCGAGGCTGATGACGTCGAAGCCCGCCGCGCGCTTCTCGCCAATGCGGCGGTCAACTTCGGCAAAGAGATAGGGCGGCAGGTTCTTGATGCGGCGAGCCGGACGGATGCTGACGGTCTCAGCCAACGACGGCAACCTCCCGTGGCGTGCTTGCTTGTGCTGGCGTGGCGGCGGATCCGGCCACGCGATACGCGCCCGTGAAGACGTACTCCGCCGGACCGGTCATCTTCACCGTACTACCGGGCACCCAATCGATGCGGAGCGTCCCGCCAGGCAGGTCGATGCGGGCCGGCGCCTGGAGGCGGCCGCCCAATACCGCCGCGACCGTCGCCGCGCAGGCGCCGGTGCCGCAGGCGAGGGTGATGCCCGCGCCGCGCTCCCACACCCGGATCCGCATGTGATCGGGCGCCAGCACCTCGCACACCTCGAAGTTCGTCCGCTGGGGGAAAAGGGAGTAGTGCTCAACCTTCGGGCCGATCGTCGTGAGTGGGTAGCCTTCCAGCGCGCCCGACTCGACGAAGGTGATGGCGTGCGGGTTGCCCATCGACACGCAGCTCACGGCGAAGCGCTGACCTTCGATATCGAGCGGCACGTCCAGCGCGCGCTCGCCGGTCAGCGTCGTCGGGATCTCTGCCGGCGCGAGGACCGGGGCGCCCATATCCACGGTGACGGACCCGTCATCGTTCACCTTGATCAGGCTCAGGCCCGCGCCAGTCTCGACGCGAAGCTGGTCCTTGCCAAGGGCGTAGCGGTCATGGACGTAGCGGCCGAGGCAGCGGATCCCGTTCCCGCAGCTCGCGGACTCCGAGCCGTCAGGGTTGAACATCCGCATTCGCACGTCTGCCTGGTCGGAGGGGAGGACGAGCAGCAGCCCGTCCGAACCGATGCCGAAGTGGCGGTCGCACATCGCCACGGCGAGCACGCTCCAATTGGTCGGCAGCGGCTGGGTGATGTCCTGGTGCAAGAGGTCGAGCAACATGAAGTCGTTGCCCGCCCCGTGCATTTTCACGAATTGCACTGACGTTCCTCTCCCCCCGCCCAACACGGCCGAGGGCCCATGACAATAGTGAGGGAATTATGCCGCGTCAGAGCTAGCGCGCGCCGACGGGCGCGTCCATGCCGTAGAGGCGGGCGCAGTTATCCCAGAGGATCTTGCGCTTCGAGGCGTCGCTTACGCCGGAGATCTCCATGATGTGCTCGAAGGCGTGCGGGAATGCCGAGTCGAAGTGCGGGAAGTCTGAGGAGACGACCAGGTTGTCGTCGCCTACCAGATCGATCACCGCGGGGAGCGACCACTCGTCCACTTCGATCGCCGAGTAGCACTGGCGGCGCCAGTACTCAATCGGGCGCATCTTGACCTTCTGCTTCAGCGACGAATCGGCGCGGCTGTACTTCTCCCACTCCTCCTCGAAGCGGAAGAGCCAGTAGACGATCCAGGAGCAGCCTGCCTCCAGGAAGACGCAACGCAGCTTCGGGTGCCGCTCCAGCACGCCGCTGTACAGCAGCTCCATGAAGGAAAGCGGGTGCTCGATGCTGCGGCCCGTGGCGTGGCTCATGAGCGCATTCTCGCGATAGCGATCCAACAGGTGAACCTGGAACGAGCCGTGGAACGTGAGGGCGACGTTGTTGCGCTCAGCCGCCTCCCAGATGGGCTCATAGCTCGGGTCGTCGAGTCTGATGTCGGCGCGGCTCGAGCCGGGCGAGATGCCGACCGCCCCAAGCTTCGTCGCGACACGCTCGATCTCCGCCACCGCGGCGTCCGTATTCCCGATCGGGACCAGCGCGTTCAGCTTCAGCCGCCCGGGGTCCGCCTGGCAGAAGTGGTGGAGCCAATCGTTGTACGCCTTGGCGACCGCCATTGCGATCTCGTCGGGCGCGTCCCGCCAGGCGCGACCCCCCGTTGTCGGGAAGAGGATCGCCATCTCGATGCCCTCGGTGTCCATGGCCCGAAGCTGGCCGTCGGGCCGGATCTGGCGCCCGTCTTCGGCGACGTACGGCTCGTAGTCGGCGAAGCGGCCGTCCTTGATCTGGGTGGTCTGCCGCTCCTTGCCACCCATCTGGCCGCCGATCTCGAACGGCGCCTGGCGCAGCGGGTTGAAGGTGTCGTCTGTCCGCGTGAACTGGCGGTAGACGTCCTTGAAAGCCGGGTCCATGAAGTCTCGCCAGAGGTCGCCCGGCTCGGCCATGTGCATGTCGCTATCGATCCAGCGGAACCCCTGCCTCGCCATCCTGGCCTCCCTCGTGCTCGCCCGCTTCTCAGCGTCCGCAATGTTGCCCACAGTGTAGCCGGCCAAGGAGCGATTCTTACTCCGAGATCGCCCCCTCACCCCAACCCTCTCCCCCGAAGGGGGAGAGGGGGCAGACGGATCTCGCCTCGCCCCCACCGGGGGCGAGGCCGCCCGCGCCGACGAGGGGCGGGCGGGTGAGGGGGCAATGCCTCCTCGTCAGACAGGCCGTTGGAGTTTAGTAGACGAGGTCGAGCGCTCGCTCGCGGCGGGGGCCGAGGCGGATGACGGCGAAGTCGTGGTCGTACGACCACGCGCGGAACCCGCGGCCCCGCTCAATCGCGGCGAAGGCGAGGCGGTCCGTGAGCGCGAAGTCCTGATCCACCCAGGACGCCGCGAGCTGCCACGCTCGGGTGTAGTCCTCGCGTGCGCTCGGCTGGACGTCGAGCCCTCGGGCAATGAGCGCCTGGATCAGACGGTCCGCTTCATCATGACCGGCGGCACCACGCAACAGCCGCCAGAGCTCGACAACCACGGCGTCGATCGTCCACAGCGTCTCGTGCTGGTCGCGGACCGTCTGCGCGGCGCGAACCGCGTCCGTGTGCGAGCGATCGCTACGACTCAGCAACGCGTACAGGGCGCTCGTGTCTGCGAAGGTCGTCACGCAAATCCTCGTAGAGGAGTCGGTCCTTATCCACCGCGATATCCGTTGGCTGTGCGGTGCTCACCGTGCCGGCCAGATCAGTCAGGTCTGTCGCCGGACCTGCGGCGACCAGATAGCGATCCACCAGGCCGCGGATGACCGCGGTCATCGAGCTTCCGAGCCGGTCTGCCTCATGCTGGAGCGCGGCATGCTCAGCCGGCGTCAGATAGATCTGGGTTGATTTGAGCTTCATAGCTGCACCATGGTGGCAAATATGCCATCAATACATCACCATGATATCATAATGAGTTTCGTCCGTCCAGAATCTGCGAGCTCCTCCTTGAGGCATCTCTCGGCGAGATCTCGGAAACGCTTTGCTCAACCAAGCGGGGAAGCTCGGCGTCGGCGGCGTCGAACCAGACGACGCGGCGCTCCGCGCGGAGCCAGGTCTCCTGGCGACGAGCGAAGGCGTGGGTATCGATCTTGATGCGCTCGATGGCATCGTCGAGCGTCATATCGCAGCGCAGCGCCGCGGCGATAGCCCCATACCCCGTCGCGCTCAGCGCCGGCAGCTTCGGGCTTAGCCCCATCGCGAGAAGAACCCGGACCTCCTCTACCCAGCCGGCCTCGATCATGGCGTGGACCCGGCGGTCGATGCGGTCGTACAGCGCCGTCCGATCGCGGCGCAGGCCGATCCACACCGCTGGAATGGGTTCGGCCCGTTGCCGACCGATGTCCGAAAATCGTCGGCCAGTCGTCAGGATGACTTCGAGCGCGCGCAGCACCCGGCGTCGGTTGCGGCGCTCGATCGTCGCCGCCGCCGGCGGATCGAGCCTGGACAGCCAACGGTTGAGCTGCTCCGTCGCGCCCGCGGCATCTACGCGGTCGAGCCAGGCCCGGAGCGGCGGGTTGCGTGGTCCCGGCTCCAGGCGATCGATCAGCGTCTGGATGTAATGGGGACTGCCGCCCACGACGAGCGCCACGCGCCCGCGAGCATGGATGTCGGCCAACGCCCGACTCGCCTGCGTCTGGTAGGCGACGACGCTGTACGGCTCGTCCGGGTACGCAACGTTGATGAGGTGATGTGGAATGGCAGCCCGCTCGGCGAGCGCCGGCTTCGCGGTCCCGACGTCCAGATAATGGTAGACGTGCCGCGAGTCGGCGGAGATAATTTCGCCATTCCAACGCTCCGCCAGGGCGAGCGCCAGCTCGGACTTACCGACGGCCGTAGCCCCCGTGACTACGACCGTGCGAGCTTCGCCGCCCCCTACCATGCCTCGGCTCGGCCTCCTCAGACTGGCTTCGAATGATCGCGGTGGTCTAGCATGACATTGCGAGCCGCCGCTCGTTAATCTCCCGGGAGGAGCGGTTACTTTGGCGAACCCAGCCGCCCGAGGCTCGGTCGATCCGGTTCCGGCGGGCTTCCACACCCTGGCCCCATGCTTGTCCGTCCGGAACGCCGCGGAGGCGATCGAGTTTATAAGAAGGCGTTCGGTGCCCGGGAGATCTCTTGGGCGCTGGGGCCGGATGGTACGAGCATCTGGAACGCCCAACTCCAAATCGGCCCTTCCCGCATGATGCTCAACGATGAGTTCCCAGACATGGGCACGACCAAGGCTCCACCGACGCTTGGCGGTACCGCGGTCAACCTCCACCTCTATGTTGAGGATGCCGACGCGGTGTTCAGCGCCGCGGTCGCCGCGGGCGCAACCGTCGCCATGCCGATCATGGACGCCTTCTCGGGTGATCGCTACGGGAAGGTTACCGACCCGTACGGCCATGACGGGGCGATCGCGACGCACCTCGAGGATCTGACACCGGACGAGATGATGCGGCGATTCGGGGAGATGAGCAAGCAGTGAGGCTCCTGTGACAGCAGAGTCGGCGCGCCCTGAGGCCGTGGCCATTGCGATCGACCTCGGCGGCACCCAGTTCCGCGTGGCCGCGGTGGCGCCTGGCGGCGAGATCATCAGCCGAGCCGCCTACCCGACGCGATCCGAGGAAGCTTCGGCAGTCCTCATCGGCGACCTCGTCCAGCGGACGGCCGAGGCGGTCACGGGCCTCAGAGGCCGGCCGATCGTAGGCCTCGGCGTGGCCGCGCCAGGGCCCCTGGATCCGGTGAGAGGCGTTGTGTTCCAGGCCCCTAACCTCCCGCGCTGGCATAACGTTCCGCTGGCTGACGAGCTTCAGCGCGCCACGGGGCTCCAGGTCGTGTTGGGAAACGACGCGAATCTGGCGGCATTGGCCGAGGCGCGCTGCGGTGCAGGTCGCGGCGCGGCGAACCTGGTCTATCTGACCGTCAGCACCGGCGTGGGCAGCGGCATGATCATCAACGGCCGCATGCTCCTCGGGGAGCACGGCGCTGCGGCGGAAGCGGGCCACATGGCGATCTCGATGGACGGTCCGCTGTGCGGTTGTGGCAACCGCGGGTGCCTGGAAGCCTACGCATCCGGGACGGCGATGGCACGGCGCGCGGCCGAGGCCATCGAGGCTGGCCGCCAGACGATTCTCAGGAGCCGGCCGGACGACATCGAAGCGGTCCACATCGCAGAGGCCGCGGCGGAAGGCGATGCGCTCGCCCAGGAAATCATCGCCGAAGCGGGCCGGGCGCTGGGCATCGGGGTGCGCAACCTCCTCCATCTCTTCAACCCGTCGGTCGTCGTCATCGGCGGCGGCGTGAGTCGCATTGGCGCCCCGCTCTGGGACCCGATGTGGGAGATCGTCAACACTGACGCTATGGAGGAATATCGCCGGGACCTCCAGATCCTGCCCGCCGAGCTCGGTGACGACCCGGGCCTCATCGGAGCCGGGCTCATCACGCACGAACTGCTCGCCAGCCGGTCGACGCCATTCAGCGAGCCGACCGCCCGGACGAGCACCGCCGCGGACGTCGGGCAAGCCACCAGGCCGGCGCCCGGGCAAGCCAATTGAACGACTTCGAGGCGCGCCTCGGCGGTTATGCAGGCGCGGTAGAAGAAGCGATGCGGCAGCTCGTGACTGCTACTCCCGCCTACGATGAGCTCACCACGATGCTGCGCTACCACCTCGGCTGGGTGGATCGCACCGGCGCTCCGTTCGAGAGCGGCTCGGGGAAGCGGCTCCGGCCCGGACTCTGCCTGCTGGTCGCGGAGAGTTTGAACGGGGATTGGCGGCCAGCCCTACCGGCCGCGGCGGCACTCGAGCTCGTCCACAACTTTTCGCTGATCCACGACGACATCCAGGATCGGAGCAATCTCCGCCGCTTTCGCGAGACGGTGTGGGCCGTGTGGGGTGAGGCGCAAGCCATCAATGCCGGCGACGCCATGCTGATCATCGCCGAGCAGGCTCTGCTCGAGGCCAGGCCCGCGCTCGCGCCGGACATAGCCGTCGGATCACTGACCCGGCTCAATCGCACCTGCCGCGCCCTGTGCGAGGGCCAGTTCCTCGACATGCGCTGGGAGCACGAAACGTCGATCACGGTCGAGCAGTACATCGAGATGATCGAGCGGAAGACGGCGCGACTCTTCCAGTGCTCCGCGGAGCTCGGCGCCCTGAGTGTTGGGGCGAGCGCCGCGGCCCAGCGCCAGTGCGCCGCCTACGGCTCAGCGCTCGGGATGGCGTTCCAGGTTGTGGACGACCTGCTTGGGGTCTGGGGCCCCGAAGCCGAGACGGGTAAGACCGCTTCGCTGGATATCACGACGCGCAAGAAAACGCTGCCGGTCGTGCTCGGCCTTTCCGCGCCAGCGCCCTCACCCGACCGTGAGCGCCTCCGCGAGCTATTCGCGCTCGAACGCGAGCTGACGCCCGAAGAGACCGCGGAAGCCACCCGCTCTCTCGAGGCGCTCGGCGTCCGCGAGGAAACGACGACGATCGCCCGCCGCTTCCGGGCCCAGGCCCTCAGCGAGCTGGACCACCCGTCGATCCGCGCCCGCGCGGGCCTGCTTCGCGAGTTCCTCGCCACCGCCCTGCCAAACGTGTAGGGCTGCGAACTCACCCCGCCGGCAGGATCTGCCCGAGCACGGCATTACAGACGAAGTAGTGCGCTGGGTCCAGCATGAGGCGGTCGGCCCTCCCGTGGAGCACACCAGCGCGGACGAGATCCGAGAGGCGGTCGTCCAGGTATTCCGCGAGCCCGATGCCGAAGCTCGACCGGAAGTCACCAGCCGAGACCCCCGCCGCGAGGCGAAGCCCGAGCATCACCGTGTCCCGCATGCGGCGCTCGCGCGTCCACGCCTCGCACTCGACATAGCCCGGATTGCCCGCGTTGGCCGCCGCAATGTAGTCGCGCACGATGGGGGTTCGCTTCGTGCGGAAGCCCATAAACGAGGCGGCTGCGCCCGAGCCGAGACCAAGCCATTCGCCGTTGCGCCAGTAGGTGAGATTGTGGCTAGCCTGGCGGCCGGGCGTCGCCCAGTTGGAAATCTCATACTGGCCGAATCCAGCCCCAGCGAGCCGTTCCTGGATCCGGGCGTATTGATCCGCAACCACGTCGTCCTCGAGGAGAGTGAGCTCCCCCGCCTCCGCCGCGGCGCCCATGGGCGTGGTGTGCTCCAGCGTCAGGGCATAGCAGGAGACGTGAGCCGGCTCGAGCCGGATGACGCCGTCTAGCGTCTCCTCCAGCTCCACGACCGACTGGTGCGGGAGGCCATACATCACGTCCACGCTGAAGTTCGCGCAGCCGACCTCGCGGAGGGCCTCTGCCGCTCGGCGCGCCTTCTCCGCGGAGTGCCGTCGACCCAGAAGGCGCAGCTCGTCGTCGCGCAGCGACTGGACGCCGAGGCTGATCCGATTCACTCCTGCTGTTAAATAGGCCTCGATCTTGTGGGCGACCACGTCGCTCGGGTTGGCCTCGATCGTCACCTCGGCGTCGGCAGCCATGCCGAAGCGGTCACGGCAGGCATCGATGATGCGAGCGAGCCGCGGAACCGTGAGCAGGCTGGGCGTTCCTCCGCCGAAAAAGAGGCTGTGCGCCACGCGCGGCGGCGCGGCCTCGACGTGGCGAAGCAGCGCGTCGATGTAGGCATCGACCAGGCGGAATTCGCTCGCTTGCTTGTCGAAGTCGCAGTAGGGGCAGAGCGAAGCGCACCACGGGATGTGCACGTAGACGGCGATCGTCGTGGTGGAGTCCCCGAGGAGATCGGGCGGAGTGGTCGTGAGTGGTCGGGGTGCTGCCATTCCCTCAATTGTAGCGAGCGGCCGGGTGCGCGCCGATCACGGCTAGCGCGGCCTGCCGTGCCGAGCCCCGGGCTCCAGCCAGCCCGGACCAGGGCACCGCCTTCCAAACAATTTCGTGGCTGCGAGTCGGATGGCACCCGCATGTAAGATTGCGGGTGCTTGACCCGTCCAAACACTCGGGAGACCCGCGGGTTCACCATCCCCTGGTGTACCAACCTCGCTGGAGAGTCGACGAGATGGCCCGAACCGAGACGCGCGACCTGCTCAGCACCTCGCTCCGAGAACTAATTGAGGCGTACGAAGCCGCGGGCGACCTGCGCCGCATTACCGGGGCAAGCTGGGACCTGGAGCTCGGCGCGATCACCGAGATGCTCGCCCTCCGCGACGGCCCCGCCCTGCTGTTCGACGAGATCCGAGATTACCCGGTAGGGTACCGCGTCCTCACGAATCTGCTCAACAATCCGCGGCGCGTCGGCCTGCTGTTCGGCCTCCCTCGGGAAAGCGGCGGCATCGAGATCGTCCGCGCGATTCGCGAGCGCTTCGGGGCCATGACGATGGTCGACCCCGAAGACGTGCCCGCGGCAAGTTTCGAAGAGGAGTCTCAAACGGGCTCGGACGTGAACCTATTGAAGTTCCCCTCGCCCTTCTGGCACGAGCATGATGGTGGGCGCTACATCGGCACGGCTTCGGTCGTTGTCGTTCGAGACCCCGACGGCGGCTGGGTGAACCTCGGCACGTATCGCATCCAGGTCCACGACGAACGTACGCTCGGCCTGTACATGGACCCGCCTCACCACGGCAACTTGCTCCTCCAACGCTATTGGGAGCGCGGCGAAGCCGCGCCAATCGCCGTATGCCTCGGCGTCCAGCCAGCGGTCTTGATGAGCGCGGCGCTGAGCGTCCCGTGGGGCGTGAGCGAATACCGTTGGGCGGGCGGGCTTCAAGGGCACCCGGTCGAGACGATTCGCGGGGAGTTCACCGACCTTCCCCTCCCCGCTTCGTCTGAGATCGTCCTGGAGGGCACCTGTCCTCCACCACGTCAGGAGAGCCGCCTCGAGGGACCGTTCGGCGAGACGACCGGCTATTACGCGAGCGATCCCGACGAGCGCCCTGTGATCCGCGTCCAGGCGATCCATCACCGCCGCAACCCGATTCTGTTGGGCGCACCGCCACTCCGACCACCAGCATCGAGTAGCGCTTCGTATCTCTTCCGCGCCGCGAGCGTCTGGAATCAAATGGAGCGCAGCGGCGTGCCGGAAGTACGTGGGGTGTGGATGATGCCCGCGGGCGGGTCGTCCGCGCTGGCGGTGATCTCAATCCGCCAGCGGTACGGCGGCCACGTGATGCAGGCAGCGCAAGCCGCCATGAGCGGGGGTGGCGGGGGCGGCCAGTTCGGGCGCTTCGTCATCGTCGTCGACGAGGACATCGATCCGTCAGACATCGACCAGGTGCTCTGGGCCGTCGCAACCCGCTGCGACCCGGAGGACTCGATCGAGATCATTCGCCACTGCACCTCCCAGCCTGTGGACCCGCGCATCCCGCCCGAGCGCCGCGCCGCCGGCGACTATGTCATGTCTCGCGCGGTCGTCGACGCCTGCCGCCCATTCCGCTGGCACGGCCAGTTCCCGCGCTCGGTTGGGGTGAGCCCGGAGCTGCAGGACCAGATCCGACGCGATTGGTCGCAGCTCTTTAGCTGAGCTGACGGAGAGACTGGATGCGATTCGACCTCGTGACGCTGCCGAACTACGTGGAGGAGACGAGTCCGCCGTTCAACCGCTACTATCAGGAACTGCTGGAGGAGATCGAGCTCGCGAAGGAGCTTGGGTTCGGCTGCGCCTGGTTCACCGAGCACCATTTCATGCCATATGGCGGTATGATCCCAAACCCCGCGACCATGCTGATGGCCGCCGCGGCGCGCACCTCCCGCATCCGCCTCGGCTGCTCGGTCTCGGTGCTGCCGCTCCGGCATCCGCTCCACATCGCCGAAGAGTACGCGAGGGTTGATGCGCTCTCGGGCGGTCGGCTGGAGTTCGGCATCGGAATCGGCAACACGCCACGGGAATACGAAACGTGGCCACGGGCCGCAACGTCTACAGCGACCCCAACCAGTGCATCGAGATCATGCGCCGCACCCAGGCCAACTTCGAATTCGACATCTTCGGCATGCAGTTCAGTTTTGGCGGTATCCCGCATGCTGAGGTCATGCAGGCAATGCGCCTGTTCGCCCGCGAGGTCATGCCCACCTTCGCCTAGCGGACGCCGTCACATGTACAATTAGCTGTACATGTTCTTGGGGGCCGTTATGGACGCTGTACCATACACACGAATTCGCGCGCACCTCGCAGAGGCGATGGAGCGGGTCTGCGACGACCACACCCCGGTGATCATCACCCGCAAGAATGAGCGATCGGTGGTGATGATTTCCTTGGAAGACTATGAGGCGATCGAAGAGACCGCGTATCTCCTTCGAAGCCCCAAGAATGCCCGACGGCTGCTCGAATCGATTGCAGAGCTGCGTTCCGGAAAAGGTACCGAGCACGAGCTGGCTGAGTGAAGCTCATCTTCTCCAAGCACGCTTGGGAGGATTACCTCTACTGGCAGCAAACTGATCGGAGAATCCTTCAACGCATCAACGCGTTGATTCGAGAGATCCAGCGCACACCGTTCGAAGGGGCTGGCAATCCGGAGCCCTTGCGTCATGGTTTCGCCGGCTTCTGGTCCCGCCGCATTACCAGCGAGCATCGAATCGTCTATCAGGCTGAGGCGGACTCGGTTTTCATCGCGCAACTCCGCTATCACTATTAGCTCTTGCGGAGGCATGTCCATTGGCGGCTCCTGAGCCGAAGCCCTCAGGCGTTATCTCACGCTTCAACGTTCTGTCGCTCTACCTGCCGGCGATGACGCTCGCGATGGGCTCCGCGATGATCATCCCGGCGCTGCCCGCGCTCGCCCGCTCATATCACGTCGGCTTTGGCCAGGCCTCCCTCGCTATCATCGTCTATGGCGTTGGGCAGATCGTGTGGTCGATTCCGACCGGCTACCTCATTGACAAGATCGGACGGCGCAAGGTTCTGCTCGCGGGCCCGATTATCCTCGCGGCAAGCTCCGTGGCCACAGGCCTGTCGGACTCATTCATGCAGCTCCTGCTCTACCGCTTCATCGGCGGTTGCGCCCAACAGATGTGGTCCGTCAGCAGGATTACCGTCATCGCGGACACCGGCGTGGAAAGTCAGCGCGGGCGCCAGATCATGGGCATGGTCGGGATGGAGTCATCGGGCCGGCTCTTGGGACCCGCGATTGGCGGCTTTCTCGCCGCGGGCGTGGACTTGCGGGCGCCCTTCTTCCTGCACGCGCTGCTCTCGCTACTCGCCATCGTGCCCAGCTTCACGATGATCAAGGAATCGGCGCCGCTCCCCGCGAAACAGCGCCGCGGTGAAGCCGAGGCGAATGCGGCGACGCTCGCCGCGCTGCTGACCTGGCCCGTCATGATGTTCTTCGTCGCTCAGCTCTTCGCGAATCTGACGCGTGGCACGTCGCAGTCCGGAACGCTTCACCTGTATGCGACGTATGCCTTCGACGTCGGTCCAGAGACGATCGGGCTGCTGGCCTCGGCAGCGAGTCTGGTCGGACTGCCGATCATCTTCAGCACTGGCTACATCATGGACCGGTGGGGACGCACATCGACAATCGTGCCTGGCTTCGCCATGACGGGCATCGCCATGGCCGTCATGGCGGCAATCGCGTTCGTCCATGCGCCTTTTGGTGTGTACGTCCCCGCCTTCCTCGCGCTCCAGTTCTCCCAGTCGCTGACCGCGGGCAACATGCAGGTCATCGGCACGCTCATCGCGCCCGAGCACGTGCGGGGCCGCTTCTTCGGCGTGTGGCGACTGGTCGGGGAGGCGGGCACAGCCATCAGCCCCGCGCTCTTCGCGGTCGTCGCGGAGCACGCCTCATATGGCGCATCGTTTGCCCTCCTCAGCACGTTTGCGCTCGGCGCCGCCGTCATTCTCTACACGCAGGTGCGCCAGGCGCTCCACAAGATGAACGAGCCAGCACCGATTCCGGCGTGAACGAGCTCGCCCGCCCGACTCGGCAACGAGATTCACACAACAAGATTGCTTGACGAGTTGTACACTCGCGCATCGCGGGTCGACCGGAGGGCGGGAGCAACGTAACGGGCTCACGTGCCGGCGAATTGTGACGGAGGGGAGGAAGATGAAATCATTATTGAACAAGCAGTTTCTAAACCGGCTCCTCGTACTCGTGCTGGCTTTCCTCTTAGCGGGTGTCGGAACGACCCTGGCTCCGAGCCAGCGGGCCGAAGCGCAAGGAACGGTGGGCGGCCGGGGGTTTAGCCTCACCGACCTAGGCAACCGGCTGGTGCGGCTATCCTGGCAAGGCGGCACGGCGCAGTCGAGCTATTTCCTGCTGCGCGCCGGCAACGCCGGTAATCAATTTTTCCAAGTGTCCGGTGCCGCGACGCAGTTCACCGACATCGTTCCTCTTACCAGTACGTTGGCCTGCTATCAACTGATCGCGATCAGCACCACGGCCCAATCCCTCGGCCGCTCTGACATGTTGTGCATCTTGCCCGGGATTGCCGGTGGCGCGGTCCCGCCGAATTTTTCAGTCCAACTCAATGAGTCGAACGTCAGTTCGGCGTCCTGGGGGGCAGTGCTCGGGGCGACCGGCTATACGTTCGTTCCACTCGGGACGACCAGAGCCCAAACGCTGGGCCTGGCAGCGCTCGGTACCACCGACGACACCGGCGGTACCGCCACGTGCTATGTCCTGCTGCCGACCAACGCGGCGGGCATTATGGGCCTAAGCAATGTGCAGTGTGTCATTCCCGGCCTCTCCAGCTTTACCGCCGTCGGGACGCCAACGCCAACGCCACTTGCCGCCGGCTGTCTCGATGGCACCGTGGGGCCCGCGGTACGCTACGGGAATCTCAACCTCACCGCGGCGGCGGTCGCTCCAGTTGCCCCGCCGCCCGTGCCGATCACGCTGCTGGTCGACATGACGGGAGCCCAGCCGGCCACCCTCCAGGTGGACGGGGGACCACCGACTGAGGCCTTCGAGATCTGCGTTACCACCAGTCCCCCCAGCAGCAGCCAGCTTGGGGTGGGCGTCACCGGCGTCCTCCAGGATCCGGATCCATCCGGCGGCCCAAGCGGTCCGGTGAATTTCTGGCAGAACCTGTTCGGAACCGACCTCCTCGTGCCGCTGCAGAGCAACCAGCCAATAGGAGGAGGCGCGATACGGGTCGTTCTTCCCGCCTCGAATCTGCGGCAGCAGCTCCTGGTCACGCCCGAGGGCTACTCCTCGGGCCGGATGCGGTTCACCATCACCCTGAGCGACGGTCAGCACATTCTCGATATCTCGATCGGCAAGCGGACCACGCCGCTCGGCACCCCAGTGCTGCCGCAGCGGCCGCTCTTCTCCGTAGCGCCAAATGGCATCTCCGGGTGCGATCCCGCCGATATTCTCGCCCCGCCGGGTACTACTGGGACTCCGTGTGGCGGCCCCGGCTCCCCTGACGTGTTTATCGCGTGCGCCAGCCTGACCTTCGCCACAAGCTGTGGGTCCGGCGGCAGCGCGGGCCCGCCGTTCAACGACGACGTGCGGGGCCTGTCGTTCGGGGAGGCGATCGGCAATCCAACCTACTTCTTCTCGGTCGACGCCCCGTCACTTGGGTGTCCGGGCACCGGCGTGAGAACGGAATCCGCCTTCTCTGCCGGCGACGACGAATACGTCCTCGTGCCAGGCAGCAGCCAGGGCTGCGCCGGAACGAACGCGTTCTTCCTCGCGGGCGAGGCCATCGGCCTGAGGGATGGCGACGAGCTCGAAGACGTATCCTGGGCGCCCAGCGTCCCGGGGGTCGGGTCCGTGCCGTACTTCACGCTCGCACCAGGCTCGCCCTCGCTTGCACCCCTTGGCGCGACACCGAGCGACATCCTGACTAAGCCGGGCCCTGGAGCTCCGTCCATCGCCGTCAGTCACCTCGCGCTCGGACTGCTGGGAAATGACTCGATCGACGCGATCTGCATGTTTGCGCCGCCGAGCCTGAGCGGCATCATCTACTCCCTTGCACCGGGATCGCCGTCGCTTGCGATCCTGAACTACGCGCCCGCGGACCTCATCACGACCGGTCCAACTGGCCCCACGCGGATCGCCACCGCGAGCCAGCTAGGCCTGCGCGCTGAGGACAACCTGGATGCCCTGAAGTGCCGGCAGGCGGGGACAACGTCCAGCACGACTACGCCGACATTCACGATCACGCCGACCCCAACGCCGACGGGCTCCATTACGAACACACCGACGGAGACGTCGACGCCTACCAACACGCCAACGATCACGAGAACGGCGACAATCACCGAGACGATCATCATCACGGTGACCAACACGTTCACGCCGACTCCAACGATTGCACCGTCGCTAACCCCGACGCCGACACCCACACCTTCGCCAACCCGGTCCCCGTCGCCAACTCCGACGCGGACCCCGACTCCGAAGCCGGTCGTGACTGGCCTGAGCGTCTCTTTCACCGTGAGTCCAACCAACCCGAATCAGGTGACGTTCACGTTCAACCTGTTTGGGGCGGAGGGGATCAACGACTGGGAGATCATCTTCGCGGACCAGTCGCTCCAACCCTTCCCCCAGCCGCAGACGTTCAGCGGGCCGACCGGGTGGACGGAGACGTTCGCGCCCGGCCTGCCGGTGTTCCGCGCCTGCGCCGGTGCGAATGCCCAGTGCAACGGCACGGCATTTCTGAGCAATGGGGACACATTCGTGATGACGTTCTCGCCCGCGTTCCCTGCGAACCTCTGCAACATCGAGCTGCACCTGACCCGTGACGGGGTCAACATCGGCACGACGATCGCGGGCCGCCCGCAGTGCGGCTAGTCTTCAAATAGGAGAGGCGAGGCCCCTGACACCCACGCCGGGGCCCCTCCTCTTGTTACAGCTCTTGATGAGTCGGATCGCCTGATTGACGAGCCGCGGGCTCCGCACTAAACTCCGAACGACATGGACCGGCCGCGTCCAGCGCGGCACTCTCCGGGAGGAATCAGATGGCAGAGATCGTACTGGGCGTCGGCACATCGCACGGCCCCCAGATCAACATGGGACCCGAGACGTGGCAGCTCCTCTACGACAAGGACACGACCGACTCCCGCATCGACTACAAGGCGCTGCTCGAGATCGCTCCGAAAAGCCTCGAGGCGGAGATCACGCCCGAAAAGTGGCGCGAGCGCTATGACGCCTGCCACGTCGCGCTGCGGTCGCTGCGCGAGACGTTCGAGCGGGCAAAACCGGACGTCGTCGTCGTGCTCGGCGATGATCAGCACGAGCAGTTCCTCGACGACAACATGCCGATGTTCTCGGTCTTCTACGGCGACACGATGCCGATGGGCCATCGCGAGCGGAAGCAGGTCGCCGAGTGGCAGCGGGCTGAGGAAGAGCTGGCGCCGAAGATCGGGCCCGAGGCCCGCAATGAGGTGGGGCTGGCGCGCCACCTGATCGACTCGCTGCGCGATGCCGATTTTGACATCGCGGCGTCCAACCAGCTCAAGCCGTCGGTTGGGCTCGGCCACGCCTTCACGTTCTTTTATCGCTACTTCGATCAGGACGGCGCCATTCCGATGGTGCCCCTGGCGGTGAATACGTTCTTCCCGCCGAACCAGCCAACGCCCCGCCGTTGCTACAACCTGGGCCGGGCCCTGCGCGACGCCATCGAAGGCTGGCAGAGCGACAAGCGAGTCTGCGTGATCGCATCGGGCGGGCTGAGCCACACCATCATCGAAGAGGACCTCGACCAGCAGACGCTCAACGCGCTGATCGAGAAGGACGCGGATGCGCTCTGCTCGCTCCCACGCGAGCGGCTGATTCGCGGCACCTCGGAGATCCGCAACTGGGTAGCCCTCGCCGGGGCGGTCGAGCCGATGGACATGTCGCTGGTCGACTACGTTCCGTGCTACCGCTCGCCCGCGAGCACCGGCTGCGCGATGGCCTTCGCCACCTGGGAATGACCCAGCCGCCATTTCGGGTGCCGCGAATCGACGGAGGCGCCAAACAACCCCCTCCCCCTCGTGGGGAGGATTGGGGAGTGCGACCATGATCGCCACGGAGATCACGAGCCAGGCCGGGGAAATCATCGAGATCGACGGTCTTCGGACCTACTCGATCAAGACCGGCACAGGCCCGGCCATTGTGCTCATCCACGGGGGCGCGCCGGGCGCCTGCGCCCGCGTGAACTGGGGCCCAGCCATCGATCCGCTCGCGGCCGCGGGGTTCACCGTGTATGCCTACGATCAACCGGGCTACGGCCAATCGGATAACCCGGCCGACTTCTCGATGGAGTACCGGTTCCGGCACGCCAAAGCGTACATCGAGTCGCTCGGGCTCGACCGCTACATCGTCATGGGGAACTCCCAGGGCTCCTACATTGCCGCGCGCATTGCACTAGAAGACCCGCGTGTGCAAAAGCTGGTGCTCGTGGCAAGTGGGACCCTGGCCCCCAAGGGCTCGGCGGCGGCGGACGCGCAGTCCCGCGAGCACGCGGAGCGCCTGCGCGCCTACGTCCCGTCGCTCGAGAACAGCCGCAGCCTCACGAGCCAGACCCTCGTCAACCCGGAGCGTGTCACCGAGGAGCTGGTGCGCCTCCGCTATGAGATGAGCACTGGCAAGAACCGCGAGGCGGAGGAGCTGCGACGCGGAACCCCGGCGCCGCCTCCGATCACCGACGAGCTGAAGAACCTGAACGTCCCGGTCCTCTTACTCTGGGGTGCGCAGGACAGCGGTGCCGCGCTCGAGCGCTCGCTGCTCCTCCTGCAGTCGATCCCCGGTGCCGAGCTGCACATCTTCGATCGCTGCGGCCACTGGGTGCAGTGGGATCAGGCCGATCGCTTCAACACGATCGTGCGCGACTTCCTCACCGCGGACCGCTGACTACAGACGAGCAAGGAGCACCTATGGAACCGCTGCCCGGCGGCGCAAACTTTCTCCGGGCCAAGACGCTCTGGGAGATCGGCCTGTACATCGCGGGCAATCCGGAGACGAAGTACGGCGGCAACCGCGATATGTGCATCGTCGTGGGCAGCGGCTCGGGCACGACCTTCAAGCCGTGGCTCCGACTCGCGACGGGCGCGGCAGTGCTCGCCGAAGCCGTCGCCGCGGGTGAGCTCGAGCTGGCGTTCGTCAATCCCTCCGCGATGTTGACGCAGGCATATCGGGGCGTCGGCATCTTCACCAGGCCGCTGCCGTTGCGCGTCGTGGCCCAGTATCCATCCTGGGACCGCTTCGTGTGTGCCGTCCACCCGCGGACGGGCATCGCCTCCCTTGCCGACATCAAGGCGAAGAAGATCCCGCTCAAGCTCTCGCTGCGCGAGGAGCGGGACCACTCGACCCGCGCGCTCATCGACCAGCTCTTCGGCCTGTACGGCTTCACCCTGCAGGACCTCGAGTCCTGGGGCGGCACCTTCCAGTACGTCGGCCCGCCCGGCGACGTGCGCCGCATCAACGCCATGAAAGCGGGTGAGATCGAGGCGATCCTGGACGAGGGGATCAGCCACAACGAGTGGTTCGAGCAGGCGCTCGCGAACGGCTGGAAGGCCATTGAGTTCGAGCCGGAGATCACAGCAGAGCTGGAGAAGCTCGGCTGGCGCCGGGTCGTCATCCCGAAGGGGCGTTATCCGCATCTCACCCAGGACTATGCCTGCCTGGACTTCAGCGGCTGGCCGCTCTACACGAGCGCCAATTTGCCCGATGACGCCGCCTACGCCATGGTCGCCGGGATCGCCGCGCGGGAGGCCCAGATCCCGTGGGAGGACGGCGCCTTCACCGGGATCGGCCAGCTCGGCCAGGACACCGAAGCCACGCCACTCGATGTCCCGCTCCACCCCGGTGCCGAGCGCTACTACCGTGAGCACGGCTACCTATGAGCTCAGCCGATGACAACCAAGGCTGGCGGGTTCGCATAACTGGCGTTTAGCTTAACCCGCTTTCACGCACCCACGAGGATCGCATGGACAGGCTTAGCCGGATCCAGCTAGCCACGATGCTGCTCGACACCACAAGTATGGAAAGTCTTCGTAAGGCAAGTCGACACAATAGATCCTGGGCCAGCGTCTACCGTGGCTTTCGTCCAAATTCTCTTACTAGGTCCGTTTTTCTCCGCGGAGCAATGGCATTCGCCCACGATCCTGCCCTAATGCGATCGCTCGCTAACGCCTTTTTCGATAGCCTCGGGATTCATGCCGCCCGGGACATGAGCGCTAGATGGGCTCGGGCGGCTGAGGACACTCGGCTGTCTGACCAAGTTAGGGAAGCCTGCACACTGCTCACGAGCGTCGATTTTGCCAGTCTTTCATTTCTTCCCGAGGCTGAATCAGCGCCTCCGACGGCTGATGCAGAACTCGAAAGTATTGATTCGCCTCTGGCTCCCAAACCTGAAGGGGAAACATTTGGTGCTGATGCGCCGCCGCGTTCTGATGCCGCATCTTCTGAAAGCGCGCCCCAAGTGGATGCGCCGGATCGTGCAGCCCGGGAAATCGTCGAGACGATCCAGCCGCCTTCCTATGTCGTTCAACAAGTACCTATCGATTTAGACCTTCCCGCAGACAACGTTACGCAAATTCAACAAGCGGTGACCCTGTTCGAACGTGCACTGGTCCAGTTTATACACAGGCAATTGCAGGGCCTCTACGGAAGCTCTTGGTTACGCAAGGGTTGTGGTCCGTGGAGACAAGATTGGTGGGCGCGCGCTGATCGCAACAGCGCAATTGAGCCAAAAACGCTCTTGGGATATGCAGAGATCGCCGAGCTTGAACAAATCATCAGCAGAACCGAGAACTGGCCGGTTTTCAAGGCGTATTTTTCCAACAAGGACTTAGTACGGTTGCGATTTCTTGACATCGTTCCACTCAGAGTCTCTGGGATGCATCCCTCCGAGCGTACACTGAGCGTCGTCAAGCAAATTGCTGGGCTCAACGCAATGGTTGAAATCATCGCGACAGTACACCCTCCTACGGCACGCCGTATTGACGAACTTGTGCAAGAAGGCTTAAGCCGCAGCGACTCGAACCCAGGGATTCCCGATACCGCACGGTCGAAGATCCAAATGAACGTGTCAGAGTTTTCGGGCGGACCGCTCGTTGGACGAGAGACCCAGTTAAGAGAACTCAATGAATTCTGGGATGACCCTTATAGGACGGTCTTGTCAGTTACCGGAGAGGGGGGAATTGGCAAGACCGCGCTGCTTGAAGGGTTCCTTCACCATTTGGTCAGCCGCCTCTGTCCCTTTGGAGAACGTCCCGATCCCGAATTGATTGTCTATTTGACTGCAAAGGAAGAATACTTACCTGACATGCGACGAGCCCCCGCCACGCAGCAGGTTAGAACCCTCCGACGCATTTACGACGTTACCCTGGAAACGGTTGCAGGCCAAATCCCCACGACAGACTCGGTTGAAGTATTGCGATCTCAGGTGCTTTCTTTGGCGCGAAGCATGAGAATCTTTTATGCATTGGATAATCTCGAAACTCTGGACGATGCCGAATGGGATGAGATTGGGAACTTCCTGGATGAGCTGCCAGGACCGAGCAAGGCCGTGGTCACAACCCGAGTGAACAGGCGTGTGGGTCGCGGCTTACAGTTGACGGGGCTCACAACCGAAGACGGGCGTCACCTCTTTATTTCACGGCTAACAGCACAGATTCCGGAATTTGATGCAAATGATGACGACACAGAGGCAATCGATGAAATTGTGCGCCATGTCAATGGATTTCCCTTAGCCATAGTGTCGTCAAGCAATTTGGTGGCAAATGGTTACTCAATCCGTGATGCTCTTGACAAAATCAAGGGTGGGCAAACCCTGGAGCTTCTCCAGTTCTCCTTCGAAAGCTCGCTCAAGCGCCTTATGACCGACGAAGTCCAGACCCTCCTATTTCTTTCCGTCTCGAAATATCCTCGCGCCCGCGAGGAGCTCTTGGACTTTTCAGAACATGACGACCGCCTCGGAGAAATATTGAAGACACTCCTCGATATGAGCTTCATAAGGCGATCGCTCGAAGACAAAAAACGCGTGAAGTTCGTAGTTGAGAATCCATTGCTAAAGGACTATGTGTCCAAGCGGGCCCCTGAGCTTCTTTCGGCAGACGAATACGCTCTTGTGTTGAAGAGGGCAAGGATTGCCCCTTCCCAGGCCCAGTCGGCTAGCGTACTTATCGAGGTGGAACGCGAGATTGCCAGGGCAAGAGACGCAGACTGGGATGACGGAATCCGTATTCTCGAAGCGGCGCGGCGTCGATGGGGCGATGAACCCCGCTTGATTGCAGAGCTTGGCTACTTTTACTACCGAATGCAGAACCGTCCTGTCGCGAGAAGTCTGTTGGAGAAGGCGATCGCACTGGGATACGAGTCGGCGGATGTCTTTTTTCATTTGGCTCTGGTTCATTTCTACGATAACCGCCCTGACGATGCGCTAGTGCATGCAGAAACAGCCCTCACCTTACGCGCGGAATTCCCGGGGGCTGAGCGTTTGGCTGCCGATGCTCTTCTTGCTCGGGTCGCACGCGACGTCTTTACGCTGGATGACACCGTGAAGACCGACCTATTGAGGCGGGCCACGGCCCACCTACAACGCGCACTAATCGCAGACGAGCGGGGCTTTAATGACGAGGCTCACAACAGAAAGGTACGCGAGCTAATCGCGCGCGCGGACGAACACCTTTCCACTCTCATTAGGTAAACCTGTGGGCCGCGCTATGATCGCGGCACGACGGTATGGGCCCGCCCCGTTTAGCTGGGCATAGGACTGTTGGGCAGAATACTTCATCGGCACGATCGAGGACAGGTTGTAGATTGCCTACAACACTTTGAAGCAATCGGTTCGCGCAGTTTGCCGGAATGACGGCCGCTAACGATCCTTGATCAGTTGCCTTCCCGTGAGTAAAATAAGGCCGAAGTTAGACCAAAGTAGTGCCAGAACAATGCCGGACTTACGACGACTCAGAGAATCCGCGGCGTTGAGCCAGCGCGAGCTCGCTCAGAAAGCAGGGGTGTCACGAGCGACGATCGCTGCCGCTGAGCTTGGAACGAGAAAACCGCACCCAAGCACGGTGCGGAAGTTAGCGACTGCGCTGGGACTTCATCCTGCCGAAATTGAGTTCAGAGTGGGGCGCGGATGAAGACCCTTGAATCCCAGCCGGAGCGCACTCTAATCGACCTGTTTTCTGGCGGCGGCTTGTTCTCGTGGGGATTCACCCGCAGTAGCTGCGGGGGAGCCGCTTGGCGGGTAACTGCTGCCCTGGACCATGACGCCGCCTGCTGCCGATCTCTGGCAGCTAACTTCCGGTCCTCCAGGATCGTGAGCGCAGACATCGCTCTGCAGGACCCGAATCACTGGCTTGCCGAGTTGCGGCATGAGCCTGGGCAAATTGGCCTGATCCACGCATCTCCTCCGTGCACGGAATTCAGCCCGGTCAACCAAACAAGGAGCAAAGACGACGGCATCTTTCGGACGGTTTTTCGCTGGGTGGAGGTCTGGCGGCCGGCTGTTGTGTGCCTTGAAAATGTGCCTGCATTTCGTCATGTGCAGGGCGGCAGCTTCCATCGAGAGGTCGTTGCGAAACTTACGAGTCTTGGCTACCGAATTACAGATTTCACCCTACAGGCCGCCCAATTTGGCGTACCGCAATTTCGCAAAAGGTTGTTCTACTTGGCCTACAGATCTGATTTCGAGATACGTCCGACCGCGCCGACGCCGACTCACCCATCGGGGCAGGACTTCGTTTCTGTCGAGAGAGCCATCGGTGACTTACCATCGCGTCTCCCGGGTGATGACGCAGATTGGGTGGTTGTCGACGGAACCGATTCGAACGATCCAGCATTGGGCGCATTCGGCCTTCCTGTCGTCACAAACGGCCACGCGGCACGTGCGCTTAACGATGTACAGATAAGAAGGCTCAAGCATCTCAAGCCTGGCCAAGCGTGGGATGCTCTCCCAGACGAGCTTCAACCGAACAACGGTTTTCGCCACTGCTACGGTCGCCTTGACCCTTTCCAGCCAGCCTTCACCATTACGACCGGTGTCGGCGCACCCAGCAGAGGATGCTTTTCTCACTACTCGCAAGACAGACTGATTACCTTCCGAGAGGCCGCTCGGTTACAGAGCATCTCCGACGACTACATTTTGGTCGGCTCTCGTGGCGAGCGAGCTCGAATAATCGGAAACGCCGTACCGCCGCTGCTGGCGGAGGCCATAAGGAAGTGCGTGGACACTGACTTGGGTCATTTTTTTTGAGGTGAGCGGAGCAAGACCGCATATCGAATCTCAGCCGCAATTTCAGGGCATCTAGCATCCACATCTTCCTCGAAATATCGCAGAACCTGCCAACCCAGGCCCTCAAGTCGTGTAGTGGTCTCTTGATCGCGGGCGTAGTTACGCCGCAGCTTGGTTTGCCAATATGGGGCCAGCCCGAGATATTGCTCCTCTCTTAAGTACCCATGCCAGAACCGGCTATCCACGAAGACGGCTACCTTTGCCCTTCGGAAGGTTAAGTCCGGCGTACCGGGAAGTGTTTTGTCGTGTACCCGGTATCGGCCTCCTTCCCTCCAGACAGTTCTCCGAAGCGAGACTTCCGCTCTACCCCCTGTCGACTTTATGGACCGCATGACTCGAGCCCTAATTTCAGGCGCGTAGTCTGGCATTCGCCCCCCGATCTTGCAATGGGCCGAGCGAGTCTAATATAGTAACCATTAACATTAATGGTTACTGATTGGAGGGAACATGCCGATCGAAGCGCGTCTATTCGGGCACGTCGTCACTCTGGCGGGCAAGCCATCACCTAGCTTTCTAGAGCATTACATTCGCCCACTTGCTAGCGAACTCACACCGGCACCAGGAACATTATTAGCCGTCGAGCTCGGAGCCGAAGGTGGATTGGATGCCTTCACGATGGTACGTGTAGCCAATGCCTGGGAGGCGAACCCATATGAGGATGCACATAGCGCTACGCTGGCCGAGGTACTTCCATTCGGTCTCGTGTCGCCAGGCGAGGGCGACTCTACGGTGATCTTTCGAATTTGCCATTCCGAACCCCTGGAGGAGGTGTTGGTCGATCAGAACGGGTGCGTGGTATCGATCCGCAGTATCTCTCGGCTGCCACGCGCTGGGGCGCGCGTATTCTATCCGTGGGGGGATCTAATAGCCCGTACGCTGGGGCTCGAGGACGATCCGCAAATCTCCCTGTCAATCGGGGAGATTCGCGGGTCCGGCGTCCCTGCGCGGATTCGGCGTGACGCGATTCAACGGCATTTCGCAATCTTGGGAGCTGAACCGCCCCGGGTTTTGTAGAGACTCCGGTTTTTGTGTGTCGCGCACGGAAAAGTTGGCGCGGAGCTGTTGTACGGCAAGCCCGCCGCCGATTGCGAGGCTTGCGGGGCCGGG
>Ga0080064_1002282_pt1 | contig 33285 bp, 17 predicted proteins | sample Subgrocontami54m_FD_69260 | JGI IMG/M metagenome (GOLD analysis project Ga0080064, IMG submission 69260) | Subsurface groundwater microbial communities from S. Glens Falls, New York, USA - GMW46 contaminated, 5.4 m (SPADES assembly) (version 2) ...
GTGAGGGCGCGGTGGATCATGCCCGTAAGGGCGTGATCCTGCGGTCGCACGCCCTTACGGGCGTGATCCACCGCGCGCTTACGCGCGCGACTCCAAGTCGAGCTGGTTGGTGTATCCCGGGGAACTTAGTGGACGCTACTTAGCAACGCGACACTGGGGGCGCCCCGGGCCACCGGGGCGCCCCTCTCCTTGACACACCCCTCCCCTCCTGCGATCCTGTCGCGCCTCGCCGACCCGAGAGCGCGCCCGAGATGCCCCTCCCCTCCCCTGCCGGCCTGAAACTGACCGCCCCCGAACGGCGCTGGGCCCAGGCGGTCTTCGAGGCCCTCCTCCCCTCGGGCGCCGACCCGCGCCTCCCGATCGGCGCGCGCGAGGTCGACATGGTCGGACGGCTCGAACTCCTCCTCTCCGCGTCCCCCTTGCACGCCGCCTGGGGGGCCCGCATGGCGTTCGTCATGCTCCAGGCCCTTCCCCCCTTCCTCATGGGCGAGATGGCGACTTTCCGCGGCCTCACCGCGCGACTCCGCGAGGAGGTCCTGCGGCGCTGCGCGGAGAGCCCCGTGTACATCCTGCGCGAGGCCATGGCCCTCGTGAAGACCGTGGCCCTCATGGCCTACTTCGACGACCCGCGGACGGTCCAGGCGCTCCGGAGGTCGGTGTGATCGTCACCCGCGACCAGGTCCAGGCCGACGTCCGCGACGGGTGCGACTTCGTCGTGGTCGGAAGCGGCGCGGCGGGCGCCACGGCGGCCCGCGTCCTCACGGAGCGCGGCTTCGACGTCGTCATCGTCGAGGAGGGGCCCCCCGTCGACCGGACCGTGAGCGCGAAGGGCGTCTTCCCCACCTTCACGCACTACGTCCGCGACGCAGCCTCACAGGCCGCCCTGGGGCGGTCCTTCATCCCGATCCTCCAGGGCCGATGCGTCGGCGGGAGCACGGCGATCAACTCCGCGATCTGCTGGCGGACCCCGGAGGACGCCTACGACCGGTGCTTCCGCAAGCACGGGCTGGACAAGGCCGTGCCGATCGACGCGCTCGATCGCGCCTTCGCGCGGATCGAGGAGGAGCTCCACATCACCGAGGTCCGCGAGGAGATCCTCGGGCGGAACTCGTGGCTCATGCGCGAGGCCGGCCGCCTCGCGGGCCTCGAGGGGAGGATGATCCCCCGGAACGAGAAGGACTGCGAGGGGAGCGGTAACTGCCTCCTGGCCTGCCCGACGAACCGCAAGCAGTCGACCGACCAGAACTACATCCCGATGTCACTGGCGAAGGGGGCGCGCCTCTACGCGACGTGCCGAGCCGACCGCGTGACCACGCGGGGGGGCCGCGCCGATGGCCTCGACGGGACTTTCCTGGACGGGTACGGGCGGAAGGGGCCCCGGTTGCGCGTCGAGGCGCGGAGGGGCGTCATCGTGGCGGGGAGCGCGATCCACTCGCCCCAGCTCCTCCAGAGGTCCCGCCTGGGGAACCGCCGGCAGGTCGGGGCGCACTTTCAGGCCCATCCGGGCACGGCGATGGTAGGCGTCTTCGACGACCCCGTGAGGCCCTGGTCCGGAGCGACGCAGGGGTACGAGATCGACCACTACCGAAAGGAGCGGATGAAGCTGGAGACGATCGGCCTCCAGCCCGAGCTCGCCGGCGTGAGGCTGCCGTACGTCGGCGCGGAGCTGATGCGCTCGCTGGCCGATTTCGGGCACGTCGCCATCTGGGCGGTGCTCTGCCGCGCGAACGCGGAGGGGAGCGTCGGGCACCTCGGCCCGTTCGGGACGCGGATTACGTACACCCCACTCCCCGAGGACGTCGCGGTGATCCGCCGGGGCCTGAAGCTCACGGGCGAGCTGATGTTCTCCGTGGGGGCGAAGGCGGTCCTGCCGGGCATCTTCGGCGTCCCCGCCCGGATCACCTCGCCCGACGGCCTGAAGGCGATCGACGAGGCGACGCTCGACCCGCGCGCCTACCACCTGATCGCCACGCACCTCTTCGGGCCGACGCGCATGTCCGTCGACCCGCGGGGGGGCGTCGTGGGACCCGACTTCCAGGTCCACGGCGTGCCGGGGCTCTACGTCATCGACTCGAGCGTCTTCCCGACGAACCTGGGCGTCAACCCGCAGCACACGATCATGGGCGTGGCGTGGGTGGCGAGCGAACGGATGGCAACGGAGGCTGGGAGATGAGACGGATCCTGCTGCTCCTCGCACTCGCGGCGCCGATCGCCGCCGCGCCGAAGGAGATCGTCCTCGATCGCGACGACATCGAGGTGACCGAGGACGTCGTCGTGAAGCCGGGGACCTACCTCGTGATGGACACCGACGGCGACGGGGTCCTCCACGTGAAGGCCGACGGCGTGACGATCGACTTCCAGGGCGCGACGCTCCTCGGGGCCACCGACGACGTGCCCCAGGACGCTTGCAACGGGATCGGCGTGCGCGTCGAAGGACGCTCGAAGGTCACCATCAAGAACGCCGTCCTTTCGGGGTTCAAGGCCGCAATCGTCGCCTCCAAGTGCAGGGAGGTCACCATCGAGAAGTGCTCGTTCCGCCGCAACTACGCGATGCACCTGAAGAGCACCCCCGAGGCCGAGGACGCGGGCGACTGGCTCTGGCCCCACACGAACGACGACCTGGAGTGGAGAAGGAACTACGGCGCGGGGGTCTCGCTGGAGGGGTGCGAGGACTGCGTCGTTCGCGAGAACACGGCCCGCGCGCAGCAGAACGGCGTCCTGCTCACGCGCTGCTCGCGCGTGCAGGTCTACGACAACGACATGTCCTACCTCTCCGGGTGGGGTCTGGGCATGTACCGCACGTGCGACTCCGTCGTCGCGCACAACTCGTTCGACTGGTGCGTCCGCGGCTACAGCCACGGCGTCTACTACCGCGGGCAGGACAGCGCGGGGATGCTCGTCTTCGAGCAGTGCAGCCGGAACGTCTTCGCGTACAACAGCGCGACGCACGGCGGCGACGGCTTCTTCCTCTATGCGGGCCACGAGACGACGCAGCGGACCGGCAAGGGGGGGTGCAACGGAAACCTCGTCTACAAGAACGACTTCTCCCACGCCGTCGCGAACGGCATCGAGGCGACCTTCTCGGACGGGAACCTCTTCGTCGAGAACGTCCTCGACGAGTGCGACTACGGGATCTGGGGCGGGTACAGCTACAACACCTACATCGCGGGGAACCGGATCGCGCGGAGCCAGACGGCGGGTATCGCGATCGAGCACGGGCACGACAACGTGATCGAGGGGAACCTCTTCGAGAACAACGCGATGGGGGTGTCTCTCTGGTGGGACGAGGACAAGGACCTCGTGGAGGGGGTGTACGGGAAGAACCAGGACACGCGCTCGCGCGGGTACCAGATGCGCTGGAACCGGTTCGTGGGGAACACCGAGCAGTGGCGGCTGTCCGAGACCTCGGAAATCGTCGACGAAGGGAACGGCGGGGAGTCGGTCGACGTGTCCAAGCGCTCGCGCACGGTCGAACCGCCGGCGGTCCCGGGGAAGCGCGAGGCGTTCCTCCCGGAGGGGCACCGCCGCGGGCGGCAGTTCATGATCATCGACGAGTGGGGCCCGTACGACTTCTCCGCGCCGCGCCTCTTCCCGCGAACGGCGACGGCGTGGGAGGAGGCGACGTTTCACGTTCTCGGACCCGACACGGAGTTCACGATCGACGGGGCGAGCGAGGGGATCGTCGCGGAGCCGGCCCAGGGAAAGCTCCCCGCGACGATCACGGTCCGCCGAAAGGAGGGCGAGGAGGCGAGCTACCTGCAGTTCTCGTTCAGCGTGCGCATCGCTGGGGCGAAGCAAGCCATCGGCGTGAAGGGTGTGCTGCTCACGGCGACGTGGGACGTCTCGTTTTTCGCCTGCGAGACGGACCCGTCCAAGGACGCGGAGGCGTGGAAGGCGCTTATCGGCGGGAAGCCTGCAAGGACGGAGACGCCTGGGCGGCTCGCGTACCCCTGGGGAGGCGGTGGGCCCGAGGGGATGACGCCCGAGCACTTTGGCACGGTCGCGACGACGGAGCTGACGCTGCCCGCGGGGCGGTACGTCGTGAAGACGATGTCGGACGACGGCGTGCGGGTCTGGATGGACGGAAAGGTCGCGATCGACAACTGGGCCTGGCACGGCCCGACGGAGGACCGCGCGACGGTCGACCTCGCGGAGGGGAAGCACGCCGTTCGGGTGGAGCACTTCGAGCTGGACGGCTGGGCGGTGCTCTCCTTCTCGATCGAACGCGTGGGAAAGTAAGGGGCTACTTCGCGGCGCGGACGACGATCGCGACGACGCGGTCGCCCTCGATGCGGAACGCCATCTCCACGTCGTCGCGGGTCACGGCCAGGAACTCCCCGCCGAGCCCCTCGCGTTTCTTCGCCTGGGCGTACGCCTCCTTCACCGCGGAGGCCGCGTCGCCCAGGCCGATCCCCTTCTCGGTCTTGCCGACGAACGCCGCGAAGCGGGCCTGCACGCCCTCCGCGACCAGTTCCCGCTTCCCCAGGGCCTGCACCTCCACGACGCGGAGCGACTCGCGGCTGACGGCGACGACGATGCCCGCCGCGGCGTAGGTCCACTCGTCCACCTTGGTTTCGCCCCGCGCGCGCACCAGGTCGGGGCGCCCGAGCTTCTCCCGCACCGTGGAAGCCCCGTGCCCGAACTGCGCGGCCGCCGGACCCGCGAAGTCGACGAAGCGAGGCGCCTCCGCGGGCGGCTTCGGCTTCTCCGCGGCCTTCTTCGCCCCCACCTCGGCGTCCAGGAGCCCCACGGTCGCCTCCGCGTTTCCGGGGTCGAGCTCCAGGACCGACTTGTACGACTCGCTGGCCTCCTCGAACTGGCCGACTTCGAGCCGCCGCTTCGCCAGCGCGAGCTGGGCGACGACCTGCTTCTTCTTCCCCTCGGCCTCGATCCGCGCCAACCCGATCTGGGCCTCCAGGTGCCCCGGATCGACGGCCAGGGCGCCGCGGTAGGCCTTCTCCGCGCCGTCGAGGTCGCCTCCCTCGAGGAGGGCCTTCGCCGTGGCAATCTGCCGCTCGACGTCCGCCTTCGCCACTCGCCCCTTCTCCTCCCCCTCCGCGATCGACTTCTCGATCGCGGCGAGCAGCAGCTTCGCCTCCGCGTGCTCGGGGTCCGAGGCGAGGACGGCCTGAGCCTCCTGGCGCGCCCGCTCGAGGTCGCCGAGGTCGGCCAGCTTCTTCGCCGCCTCCATGCGCCCCGCGATGCGCGTGGCGAACTCCGCGGCCTTCGTCTCCCGCAGCTTCGCCTCGATCGCCCCGATCCGGCGCACGGCCTCCTTGGAGGGCTCCGACCCCGGCCAACGCCGCCGGATGTCCTCGTAGACCCTCACGGCCTCGTCCGGCCTTTCGGCGCGCTCGTTCTCCTCGCCCTCCTCGAGCAGCGCCTTCTGCTGCCGCGCGATCGCTGCCTCCTCGGCCTCCCGGATTCGCATCTCCAGCTCGATGATCTTCGCCGCCGCATCGCGGTCGCACGGCTCGCCGGGGAACCGCGCGCGAATCCCCTTGAACTCCTCGATCGCGTCGGCCCACTTCCCCGCCTTCTCCGTCTCCTGCGCGTGCGCGACGGTCGCGTCGACCTTGGCCTGATGGATCCGCTCCTGGAGCGCCGCGATCTGCTCCGCCGCCTGTGAGTCGCACGGGAGGCCCGGGAACTGCTGGCGGACCGACTCGTACTGCTGGATCGCCTCCGGGAGCTTCCCCGCGACGGCCGTCTGAGCCGCCTGGGTCATGAGGAGGGCGATCAGCTCGTCGCGCTTCCGTCGCTCGCGCTCCTCGATCCGCCCCTGGAGCCCGGCGATGGTCTTGAGCGCCTCGGCGGACGACGGGTGCCCCGGCAGCTCGCGGCGCAGCCCCTCGAGCAGCGCGATGGCCTCCTCGAACCGCTCGACCTGCCCGAAGCGATCCGCCTCGGCGACGACCCCCTTCGCGCGCTCGTCGTCGCGCTCCCGCTGGCGGGCGGCGAGCCAGGCCGCGGCGTCCTTCGCCTCGGCCGCGGCCGGGAACGTCGCGGCCAGCTCCATCCAGACCGCCTCGGCGCCGTCGTGGTCCCCCGCGGCCTCCTTCTCGCGCGCCTCGATCGCCAGATTCGGCGCGTTCCGCGGGACGAGCGTCAGGCGGAAGAGCCCGTCGCCGCCGGCGAGCAGGATCGCCCCCTGCCAGCCGACCACGACGCGGTCGCACTCCGCGAAGATCGTCTGTGCCTGGCCGCTCGAGACGTCCGTGATGGTGAGCGCGCCACCCTTGGCCCCCCGCACCGTCGCAAGGTAGTAGCGACCGTCCGGGGAGAAGGAGAAGCCCGAGTTCTGCGGGAGCGTGACGCCGAGCGAGGCCTGCTTCATCAGGCCGGGAACGGAGGGGAAGACCTCTCCGTCCCCCTTGACGACATAGACGAACGACGGACCGAAGGAGCACGCCGCGATGGACCCCTGGAAGGGCACGACCGTGCCGTGACGCTTTCCGTCCGGGCGGTAGAAGCTGACGCTCCCGGTCGGCTTGTCCACCACGACGCGGGCGAAGATCCCGGCGGCGGGCATGTACCCGGAGACGCAGCTCGGCGCGGGGAGAAGCTCCCCGGCGAGGGTCCCGGTGAAAAGAGTGCGCGACTCGAGGCTGCCGACGTCGATCGCGTCGACCTGCGCTCGATCGCGGGTGCCTGAGGCAAGGGCCACCTCGCGGTCGGACATCCAGCCGAGGAGGTTGGCCGGCCCCGGCAGGGGGACCTCGCTCGTGGCCCCGTCGCGCCAGACGACGAGCTTCCCCTGCGCGTTGACCCACGCGATCGCCGATCCGTCGGCGGAGGAGCAGGCCTGCGCGACGGGGAGCTTCGTCAGCTCCTCCAGGTACCACGTCGTGTACCCCTGCGCCAATCCCTTCTCGGTCATCAGGAACGGCAGGGCGTTGGCGGGGAGCTTCGGCCGCACGCGCGGGGGCGTGGGGTTGTCGGGCGGGGGCGGCTGGCGGTCGTCCGGGACGCGCGGGGGGGTGGGGTCGTCCGGGACAGGCGGGGGCTGTCGGTCGTCCGGAATGCGGGGCGGCGCCGCGAGGGGGAGGATCAGGTCCAGGCGCTCGTCGTCACGGGCGACGGTGAGGCGGACCTCGGTGGCGAACTTCGGAATGCGCTTGAGGAGCTGCTCGACCGACGAGACGGACTGCCCCTCGACTGAGTCGATCCGGTCGCCAGCGCGCAGCCCGCCGCGTTCGGCAAATCCGCCCGGGTCGACGGAGGCCACGACGAGATCCTCGGGGAGACCAGGGGTCTGTCCGAGGACGGTGACCCCGTCGGTCCCCGCTCGGACGCAGAACCCTAGTGGATCGACGCGCTGGTCGTCGGCCAGGGCAAGCGCGGTCAGGAGCAGTACGGGAAGCAGCTTTCGCATGAGTAGCCCTCCAGGCGCCGAGATCTTAGGGAGGGCCGGATCCCCGCGTCAAGCACGATCGCGGAAGGTGGACACCCTCCTGGTCCTCTTGTCAGGCCTACGGCCCGACGTCCCAGAACTTGAGCTCCGCGCCGAGGCCGCCGCTCGCGACGCGGGCGCCGTCGGGGGAGAATCGGACGCACGTGACGGCGTTCGCGAGCCCGTCGAAGACCCGCAGCCCCGCACCGGTGGCCGCGTCCCAAAGGCAGACCTTGCGGTCGTAGCCGCCGGTCGCAACGAGGCGGCCGTCCGGCGAGAAGGCGACCGACGAGGCCGCCTCGGCGTGCCCGCGCACCGTCCAGAGCGCGCCCCCCGTCGACGCATCGTGCAGCGACACCGACCCGTCGGCGCAGGCGACGGCGATCCGACGGCCGTCGTGCGACCACGCGGCCTGGACCGAGTTCCCCGGTGCGGCGTTGAACGTCGTGAGCTCGCGGCCTTCGGCGTCGATCACGACGACCCGCGTCGTCCCCGGGGCAGCGCCCGTCGCACCGCAGGCGATCGTCTGCCCGTCCGGCGAGAAGGCCACCGACCAGACGCTCCCGCCGAGCCTCGTCGAGACGAGCGACGTCGCGCGCTCGGCGTCCAGGATCGTCACCGCGCCGTCCCAGGAGCCCGCCACGAGCCGCGCGCCGTCGGGCGAGAACGAGAGCGACACCGCCCACTCCGCGAGCGGCCCGGCCTCCGCGAGCGGGGTCCAGGTCTCCGCGTTGAGGAGGGAGATCCGGCCGACCCGCTTCCCGCCTTCCATGCGACCGAGCGCGACGGCGAGCTTCCGACCGTCGGGCGAGTACGCCACCGCGATCGGCGCGTCCTGCGCGAACGTCGCCTGTCCGACCAGGCGAATCCCAGCGACCTCGACGGCGTCGACAGAACCCTCGAACCCGGCGCCCTTCGTCATCCCCAGCGCGAGCGCGATCAATTCCCCATCCGGAGACCACGCAAGTGACCAGATGCCCTCGGACGCCGCGGCGCCCGCGCTCGCCGCGGGCCTCGGCGGGACCCCCAGCTCGTTGCGCGCCTGCTCGGGCGTGAGCTTGCGCGGATCGACTCTCGTGCCGTTCGACAGCGCCAGCGCGGAGAGCGCGCCCCCGCCGAGCGTCTGGAAGGTCGCCGACGCGCCGGCCATCGTCGCCTGCGCACCGAAGGTCTGGATGCCGTTTCCCGTGACGATCGTCGTGTGGAACTCCCCCTTCGCCTTCCCCCGGATGTCCGCGGTGAACTCCACGTCGGGCAGGAACATGGCCCACGTGATGTCCCCCTCCTTCCCCTTGTCGGACATCGGATAGAAGCTCGCCGCCCGCCCGAGCTCGTTGACGAGCTTCCCGTTCATCAGCGCGCCGATGCGACGACCGTCCCCCGTGGTCAGCAGCAGGGACACGGGGCACCGAAGGATGATGATCCGGCTCGGCTTCGCCCGCCCCTTGGGCAGGTCGCCCGTCAGATCGCTCGCCGGATACGACTCCGGCTTGCCGCTCAGGTGCGGATACATGCTCCCCTGGTCCGAGTCCACCTCCGGGTACGCCCCCGCATAGGGCCACCACCAGAGGGCGTGCCACCAGGAACCGATCTCGAAGTACTTCGGCTGCTGATAGATCCACGGGTCCAGGACGATCCCCTTCGTCGTCCAGTCCGCCCCGCGCGGGTAGATCACCACGGCGCGATGCCCTCCGCCCTGTACCTGGATCGGCCCGTAGGCCCACCCGTCAAGCAGGGCGCGGGTCCTCGCGTCCGCGCTCGTGCGAAACCCGCCGAGCCAGTCGAGGACCATCTGCTGATAGTCCGCGCACGTGTAGGCCAGGTAGTCCGTCCCGCTCCCCCACGAGATGATCCCATCGAAGATGTTGTTGACGTGCCCCTCGAACCCCGTGTTCGGGACGAGGCCCAGGTACGCGCCGCTCTTCGGGATCTCCGCGAGGTACTTGTCAAGCAGGGTCTGCAGGTTCGGCGCAGACACCGCGCCTCCATGCTGCTCGAGCCGCCGGACGACCTTCAGATCGGCCTTGTCTCGCGAGGGCCTTCCCACGCCCCAGAGAAACGTCGTGAACGCGTCCTGGCGCTCCATGTACCTCTGCGCATTCAGCCAGTGCTCGTTCGCCTCCACGGGCGTGTTCCCCGGGAGCTGGACCTTCAGGCCGATGGCGGGCTTCGGCCACGACGCAAGGTACGCGCGGGCCTGCTCCGGCGTGATGACCTTCGTGACCCCGAGCAACCCCCCGAACCCCTCGGCCCCCTCCTCGCCAACCTTGATCCCGTTCGCCGAGAAGTCCGCCTCGAACGCCTTCCATTGCGCCTCGATCGTGCTGAAGTCGACCTTCGACGTCCAGGTGTAGTACTTGTCCCCGTTCTCGGCGGACTCCCCCTTGAGCGTCGCGTCGCGGAAGTACTCCCTGAGCGGGGCAATCTCCTGGCTCGCGTCGAACGGGTACTCCGCGGAGATGCCGAGCCGGTTCTCGCCGGCCGGATTGACCGAGACGTTTTTCCAGCCCTTCTCGGCGAGGTCCTTGGCGAGGTCCGACTTCGAGTCCGGCATCGTCCCCACCACCCCGTCCAGGGTGAGTTTGCCGGAGCCGTCCTCCTCGTACGTCACGTGGTACTCGAGCGCAAAGCAGCCGAGCGAGAACGCGACGATGACCGACAGGAGCCAAAGCGCGCACAAGCGGTTCTTCCGGAGCTCCGCAGCCGACATGTCGACCTCCTATCGTCCCTTCCACTTCCTGGCCCACTCGGCGGTCTTCTTCAGATAGGCATCGCCGTACTCCTTGGAGGGCTCGATCTCGCTCCCCTCGTGCCACTCGTTCCACGAGCAGACGAGGACCCAGTCGGGCTCGCTCGCGATGGCCGCCTCCCAGAAGGCGTCGTAGAGCTCCCCATCGTCGCGCGCCCGCGCGCCGCCGGGCTCGCGAACCACGGTGTCGTCGTACCCGGGCACGACCGTCGCCGCGAAGATCAGGCCGTTCACGCGGCAGGCCCACGACGTCGAGATGTACGTCTCCTTGAGCCGGGCGACGTCCTCGAAGACGGGGTTGTAGGTGTGCAGCCCACCCCCCGCCTTGCCGTACGACGGGTCGAACGTATCCATCATCAGCAGCGCCGCGCCGCGCGCCGTCGCGAAGTCCTCGGGCTTGAAGTCCCCCACGACGCGCGTGTAGACGAAGACGACCGGCCGCCCGTCCTCCTTGAGCCACGCCTTCGACGTGCCGAACTCCTTCACGAGATACGACACGTCCTCCATGAGCTGCGCGGCGTCCTGGGCCTGCTCGAGGTAGACGGAGACGAGGAAGCCCTCCTCCTCGGCCACCTTCAGGAGCGCGCGCGTCGCGGCGTCCTCGAACGTCCCCCTCCCCCACCAGCTCGAGATGAAGCCGTCCACGCCGGCCTGCCGGGCCCAGGCGATGTGCTTGCGGATCACCTCCTCGTCGTTCGAGTCGTAGAGCCCCAGATCGGGCGTGTCGGTCGAGTCGTTGTGCCGAGCGGGGTTCCAGTGCACCCAGCGCTTCGCGGGGCCCTCCGGCGAGCCGTACCATGGATAGTAGAAGGCGAGCACGCGCTTCTCGCGGGGCTTCTTCACCTCGAACCGAACCGGCCCCAGGCGGCGGACCGCCTCCGCGGACACGGTGAACGCCTTGGGGTTGGTGCCTCCTCCGGTGACCTCCGCGTGCGAGAATTCCCCCAGTCCCTCGATCGAGACGGTCGTCGTCCCGAGGTCGCCTCGTGTCACCTGCAGGTCGAGGTCCCCCGACTCGGGGAGCTGCAGGAAGACGACGGCCTTGAGCGTCGTGGGCGTCTCGTCCATGGAGGGCTTGTGGATGGCGAGGGGCCCCGTGGTCACCTTCACGGGGCTCTCCGAGGAGACCTCCTGGGAGTCGACCCACGACCTCGGGGCGTTGGCGAAGCGGACGACGGTCCAGTCTGACGTGGTCGTCACGGTCACCTGGACGCGGTACCACTCGTCGGAGGCCGAGGAGAGGCCCGCGAGGGCGAGGAGGAGGAGTGCGCGCATGGCGAGAAGGTACGCGCGCGGGGAGCGGGGTGTCAACGTCGTCGGGGTTGACGTCCGGCCCGGGTTCGTGATATCCGGAAGCCAACCACCGCGGGACTGGGCCGTATCATCTCCTGGGCACCGCCACCATGGACGACAGCCAACCTACCAGCTCGCCGACCGACGCCACGCTGCGCGTCCCCCCGCCGGGGACCGCGGGGACGGCCGACTTCGCCAAGTCAATCACGCTGCCGACCTCGGTCGCGGACCAGGTGACCGTCGCCGCGGGCATCCACGGGTCGACGCAGGACGGACTCTCGCGCCCCACCTTCCGCGCGCGGTACGAGATGGGCCAGGAGCTCGGCCACGGCGGCATGGGTGTCGTCTACGCCGCAAGCGACCGCGACCTCGGCCGCACGGTGGCCATGAAGGTGATGCAGCCCGAGGTCACCGGCAGCAAGGAGCACGCCGCGAGGTTCCTGCGAGAGGTCCAGACCACGGCGCAGCTCGAGCACCCGAACATCATGCCCGTGTACGACGTGGGGATCTCCGACGAGGGGTGCCTCTTCTACACGATGAAGCTCGTGCACGGAAAGACGCTCTCCGCCGCGCTGCGCGGCCTCCGGGAGCGGCACGAGGACCACTCGATCCCGCGCCTCCTCGACATGTTCCTCCAAGTCTGCAACGGGGTCACGTACGCCCACGCGAAAGGGGTCCTCCACCGCGACTTGAAGCCCGACAACGTCATGCTCGGGGAGCACGGCGAGGTCGTCGTCATGGACTGGGGGCTCGCGAAGGTCTTCGGAAGTGTGGAGGGGCCGTTCCAGCCGGGCGCGGTTCGCACGCAGTCGGGCGGGACGCTCGCGGGGACGGTCGTCGGCACGCCCGCCTACATGGCGCCCGAGCAGGCGCGCGCGGAGGCGGAGTCGATCGGCCCGCACACGGACGTCTACGCGCTCGGGGCGATCCTCTACGAGATGCTGACGCTACGCGCCCCGTTCGTGGGGACCGACTCGCTCGACATCCTTGCGAAGGTCCTGCGCGGGGAGCCGCCGGCGCCGCCGAGGGCGCTCAACGCCGCCGTGGGAAAGCCGCTCAACGCCATCGTGAAGAAGGCGATGTCGGCCGACCCGGGGGAGCGCTACCCGGGCGCGGAGACGTTCGCCGAGGACGTCCGCCGATTCCTGGAGGGGAAGCCCGTCACGGCGTATGCGGAGGGGATCGGCGACAAGCTGGCCCGGGGCATGCGGCGCTACCGCCGCCGCATCCTGCTCGCGACGAGCGTGGCGGTCGTCTGCCTGGTCGGCGTGGCGGGGCTGCTGTTCGCCGGGCGCAAGCAGGGGGAGCGGCGCGCACTGGAGCTGCTGGAGAAGGCGAAGACGGCCTCGCGCGGGATCCGCGACGCGACGGCGCCGTTCGACCTGCGCATGGGGGCCTACTCCGACGCGCGGCGCCTGTGCGACAGGGCCCTCTCGCAGGCCCCGCACCTGGACGCGGCGCAGCGGATGCGGACCGAGGTGATCCTGGAGTTCGCGCAGGCGGCGGCGGAGCGCCGCGAGTTCGACCTGGCGCAGACGCTGACGCTCGAGCTAGAGGCCCAGGCGGGGCGCTGGGAGGACCTTGGCGCGCGCGTCGTGGCGATGGGCAAGAAGCTCGCGGACGAGGAGCGGCGGGTCCGCGCGGCGCTCGACGAGGTCTTCTCGCAGGTGCGCAACCGGGAGATCGAGCTGGTCTTCTCCGAGGAGGGGGACGACTCGCTCCCCGAGGCGGTGGAGTCGGCAGTCGGGACGCTGCGAGGGCGGTGGTCGATCGACGCGTGCCTCGCGAGGCTGCGTGAAGAGCGGGAGGAGGACGCCGTGCGCGCGGTCGCGGCGCTCCTGCTGGCCCGGTACGGGGCCCGCGAGGAGGGGGTGCTGACGACGCTGCGCGCGGGACTGGCGCCCGGGACGCCGGCGACGGTGCTGGTCGCCTGCGCGGAGGCGCTGGGCGCGCTCGGGGACGCGGGGGCAGTGCCGCTCCTCCTCGCGCGGCTGGCGGACGCGATTCCGGACGGAGAGGAGGAGGAGGACCCGTACCTCCAGCTCATCGGGCCGATGACGATGATGGAAACGGCGGGGGTCCCGGTCACGCACCGCCTCGGGGCGGCCATTGCGCGGTACGGGTCGTCGGTGGCGCCGGATGTGGAGAAGGCGCTCCTCGGCGCCTCGGCCTCGCCGAACGCACGGACGGTCGGGTACCTGCTCCTCGCGCGGTGCGGCGGCGCGCCGGCGATGCGAGGGCTTGTGCGCGCGGCGAAGGACCCTTCGGTCGGGGGGCTGGTCCTCGCGCGGGAGCTGGTGGGCGAGGTTGACCCCTCCACGGTGGCGCCAAACCGCGCGGCCTGCGACGCGCTCCTCGAGGGGCTCTCGGACGGGAACCGCGACGTACGCGGGCTGTTCCTCTCGGTCCTCGCGGGGGCGAACGCGCTCGCCCAGGTGCAGCAGGCGGTCACGCTGGTGTTCCAGCAGGGCGGCGCGCACTTCAGCATGTCGCAGGAGATGGGGCTGTCCTCGCTCGCGTGGCCGGAGGACGTGCGGCGGAAGGGGGTCGAGGTAGCCTCGGAGATGGCGGGCGGCTCTTCGGACCCGTCCATGCGCCTGACGGCGATCCGCGTGCTTGCGATCGGCAGGACGCGGGAGGCGGAGCGGGAGCTCGTGCGTCACGTGGGCGGGGACGACCCGGTGGTGCAGAGGCTGGCCCTGGCGGGGCTGGCGAACGCCTCGCCGGAGGTGGTGCCGGACCTCCTCCTGGTGGCGAGCGTGGCGGAGGCGGACTTGAGGAGTGCCCTGGTCGCCATCGGCGAGGCCTCGCTGCAGCGGCTCAGGTGGGGCTGGAAACCGGAGCGGACGTCGATCTCGGCAGAGGCGAAGAAGGTGATCCTCGAGGGGCTCTCGAAGGAGGGCGCCCCGGAGCGCGTCTTGTGCGTGGGGGCGGCGGGGCTGTTCGGCGTCGGGGCGGCCCGCGAGGCGCTCGAGGAGATCCTGTGCGGGACGGGGGAGGCGCCGCTGCGTCGGCGGGCGGCCTGGGCGCTGGGGCGGCTCGGGGACCCGGCGTGTCTCCCTCGGCTCCAGGGGCTGCTGCGGAGCGAGACGGAGGGCGCGGTGCGGGAGGGTGTGGCGCTGGCGCTGGCGCGGTTCCGCCGCCCGGAGGCGCTGACGGTGCTGGTGGAGGCGCTTCGACGACGCGACTACGCGAGCGCGTTGAACTTGCGGGCGGCGATACGCGAGATCGTCGGCGGGGACGTGCGGCCGCTGATGGACCTGGCCGGGAAGGAGCGGGCGGACACGGCATGGGTCGGCCTGGTGGCGGTGATTGCGCGGGTCCCTGGGGAGGCCTCGGCGCAGGCGTTGGCGGAGCTGGCGTCGGCGGAGCGGAAGCGGAATCCGGCCCGGCACCTCCACGCGGAGGCCCTTCTCTTCGAGCTGGGCGACGCCTCGCGGCTGTCGTCGGTGCTCTCGGCGCTCGCGGGGGGCTCGGAGGAGTTGCGCGGCGAGGCGCGACGGATCCTGGTCCGCTGGTTCCGCGTCGACTGTGGATCGGAGGCAGGGCGTTGGAAGGACTGGTGGGAGCAAAACCGCGGGCGGCTGCAGTTCGACCCCGAGACGGAGTCGTACATCCGCGTCAAGTAGTGGAGTCGCGCCCGTGAGGGCGCGGGGGAGTAGCGCCCGTGAGGGCGCGGGGGAGTAGCGCCCGTAAGGGCGCGGAGCCCCGAAGGGGCGATCCAAGATAGCCAGGGGCGAAGCCCCTGGACCCGCACGGACAGTTGATTGAGAGCCCTGAAGGGGCGACCCATCCGGGGGAGACACACCTCGAATGCGCCTGCTGGCGGCCGGGGGATCGGGGTTCATCGGGTCAGCGGCGATCGACGCCTTCCTCGCGTCCGCGCCGGCAGGGTGGGAGGTCCGCGTCCTGACGCGGGACGTCTCACGCCCGCCCCGCTGGGGCGATCGCGTCAAGGCCGTGCGTGGGGACGTCACGGACCCCGCCGGGCTCGACGTGGCGCTCCAGGGGACGGACGTCGTCCTCCACTCCATCCAATTCCCGAACCACCCGGTGGAGAATCCGAGGCGCGGGTGGACCTACGAGAAGGTGGACGGCGAGGGAACCGAGCGCCTCGTCGCCGCGGCGAAACGGGCCGGCGCGAGGCGCTACGTCTACGTCAGCGGCGCCGGCACCGACGACAAGCGCCCGGAGCCCTGGTTCCGCGCCAAGGTGCGCGCTGAGAAGGCCGTGCGCGATGCGTTCCCCGCCTCGCACGTGATCATCCGTCCGTCGTGGGTCTACGGCCCCGGCGACCGCACGATGAGCAAATTCGCCTGGTTCTCGAGGTGGCTCCCGTTCGTCCCGCTGATAGGCGACGGCGCCGAGCGCGTGCAACCGCTCCACGTCGCTGACCTCGCCCAGGTCCTCGCGAAGGCGGCCCTGGGCACGGGCCAGGGGACCTACGACGCGGGCTCGCGCGACGCCTATCCGATGTGGGTGATCATGCAGCTCGTGCAAAAGGCCTGCGGTCGCTACCGCCCGATCGTCCCGCACCCGATCTGGTTCATGAAGCTCGTCGCGCGGGCGATGCAGGTCCTCCCGAACCCGCCGCTCTCCCCCGCGGCGCTCGACTTCATCCGCATGGAGTGCCCGGTCGACCCCAGGCCCACGGAGGCGGCCTTCGGCATGCGCTTCCGCGACCTCGAGGGTGGCCTGAACGACTACCTGGCGCGCTGACGTTCCTTGAAGCAGTGCTCCAGCTCACGCACGGTTGCCGTGCGATTACTGAGTGGTGCCGGCTCGCTCGCGATACTCGCGCGCCCATCGAGCGAAGATCTTCAGACCGTGGCGCTTCTCCCATTCTTCGTGCCGTTCGATTTCCTGTCGAACGTCGGGCGACAGCGCCATCCACTGCTCCATGGCGATGCGGCACAGAACTTCGGACCGGCGATCTCGTTCCTCCGGGGTCATGTGGAGGTACGGCCAGACCCCCTCCAGGATCTGCTCTGGGGTGACATTGCGAATGGCCCGGAGTGGGTCGTCGGAACCCCACTCGTTTTCGATTGGCTCAGAGGTGGTGCTCATGCCTGGAGAGTACTCCTGCCGGCTGGGGAGCGCAACGCCCGCATAGGAAGCCGCTCGACGCCGTGTGTCATCGCTTGCGGCGCAGCTCCTCGTTGCGCCTGCGGAAGGCGTCCGTGCGCTCGTCGACGAGGTCGGGCTTCCCGTCGGGGAAGACGATCCGCACAACGTCGCCGTCGGGGTGCTCGCGAATGACCCGCTCGAAGAGGCGGCGCTGCTCGTTCCAGTCCCTTGTGTAGCGCCCCGCCCAGTACAGGGCGTCGTCCGCGAGTGACGAGGAGGGGTACTTCTCCGCCAGTTCCAGGTAGGCCTTACGCGCGGTCTCGTTGGGGAGCTCGGGGAGGCACCTTTCGATGTCCCAGCTCTGTGCCATCTCGAAGCTCGAGAGCCCGATCATGTAGAGCGACTTCGGCGCGGCCGCGGTCTCGGGGAACCAATCCGCGACCTCGCGGTAGAGGGCCCTCGCTCGCACGAGCGGGATGTCGCGCTCGAGATACACCTGCACGGCGTCCCGCTCCGGGGGCGAGAGGCACCAGATCACCGAGGAGAGGTCCCTCATGTCGCCGTGGTTCTCGAGACCGTGACGGTACCATGCCGTGGCCCACTGGTAGAGCGCCTCGGCCTGCTTCTCGGCCGGCTCGAATTCGGCACGGCTGCGTTCGAGGTTCAACCAGGCTGCCTCCAGCGACCTGGCGAAGGCCAGGCCCTCATCGTCGAGTCCCGCATCCCCCTCCAGCAAGCGTGCCTCCTGCCACCTTCCCTCGTGGACGAGTCGGCCCCAGAGGGCGCGCGTGCACCACCCTGCGTCGGGGCACGCTCGGCGGAGGGCAACCAGTTCATCGGTCGTGCACATGACTGCGACCAGGAACCACGCATCGGCGCAGGGAAACTCCATGCCGTCGTAGATTCGAATGGCACCGACCCGGTCCCCGGCCCGCTCGAGCGCGCTCCCCAACTCGCTGCGCACGGTCTGCAGGACTCGGGCCCGTGGCCCGCATCTGGCGAGGGAGTCGATCGCGTGCGCGGCCTCGTCGAATCGGCCAAGGGCAATCTGTGTGCGGGCGAGCGTCTCCCAGGCCCAGGACCGCCACTCCGCCTCTGGGGCGAGGCGCAACGCCTCGGCAAGGTCGCCCTGCGCGCCTGCCGCGTCGCCCCCGAGGAGCCGCGCGCGCGCGACCTGGACATGGAGGAACCCGAGCAGGCCCGCGTCCGCGCCCTGGAAACGCGCCAGGACGCGCCGCGCGGCCTCGATCAGCCCTGGACGCTCCCATTCCACCCGCATCGCGGCCTCCACCGCCCTGTCGGAGTCCCGTGAGTACCCCTCGGGGCCCACATCTACCAGGTACTCCCATTCCCACGGAGGCGCGAGATTCCTGGAACGCTCGTCGTCCATCTCCACGTCCCGAAGCGCAAGGACCAGCGCCCGCAGGGCAAACGGACTCTCGGAACAGCGCGCGAGCAGCTCGATCGGCTGCCCCGTCTCGAGGAAGTACCGATCGAGCACGCCGGCGCGCTCGATATCCGCGAGGTCCACTCTTCCATCGTCGACCCACGCCTTCATGTGACACGCAGCCCACCGCAGGAACGCCGGCCTCGCGACAGGGGGCTGCTGCCGGAGGATTCCCGCCGCCAACTTCACGGCCTCTACCTCCCTGCCCAGCTTCTCCGCGACGATGACGAGCGCGGAGAGGCTCGCCGGCGCCCACTCGCTCGCGGGGAACTGTTCGGCCACGGTGCGCAAGTGCTCCCAGCACCGCTTTCGCGACTCCCGTGCCTCGAGGACACTCCTCACCGCTCCGGTCTCCTCGACGCGCGAGATCCCCCGCAGTTGCGGCGGGCGGTCGGCGGATCCGGGTGGGTTGTCCCAGGAGACACGCGGCCCATACACCCATCCCCACTCGATCGGGAGGTCCCAGCCGCCCCGTGCGCCCTCGCAACCTGCGAGGAGGTAGTGCGACAGCGGGGCGTACCGCCCCTCGGGGTCCAGCCGAAGAACTGTCTCCAGGAGTCTCGCCGCGGAGCCGCCGTCGCCTGCGCGCAGGTCGCACGCCGCGGTCCGGTACGCCGCGTTCGGCTTGAGCCAGGAAGGCCCCTCCAAGAGCGCTGTGTGGAACCACGGCCTGGATACGTCGGTGTAGGGAGACCGGTCGTATCGGTCTTGCCCCTTCACACTCAGCGCGTCGCAGTACCCCTGGACCCCCGACGGAACAAGATCGGTCTTTCCCGCCTTCGCCAGGGCGGGGTAGACGAAGTAGAGGAGCGACTCCTGCGCCTCGTCGCGCATGTCGCCGCATGGGAAGTCCCCCAGTACCCTTTCGTAGGCCCGCGCGGCGCCCTCGTCGTCGCCGAGGAGGCGCTGGCAGCGACCGATCTCGGAGAGCAGGTCGTCGTCCAACGTCCCCAGGTCGTCCTGCCGCGACAGGTCCTCCAGCATGGCGAGGGCGCGACAGAGGGCCGGGCGATCGCCGCTGCGTTCGAACTGCACGCGCAGGGCACGCGCCCGCAGCCATCGCGCCCGGACGGACTCCCCAGCGCGCGCGAAGTGGGCCTCCGCGGCAAAGGGGTCCGTCGGAAGAGCGAGGAGCCCCGCGAGGCAGGCCCACTCCTCGGCGAGGGGGCCTCCCTCACGGAGCGCGGTCCGTGCCTCTTCGAGGCGCCCCTCCTCGTAGTGGCGTCGGGCCGCGAGGAACGGGGCGGCGTCCTCGGGGGAGGCACCTGCGACGCGCAGCCTGGTGCGCGCGACGTCCAGCGGGTGCAGCAGGAACCGCTCCGCGCGCCGATAGCGAAGCGCCGCCAGGGCGTCAAGTTCGACCTCGCGGTGCAATTCGAGGGCCGGAGTCATCCGCCCCATTGCCTCGAGGCGGTACGCCTCCTGGACGAGGCCCGCATCCAGGAAGCACGACGACTCCAACTCGAGCGCGTCGAGATCGGCCGCCCGCAGCGGGCTGTGGGCTCGGACCTTTCCCATGCGGAGCTGCGAGGGCTCCCAGCCGCAAGCGACCGCGCGGTGGACCCAGGCCGCCGCGAGGAGGACGGTCCCAAGGAGGATCCAGCCGCGTCGGCTCACTTGGACCTCCGGAACGGAATCGGCCCGAGCTGAACGCACCCAGAGGGCCCCTGGACCTCGGCCGTCAACTCACCCTCGGCGGGCGGCTCCACGTGGATCGGGCCGCTCGCGATCTGCTCCTCTCCCGCCAGCCCGTCGGCCAACCAGACAACGCGGTCCGATCGCGGCACGCTCGCGGGGCGATCGCCGAGGAGGCCCTCGTGCCCTTCGAAGGCGCCTCGCGACGCGGAGACGAATCGCCCGCGGGTCAGCTTGAGCGTCACGCGGCAGGCGTCCACCTCGAATGCCCCGTCGTCGGGGCCTCCGTTGGAGAGGACGATGCGCACGCCGGCGCCCCGCTCCTCGAGGCGCAGGTCGGGCGCGAACGTGGGGCCGCCCGTGGCGAGCGCGTGGAATCCCGCGGGGGAGAGGGCCAGCGGGTCCTCCTTCCCCGCGACTCTGAAGAGGACCGCCCCCCGACACTGCGGCCCCGCCTGGCGCCGCAGCTCCGTGAGCCACCCCCGCAGCGTCGCAACGTGCACGCGGTCGTATCGAAGCGTCCTCCCCGCGGGGACGTCGATCCCGTGGAGCCGGATGGGCGAGAGGACCTCGAGCGAGCCATCCGAGGCGACCCGCACGCACGACGAGGGGACGTCGCGCGGGTCCGCCTTCCCGTGGACGTGCTCCAGATCGCCGTCGGGGCCGAAGGAGAGCACGTAGCCGTACGCGCCAAGACCGATCCAGTACGGCTTCCCGAGACGATCGGCCGCCGCGACGGCGCCGAGCACGTGGTCGAGGTCCGCGATCGGCGAGTGCTCGTCGACGCGCTGCGGGATCCGATACCCGAACGCCATCGGGACGTGGAAGTCGACCACGTCGAGGACCCGCTCGAAAGCGGGGGCCTCGAGCCAGGTGAGCAGCGTCGTCGTCGAGAGTTCCGTCCCCGCGGGGAGGCCCGCTCGCAGCGCGCCCAGCGCCTCGGCGTAGAGCGGCAGGAGGCGGGTCGGGCAGTCGAGGTCCACCTGCACCCCGCGCACCGCGACGTCGAGCGAGTCCACGTCGGCGCGGAACGCCCCGGCGATGGCGGTCCCGAGCTGCTTCGCCCCGATCGCCTCCAGCGAGCGGACCACGGACGGCTCGAACGAGTACACGAGGCGGTACGCGCCCTCGGGCAGCGCCTCGGGCCCGAGTTCCGGCCTGTAGTCGAGCCTCCCCTGGATGAGCGAGAACGTGCCCGCCTTCACGAACGGCGCCTCTGCCCCGTCCGCGACGACGCGTCGCACGGCCTCCCGATCGATGCGCGGCCCCGTCGACCAGACCCACACCGTGAGCGGGAGCGGCGTGGCAGCGTCCCGCTTCGCAGCCGGGAGTCCCAGGTACACGAGGAGCGCAGGCAGCAGGAGAAGCGCGTAGAGGGGGTGTGCGCGGCGTCGGGCAACGACCATGGGCGAACTCGCGGGCGTGGCCCGCATTCACCCGGCAGCGTCGACATGGTACGCCGCGTCGTGAGCGGACGCAAGGAAGTCCTGTCGGGCAGGCGACGGGAGCTGGGGGCCGGGCTGCAGGAGCAGCCGGGCACCTCGGATTGGCACCCTGGTCCCGCCTGTGGTAGAAGAGTGGCATGTCCATCGAGCGGGACCCATCGCGTTCGCCCGACAGCGAACGGAGGGCGTCCGCCTCCGTCCCCCCGCCACAGGAGGACGATCCCCCCACGCTGCTCGCGGTCCCGGAACTCCCGGCGGGGACGGTCCTCGCGGGTTGCGGGGTCGAGCGTCTCATCGGCCGCGGCGGCATGGGTCAGGTCTACCTCGCCGAGCACCTCACGCTCCGGAAGAAGGTCGCGCTCAAGATCCTCGCGGCGGAGCTGTTTGCCGACCCTCTCCTCGTCGACCGCTTCCTGCGGGAGGCCCGCCTCGCCGCGCAGCTCGACCATCCGAACGTCGTCCGGATCCTGAACGCGGGCCAGGAGCGGGGCCTCCACTTCATCGTCCTCGAGTTCGTCGACGGCGAGTCGCTCGAGCGCCGGCTCGCGCGCGACGGACGGATCGAGCCCGCCGAGGCGCTCCGCATTGCGGAGCAGATGGCGCGGGGGCTCGCCACCGCGCACGCGCTCGGGATCATCCACCGCGACATCAAGCCCGCGAACGTCCTCCTCGCCCGCGACGGCGGCGTGAAGGTCGCCGACTTCGGTCTCGCGCGAGAGGTCCTCTCGAGGACGAACCTGACCGCATCGGGCCAGGTGCTGGGAACACCTTCGTACATGGCGCCGGAACAGGCGGAGAGTCGCCCAATTGACCGTCGAGCCGACCTCTACGCCCTGGGCGCCACGCTCTTCGCCGCACTCACGGGACAGCCGCCGTTCGGCGGCGACTCGGTGGCGGCCGTCCTGTACAACGTCGTCCACAAGGCGCCGAGGCGGCCCTCCGAGTGCGCGCCGGGCATCCCGTCCTCGGTCGACCGGCTCGTGCTGCGCCTTCTCGAGAAGGAGCCGGCGCAGAGGTACGCAACGGCGGACGAGGTGATCTCGGCGATCCTGGCCGTGGGGCGCGGGCAGGCGCCGCCGGCGCCGCGCGGGGTCCCGCGACGGCGCTTGCGGGTCCTCGCCGCCGCCGCAGCGACGGTCGCCCTGGGCGTCTGGGCGGCCTCGTGGTGCCTGCGGGACGACGACCGGCGCGAGCACACGGTTGCGGCCGGCGCCGCGCCGCATGGGGTCGAGGAGCGCGACCCCCCGCCCTCGGCCGGCGGCGTCGACCCGGTGCCCGGCGCGGAGACCCCGTCCACCGTTGAGATCGATGAACCTGTCCGCTGGCCGAAGAACTGGGTCGACATCTGGTCCGAGGAGCACCTCGACGGACGCCCCCTCTACACGCTTGGCCTTGGCTGGGTGGAGGAGCCGGGTTCCTGGACGGCGCACGGGGGGGCGGGCGATTTCAGCATCCCGATCATCAGCGAGAAGTTCGTCCTCAGCTTCGAGGCGGCCCCCGTGGACGAGGCCCTCGCCTTCCAGGTGGCCCATGCCGACGCTGCCTCGCGGTCCATCGGCCACCGCATCGTATGGAAGGACGGCGAGTCGATCGAGTGGTTCAAAGGGGACGGCGAGAGCCCGCTTCATTCGACCCCGATCCCGCCGCGTGTGGGCACGTCCCTCGCCGTGCAAATCGGGTGGTTCGCCGAGGGGATCCTCGCCGTTTCAGGCGACGGCGCCACCCTCGTTCACCTCCAGGACCCGCAAGCCACGATGCCGAAGGAGCAGAGGATCCGGATTACGCCCATCGGCGGCGGAATCCGGATCCGGAACTTGCACCTCCACATCCCGCTTCCCCAGCCGCACGGGCCGCGATGACGCCTCGGGCCGGGTTCTGCGGCAAGAGCAGCGGTCTCATGCGTCTCACCTCATGCCAAACCCGCGGGACTCGAGGGTCTGCTGCTGGTTGGCGCAGAGCGTCGCCAGGCGGTCTCGCCTCTCGGGGTCCTGGACGCTGACGATCGACCAGAGCTGCAGATTGATGCTCGTCGCGGCGCTCTGCGCGCGAGCGAAACAAACTTGGCGACCTTGGCGGGCTTGGCGGTTCAAAAAGGAACTCCAGCAGCGCCGCTAGGCCTCGTCCCCGCCCAGTGCGTCCGTCCCCCGCATCCAGCAGATGCCGCGCTTCGAGCCCTTCAGAAAGGCCACGATCTCGCGCAGCTCGGGGAGGTCCGCCTCTCCCTCCAGCCGCGCCATCGCCGCCTCGTGCGACAACCCACGGCGGTACAGCGTGCGGTACGCCTCCTTCACACAATTCCGCACCGACGACGCCAGCCCAGCTCGCCGCATCCCGACCACGTTCATCGCTCGGACGAGCGAATTTCCCTCCACCAGCACAAACGGCGGCACGTCCTTCGAGACCCGCGCCCCCCCGCCCAGCATCGCCAGCCGTCCGATTCGGACGAATTGATGGATGATCACGTTCCCCGACACGAACGCGCGCTCCCCCAGCTCCACGTACCCCGCCAGGAGCGCACCGTTCGCGACGATGGCCCGGTCGTCGATGCGGCAGTTGTGCGCCACGTGCGACGTCGCCATCAGGAAGACGTCGTGGCCGATGACCGTCTCCGTCCCCTCGGCCGTCCCGCGGTGGATGGTCACGTACTCGCGGATGATGTTCCGGTCGCCGATCCGGACCCGCGTAACGCCGCCCTTGAAGCCGTGGTCCTGCGGCGCCTCGCCGATCACCGCGCCGCAGCCGATCACGTTCCCCGCGCCGATCTCCGTCCACCCCGTCAGGTACGCGCTCGGGCCGATCCGCGTCCCCGCGCCGACGCGCACGTTCGCGTCGATCACCGCATGCGGGCCGACCTCCACGCCATCGGCCAGCTCCGCCTTCGGGTCCACGACCGCCGTGGGATGGATGCGCGTCATGGGCGCTTCTTCGTGGGCTCCTCGCCCGATTTGTGGCGGGACGACTTGAAGAATTTCAGCGTCTGGTGCAGCCCCAGCCGCCTGAACAGGTCGAGGACGTGCGGGTGCGGGTCGTAGATCTTCAGCACCCCGCCCTTCTCCTGCATCGAGTTCGAGGCGTCCACGATCGCGCTGATCACACCGCTCGCGGCCGCCTCCACCCCCGCGAGGTCGAGGATCAGCACGTCCTTCGCCTTCTGCGCCTGCTCCGTCAGCGTGACGTCGAGCTCGATGATGTCGTTGCGCTCGATCTTCCCGTCGACCGTGACGCAGGGGTGGTCCTTGTGCGTACCGATCGTCAACTTCACAACGCAAGACGCCCTTACGGGCGCCACTCCACCGCGCCCTTACGGGCGCGACTCCAATCAGCGCAGACTCGCCTCGAGCGCCTTCACGTCCTGCTCGCTCACGCCGAAGTAGTGCGCGTCCGGGTGGTGGAACACCAGCGCGCTCACGCTCGCCTCGGGGTCCATCATGAACCCGTCCGTGAGCTTCACCCCCGTGTCCTTCTCGGGCGTCAGCAGCTTGAACAGCTTCTCCTGGTCCTCGATCCGCGGGCAGGCCGGGTACCCGAACGAGAACCGCTGCCCCACGTACCGCCCCTGCAGCCTCTCCGCAATCGTCCGCTCCGGCGGGTCGGGGATCCCCCACATCGTCCTGATCTTCCCGTGCAGCAGCTCCGCGAACGCCTCCGCGCACTCGATCGCCAGCGCCTGGAGCACGTGGCACTTCACGTACTCCCCCTCCGCCTTCATCCGCTCCACATGCCCGCGCACGCCGTCCCCCGCCGTCGTCACGAACATCGCCACGAAGTCCCGCGCCTGCCCGTCCGGCGGCGCGCAGTAGTCCGCCAGGCACAGCCGGTCCCCCGTCCCCTGCCTCGGGAACGTGAACCGCTCGATCTCCGCCCGCCCGTCGTCCGCGTAGATCACCAGGTCGTTCCCCACCCCCGCCGCTCGGAAGAAGCGGAACACCCCGTGCGCCTTCATCCACGACCGCGAGGTCGCCGCCTCCTGGACGTAGTTCACGATGTCGACGAGCTTCCGCGCCTTCTCGTCTTTCGCCTCAAGGAGCTTCTGGAGGTTCCCTCGCAGCCCGAGGTGCTTCGAGTACAGCATCTGCGGGTTGACCCACGCGAACAGCTCCTCGAGGGAGTACTCGCGCACGACGTGGCGCTTCAGGTCCGGCGGCGCGGGGATCGGCAGGTCGCGGCGGACCTTGGAGGGCCCCACGGTGTCCTCGGCCCCCTTGCGCACGACCGTCTCGTTCGCCTCCACGCCCCCGCGGAGCTGCGCGTACTCGCCGCGGATGCGCGTCTCGAGCACGGGGCGCGTCGCTACGTCGTGGAGCTGATTCGCCAGGTCGAGCCCCTGCATCGCGTCCTTCGCGTAGACCACCAGCCCGTCGTACTCGGGGGCGATCCGCGTGTAGGCGAACTTCCGCGACAGCGCGGCGCCGCCGATGAAGAGCGGGCAGTCCACCCCCGCCGCGCGCAGGTCGCTCGCCGTGGCGACCATCTGCTGCGCCGACTTGACGAGCAGCCCCGAGAGCCCAATCGCCCATGGCTTGTGCTCGCGGTACGCCTGGATCAGCGCCTCGCTCGGCACCTTGATGCCCAGGTTCACGATCTGGTAGCCGTTGTTCGCGAGGATGATCTCGACGAGGTTCTTCCCGATGTCGTGGACGTCCCCCTTCACCGTGGCGAGCAGGAGCTTCGCCTTGAGCGGCCCGGCCGTCTTCTCCATGAACTGCTCGAGGTACGAGACCGCCGCCTTCATCACCTCGGCGCTCTGCAGCACCTCCGCGACGATGAGCTGGTTGTCGTTGAAGAGTCTCCCGACCTCGCTCATCCCCGCCATGAGCGGCCCGTTCACAACCTCGATGGGCGTGTATTTGTCGAGCGCGAGGTTGAGGTTGTCGATCAGGCCCTCTTTCGAGCCCTCGACCACGCGGTGGGCCAGGCGCTGCTCGACGGTGAGGTGGAGCTGGTCCGCGTCGGTCCTGGGCGGGGCTTTCTCCTTCTTGCGGAAGATCTCCGTCAACCGTTCGACGGCGTCCTTGCGCCTCGCGAAGATCAGGTCCTCCGCGGCCTCGCGCTCCTCCTCGGGAATGGAGGCGTACCGCGTGAGGCGCTCGCTGTTCACGATGGCGAAGTCGAGGCCCGCCTTCGTACAGTGATAGAGGAAGACGGCGTTGACGACCTCGCGGGCGTTCGGCAGCAGTCCGAAGCTGACGTTCGAGACGCCCAGGAGGACGCGCGTGTCCGGGAGGGCCTCCTTGATGGCGCGGACCCCCTCGACGGTCTGCGCCGCGGAGCCCCAGTAGTTCTGGTCGCCCGTCCCCGCGGGGAAGACGAGCGGGTCGAAGAGGATGTCGCACCCGCGGATCCCGTACTTCTCGGTGAGGAGCTTGTAGGACCGCTGCGCGATGGCGAGCTTCCGCTCGACCGTGACGGCCATCGATTGCTGCTTGTCCTCGTCGATGCAGCCGACCACGACGGCGGCGCCGTAGTCGCGGATGAGGGGGCAGACGCGCTCGAAGCGCTCCTCGCCGTTCTCCAGGTTGATGGAGTTGATGATGCACTTGCCCTGGGTGAGCTTGAGGGCCGTCTCGATCGACCGCGCGTCGGTCGTGTCGATCATCAGCGGGACCTTGACCTTCTTCACGAGGAGGCGGATGAACTGGTCGTAGGCGACCTGCTCGTCGCCCCCCTCGGTGTCCTGGAGGTTGACGTCGAGGACCTGGGCGCCGTTCTTCACCTGCTTGCGCCCCAGCTCGGCGCCCTCCTCGTACTTGCCGGCGCGGATGAGGTCCTTGAACTTGCGGCTCCCGTAGACGTTGGTCCGCTCGCCGACGATGACGGGGCGGTTGTCCTCCTCGACGGGGAGGAAGTCGATCCCGCTCACCCAGAGCCTCCGCTCGGTCTTGGGCTGGCGAGGCGCCTTGCCCTCGGACATTTCGGCGAGCAGCTTGATGTGCTGGGGCGTGGTCCCGCAGCAGCCGCCGACGATGTTGAGCCATCCGCTCGTCGCGAAGCGCTCGAGCTTCTTGGCGATGAGGTCGGGGGTCTCGTGGAACTGGCCGTTCTCGTCGGGGAGGCCGGCGTTCGGGTAGCAGGAGACGAACGTCGTCGCTAGCTCCGAGAGCGCGCGGACGTGGGCGGTCATGAACTCCGGCCCCGTGGAGCAATTCAGTCCCACGGAGATCGGATCGAGGTGTTCGGTGCTGGCGTAGAAGGCCTCGACGCCCTGCCCGGCGAGCATGGTGCCCATCGTCTCGATCGTGCACGACAGCATGACGGGCAGGCGCGTGCCGCCCTCGGCGAAGTGCGCGCGCACGGCCAGGCCGGCGGCCTTGGTGTTGAGGGTGTCGAGGGAGGTCTCGACGAGGAGGATGTCGCAGCCGCCATCGACGAGGCCGCGGACCTGCTCGCGGTATGCGGCGACGAGCTCGTCGAAGGTGATTCCGCCCATGACGGAGAGGGACTTCGTCGTGGGACCGATGGAGCCGGCGACGAAGCGGGGGCGGTTGCGGGTGGTGAAGTGTGCGGCGGCGGCCTTGGCGACGCGGGCGCCGGCGAGGTTGATGTCGTAGGCGCGATCGGAGAGGCCGTACTCGCCGAGGACGAACGGGGCGCCGCCAAAGGTGTTGGTCTCGACGATGTCGGAGCCGGCGGCGAGAAACCCCTCGTGGATGCCTCGGACGACCTCGGGGCGGGTGAGGTTGAGGGCCTCGTTGCACCCCTCGAGGGCCTCGCCTCCGAAGTCGCTGGCAGTGAGGCCAAGCGTGTGGATCGTGGTCCCCATTCCGCCGTCAAGGAGGAGGATGCGGGAGCGGAGGAGGTCGACGAGCTCGGCGGCCTCGCGGCGCGGCGCGGCGGGGGCGGGAATCGGCTGTGGCAGAGCGTCAGTCATTCCGTGTGTCCCAGGTGAATTGCACGATTATAGGCCCCTATGCCTGTATCGGCAAACCCCGTTCGGCTCCGGAGGGTCAGCGCGGGCGCGCAACGAGCCTGAACCCCAGGTGAGACTGCCTGGTCCGCTCGTCCCCGGAGAACCGGCTCGCGGCGCGGAAGGTCACCTCGGTGCTGTGCGTCCAGGCCCCGCCGCGAATCGGGCGGGTCGGCGCCTCTCGCGACTTGTGCACGTCGCACCACTCCTGGAGCCCCCCGGCCATGTCGCGCACCCCGTACGGGCTCTCGTCGGCGGGGAAGAGGCCGAAGGGGAGGAGCTGCTGGTTCGACTCGCGCGAGCGCGCGCCGTTGCAGAAGGACCAGTCGAAGCGGTTTCCCCAGGGAAAGGCCCGCCCGTCCACGCCGCGCGCCGCCTTTTCCCACTCCGCCTCGTCGGGCTGGCCGAAGACCGCGCGGTCCGCCGTCCCAGGCAGGGATTGGAGCCATCGGACGTAGGCGCCTGCGGGGCGCCAGCGCGCGTGGAAGGCCGGAAAGTCCCGACGGGCGCCCGGGGCCGGCACGGTCGTCGACGTACTCTGGTGCTCGTACCGCACGCCGGTCACTTCGGCAAGCAGGTCCTGGCCGAGCGACTGGAGGCCCTCCTCCCAGAGCCACGGGTCCTCGTGGAACACCTCCGTCTCGCCGCATGAGACCTCGAACCGCCCGACGAAGAAGTCGTTCACGACGAGGTCGTCGCGGTCGTTCGGCGAGGCGGCCGACGGGTCGTGGCCCATCACGAACGGGCCCGCGGGGACGTAGCACCAGTACTCGACCGGATCGGAGGTCCACGCACCGGGGGGCGCAGGCGGATAGTCCTCTCGCCGCTTCAGCCGCACGGTCCCCTCCCAGGTCCCTCCGCGCCGCGCGCGCACGGGGTAGCGGCAGTCGACGTGCCCCTCGCGACGCAGGACGAGCAGGTAGCTCCCCGCGGGGAGTTCGAAGCGGCCTGGCGTCGTCCCAAGCCGGCACGCGTCGCCGAACGCGAGCGGGAACGCCGTGCCGGTGCGTGCGGCGCGCAGCGCCTCAGAGCGAGCACGATCGATCGCGAAGGTGGGCTGTGTCAGGTCGACGTCCTCGGTGCGGACGCCGAACTGGCGCCCCCCGGCGACGTGGACCTCCGCCCGCTCGCCGTTGCGCCAGAGCGCGACGCGGTAGTCGTGCGTCACCCCTTCGTCGTCTACGTCGCCGGCGCGCCTGAGGTCGCGGCGGTCGTCGAGCGGCGCGCCGTTCACGGCGAGGACGGCGTCGCCAGGCGCGATGCCCGCCTCGGCGGCGGCGGTCCCGTCATGCACGTGCGTGACTCGGACGTGGCGGCGCGGGACCTGCTTCGCCATCACCCCGAGGAGCGTCCCCACGCGACGGTCGGCGCGCAGCGGGGCGAACGCAGGGTCGTCGGCCAGCGCGGCGCGGTCGGTCCAGCCGTACGACACGGCCTCCTCGAGGGCGTCGATCGCCTCCCCGGCGTCCGAGGCGGCGAGCGACCGGGCGCGGGCGGCGTGCTCGGCGGCGAGGGCCGGGTCGTCCGACGAGGCTGGGCTCTCCGAAACCTCGGGCAGGGTCACCGGCGTCGCGTCGGAGGGGGGCGCGGGGAGGCCCCGACGCGCGACGGGGTTGAAGGGACGCGGGACGAGGCGGTGATCGGCCTCCTCGTAGCGGAAGACGAAGACCTCCGCGCCGGGCGGATCCGTGGAGAGGACCACCACGCCGGGGCGCTCGAACTCGGGCGAGTACCGCCCCTCGTGGTCGTAGGCCTCCACGTTGCGACGGGCCTCGCGCATGGCGGCCTCGTCGCCCTCGGCCTCGGCGCGCGCGTAGGACTCGACGCCGAACGCGCAGATCCGCGCGCGGGTCCCCTCGTGCGCCCTGCAGTGCCCGAGGGCGCGGACGGCCTCCTGGCGCGCGCGGGCGAGGAGGTCCTCGGCTCGCCCGCGGGCGGCGCGCGCGGCCTCCTCCATGCGCCACGCCTCGGCCTTCTTCGCGGGCGGGTCCCACGTAAAGAGCGACTCCCGCTTCGAGGCGGCCTCCTTCTCGAGGCGCTCGGCCTCCTCGATGACGTTCGTCCGCTCCCCCATCAGGCGGTCCCACTCTTCGCAGCACCGTTCGGCCTGGGCCTGCCCCTCAATCCGCTTGAGGTCGGGGTCGGCGGGCGAGAGCGCGAGGGCCAGGGCGATACTGTGGAGCGCCGTGGCGACGTCTCCGCGGCCGAGGGCGAGCTCGGCCTCGGCGCGGAGGCGGGCGATCTCGCGACCCCGCTGGACGCCCGAGATGACGGCGACGGAGGCCCAGGCGATGAGGACGACCGCGAGGACGCCTGCGACGGCCACGCGGGTGGGGTGCCGGCGGACCCAGCGGACGAGGCGTTCGGCGCGCGAGGGCGGCCTCGCCTCGATCTCGGCTCCGGTGAGGAAGCGATCCAGGTCGTCCGCCAGGGCCCTGGCGCCGGCGTAGCGGCGATGGCGGTCCTTGTGCATGGCCTTGAGGCAGATGACCTCGAGGTCCCGCGAGAGGCCGGGGACGAACGAGCGGGGCGGGACGGGGTCCTCATCGATGACCTTGCGCATCACCTCCGCGGGGCTGGTCCCGTCGAAGGGGGGCTGGCCGGTGAGGAGCTGGTACAGGACGGTACCGAGGGAGTAGGTGTCGGAGAGGGCGTCGACGGAGTCGCGCTGGCCGCGGGCCTGCTCGGGGGACATGTAGGCGGGGGAGCCGAACACGGACCCGGTCTGGGTGAGGTAGGAGTCGGAGGCGACGTCGCGGGCGAGGCCGAAGTCGGTGAGGACCACGCGATACTCGGCGAGGCTGCGGCCGCTGGAGAGGGTGATCGAGGTGTCGGGCGGACGGAGGCTGCTGACGATGATGCTGTCCTGGTCGGCGCCGGGTTCGACCATGACGTTGTGGGGCTTCACGTCGCGGTGGACGATCCCCTGGTCGTGGGCATAGGCGAGGGCGCGGCCGACGTCGCGGACGATCTTGGCGGCGGGGCGTGGGGCGAGCTTGCCGCAGCGCGCGACCATGTCGGAGAGAACCTCGCCCTGGAGGAGTTCCATGGCGAAGTAGGGGTTGCCGGCGTGGGAGCCGACCTCGTAGACGGTGACGATGTTCGGGTGGCGGAGCTTGGAGACGGTCTCGACCTCGCGGCGGAGGCGTGCGGCGCGCTCGGGGTCGAAGGGGCCGCCCTCGGAGAGGGTCTTGAGGGCGACGCGGCGATTGACGCGCTGGTCGAGAGCCTCGTAGACGACTCCCATGCCGCCGCGGCCGAGCTCGCCGAGGATTCGGTAGGGACCGATTTCCGAGGGTGGCGGCGGGGCCCCGGTGGTGGCCGCTCCTCCGGCGGGGGCGGAGAGGGTCGGAGCGGCGCCTGCGACGGTAGGGGCGTCGCCGGCGACGGGGCGAGGGAGCCCGGCGGCGCGCAGCGCGTCGGGCGGCCCGGGTGGCGGCACGGGCTGCGTCCGATTGTGGTCCGACGGCATTCGCCGGTCTCCGCTTGTGAGGGCTGATTCTCCGCCTCGGGAGGCTGGCGCGTCAACCCTCCTGTGGCTCCGGTCCCTTGCGCACCCCCTGCCGGGCCTGTATATACGCGGTGCCCGTCATAGGAGGAAGCCGAGATGGACCAGCCGATGCGCGATCACCTCTCGAAGGAACTGCGAGGCCTCCGGGAAGCCGGCCTCTACAAGGAAGAGCGGGTCCTGCTCTCGCCGCAGGCGGCGGCGATCAAGGTGAAGAGCGGGGAGGTGTTGAACTTCTGCGCGAACAACTACCTGGGGCTGTCGTCGCACCCGGAGATCGTGAAGGCGGCGAAGGCGGGGATCGACGAGTTCGGCTACGGGCTGTCGAGCGTGCGGTTCATCTGCGGGACGCAGAGCCTGCACAAGGAGCTGGAGAAGCGGATCGCGCGATTTTTCGGGAAGGACGACGCGATCCTGTACTCCTCATGCTTCGACGCGAACGGCGGGCTGTTCGAGACGGTGCTCGGGGAGGAGGACGCGATCATCAGCGACGCGCTGAACCACGCGAGCATCATCGACGGGGTGAGGCTGTGCAAGGCGGAGCGGCTCAGGTACGCGCACATGGACATGGGAGAGCTGGAGGGGCACCTGCAGGCGACGCAAGGGCGTCGTTTCCGGATGATCGCGACGGACGGGGTGTTCTCGATGGACGGGGACCTGGCGCCGCTCGACAAGATCTGCGACCTGGCGGAGAAGTACAACGCGCTGGTGATGGTGGACGACAGTCACGCGACCGGGTTCGTGGGGACGACGGGGAGGGGGACGCCTGAGCACTTCGGGGTGATGAACCGGGTGGACATCGTCACGTCGACGATGGGGAAGGCGCTGGGGGGCGCGGCGGGCGGGTTCATCACGGGGCACGGGGAGATCATCGACTGGCTCCGGAACCGGTCCCGGCCTTACCTGTTCTCTAACTCGATCCCGCCCGCTGTGGCGGCGGCCTCGATGAAGGCGTTTGAGCTGTTGTCTCAGACGACGCATCTCAGGGACAAGCTGGACGCGAACGCGCGGAGCTTCCGCGAGAAGATCGCGGCGAAGGGGTTCGAGGTGCGCGCGGGGTTCCACCCGATCGTGCCGATCATGCTGGGGGACGCGAAGCTGGCGCAGGACATGGCGCGCGCGCTGCTGGAGGAGGGGATCTACGTGATCGGCTTCAGCTTCCCGGTGGTGCCCAAGGGCCAGGCGCGGATCCGCGTGCAGATCAGTGCGGCGCACACGCCCGAGATGATCGACCGCTGCGTCTCGGCCTTCGAGCGCGTGGGGCGGAAGCTGGGGGTCCTGAAGTAGGCCGACGTCCCAGGTCCCGCGGTGTCCCTCGGGGCGCCCTTCGAGGCGCCGCATGGATCCGCCCCTACGCCAGCGCCCTCGCGAGGGCCCCTCGGTCGGGCGCGACGAACGTGCGGGGCGCCTCCCAGAGCCTCCCGTCCTCGGGCACCTGGGCGTAGACGGCGCGGGCGGTGCCGAGGATGCGCTCGGAGCCCGCCTCCCAGTCGAGCCCGCGCGCGAGGTCGGCGAGGGCCGCCTGGCCCGATCCGTTCCGCTCGCGCCACCGTCCGACGTGCCGCGCGGAGGCGAGGAAGTCGCGCTTGTCGCCGTTGCAGGCGGCGTCGGCGACGACGAGGTTGTGGAGGGCGTTGTCGGGGTGGCGCGACCACGGGAGGAAGTGGTCGACCTCGGCGGCGCGCCTACGGCGCGCTGCTATTGGGGAACTCCTGAGCTGGGCGGAGCTTCTTGCAAAACCCCCTCGGTAGCCGGTGAGCCGCGGGGCTGATCCCGTCCCCGAGCGCCGCGGCTGCATGCGTACGGGGGATCCGCGGCACTTTTTCACCGCCAAGGTCGCCAAG
>Ga0080064_1002124_pt1 | contig 33272 bp, 31 predicted proteins | sample Subgrocontami54m_FD_69260 | JGI IMG/M metagenome (GOLD analysis project Ga0080064, IMG submission 69260) | Subsurface groundwater microbial communities from S. Glens Falls, New York, USA - GMW46 contaminated, 5.4 m (SPADES assembly) (version 2) ...
TCCTTGGTGGCGAGTTCGTCGCGCTGCGCGATCCACACGACGGTGCCGTTCTTGCGCATGTCCAGACCGCGCGTCTGCAGGATGATGTCCAGGGCCTGATCCCAGGGCACGTCCTTCAGCCGCAGCGTGAGGCTGCCCTGGACGCTGTCGCTGGTGATGATGTTCAGGTCGGTGAAATCCGCGATCACGTTCAGGACGCTCCTAACCTCGACATTCTGGAAGTTGAGCGAGAGCTTCTCGCCCTGGTAGCCGCCCCTGCTGCCCTGCACCAGCTTGTTGGGATCGTATTGCACGGGCTTCACTTCCAGGACGAACTGGGTGTCGGTCTGGTAAGCGTTGTGCTCCCAGAGGCCCTTGGGCTCGATCACCATGCGCACATTGTCGCCCTGCGGAAAGGCGCTGAAGGTCTGCACCGGCGTACCGAAATCGACCACGTCGAAACGCTTGCGCAGGTTGTCGGGAAGGTTGGCCTTGAGGAATTCGACGACGACCGTCTGCCCCTGCTGGCGGATGTCGATCCCCGTGGAGGTATCGGACAAGTCCACGACGATGCGGCCTTCGCCGGAGCGCCCGCGGCGGAAATTGATGCCCTTGACCGTGTGGCTGAGGTCGGCGCGGCCTTCGGCGAAGCGCGACGCCCCGGCGACTGCGGGTGCGGCGCTCGGCGTCATCGTGATGAGCAGGTTCCGGCCCTCGATCTTGGTGTCGTACTGCATCATGTTGCGAAGGTTGAAAACCATGCGCGTGCGCTCGCCGACCTGCACCACGTGCATCGAGCGAAGGTCGCCTTCGCCGATGTCCTGGCTGTTCTTCCCCAGGCCGTTAGCGGTGTTGGGGAAGTCGAACGCGATGCGGGCGGGGCTCGCCACCGTAAAGCTGCCGGGCTGCGCCGAGATCGCGTTCTTGAAACCGACCCGGACGATGACGCTCCCGCCCTGCTGGGTGGCGTTGAACGACTCGACGGCATTCTGCGCCAGGGCGGCCTGGGCCGCGAGGAACCCGACCCAAAGAAGCACCAGCCTTGTCGCCATGCGCATGGGCGTATTCATTTCTTCACCTCCGCTTCCTGGAGTTGCAGCGCGCTGACCCGCTCGGCCCAATCCCCGTCGGCGTCCTGGATCAGCTCGCGCACCTTGATCTGGTTTTCCGTGACGCCTGTGACCAGACCGAAATTCTGACCCATGTAATTGCCGGCCTTGACCCGGTAGATGCTCGAATCGGCCCGCACCAGTGCCTGGAACTGCTTGTTTCGCTCGAGCACGCCCACCATCTTGAGCGATTCGAGCGGAAACGCCTCGAGCGGCTCCCTGGCCCGGTTCATGTCCGGCCTCGTTCCAGCCCCGGCGCCCGTCTTCCTGGTCACAAGCTCGATCTTGGCCGGACCGAACGGGTCCGGGAGATCGATCGAGGTGTAGGGCACCGGCTGGTAGGGCTTCACCACCGGCAGCGGATCCACCCGGCCACGCAGGTCGGCCGTGAGCTTCTTCAGTTCCTCCTTGAGGTCCTGGTGCTGCCCGCCGCCGCATGCCGCGAGCAGAAGCGCAAGCGCAATGACCGCCGTCGACTTCATTTCTTCGCCGCCTTCGCGCTCTTCTGCGCCGACGCCCGGCGCTGCGTCGCGACCTCCTCTTCGTCCAGGTAGCGGAAGGTCTTGGCCGTTGCGTCCATCGTGAGCGCGCCGTCCTTGCCCGTGGCGAGCGCGATGTCGTTCAGCGTCACGATCCGCGAGAGAGCGCCGATGTCGCTCGCGAACGCGCCGATGTCGTGGTAATTGCCGTTCAGCTTCAGCTGTATGGGCAATTCGGCGTAGAAGTCGCGCAGGGTTTCCTGCTGCGCCGGCTTGAACAGGTCGAAGGTCAGGCCGCGCCCCAGGCCGGCCTGGTTGATGTCGACCAGCAGCGCGTCCATCTGCGAGCGGTTCGGCAACTGCTTCAGAAGCGCCCCGAACGAGCTGTCGATTTCGCTCAACTGCTGGCGGTACAGGTCGAGGTTGATCGCCAGCTGCTTCTTGGCCTTGTACTCGTCCTTGAGCTTGGCTTCCTGGCTCGCGCCGGCCTCGATTTCATCGAGCTGGTCGGACCAGTCGAAGAGATACGCGCATACGAGGATGCCGGCGAACAGCGCAAGCAGCAGGATCCCCTTGGGCAGCGGCGGCCAGACGCCCGGGTCCTTGAAATTGAGGTTCCTGAACTGGTCGAGCAGCTTCTTGAGCATGCCGCGCTATCCCTTGCTTGCGGCGCCGGACTTGGCGGCACCGGCCTTGGCGGCACCGGCCTTGCCGGCGTCTTTCGCGTTCTCGGTTTCCAGGGACTTCAGATTCACGTTCATGGTGAACTCGGATACACGCTTGCTGTTGACGGTCGCCGACTTGATCTCGACCAGTTCCGGATTCTCCAGGTGGGGGGAGGAGGTGAAATTGCGCATCAGCGTGGACACCCGCGAGCTCGACTGGGCGTAGCCGTTCAGGAACACCTTCTGCCCCTGCTGTTTTATGGCCTTGAGGTAGACCCCGTCCGGTACCTGCCGGACCATCTGGTCGAGGAGGTACACGGCCTGAGCACGGTCGGACTGCAGGCGCTCGATCACCTGCTTGCGCGCGAGCAGCGCGGCGATTTCGTCCTTGAGCTTCCTGATCTCCCCGATGTCCTTGTCGAGGCCGGCGTTCTCCTTCTTGAGAAAGTCGTTTCGATCGGTCTGGATGGCGATGTAGCCGGCGATGATTCCGTGGATCAGGATCACGATCGCGGCGGCCAGTGCGGCCACCATCCCGGCAAGGACGGCCAGGTGCTTGCGTTGCGCCTTGCGCCGCTCCTCGCGGTAAGGCAGCAGATTGATGCGGATGGTCACGGGTCGAATCTTCGCATCGCCAGGCCGCAGGCGACCATCAGCGAGGGCGCGTCGGCGACCAGCCGCTTCAGCTGGATGCGCGGGCTAACGGCCATGCCGGCAAACGGGTTCGCTATCACGGTGTTGACCTGGGTTCGCGTCGAGACGACTTCGTCCAGGCCGGACAGCACCGCAGAGCCGCCGGTGAGCAGGATGTGATCGACGGTGTTGTATTGCGTCGAGGTGAAGAAGAACTGCATGGCGCGCTGGATCTCGAGCGCCGCGTTTTCCATGAACGGCCGCAGCACCTCGGCTTCGAAATTCTCGGGCAGGGCGCCGGAGCGCTTGGCGGCTTCGGCCTCCTCGTAGTTCATGCCGTACTGGCGCATGATGTCCTGGGTCAACTGGTTTCCGCCGAATGCCTGCTCGCGCGCATAGACCGATTGATCGTTCCGGAGCACGGCGATGTTCATGATCTGTGCGCCCAGGTCGACCAGCGCGATGTTCTGATCCTTGCCGCTGTCGGAGAACTGCGTCTTGATGAGGTCGAACGCCGTCTGCATCGCGTAGGACTCGACGTCCATCACCAAGGCCTTGAGGCCCGCCGCCTGCGCCACCGCGACCCGGTCCTCGACCTTTTCCTTCCTGGAGGCGGCGATCAGCACTTCGACCTCCTCCGGCGAGGACGGCGCGGGGCCGATCACCTGGAAGTCGAGGTTCACCTCCTCGAGGGCGAACGGGATGTACTGGTTCGCCTCGGTTTCCACCTGCAATTCGAGCTCGTCCTCGCTCAGGCCGGCCGGCACGATAATCTTCTTGGTGATGACCGCCGCGGTGGGCAGTGCCATGGCGACGTTCCTGGTCCGCGTCGCCAGCTTCTTCCAGCCGCGCTGGACCGTCTCTTCGACCGCCTCGAGGTTCGCGATATTGCCGTCCACGACGGCGTCCCTGGGCAAGGGCTCGATGGCATAGCGTTCCACCCGCAGCGCCCCCTTGCCCGCATCCACCACTTCGACCATCTTGACCGAGGACGAGCTGATATCCATCCCGAACAAGGGCGGCGCCTTCGGATTGAAGATGTCAAAGTCGAACTGCAATGGCAAATTCCTGTTCTGGTATGCCTGGTTAGACGCGAAAAATATAAACCACCTTAAATGCTAGCAACAACGTCTGACCCTGTAAAGGAATTAATTCCTTCGTGTTTACAGGGCCCTGTCTGCACGAGGCACCGCCTCCGCCTATAATGGGCGTCCTTTTCAAGGAACGCTCCCGAATGCGGTCACGTTGGTTCGCCTATCCCATTATGGTCCTGGGCGCGGTAGGTGCAATGGGCGTGGCGGTCGCCGGATTCATCGTCCTGCTCGCCCTCCCCAATCTGCCCTCGATCGAGGCCCTCACCGACTACCAGCCCAAGATTCCGCTTCGGGTCTATACCGCCGACGGCGTCCTGATCGGCGAATTCGGCGAGGAGCGCCGGTCGCTCGTGACCATGGCCGAGGTGCCCGAGCTGATGAAGAACACCATCCTCGCGGCGGAGGATGAGCGCTTCTACCAGCATACAGGCGTCGATTACCTCGGCGTGCTGCGGGCCGCCTACTCCAACCTCCTGACCGGCGGCCGGCGCCAGGGCGCGAGTACCATCACCATGCAGGTGGCGCGCAATTTCTTCCTATCGTCCGAGAAGACGCTGACTCGCAAGGTCTACGAAGCGCTGCTCGCGTTCAAGATCGAGGCGAGCCTCTCCAAGGACCAGATCCTTGAGATCTATATCAACCAGATCTATCTCGGCCAGCGCGCCTACGGCTTCGCCGCGGCCGCACAGATCTACTTCGGGAAATCCCTCGCCCAGCTGTCCCCCGCGGAGGCGGCAGTGCTGGCCGGACTGCCCAAGGCGCCGTCCTCGTACAACCCCGTGGCCAACCCCAAACGGGCGAAGCAACGCCAGCTCTACGTCCTCAGGCGCATGCACGCGCTCGGGCACCTGAGCGACGAGCAGCTTACCGAGGCACAGAGGGCGCCCATCGTCGTCAAGCACGACATCGACGACTACAAGGTCCACGGAGAGTACGTCGCCGAGATGGTGCGCCAGATGCTCTACGAGCGCTACCCGGAGGAGGTGTACAGCCGGGGCTTTCGCGTCTACACGACCATCGACAAGGAGGACCAGGAGATCGCCTACCGGGCGGTGCGCCGCGGGCTCCTGGACTACGACCGCCGGCACGGCTATCGGGGGCCCGAAGGCTACGCCGAGCTTGGCCGCGACGGCGACAGCGACGAGGACTACGAAGAGGCGCTCGCCGACCATCCCGACAGCGACGACATCCTCGCTGCCCTGGTGCTGGATGCCGGTACTCAGGAGGTCCGTGCCTGGCGCCGCGGCGGCGAGGTCGTCGACATCAGCGGCGAGGGGCTCAAATTCGCTGCGCGCATGCTCGAGGACAAGGCGCCGCCGAACAAGCGGATCCGGCGCGGCGCGATCATCCGGATCGTCAAGGACGATAAGGGCCGCTGGCAGATCCTGCAACTCCCCGCGGTGGAATCGGCATTCATTTCCCTGAATCCCGTCGACGGGGCGGTGCGGTCCCTGGTGGGGGGATTCGACTTCAACCGGAACAAGTTCAACCACGTGACGCAGGCATGGCGCCAACCGGGCTCGGGATTCAAACCGTTCATCTATTCCGCCGCGCTGGAAAAGGGCTTCACTCCCGCCACCGTCATCAACGACGCGCCCGTCGTGGTGGACGCGTCGCTCACCGGCGGGCAGATATGGGAGCCGAAGAACTACGACGGCAAGTACGAAGGGCCGATGCGCATGCGAACGGCGCTCGCCAAGTCAAAGAACATGGTCTCCATCCGGATCCTGCAGGCGATCACTCCCCAGTTCGCGCAGGACTACATCACCCGCTTCGGCTTCGACGGCGACAAGCATCCCCCCTACCTCACCATGGCGCTCGGCGCGGGCTCGGTGACCCCGTGGCAGATGGCGCGCGGCTACGCGGTATTCGCCACGGGCGGCTACCGCATCGAGCCCTACATCATCGCCCGCATCGTCGACGACCGGGGCAACCTGCTCGCACGGGCCCAGCCCGCGCGCGCGGGCGACGAGTCGATCCGCGTCATCGACGCGCGCAACGCCTTCCTCATGGACAACATGATGCACGACGTCGTGCGCTTCGGGACCGCGGCGCGCGCGATGTCGCTCGGCCGGCACGATCTGGCCGGAAAGACCGGCACCACCAACGATTACGTCGACGCGTGGTTCAACGGTTACCAGCCCACGCTGGTCAGCATCGCCTGGGTTGGGTACGACCAGCCGAAAAAACTGGGCTCGAGCGAGACCGGCGGCGTCACCGCGCTGCCCATCTGGATGAACTACATGGGCAAGGCGCTCAAGAGCACGCCCGAGTCCTTCATGACCGTGCCCGAAGGCGTGACGGTCGCGCGGGTCAACGACTCCGGACTGATCGCCGCAGACGGGAAGCCGGAGTATTTCTATCCGGAGAACCTGCCCCCGCAGCAGGGCGCGAGCACCACCCGCTCCCCGGAGGAAGTCAGGAACCAGTTGTTCTAAGCGAGGCCGCGCCGGGCCCCACCGCCGTTCACGGGCGAAGAATGACCGGTTGCCCGGATTGCTGGCTGACGAGCTTGGACAGGGCCGCGAAGATCTCGCTCCCGTCGCGCGTATTGACCCAGTGGGTCCCGTCGAAGCGAAAATGCAGCCCGCCGGATTTCGCCGCGATCCAGATCTCGCGTGCCGGCCCGTGACGATTGACGATGATTTTGCTGCCGTCCTCGAATTCGATCTCCAGGACGCCCTCGCCCTTCCATTCGCAGTCGCATTCGGCCGCGCTCGATTCGATCGCCGCCTCGATCGCGGTCAAGGTCTCCCGTGCCCGCGTGTCGAACTCGGTCTCGCTCAGCGCCATGATATGATCGATTTCAGAGTTGCCGCCATGCCGCGCCCCGTCACAGGCCTGATGCTGCTGTGCCTTCTCCTGCAAGCCTGCGGGACGAAAGGCGCATTGTACCTGCCTCCGCCGGACAAGCAGTCCGACCAGCGGCCCGCACAGACAGACCCGCAGCGCAAATGAACTTGCTTGTCCGCCGCGACGGAGCGCTTTGCGTCGAAGCGGTCCCTCTCGAGACCGTGGCGAGCGAATTCGGCACGCCGTGCTATGTCTATTCGCGCGCCGCCCTCGAGGCGGCGTGGGGAGAGTTCTCCGGCGCCTGCGCAGGGCGCCAGGTGCTGATCTGTTACGCGGTCAAGGCCAATTCCAACCTCGCCATCCTGAACCTGCTTGCGCGGCTGGGTTCGGGCTTCGACATCGTCTCCGGCGGCGAGCTCGCCCGCGTGCTTGCCGCGGGCGGCTCCGCGGCGAAGACCGTGTTCTCCGGCGTCGGCAAGACCGAAGCCGAGATGCGTGCCGCGCTCGCCGCGGGCATCCTGTGCTTCAACGTCGAGTCCGAGGGGGAAATCGAGCGGCTCGATCGTGTCGCCCGCGAAATGGGCCGCCAGGCACCCGTTTCCCTGCGGGTCAATCCCGATGTCGACCCCAGGACCCACCCGTATATCGCCACCGGCCTCAAGGAAAGCAAGTTCGGCATCGACTTCGGCGACGCGCTGCGGCTTTACCGCAGGGCTGCCGGCCTGCCGGGCCTTCGCGTGACGGGCATCGACTGCCACATCGGATCTCAGCTCACCGAGACCGCGCCCTTCGTCGCGGCGCTCGAGAAGATCCTCACCCTCGCCGACGCGCTGGCTGCCGAGGATATTCCCGTGGAGCACCTCGACCTGGGCGGGGGTCTGGGCATACGCTACCGCGACGAGGTATTGCCCACGGTCGGCGACTACCTGCAACACCTGTTCTCCACGCTCGGCCAGCGCAAGATGAAGCTGCTCTTCGAGCCCGGCAGGGCGATGGTCGGCGATGCGGGCATACTGCTTACCCGGGTCGAATACCTCAAGCACGGTCCGGCCAGGAACTTTGCAGTCGTCGACGCCGCAATGAACGACCTGGTGCGGCCGGCGCTGTACGAGGCCTGGCACGGCATTGTTCCCGTGCACGCGAGGACCGGCGCCCCCTCGACCTATGAAGTGGTGGGCCCGATCTGCGAATCCGGCGATTTCCTGGGTCACGACCGCAACCTCACCCTCCAGGCGGGCGACCTGTTGGCGATCCTTTCAGCCGGCGCCTACGGCATGAGCATGAGTTCGAACTACAACACCCGCCCCCGCGCGGCCGAGGTCCTCGTCGACGGCTCGACCACCCACCTGGTGCGCGGAAGGGAAACGGTCGAGAGTCTTTTTGCATTGGAACGGATTTTGCCGTAGATTTCCTACGTTTACGCTCGAACACCCTGCGGGTGTAAGCATAGGGGTCCGGCGTGGTTTGAACGATGAGCGCGGATGTAGCGTCTGATTTCCTGTGGACGTCTCTGGCGGCATATAGCAACGAGCAGGCGATCGCATGAACTCAAATCTCCATTCCCCCATCGCGTCGCGGGCGCTTACGCGTTGGGCCGCGTTCGGCACCGCGGGGCTCGTCGTCGTTGCCGGCGTCTTGCTTGCTTACATCGGGACCGGCCCCGTTGCGCAGGAGTCCAAGGCCCCCAAGGGACCTGCCGCGGTGCCCGTTGCGATCGCCACCGTCGCGCAGCAGGACATACCCGTCCGCCTGCAGGCCATCGGCAACGTGGAGCCGTTCTCGACGGTCGCCGTGAAGGCCCGCGTCGACGGACAGATCGTCGAGGTCAACTTCAGGGAGGGACAGGAGGTCCGCAAGGAGAGCGTGCTGTTCAAGATCGATCCGCGCCCCTACGAAGCAGCGGTGCGGCAGGCCGAGGCGAACTTCCTCCGCGATACGGCGCAGAAGGACCAGGCGCGCTCCCAGGAACGCCGCTACCAGGAATTGCTGCAGAAGAACTTCGTATCCAAGGAAGCCTATGCCCAGATCCGCACCAACGCCGAGACCGCGGAGGCGGTTGCGCAGGGGAGCCGCGCGGGGCTGGATAATGCCAAGTTGAGCCTCGAATACTGCACAATCCGCTCGCCGATCGACGGCTATACCGGCAAGATCCAGATTCAGAAGGGCAACCTGGTGAAGGCCAACGACACAAGTCCCCTGGTGGTGTTGAACCAGGTGCACCCGATTTACGTGAACTTCGGCGTGCCCGAGCAACGGCTGGCGGCGATCCGCGGCTACATGGCGCGGGGAACCGTCGCGGTCGAAGCGGCCCCGCCCAACGCCGAGAAGCCGGCGGCCACCGGCTCGCTGATCTTCGTGGACAATGCGGTCGACCAGACCACCGGCACGATCAAGCTGCGGGCGACGTTCCAGAACAAGGACAACGGCCTTTGGCCGGGCCAGTTCGTGAACGTCAGCATGAAGCTCTACGACCAGAAGAATGCGATCGTGGTGCCGACGCAATCCGTTCAGACCGGTCCCGAGGGCCAATTCGTGTTCGTGGTCACCCCCGAGATGACCGCAGAAGTGCGCAAAGTGGTCGTGGACCGCACCGATGCCGAAAGCTCCGTGGTCCTCAAGGGCCTCGCCAAGGGCGAGCGCGTAGTCATCCGCGGCCAGTTGCGGCTCGCCCCGGGAGCGAAGGTCACTATCCAAGGCTGATGCCGCGGCGATGAACCTGTCCGAGCTTTTCGTCCGGCGTCCGATCATGACCGTCCTGGTCATGATGGGGATACTGATATTCGGCATGGTGAGTTTCCGGCTGCTGCCGGTCTCGTCCCTCCCTAACGTGGACTTCCCCACCATACAGGTGTCGGCGGACCTGCCCGGAGCAAGCCCCGAGACCATGGCCTCGGCGGTGGCGACCCCGCTCGAGAAGCAGTTCACGACGATCGCCGGCATCGATTCCATGACGTCGGTGAGCGGCCAGGGCATCGCCACGGTCACCATCCAGTTCTCCTTGGATCGCGACATCGATGCCGCCGCGCAGGACGTGCAATCCGCGATCGCGACCGTTGCCAAGCAATTGCCGCCGACGATGACCACGCCGCCTTCCTTCCGCAAGGTCAATCCTGCGGACCTGCCGGTCTTCTATCTCGCGCTGACCTCCGACACCCTGCCGCTGTATACGGTCAACGAATACGCAGAAACCTTCCTCGCCCAGCGGATCTCGACGATCAGCGGCGTGGCGCAGGTGCAGGTGTTCGGCCAGCAGAAATACGCCGTGCGCGTGCAGGTCGACCCGAGCGCGCTCGCCTCGCGCGGGGTCGGCATCAACGAAGTCGAGCAGGCGGTGGCCCAGGCCAACGTCAACCTGCCCACCGGGACGCTCTACGGCAAGGACCGGACGTTCGCCGTCCAGGCCACGGGCCAGCTATTCGACGCCGCGGCGTTCAGGCCGATCATCGTCACCTACCGCAACGGCTCCCCCATACGGCTGAACGAGCTTGGCCGCGTAGTCGACAGCGTCCAGAACAACAAGGTCGCAGCCTGGTTCAAGGACAAGCGCGGCATTGTCCTCGCCGTGCAGCGCCAGCCCGGCACCAACACCATCGAGGTCGTCGACCAGGTCAAGAAGCTGCTGCCGACGTTCAGGCAGGAAGTGCCCGCGGGCGTCGACATCAGCGTGCTCTACGATCGGTCCATCACCATCCGAGGTTCCGTCGATGACGTGGAGCACTCCCTGCTGCTCGCGCTCGTTCTGGTGGTGATGGTGATCTTCGTGTTCCTGCGCAACGTCCCGGCGACCCTCATCCCCAGCGTGGCGCTGCCGATGTCGATCATCGGCACTTTCTCCTTCATGCACCTGCTGGGCTACAGCCTGAACAACATCTCCCTGATGGCGCTCACGCTGTGCGTGGGCTTCGTCGTCGACGACGCCATCGTGATGCTGGAGAACATCTCGCGCCACATGGAGATGGGCAAGAACCGGCTGCAGGCCACGCTGGACGGCTCGAAGGAGGTCTCCTTCACCATCCTGTCGATGACGCTCTCGCTCGCGGCGGTCTTCATCCCCGTGATGTTCATGGGCGGCATCCTCGGGCGCCTGCTGCACGAATTCGCCGTCACCATCATCGTCGCCGTGCTGATCTCGGGCTTCGTGTCCCTTACGCTCACGCCGATGATGTGCAGTCGCATCCTCAGAAACGAGCACACCGTGCATCACGGCAGGCTGTTCGCCCTGAGCGAGCGCATCTTCGAGGGTACCAAGAACCTCTACGCGAGGAGCCTCGCGCGGGCGATCCGGCATGCGCGTTTCACCATGGCGGTGTTCCTCGCGGTCATCATCGCCACCGGCGTGCTGTACGCGCGCATGCCCAAGGGCTTTCTTCCGAGCGAGGACAGCGGCCAGATGTTCTGTTTTATCGAGGCGCCGCAGGACGTCTCGTTCGACGCCATGAAGGAGCACCTGGGCACCGTAATGGAGATAGTGCGTGCGGACCCCAACGTCGACGCGGTGATGGGCTTCATCGGCTCGACCTCCTTCAATCCGGGGCTCAACATCGCCCGCATCACGATCTCGCTGAAGCCGCGCGATCAGCGCAAGCCGGTCGAGGAAGTGCTGCGTGGGCTGAGGCCCAAGGTCGCCAACCTGATGGGCATCAAGGTGTTCCTGCAGAATATACCGACGATCCGCATCGGCGGCCAGCTCACCAAGAGCCCCTACCAATACGTGGTGCAGGGCGCGAGCACCGACGAGTTGTACCACTGGGTCCCGATCATCGAAGCGAAGATGAAGACCCTGCCCGGCCTGGTGGACGTGGCGAGCGACCTGCAGATCACCCGGCCCGAGGTTACGGTGGAAATCGACCGCGAGAAGGCCTCCTCGCTCTCGGTCAGCCCGCAGCAGATCGAGTCGGCGCTGAACAACGCCTACGGCGCGAAACAGGTCTCTAACATCTACACGGCGACCAACCAGTACTGGGTGATCCTCGAGCTCGACCCGCGCTATCAGACCGACCCGTCGGTGCTCTCGATGCTGTACGTGCGCTCCTCGAGCGGCGCGCTGGTGCCGCTCAACTCGCTGGCGAAGTTGAGCTACGGCGTAGGCCCCTTGAGCGTGAGCCACCTGGGTCAGCTGCCTTCGGTGACGATCTCCTTCGACCTGCGCCCCGGCGTGTCGCTTTCCGAGGCCATCCAGTCGATGCAGAAAGCGTCGCTCGAGCTCCAGGTGCCGGCGACCCTCAATGCGAGCTTCCAGGGCGCCGCGCAGGCCTTCCAGGCCTCCCTCAAGGGCATGGGCATACTGCTCATCGTTTCGGTCCTGGTCATCTATCTCGTGCTCGGCATCCTGTACGAGAGCTTCATCCACCCGATGACGATCCTCTCGGGCCTGCCGACCGCCGGCCTGGGCGCCCTGTTCACGCTGTGGCTGTTCGGCATGGAACTCAACATGTACGGCTTCGTCGGCATCATCATGCTGGTCGGCATCGTCAAGAAGAATGCCATCATGATGATCGATTTCGCGATCGAGGCGCAGCGCAAGGAGGGCAAGACCGCGGCGGAGGCGATCCACGAGGCCTGTCTGATTCGCTTCCGCCCCATCATGATGACCACCTTCGCCGCGCTGATGGGGAGCTTGCCGATCGCGCTGTCCTTCGGCGCCGGCGGCGATGCGCGCAGGCCGCTCGGCCTCGCGGTCGTCGGGGGGCTGATGCTGTCGCAGTTCCTCACCCTGTACATCACACCGGTGATCTACATCTACTTCGAGCGACTGCGGCAATGGATGGGGCGGCAGAGCGGCGCGAGCGCACCGGTTCCGGCAGGCACAGCGGCGGGAAAATAGCTTCGGCCCGCTACGCGCGCCTCTTCAGTGAGGCGGCGACGCGATATCCCAGCAGCGCGGCGAGGACCAGCGCGTAGATCGCAGGCAGGGTGATGTCTCGCTTGACCAGCCACCAGTAGTGAACGACGCCGCAGACCGCGAGCACGTAGACCAGCCTGTGCAGCGCGATCCAGTTCCTTCCTCCCAGCCGCCGCACCATCGCGTCCGTCGAGGTCGCCGCGAGGGGAAGCAGCATCGTAAACGCGCCGAATCCGATCGTGATGAAGGGGCGCTTCACGACATCTTTCGCGATTGCGGCGATGTCAAAATACTGGTCGAGCCAGATGTAGGTCGTGAAATGCAGCGACGCATAGAAGAATGCGTACAGCCCGAACATGCGCCGCAGTCGCGCCAGCCAGTGCCAGCCGCTCAGCCGCCGCAGCGGTGTCACCGCCAGCGTGACCATGACGAAGGTCAGGGTCCAGGTTCCGGTGGAGCGGGTGATCAGCTCGACGGGGTTGGCCCCGAGGCGGTCCAGGATTCCGCCGGCGATGAGCCTTGCGAGCGGTCCCAGGCAAAGGATGAAAACCAGCGCCTTCGTCCCTAGGAGAAATCCGGGCGAGGGGCTGGCGAGCGGGAGGCGCCGGGGCTTCCCCCGCCACGAGGCGGCTGCGGTCACGCGCACTCTAGAAGAACTTGCGCAGGTCCATTCCGGTGTACAGGCTCGCCACCTGGTCGCCGTAGCCGTTGAACATGAGTGTCTTGCGCTTGGGAGTGAAGATGCCGCCGTCGCCGATGCGGCGCTCGGTGGCCTGGCTCCAGCGCGGATGGTCGACCTGCGGATTGACGTTCGAGTAGAAGCCGTACTCGTGCGCGGCCGCCTTTTCCCAGGCGATTTTCGGCTGCTTCTCCACGAAGCGTATGCGAACGACCGATTTCGCGCCCTTGAATCCGTATTTCCAGGGCACCACGAGGCGGATAGGCGCGCCGTTCTGGTTCGGCAACACCTGGCCGTACAGTCCCACGGCAAGGAGGGTGAGCGGATGCATCGCCTCGTCGATCCTCAGGCCTTCGACGTACGGCCAGTCGAGCACCGGAAGGCGCACCCCTGGCATGTTCTCCGGCTGATAGGCGGTGACGAATTCGACGAATTTCGCCTTGCCCGTGGGCTCGACCAGGGCGGCCAGCCGCCTGAATTCGAACCCCACCCAGGGAATCACCATGGACCAGCCTTCGACGCAGCGCATGCGATAGATGCGTTCCTCGAGCTGCATCTTCAGCATCTCCTCGATGCCGAAGGTCTTGGGCCGCTTGACCTCGCCCTCGACCAGCACGGTCCATGGACGCGTCTTGAGCTTCTGCGCGTATTCCGCGGGATCGGACTTGTCGGTCCCGAACTCGTAATAGTTGTTGTAGGTCGTCGCGTCCTTGAAGCTCGTCGGATTCTCCAGCGTGCTGTAGTTGCTTTTCGCGACACCCGGGAGCGGCGCGCCCTGGGCATGCAGCGGCCCCGCAGCTACCAGCCCGGCGGCCCCCGCAAGGGCGGCCAGGCCCGCTCTCATGAACTCGCGCCGGCTCAAGTAGGTCGCATAGGGCGTGATTTCATGCGGTCTGACATCGACGGCGCGCTTGATCAGCATGTGCAAGACTCCTGGTGGCGAATACGTACCGCATGAGTCGTACCACGGCACGGATTCCTTAAGGCCCGTTGCGAGGCGGGCCTATATGGCCTCTGCCCCGGACTCTAGGGATTGAGCTGTTTGTAGACTGCGTTGGCCACGGCAAGCAGCGCGTCGCGCCGCAACTCTCCTGAGAGCGCGTAGCCGTAGTGGTCGTCGATCCAGTAGAACACCGAGACTCGATCCTCCTGGCTGAAGCGGAAGGCCGTGTCCCCGCGGCCCTCGCCTTTCTGCGCCGAAATGTAGAGCGTGAGCCGCTGGCCCTTCGGGTCCTGGTACATGAATTGCGCAACCGGCCCCTGCGGGCCGGAAAGCAGCCTGCCGCCGACAAGATCGAAACCCAGTGATCCGAGCTTCGGCACGCGCAGATCGGTGCCCACGCGTTTGGACAGCCACTTGACCAGGTGGTCCTCCTGGTCGGCACCGACCTCCACGGGGTGGCGAACCTCAGGCGCATACACCGCATGCGCGATCGCGGCCGACCGAGCGAAGGACGGCGAGGCTGAAACGAGCGGCGGAACCATCCCGCGCCCGATCCAGCCGACCCCGATTCCGGCGACGAGCAGGCTTGCCGCAAGCGCGTACGTCCGCCACCGCCGTCTCGCCGGCCTCTCGGCCAGCGTCGGGGGGACCGGCTCGGCAAGCACGGGGTCGAAGATCGCGCGCAAGGCCGCGTCCTGTGCGCGGTAGGCGCGCAGGCGTTCGGCCTCTTCCGGCCGCTCCGCCAGGTAGGTCTCTACGCCGGTGCGGCGTGCCGCGACCAGAACGCCGTCCACATAGGCCTGCAGGTCGTCTTCGTTCACTTGCGTCATTTCACAACTTTCAACGGAACCGCCTGTTGCGCGCCAGCGATCAGTCGCCGCATGCGCTCGCGCGCCCGCGACAGGCGCGACATCACCGTACCGACCGGGATCGCCAGCGAACGGCTGGCTTCGTCGTAGGTCATCTCTTCCACCGCAATCAGCAGCAGCACTTCGCGCTGCTCATCGGGCAGCCCACGCAATGCACGCTCGACGTCCGCCAACTCGAGCAAATCCGACTGGGTCGCACGCACTGCAATCTCGGGCAACTCCTCCATGGTTCTTTCGATCTCGCTTCGGCGGCTTCGCACCTGGTTCACGAATACGTTGTGCATGATGGCGAACATCCACGCCCTCAGATCGCTGCCCGGCCGCCAGAGATGAAACTTGTTCCAGGCACGCTCGAGCGTGTCCTGCACCAGATCGTCGGCAGCATAGCGGTCCCCGACCAGCGCGCGCGCGTAGCGACGCAGCCTCGGGACGTGCTCGAGGATCGGATGGCTATCCATCGGTTCGCACTTACGCACCGTAAACGGAAGGGGTGTACGGATTATTCCGCCATCGGGGTCCGCACGGCAAGCGCTTTGCTGCCGAACCGCCGAATCCGCGGGGCCAGTCGGTCAGGTCAATGCAGGCCGGCGATGTAGTCGCTCACCGCCCGGATCTCGGCGTCGCTCATCTTCGCCGCGATGGCGCGCATCATCCCGTTCAGGTCGTTTGCCCGCTGGCCGCTGCGGAAAGCCTTCAGCTGCGCTTCGGTGTATTCCATGTACTGGCCCGACAGCCGGGGATACTGCACGGGGACGCCCGAGCCGTTCGGCCCGTGGCAGGCGGCGCAGGCCGGCAGGCCCCTGCCCATGTCGCCTCCGCGGTATAACTTCTGTCCGAGCGCGGCCGTATCGCGGCCCTGCGCGGCGCCGCCCTTCAGCTTCTGCCTGCCGAAATACTCGGCGACGTTGCGCGTGTCATCGGAGGACAGGCCCGTGACCATGCCCATCATGACCGGGTTGTCGCGCGCGGCTTTCTTTCCGTCTTCCGGCTTGAAGTTGCGCATCTGCTTGCGCAGATATTCGGGTATCTGGCCCGCGAGCTTGGGGTTCACTGGCGTCGGACTGTTTCCATCGGCCCCGTGGCAAGCCGCGCACACCTGCGACGCGATCGTCTGACCCTTACCAAGGTCGGCAGCGGGCTCGGCGGCGGTGGCCGCGGCTGCACACAGGGCAAGCGCCGATATCGCCAAGGCCCTATTCATCACATCTCCTTTGAGCGGGGCAGCCGTGAAAAAGCTGCTATTCTAGCGTAGCTCAACCGCCACCGGCCAGTGCCCTCCACGTAGCGTGCCCCTTTTCCGCAAGGCCAGGTTCCTCAAGAGCGCGCAGGCTCTCTCGGATCTGCCCCAGGAGAGCCAGTGCGAAGTCGCCTTTGCCGGCCGCTCCAACGCGGGCAAGTCGAGCGTGATCAATACCCTCGCCGGCCGGCGCCAGCTCGCGCGCGTCAGCAAGACGCCCGGCCGTACCCAGCTCATCAATTTTTTCGGCCTCGGCGGAGGGCGGTTTCTCGTCGATTTGCCCGGGTACGGTTACGCCAAGGTACCGCTCGCGACGCGTTCGCCTTGGGGCCGCGTGATTGGCGATTATGTGCGGATGCGGGCGCAGCTCGTCGGCCTCGTGGTGGTCATGGACGCACGCCATCCGATCACGGATCTGGACCGCGGGCTGCTCGAATGGTTCAGGCCCACCGGCAAGCCCGTGCACGTGCTGCTGACCAAATCGGACAAGTTGTCGCGGGCTCGCGCCCTGCAGACGCTCCGCCAGGTGCGCGCGGCGCTCGCCGCGGAGTCCCCGCTGTGGACAGCCCAGCTCTTTTCGAGCCTCAAACAGACGGGCGTGGAAGACGCTGAAGCCGTACTCGGACCATGGCTGGCATCGGATCAGAGGGCGGGTTCCGAAACCGACGACCTGGTCCTCCCCTAGGGGAGGCCTGAAATGGAAAGCCCCGGGAATCGCATCAACGAAGCCCGGGGCTTGAAATAAAAAGCCCCGGGCTAAAGGGGATTAAAGCCCGGGGACAAAATGCCTTAAGGATTAAGGCACCCGCTCAGGGAGGAGAAGCGGGAGACGATCTTGCGATCATCTGATTGTATGATCCACGGATCGCAAAAAAGGTTCCCGAGCCTGCCTGTGCAGGCCCGACGGGTATGATTGGACGTTGGAAAAGGCAGCGAAAGGACGCTCATGAAGGTCTACGGCAGCTTTCCCGCGGTGAGAATGCGGCGGATGCGGCGGGATGAGTTTTCACGCCGACTTATGCGCGAGCATGTGCTCACTTCAAACGATTTGATCTACCCGGTATTCGTCATCGACGGCAGGGGAAAGACCCAGGCCGTGCCGTCCATGCCAGGAGTATCGCGATACACCCTGGACAAGCTGTTGCCGGTCGCCGAGCGGTGCCTGAAGCTGCGCGTTCCGGTCATGGCCCTGTTCCCGTCGATCGAGCCTTCGCTCAAGACCGCCGACGGGCGCGAAGCAACCAATCCCAAGGGGTTGATACCCCAGGTCGTGGCTGGACTGAAGAAGCGTTTCCCGGAACTGGGCATCATGACCGACGTGGCGCTCGACCCCTACACTTCCCACGGCCAGGACGGTGTGATCGACAAGTCCGGGTACATCCTCAATGACCCGACGCTCGCAATCCTCGAAAAGCAGGCATTGACGCAGGCGGCAGCCGGGGTGGACATCGTCGCCCCGTCGGACATGATGGACGGTCGTATCGGACGCATACGATCGGCGTTCGAAGCGCGCAAGTTCATCTACACCCGCATCATGGCCTACTCGGCCAAGTATGCATCGGGCTTCTACGGTCCCTTCCGCGACGCGGTGGGCTCGGCCTCGGCGCTCGGCAAGAGCAACAAGTACGCCTACCAGATGGACCCCGCCAACACCGACGAGGCCCTCTGGGAGGTCGGACTCGACCTGCAGGAAGGCGCCGACATGGTGATGGTGAAGCCCGGCATGCCCTACCTGGACATCGTCCGGCGGGTCAAGGACGAATTCAAGGCGCCGACTTTCGTCTACCAGGTGAGCGGCGAATACGCGATGCTCAAGGCGGCATTCAAGAACGGCTGGCTCGACGAAAAGCGGTGCGCGCTCGAGGCACTGCTCGCGTTCAAGCGCGCCGGGGCCGACGGCATACTCACCTATTTCGCGCTGGACGCCGCGCAGTGGATCGAGGAAGGCGAGTAGTCCCGCCGCGCTTCAGCCGAATACGATCGCCACGCCGTGCGCCTCGGCTGCGCCCACGGCGATCGCGCCGTCGGGCAGGCGCAGGCAATGAAAGCCGCCGCTGCGCAGGGATTCTTCGGCGCGGCGGCGGTCGGCGACGCGGACGAAGAGCGCTGCCATCAGCGGCGCAGGGCGCGAGCTGATCCAGACCCCGGGCAGGCGCCGGGCCAGGCTCGTGCCGGTCACGATTGCGATCGGCGCGGCGCCGGTCTCGACGAGCAGTCCTTCGGCAATCTCCCTCGCCTGGGTATCGAAGATCCTCGCGTAAGCAGCCGCGGTTCGGGCGACATCGGCCGTCACGACGGCCACCGCTGCGATCGCCGTCGCGCCGTTGCCGTGCTGTTGCCACTCGGCGCGCCAAACCAGCTCGGGCGTCTGGTGCTGGCACAGGAACACCCGCCCGCATGGCACGTGGCGCGCGCCGATATCGAGCGTCCTGAAGCGCGCGTCGCGCGCGCCGCCCGAAACCTGCACCGGCCGGGCGAAATCCATCGGCTCGGTCGGCTCGAGCCCGGCGGCGAGAAGTTCCGCGTGCGCCGCGGCCGCGTCCCCGGTCTTCAGCGCCAGCGCCGCGAGCCCCTCGCCAAGGTCGAGAAAGTCGGCGATGAAGGGCCGGGTCTTCATGTCCGGGGGCAACCACAACAGCTCGAGATAGTCGTCGCCGAAGACGACACAGTGGTTCTGCGAACCGAGCGTGTGGCGTCCGCGCGGGGTGATGCAAAATCCCATGCGCCGGAAGGTTTCGCACGCGACATCGAGGTCGCGCACGGCGAGCACGGCGTGATCGATGCCTTGGATGTTCCTGCGCACGGCGGCTCCTGAATTGGCGCATCATTATAGTTGTGAGCGCGTTCCGGAGCAGCGACATCGATGGCGGTCATCGAGCACATCAGGAAATTGCACGCCGAGCTCGTCGAGCTGCGCCGCGACATCCACGCGCATCCGGAGACCGCATTCCAGGAGCAGCGCACTTCGGACATCGTCGCGCGCAAGCTCGAATCCTTCGGTATCGAGGTCCACCGCGGGCTGGCGAAGACGGGCGTCGTCGGCAGGCTGCGGGCCGGCGCCTCGGCGCGTGCCATCGGCCTGCGTGCAGACATGGACGCGCTGCCCATCCACGAGCTGAACACGTTCGCGCACCGCTCGCGCAACGAGGGCCGCATGCACGCCTGCGGTCACGACGGCCATACGGCCATGCTGCTCGGCGCGGCGCGCTACCTCGCCGAAACGCGCAACTTCGACGGCAACGTGCATTTCATTTTCCAGCCTGCCGAGGAGGGCGAGGGCGGCGGCCGCGCCATGGTCGAGGAGGGCCTGTTCGAGCGCTTCCCGGTCGAGGCGGTGTTCGGCATGCACAACTGGCCCGGCATGCCCGTGGGCCGCTTCGGGCTGCGCGCGGGCCCGATGATGGCCTCCTCGGACGTGTTCGAGATCACCGTGCGCGGTCGAGGCGGCCATGCCGCCCTGCCGCACGACGGCGTGGATCCTATCGTCGCCGCGAGCGCCATCGTGCAGGCGCTGCAGACGGTGGTGAGCCGCAACCTCAACCCGGTGGACGCGGGCGTGGTGAGCGTCACCCAGTTCAACGGCGGGGAAACCTGGAACGTGATCCCGGACGAGGTCGTGCTGCGCGGAACGACCCGCGCGTTCCGCCCCGCTACCCAGGACCTGCTCGAAGCGCGCCTGCGCGAGATCGCCCAAGGGATCGCCCGTGCGCACGGGGCCGAGGCGAGCGTGAGTTATGAGCGGCGCTATCCGCCGACGGTGAATTCGGTGCGGGAGGCCGAGCTTTGCGCGCGCGTGCTGGAAGCCATGGCCGGACGGGAGAACGTCGACCGGGAAATCGAACCGGTGATGGGGGCGGAGGACTTCGCCTTCATGCTGCAGGCGAAGCCCGGCTGCTACATCTTCATCGGCAACGGTCCCGGCGAAGGCGGCTGCATGCTGCACAACGCGCACTACGACTTCAACGACGAGATCCTCCCGATCGGCGCCTCGTACTGGGCGCGGCTGGTCGAGCACACGCTCGCGAAGCTCTGATCAAGATTTGCGCTTGATCAGGGCTTCGCCGGTTGTCGGGGGATATAAAGGAAGCCGTCGCCCTCCGGGCGCTTCGGGTGTATCCCGGCTCGATACCGTGCTCAGGCAAACACCACTCAATGCGGCACACCGTGGCCTCGGCGCCAGGCTGGTCGACTTCGGCGGCTGGGAGATGCCGCTGCACTATGGCTCGCAGATCGAGGAGCACCACCGGGTGCGCCGCGGCGCGGGCGTATTCGACGTCTCGCACATGCTCGCGCTGGACTTCGCCGGGCGCGACGCGCGCGCTTTCCTCCGCTACGCGCTGGCGAACGACGTCGGGCGGCTGAAGTCCCCCGGCGGCGCGCTCTACGCCTGCCTGCTGAACGAGGCCGGCGGCATCCTCGATGACCTCATCGTCTATTTCACCGGCGAGGACCGCTATCGCGCCGTCGTCAACGCCGGCACTGCGAACAAGGATCTCGCCTGGTTCGAATCGCTGCGCTCGCGCCGGTCCGATGCCACCGCGATCGAGCCCCGGCGCGACCTGTGCCTGCTCGCGGTGCAGGGGCCCGAGGCCCGGGCGCGGGTATGGCAGGCACTGCCCGAGCTGCGCCCGGCGACCGAGGGCCTGGCGCCCTTTCACGCGGCCGCTTGCGGCGAGGTCTTCGTCGCGCGCACCGGCTACACCGGAGAGGACGGCTTCGAGCTCGCGTTTCCCGCCACGCGCGCCGAAATCACCTGGAACGCCTTGCTGCGCGCGGGCGTCTCGCCCTGCGGGCTCGGGGCACGCGACACGCTCAGGCTCGAAGCCGGCATGAATCTCTACGGCCAGGACATGGACGAGACGGTCACCCCGGCCGAGTCGAATCTCGCCTGGACGGTGGATCTCTCGGGCGCGCGCGAATTCGCCGGCCGTCAGGCGCTCGAAAAGGAGAGCCCGCAGCGCAGGCTCGTCGGACTGGTGCTGGCCGAGCGCGGCGTGCTGCGCGCGCACCAGCGCGTGGTGACCGCATGCGGTGAGGGGTTCACCACCAGCGGCAGCTTCGCCCCGACGCTCGGGCGCTCGATCGCACTTGCCCGCGTTCCCGCGCAAGTGAGCGCCGGGGACGCCGTGCAAGTCGAGGTTCGCGAACGCCTGCTCCGGGCGCGCGTGGTCAAGCCGCCCTTCGTCCGCAACGGCAAGGTCCTGATCGAACCCATCGAGGAGTCGAAATGAACATTCCCACCGATCTGAAATACTCCAAGACCCACGAATGGGCGCGCGCGGAGGCCGACGGTACGGTGAGCGTCGGCATCACCGACCACGCGCAGGAAATGCTCGGCGACATCGTCTTCGTCGAGCCGCCGGAGGTCGGCCGAAAGCTCGCCGCCGGCGCCGAATGCGCGGTGGTCGAATCGGTCAAGGCGGCAGCCGATATCTACGCGCCGGTATCGGGCGAGGTCGTCGCCGTCAACACGGCCCTCGGTGACGCGCCGCAATTGATCAACCGGGATGCGTATGCCGCGTGGATCTTCAGGCTGAAGCCGGGCAAGGCCGAAGAGCTCGGATCGCTCCTCGACGCGGCGGCGTACGCCGGCGTCGTGGAGGCCGCGGAAAAATAGCTATGCCGTTCATTCCGCATACCGAAGACGACGTCCGCGGCATGCTCGCGGCCATCGGCGCACCCGACATCGAGGCGCTGTTCGACGAGATCCCGCGCGAACTGAGGATCCCCGGCCTCTCCGGCGTGCCGGCGGCGGCGCCGGAGATGGCGGTGCTTCGGCTCATGGCCGAGCGCGCGGAGGCCGACGGTCGCTATCTCAACTTCATCGGTGCGGGCGCCTACGAGCACCACATCCCGGCCGCGGTGTGGCAGATCGCCACGCGCGGCGAGTTCTATTCCGCCTACACGCCCTACCAGGCCGAAGCGAGCCAGGGAATGCTCCAGGCGCTGTACGAGTTCCAGACCATGATGGCCTCGCTCACCGCCTTGGACGTCTCGAACGCGAGCCTCTACGACGGTGCCTCCGCGCTCGCCGAAGCCGTGCTCATGTCGGTTCGCCTTCACAAGGGCGCGCACCGGGTGCTGATGCCGCGCACGGTCCATCCCCTGTACCGCAAGGTCGTGCGCACGATCACCCGTAACCAGCAGGTCGAGATCGTCGAGCTCGACTACTCGCGCGAATCCGGCACGACGCGGCTCGAGACCGCCGCGGCGATCGAGGGCGACTTCGCCGCGCTGGTAATCCCGCAGCCGAACTTCTTCGGCGTGCTGGAGAACGCGGAAGCGCTCGCCGGCTGGGCGCATTCCCGGGGTGCGCTCGCGATCGGCGTCGTCAACCCGCTGTCGCTCGCCCTGCTCAAGCCCCCCGGAGAATGGGGGGCGGACATCGCGGTGGGAGAAGGCCAGCCCCTGGGCGCGCCGCTCTCGGGCGGCGGGCCCTACTTCGGCTTCATGTGCGCAAGGGAAGCCCTGGTGCGTCAGATGCCCGGGCGCATCGTGGGCCGCACCACCGACAGCGAGGGCAGGCCCGGCTTCTGCCTCACGCTGCAGCCGCGCGAGCAGCATATCCGGCGGGCCAAGGCGACCTCCAACATCTGCACCAACCAGGGCCTGATGGCGATCGCAGCGGCGATCCATCTCTCGCTGCTCGGACCGCGGGGCCTGGAGCGCGCCGCCGCGCAGTGTCACGCCAACACGCTCGCGCTGCGCGACCGGATCGCCGCGATCCCCGGCGTCGCGCCGGTGTTCAGCGGAACGGTGTTCCACGAGGCCGCGTTGCGCCTGCCCGGGTCCGCCGCGCCGGTGCTCGAGCGCTTGCGCAGCGAGCGCATCCTGGGCGGCTTCGACCTCTCGCGGCACTACCCCGAGCTCGGCGACGCGCTGCTGGTGTGCGCCACCGAGACCAAGACTGAAGAGGACCTCGAACGCTACGCGCTCGCGCTGGAGCGTGCCCTCGAGGCGGCGCCATGACGCTGATCTTCGAGCGTTCCGTCAGAGGACGCGCCAATCCGTCCCAGGCACCGTCGCGGACGCCGGACCCGACCGACATTCCTCCCGAGCAAAGACGCCGGTCCGTCCCGCTGCTGCCCGAGGTCTCGGAGCTGGACGCGGTCCGCCACTACACGCGGCTCGCGCAGCAGACCTTTTCGATCGACACGCACTTCTATCCGCTGGGCTCCTGCACCATGAAGTACAACCCGCGGGCGTGCAACGCGGCGGCGATGCTGCCGCAGTTCCTCGAGCGCCACCCGCTCGCACCCGCGGACACCGGCCAGGGCTTCCTCGCCTGCCTCTACGAGCTGCAGGAGATGCTGAAGGCGGTGACGGGCATGGCGGCCATCAGCCTCGCGCCCATGGCCGGCGCGCAAGGCGAGTTCACCGGCCTCGCCATGATCCGCGCGTATCACGACTCGCGCGGCGACGCGCTCCGCACCGAGGTCATCGTTCCCGACGCCGCGCACGGGACCAACCCCGCCTCCGCGACGATGTGCGGCTGCGCCCTGCGCGAAGTGCACACCGACCACGACGGGCGCGTCAATCTGGAAGCGCTGCGCGCGGCGGTCGGTCCGCGCACCGCGGGACTCATGCTCACCAACCCTTCGACCCTGGGCGTGTTCGACACCGAGATCGCGGAAATCGCGCGCATCGTCCACGGCGCGGGCGGCCTCATGTACTACGACGGCGCGAACATCAACGCCATCCTCGGGCGCGTCCGGCCCATCGACATGGGATTCGACTGCGTGCACCTGAATCTGCACAAGACCTTCGCCACGCCCCACGGCGGCGGCGGCCCGGGCGCAGGGCCCGTCGGCGTCGCGCCACTGCTCGCGCCCTTCCTGCCCGTGCCGATGGTCACCCTGGAAGGCGGCAAATACCGCTGGCTGGAGGAGCGCGACGCGCCGCAGACCATCGGCCACCTCTCGGCATTCGGCGGCAACATGGGCGTGCTGCTGCGCGCCTATGCCTACGCGCGCTTGATCGGCGGCGAGGGCATGCGGCGGATTTCGGACTACTCGACGCTCAACTCGAACTATCTCGAGGCCGAGCTCGCCCGCGCCGGATTCGAGATCGCGTATCCGAAGCGCCGCGCGAGCCACGAGTTCATCGTCACCCTCAAGCACCTCAAGGACAGGACCGGGGTCACGGCCTGGGACGTCGCCAAGCGCCTGCTCGACAAGGGCTTTCACGCGCCCACCATGTACTTTCCGCTGCTCGTGCCCGAGTGCCTGCTGATCGAGCCGACCGAGACCGAATCGAAGCAGACACTGGATGCCTTTGCCGCCGCGATGAAGGAGATCCTCGCCGAGGCGAGGGAGCAGCCCAAGCTGGTAAAATCGGCGCCGCACACGACGCCGGTGCGGCGGCTGGACGAAGTCAAGGCCGCGCGCGAGCCGGACCTGGTGTGGCGCCCGGAGAGGGGCGCCTAGGTGCCTGACGAGGCGCTTGCCCACACGTGACCGGCGCGCGAGGAATCAGCTTCATCGTCACCCTTGACTATCTGGTCAAGCGTATTGGGGTTAGCGTCGGCGATAGGCCAGGCGCCCCCTTTCGCCGGGTTTGCTAGTATCGCCCTCATGGCCACCCGCACGGACAGCAAGCCGCCGCAGACCTTCACCGCGCTCGCCGCAAGCTTCACCGAATACCAGAAGAGCTGATGCGATGGTGACTCAGAAATCCTCGGAGCCGGGCGGCGAAATCCTCCTCTACCAGACCCAGGACGGCCGGACCCGAATCGAGTGCCGGTTCGAGGATTCGACGGTGTGGCTCACGCAGGCCCAAATGGCCGAGCTGTTCCACACGACGTCGCAAAACATCACCTTGCACCTCAAGGGCATATACGCCGATGGGGAGCAAACGGAGAAGGCAACCTGTAAGTCTTACTTACAAGTTCGCCGGGAAGGCGATCGCAGGGTGCAGCGGCAAGTGCGCCATTACCGGCTGGAGGTGGTGCTGGCAGTCGGTTTCCGCGTGCGCTCCCGCCGTGGCACGCAGTTCCGGCAGTGGGCGACTGCGCGCTTGCAGGAGTACCTGCACAAGGGTTTTGTGCTGGACGACGAACGCCTGAAGAATCCGCCCGGCCCCGGAGTCCCCGATTACTTCGACGAGCTGCTCGAGCGCATCCGCGACATTCGCGCGAGCGAGAAGCGCATGTACCTCAAAGTGCGCGATATCTTTTCGCTTGCCGCCGATTACCAGCCCGAAACTGCGGAAACCCAGCAGTTCTTCCAGATCATCCAGAACAAGCTGCATTGGGCCGCCACGGGCAAGACTGCCGCCGAACTCATCGCTGAGCGCGCCGACCACACGCAGCCCAACATGGGTCTGACTTCGTGGAAGGGCGTCAAGGTGCGCAAGACCGATGTCACGGTGGCCAAGAATTACCTGCGCCAGCACGAAATCACGGAGCTCAACCGCGTCGTCACCATGTACCTCGACTACGCCGAGGACCAGGCCCGCCGTCGCCACGTGCTCTACATGCGCGACTGGCGCGAGAAGCTCGACGCCTTCCTGAAATTCAACGAGCGGGACATCCTCACCAACCCGAGGCGCGTGGCCAGGGAAGTCGCCGACCGCCTCGCGCTGGAGCAATACGACCGGTTCCATGCCCGCCGCCTCGCCGGCGAAGCACAGGCCGATGAGCGCGCTTTCGATGAGGCCGTGAGGAAACTTCCGGCGATCCCGCCCCGGAAGAAACCGCGCAAAGCGAAAAAGCCTGACAAGGGTTGACTGTTATGGCACGTCCGTAGAAAGAAGCCTACGAGCTGGCCGACGCCGAGAAGCGCGGCCTGATCGAGATCAACCGGCAGGGCAAGAACCTGCCGGAGAAATACCGCTTAGCGCTGTTCGAGGATGCTGTTCGAGGACAAGCGCGAGGTCGAGCTGGTGTGGAACGGCAAGACGCGCGAGGTGTGCACCACTATCCTGCTGTTCTCCGTATGCTCGACCCAAGAGTTACGCATCTTCCAGGTATTCTTCACCAACCCGCCTTTCCTCTCTCGCGTACCTCAGGAAGCAATCCTTTGCGCGAGAACCAGAAATGCCTCCGAAGAACCGTGGGACTCCGTAATAGTGGGGCACCTCCAGCAGCTTGTGGTCATAGACCAGGCCACGGCCCCATTTGGAGATCACCCGCTCTCCGGTCCATCGCCCAGCATGCTGCGCTTCGTTCCTTTCAAAGTAAATCACCAGGTCCTCGACTTGGAGATCGTCGACGGGCCTCTCCTTCAAGACGCCGAGTGCAAGCAGATAACGAATGAATCTGAAGTCGACCAGCACATCAAGTACTGAGAGAGCCATCAACGTTCTATATCGCAAGTGCTCATTCAGCCGGAGGGCGTGCTCAAAGCAGTTGAAGGCCTTGCGGGAGGAAGCATCGTAGTTGGACAGCGCTCGTACTGAACAATCAATCCGACGGGACAGGTCGGCAATCCGTGGAATGTGCGACGCGATATCGTCACTCGCCGCAATCTCTTGAAGCTCCCGTCTCAACCCATCAACATCCATTGTGATACCTAGCGTCATGCCGTGCGGCTGGCCCGCATAGTAATGGAGATGGTACGACGCGTCCGGCCCGTCCGCGGCAGTCATATCCAGCCATCGGCTACCGTTTCGGAAACACGATGACGAGATAAATGAACATGTTAGTAACGATGTACAAGGCTGCCATGCCCCAAAGCGCAGCTGTTCGCTTTGGCCGTGATAGCTGCATCCCATAGATGCTCTTGGTCAGTTGCACGGAAACCCACCATGCGAAACCACCCACTAGGACCGCCGGAATTGCGCCACCAAAACCGAAGGCTTTCGCAAGGGGAGCAAAAAGGGCGACGGCTAGACTATGCAGCAGATAAGTAGCTCGGCTGGGGTGAGTGGCGACTTCGTCAACAACTTGTTGCTCCACCACGCAATGCGCGGAGACTGGAATATTGAGGTTTCTTGACATAATTACCCGTTCCAGCGCTGCAACCGCTTCCGGCACGAGCGTACTTCGTCGACTGGACATCTCGACTACCTCTTCGTCGTTGAGTAGAGAATAGCGTGCCTCCAAATCGGAGATTTTCTGCTCGTCCATGAGAGGCCTACCGTCACCAGTAACCGGCGCTGTGCCAGCAGCGCGCCGCTGGCACAGCGTCCGCGTTGGCTGGGCGGTTAGGCGTTCCACGATTCAAGCAGCGAGTCCTCATTCCTGTCGGAGCGACTTTGTCATGTAGTCGATAATCGGCAATAGCATCGCCGCATCACGCTCACGATATGAAAGAGTCACTGTGAATGAGCGGGGACTTCTCCATACGCGAAGTCCTCGAACTCTTGTTACGCCGGCATCACTTGCGCCAGAGTGCTGGTGCTCATGCACAAGGACGTACAGTTCGTTGATCACCTGCATTTTGGAGCCGTACCAGTTCAGCATTCGGACTCCCATTGCCTTTAGCGGTGCCTCCGCAACCTTCCGCATTTCCGTGTCAATTTCTCTGAGGTCCGCAGATGTGACCAGTCGTGCCTCGGCTTGTGTAATGGGGTTATCCGGATAAAACCGGGCGTTCACCAATGCCAAAGTCTTGCCGCGATCGTCGTATAGGTTTGCGGCGAAGCTAAGCGTTGACTCGGTAAGCCGATACCCCTTCGCCTCAACAAACGAGTCAATTGTTGTGCGCTGATTCCCTGAGAGAACTACCCAGTTCTTGGGAACCTCAATTGATGCGCCCTTGCCGAGTGGAACCCGAACAAAGTTCGAAGCAGCGAGGAGCGGCGATGCTACAATGCCCAAAAGCAGGCCCAACAGCAGAAGGGGGGAGAAGGTCCGTAGTGTCGAGAATATCATTGCGTTTGTTCCTTGGCCTTCCCGGCCCTTCGAAGAATCCAAAAGGACACAAATGCGACAATGGTCAGCGCTGCATGCGACTTGCTCTTGCTTCCTATAGCAGTAAAGAGAATGACATCAAAGAACCAAAAGGCGGCGCAGGTGCTAATTGCCGGCCACCTGTCCATCGGCCTCTTGAGAAATGCGTATCGGATCAGAAGCGGAGGAGCAAGACCGATACCCCACGTGATGAGGACGCTGACGAGGATCGTCACTGCATCAAGTTCCAACATCCCGCTCCCTTTCAGTAACGCCTAACGTGGAGCCCAGCGGCGCCGCGAGTGATGTCGATTCGAAGCGCGATGCTTCTCGTCCGCCTGCGGCGCAGGGTTAGGAGCTATCTTCATAGGCCAATGCTTAATCATCGTCCCCACGGCCGCGTCCTTCCAATCACTGGCGGTGGGCGAGCGGGGTCAAGGAAATCTTTATCGCAGACCATGCAATGCCAGCCGCGCACTTCGTCTTTGAGCGGAGAGCGTTTGTTTTCGGAAAAACAGCGGGTGCAGTAATGATCCCCTGTAGAGGGGTCGGTATACGTGCCTGTGGCTTTGTTGAAAACAAGGTCATTTCTTGAGGAGGATGTCAATTGGGCAACTTTGTCTTTCAGGGCCTCCACCTCGCGTTTAAGTGGATTTACTTCTGCCTCCAAGCGAAGTAATTGCGCCTTAAGCTTTTGCGCCTCCGCCAGCGCGTCCTCAAACTCGGCATCGAGCGCCAGAGCCTGACGCGTTTTCTGCTCAGGAAGGGCTACACCCTTGATGAAATCTCTAATTTTGCCCACGGGGTAGCTCCTAACTTGAATTGATTGTCAATATAATTGACAGACTTGGCGGTTTGCAGAACGCCATTCTGCGCCGGTCCGTCGACATCCATCAAGCCGATCAAGGCGCTAGGCACTCGAATCGGAAATAGTAATGCCGTCACTGCAAAGACCGGGCGAGCGGCGATGACTCGGTCTCTTTTGCTAGAACTGACAATCAAGTTACCCATCCACCCATATGGCGCCTTGCTCCTCACCAAGAAAAGTTGTGAATTATAGTGTCACGGCACCGCATCGCCAGTAGGGCTAGACGCAGGGATAAGATGCACGAATGAAAGCCGTATCCGCGCTTCTTCGCCGCTGCGCCGAAGCGATCCATGAGGCCGACGGCCTTTTCGTCACCGCCGGCGCGGGCATGGGGACGGATTCCGGCCTGCCGGATTTCCGCGGCACGCAACGGTTCTGGCGCGCCTATCCCTCGCTCGGGCGCGCGCGGATCGCGTTCGAGTCGATGGCCAGTTCGACAAGGACGCCGAAGAGCGTCGCCGGAATCAAAGCCGGCTGGCGACGCGGCGGAAGTGGTGCCCGATGATGGACAACTCCATCGCGGTGTGGAATTTCTTCGGGCTCGCGAGCAGCGTCGACCAGAACAGCCGCCAGTAGCCGAGCCGGCCCTTGTGCCACACGCCGAGCACCCAGAGCGACTTCAGGAACGCCTTCACTTCCGGCCGCGACAGCCGCATCGACGGGCCGCCCGGCTGGTAGGTGCGAAGGAAGGCGCGGATGCGCGCATAGTAGTTTCTCGGCTCGTAAAGCCCAGAGCGACTTCAGGAACGCCTTCACTTCCGGCCGCGACAGCCGCATCGACGGGCCGCCCGGCTGGTAGGTGCGAAGGAAGGCGCGGATGCGCGCATAGTAGTTTCTCGGCTCGTAAAGCTCGCGCATCAGCTCCCGGTATCCGGAGATCAGGAACTCCCGGTCCAGCCGCGTGATGAAGTTGATCGCCGCGTCGGTATTGTTGCCGCAGGTCTCGGCGAGGATGCGGCCCTCGCGCGCAAGGCGCCGGTACAGCTCGGTCTGCGGGAGCGCCGTGAGCAGTCCCACCATCGCGGTCACCACGCCGGACTGCTGGATGAACTCGAACTGCCGCCTGAAGATGTCCTTTGGATCGCTGTCGAAGCCGACGATGAATCCGCCCATCACCTCCAGCCCCGCGCGCTGGAGGGTTCTCACCGATTCGCCCAGGTCGCGCCCGCGGTTCTGCTGCTTGCCGCACTCCTCCAGGCCCTCGGCCGACGGCGTCTCGATGCCGAGGAACACCTTCTTGAACCCGGCCTTCACCATCAGCTCGCACAGCGCCGGGTCGTCGGCGAGATTCATCGACGCCTCGGTGAGAAAACCCATCTTCGGCTTCACGCGCCCGCGCCAGGCGATCAGCACGCGCAGCAATTCCCTCGCGCGCCGGCGGTTGCCGATGAAGTTGTCGTCGACGATGAAGACCATGTCGCGCCAGCCGGCAAAGCGCAGGGCCTCCAGCTCGCGCACCACCTGTTCGGGCTCCTTGGTGCGCGGAACGCGCCCGTTCATGATCACGATGTCGCAGAACTCGCAGTTGAACGGGCAGCCGCGCGAGAACTGCACCGGCATGGTGACGTAGTCGCGCAACTCGATCAGGTCCCAGCGCGGCACGGGCGCGAGGCGCACCTCGGGCCAGTCGGCCGAGCGGTAGGCAGGCCGCGGGGCGCCGCGTTCGAGGTCCTTCACCAGCTCGTCGATGAGGCCCTCGGCCTCGCCCAGAACGAAATGCCGGATCTCCGGAAAATGCTCATGCCCGGTGGTGAACAGCGGGCCGCCGGCGATCACGGTCTTGCCGAGCGCCGCGCAGCGGGCCGCGACTTCGTGCGCCGAGTCCTGGTGCACGATCATGCCGCTCAGGAAGACGTAATCGGCCCAGGCGAGCGCCGAATCCTCGAGCGGCGCGACGTTGAGGTCGGCGAGCTTCAGGTTCCAGTCGCGCGGCAGCATCGCCGCGACCGTGAGCAGTCCGAGCGGCGGGAACGCGGCTTTTTTCGAGACCAGCTTCAAGACATGCTTGAAACTCCAGAACGTGTCCGGACTGCGGGGATAGACCAGAAGGATGTTCAAGCGCCGCCTCCTCGCGACAGCCTGAATATTTCAGCATAGGCCCCGAGGGGCCTTGGCGCAAGGGCGTTAGAAGCCCTGCGCGCGCTCCAGCGTCTTCACGAACTGATCGGCGTTCTGGTAGCCGACGACGCGCAGCCCTTCGATCTCGCGGCCGCTCTTGTCGAAGAAGATGATCCCCGGCGGGCCGAACAGGCGGAAGCGCTTCAGCAGTGCCTTGTCCTCGGCCGTGTTGGCCGTGACGTCGGCCTGCAGCAGCAGCATGCCGGCGATTTTCGCCTGCACCTGCGCATCGCTGAAGGTGAAGCGCTCCATTTCCTTGCAGGTCACGCACCAGTCGGCGTAGAAATCCAGTATCGCTGTCTTGCCCGCCGAGGCGAGGCGCGCGTCAAGCTCAGCGCTCGTCTTTACGCGCTCGAACGGCACCGTCCGCTCTCCGGCCGCGCCGGCCGCGGCGCGCAGCCCGGCGAGGGGCTGCAGCGGGTCGCGCGCGCCCGAGAACGCGCCGATCAGGAGCGCGACGCCGGCCACCAGCGCGATCAGCCCGACGCCCTTCCACAGCCGCGCGTAGCCCGAGGCGTCCGCCGGCAGCGGGTCGATCGCGCGCAGGAACATCGCCGAGACGATCAGCAGCGCCGCCCAGGCGAGCATCTGGATCATCGGCGCGATCACCGGCGAAACGATCCAGATCGCGACGCCCAGCAGCAGCGTGCCGAAGAACTTCTTTACCGTCTTCATCCACGGCCCGGACCTCGGCAGCAGCGCGCCTTCGGACACCCCCACCGCGACCAGCGGAACACCCATGCCGAGAGCCATGATGAACAGCGCCGAGCCCCCGAGCACCACGTCGCGCGTCTGGCTGATGTAGAGCAGCGCGCCGGCGAGCGGCGCGGCCACGCATGGGCTCATGATCACCGCCGAGAGCACGCCCATCGCCGCGACCGAGGCGAGCTTTCCGCCCTCGAGCTTATGGTGCGCGGCGGACAGGCGATGGTGCAGGAACGAAGGCAACTGGATTTCGTGAAAGCCGAACATCGACAGCGCGAGCCACACGAACACCAGCGCGAATCCCGACAGCACCCAGGGATTCTGCAGCGCGGCGGCGAGCAGCGACCCCGAGTAGGCGGCCGCGATACCGGCCGCCGCGTAGGTCACGGACATCCCCGCGACGTAGGCGAGCGACAGCGCGAGCGCCCGGATCTTGTTCATGTCCCTGCCCTCGCCGACGATGATGCCCGAGAGGATCGGAACCATCGGCAGCACGCAGGGCGTGAAGGCGAGCAGCAAACCGAAGCCGAAGAAGCTCGCGAGCACGATCCACCGGCTCCCCGATTCGAACATCGCCGCGATGTCGGTGTCGCTCGCCGAGATCGAGAATCGCGGTGCGGGCGAAACCGCCGGCGGCGCGCTGGTCATCGACTGCGACGAAAGCGCCCCGGACGCCGAGGCCCCGCCTGCAGCGGCGAGCCGGATATTGGCGAAGTGGTCGTAGGGCACGTAGCACACGCCCGAGTCGGCGCAGCCCTGCGAAGTCACCTTCAGCTTGAAGGCGTCGACGCCTCCCGCGTCGTCGACCGGCACGAGGAAGCGCAGATCCCCGCGGTAGGTTTCCACGCGCCCGAAGAACTGGTCCTCGTGGACCTCGCCCGGGGGGAACTGCGGCGCGCCCAGCTTCACGCCTCCCGGCTCGGCGGCGAATCGAAACCGCTCGCGGTACATGTAGTAGCCGTCGGCGATGCGATAGTTCACTTCGAGCGTCGCCGCGTCGAGCGCGCGCGCCGAGAAACGGAACGCCTTGTCCGGCTCGAGCAGGTCGTCGGTGCCGGCCGCCCGCAGTGCGGGGGACGCGAGCACAAGGCAAAGCGCGAGGAGGAATTGCTTGATCGGCCGCATCGGTACCCTAAGCCGGCATGGCTGGAACTGAACAGCTTACCTCTTTTTGAAATCCATTCATCTCGCTATTTTGGGAAGTTGCGAAGTTGCAACTTCCAAAAATAGCGAGACATTGATAACCCCAAATTCTTCGCCAGGTCTTTCAACACGCGACTTCTAAGACCCTAACGATCCTGCAGTCGGGTCTCGGCGGCGACCCAGTCCAGATAGGCGGAAAACCCTGCCGCGAGTGGGACAGCGATTATTTCCGGGAGTTCATACGGGTGGCCGACGCGGATCGCCGCTTCGAGCGCCGCGTAGC